>VFQN01005480.1_pt1 | contig 15502 bp, 18 predicted proteins | sample 3512371 | NCBI WGS metagenome assembly VFQN01 (sample SAMN10412370, study PRJNA504923) | tailings metagenome | isolation source: Replicate 2 from Balatoc abandoned mine | place: Philippines: Itogon, Benguet | collected 2017-08-28
TGGAACCGCACGCGCGCGCCCTGGACGCCTTCCTGAAGGACGGAGACGCCATACTCTAGGCTGGCATACAGGTCACTGCTGGGAGCGAGGCGGCGCCTGTCTCGCCGGAGGCGCCGCCGGCCTCGTCACCGGCGGTTCGTCGGGGATGGAGTAGCGCGGCACTTCGCTGATCTCGCTGGAGCCGGGCATCGGAAGGATCGCCTGGTTCTTCCAGTTGGGCCCCGCCGTGGCGCCATTTCCCCCCACCACCGGCGGGCCGGACTCCTGCATCGTGCTGAAGTCGGAATTGAAGCGCTGGGGCTGGGCGTGGGCGGCGGTGGCGAAAGCCGCGAGAACGAACACGACAGGCAGGGCCGTTTTCATTGCACTCTCCGGAGTCTGTTACCCGGATAAACTCGAGTCATGGCCACGCCGTTGCGTTGCCTGCGCAGAATTACGCCGGCTGCGCTTGCGGCCTCCGTTCGGCCGACGACGGCGTCGGGAAGGCCAGCGCGATGGCGACGGCCGCCAGTCCGATGCCGAACGATGCGATGTAAAGATAGCCGTAGCCGTGGAAGGTATCGAAGATCCAGCCGCCGGCCGCCGGACCCAGTGCCATGCCGAGGCTGGAGATCATCGCCGCGGCGCCGAACACCGTCCCCATGATGCGCATGGGGAAGTACTCGCGGGCCAGCACGGCATAGAGGGGCATGACACCGCCATAGGCCATGCCGAACAGGATCGCGACGGCATAGAACTCACCCGCGTCGCGTGTGAAATAGTAGCTTCCGGCGCCCACGGCCTGGACCATCAACCCGGCAACGACCACTCTGCGCGCCCCGAACCGGTCGCCCAGCAGGCCGAACAGAAGGCGGCCGCCGAGCCCCGCCAGCCCTTCGACGCTGTAGATCGTGACCGCCGTCATGGCCGGCAGGCCGCAGGCCAGGGCGTAGCTGACCGTGTGGAAGATCGGGCCGGAGTGTGCGGCGCAGCAGCAGAAGAAGGTAAGCGCGAGGACGATGAATTGCGGGGAGCGCAGCGCCTGCCCGACCGTCATCCCCTCCCCGCCTTCCGCCGGCGTGCCGGGCGATGAGGCCGTCGATTCCGGCGGACGGCGGACCAGCAGGGCTGCCGGCACCAGCAGCGCCCAGGCACCGATCGCAATGGTCAGCATCGCGGTCCGCCAGTCGTGGGCGGAGATCAGCCACTGCGCGAAGGGCGAGATGGTCATCGGCGCCACGCCCATCCCGGCTGAGACCAGCGAGACGGCGAGACTGCGGTGCCGGTCGAACCAGCCCGTGACGGTGGCGATCATCGGCGCGAACACCGCGCCGGCGGCGATCCCCACCACGATCCCGTAAAGGAGCTGGAACTCGAGCAGGCTGGTCGCCCGGCTGGCCAGGGCCAGGCCAAGCCCCAGAAGGAGCGCACCCGACAGGACGACGATGCGCGGCCCGAACCGGTCGCTCAATGCCCCCCACCCGAACGCCGCGATGCCCATGGCCAGGAAGTCGAGCGTCATGGCGCTCGATATGCCGGTCCGCGACCAGCCCGTCGCCTCCGACATGGGCTGGAGGAAGACGGCCAGCGAAAACAGTGCCCCGATCGCAACGCACCCCATCAGCGCGCCCGCACCGACGATCACCCAGCCGTAGGACCGTTCCATCGTGATTCTCCCGAAGCCGGCCTATAGTTAACTCATAGGTTAACTATAGGCAAGTCCGGGGTTCAGGGCGCCGGTTCCACCGCCAGTTCGGTCCCGTTGACGGACGTCACGCGCACCTTGGCGCCCTTGACCATGTCGGGACCGGTCACGCTCCAGCTTCCATCGCCGAGACTGACGCGACCGCGCCCGTTCAGGATCGGGGAGTCGAGCACGATGGTCTGGCCGACCAGCGCGGCGCCGCGGGCGTTCAGCGAATTGGGCGTGCTGTCGATGTACTGCAAGCGCCGCAGCGTCTTGCGCAGGCCCACCGCGGCGACGACCGAGACCACGGCGAAGGTCAGCAGCTGCAATTCGATCGAGAGGTCGGGCATGACCAGCAGGAACAGCCCTGCGGTGCCGGCGCCGATGGCGAGGAAGAGGAAGACGACGCCGGGCAGCATCATCTCGAGCACGAGCAGGACCGCCGCGAAGGCCCACCAGTACCAGAAGAGGATCTTGAACATCACCGGCTAGCCTGCAGTCGGGACCGACCCGCGGGACCGCGCGGCGCCCTCGGCACCGCGGGCCTGCGCCTCCTTGGCGAGCTCGGCGATGCCGGCGATCGAGGCCATGACGCCCGAAGCCTCCACGGGGAGGAAGAACATCTTGGAGTTGTTGCTCGATCCCATCTTGGCCAGCGCCTCGATGTACTTGGTGCCGAGGAAGTAGTTGACCGCCTGGGCGCCGTTGCCGGCGATGGCCTCGGCCACGGCGGCGGTCGCCTTGGCCTCGGCCTCGGCCAGACGCTCGCGCGCCTCGGCCTCGCGGAAGGCTGCCTCGCGCTTGCCCTCGGCGATCAGGATGGCCGACTGCTTGTCGCCCTCGGCGCGCTTGATGCTCGATTCGCGCACGCCCTCGGCCTCGAGGATGGTGGCGCGCTTCTCGCGCTCGGCCTTCATCTGCCGGCCCATGGAGGCGACCAGATCGTCCGGCGGCGCAATGTCCTTCAGCTCGACGCGCAGCACCTTGACGCCCCATGGGTTGGTCGCCTGGTCGATCACGGCGAGCAGCGTGTCGTTGATCTCGTTGCGCCGCGACAGGATCTCGTCGAGCGCCATGTTGCCCATGACGGAGCGGATGTTGGTGACCGCGAGGTTGGTGATGGCGAGATGGAGGTTCTGGACCTCGTAGGCGGCGCGAGCCGCGTCGATCACCTGGTAGAACGCCACCGCATCGACCTGCACGGTCGCGTTGTCCTTGGTGATGACCTTCTGCCCGGGAACGTCGAGCACGTTCTCCTGCATGTTCATCTTGCGGCCGACCGTGTCGATGAACGGCACGATCAGGTGCAGCCCGGGCGCCAAGGTCCGTGTGTACTTTCCGAACCGTTCGATGGTCCAGTTGGTGCCCTGATTCACCGTCTTTACACCGGCGAAGATCAGGACGAGCGCCACGAGGACGACGGCCAGCACGAAAATCAGCGCACCCGATATCATTCAGCGTCTCCCCTGTCTTCCCGGAGACACTACCGCATGGCCGGGCGCCGGGCCATCGCGCCGCTAGTCTGCGGCGGCAGCGAACTCGGCGACGGTTTCGCGGGAGGCCCCCGACTCGGTGGGGATCCTCTGGTCAGTCGCAAGCCAGCGGTCGAGGAAGCCGTTGATCCATCGGTCGAGCGGCGGATCGTAGAGGGCGTGCATCGAAAGATGGACACCGCGCTGCTGCGCGCCCGGCATCTTCAGCCGCTCCGCCGCGCTCAGGGTCCAGATCCCCTTCATCTCCAGGGTGACCTCGGGATGGAACTGGAAGCCGAAGGCATTGGGGCCGCAGCGGAATCCCTGGACCGGGTAGCGGTCGTTGGTTGCCAGAAGCTCGCAACAATCCGGGATCGTCATGCCTTCGCGATGCCACTGGTAGACCTTCATCGGTGCCTTGAACCAGTCGCGGCCCGCCTCTGTGGGCTCGACATCGACATAGCCGATCTCGACCAGCCCCTCGGGATGCGGTCCAACACGGCCGCCGGCCGCGCGCGTCAGGAGCTGGGCCCCGAGGCACAGGCCGAGGAAGGGAACGCCAGCATCGACGACCTTGGGGATCCAGTCGAGTTCGCACTTGATGCCCGCCAGGGTGCCGCAATCGTTCGCCGACATCGGGCCGCCGAAGATCACGACGCCGGCATAGTCGGACATGTCCTCGGGCAGATTGCAGCCCAGATTGGGGCAAAGTCTGTGCAGTTCGTAACCGCGCTTTTCGAGCAGGGCGCCGACCCGTCCGGGCCGCGAATGCTGCTGATGCACGACGATGGCGATCTTTTTGGGGCCCATTTCTCTACACTGGCCAGTCGGTACCGTCATGGATTTGCAAGATACGCGCCATGTATGGCAACGACAAGGCGAACGGCCTTCGAGGGAACGAAATGACGCGCCAGCTCGACTTCTACTTCGATTGTTCCAGCCCCTGGACCTATCTCGCCTTCCACGCGGTCCAGCCGCTGGCAAGAGAAGCCGGCGCGCAGATCGACTGGAAGCCGATCCTGGTGGGTGGCGTGTTCAACGCCGTGAACCAAACGGTCTACGACAGTCTACCCAAGCCCAATCCGCGAAAGCAGGCCTACATGCAAAAGGATTTGCAGGATTGGGCCCGGCTCTATGGGCTGGGCATCAAGTTTCCACCGACGGTCTTCCCGGTGAACAGCGTGAAATGCATGCGGGGCGCCTTCGTGGCGCTGGACGAGGGCAAGCTCGCTCCCTACGCCGCCGCTGCCTTCGAGGCCTACTGGGGCGCCGACCGCGACCTCTCCAAGGAGGACGTGCTCGCCGATATCGCCGCCAAGGCCGGAATCGAGCGCCAGCATTTCTTCGCCGGAATCGAGACCGACTCCTGCAAGACGCGGCTGCGCAACAATACCGACGAGTTGATCAGCCGTGGCGGCTTCGGCAGCCCGACGATCTTCGTGGGGGATGACATGTTCTTCGGCAACGACCGCATGCCGCTCGTCAGGGCCGCGCTGGAGGCCATGTCCGCCTGAGCAGGTGCCCGCTCAGGCCGGCCCGGCAAAGCCCAGGGACGTTCCGCATTGCGCGACTGCTCACGGTGACGGTGGCCGCGGTCGAGCCGGGTTTGAGATATTCGACTGGTCCCTCACCAAAGCTTTACACCGACAATTGCGGGAAATGGGCGCATCTCGTCCCGTAATTGGTATTAGCGTTTGAAACGGGCGGCTAACTGTTGTACCCGCTGGCGGTTTCCGGCCAACGGCGTTGGGAGTTTGCGGATGATCAAGAGGCTTACACAGGCGGCAATTCTCGCGGGGAGCATGCTCGCCCTGGGCGCTTGTACGCTCGGCGGTTCCAAGCCGGCGACTGCACCCGTGAAGCCGGCGGCGGCCGACTATCAGGCCCCCGTCCCCCCGTCGCCTCCTGCAGGCCAGACCCGGGCCATCTGCTACAATGCCGCCGACCTGGCAATCGTGCGCGCCCGCATGGTCCAGCAGGAACTCCAGGTGGTGACGCTGCAGTGCCAGGGCCCGGGCGGACGCCGTGCCTACGAGCAGGCCTATGCCGACTTCGTCGGCAAGTTCCGCGCCGAGTTCGCGACCAATGCCCGCTCGCTGTCCCAGATCGCTGCCCGCAAGCGCTTCAATACCGACGTCTTCGTGACCGAGGTCGCCAACCGCACGGCGCAGCGCGCTCCGACCGACAAGGAATTCTGCTCGCGCGGCAAGCGCGCCTTCGACTGGGCGATGGATCCGAAGGTCACGGCCCTCTCTCAGGTGCCGCCGCCGTACGACCTCGGCCCCGAGATGAACATCTACGCCTGCCCGGCCCAGTAAGCGGCCGGGCACCGAACAGGGCGAGGCGAGAGGCGGTCCCGTGGGACCGCCTTTTCCTTGCCGCCGTCGGCGGGACTAAATGTGCTGTGCGGTTCGCCCGCCCTGACTGCGGCCGCCGTCCTTTGCGCCAACGGTCGCGGCCTTGAGCACGGCCAGATAGCCGGGCTTCAGCTCCATCGACAGACGATGCCCACCGTCCAGCAATGCGCGATGCGCCTGCGGCAGGCGCCAGCAGGGCACGAACATGAACAGGTGATGCTCGAGGTGGTAGTTCACCCAATAGGGCGCCACCAGGAGCCTCATCAGCGGATTGGCGTAGGTGGTCCGCGTGTTGCGCAGCGGGTCGTCGTTATCGGGGACGACGGCATGCTCGGCGATGTTCCGGATGCGGCTGACGAGTTGATACCAGGTGGCGAGCGGCAGAAGCCACATGACAGGGTAGAGCCACCAATACCCGGCTACCACGAGCCCAGCGAGCAGAACGAGGTTCGCAACCAGCGGTCCCTTCTCGTTGCGCCACAGGTTCGCAAGCCGCGCACCAATTGATGCTTCCGCCGGCCCCAGCGCCCGGCGGATCTGTTCGCCCCGTCGGAGGAAGGCCGTCTGGCCCGTGAGGTCACGGACGATCTTGCGGCGCAGACTCGTGCGGCTGGTGGGGAATGCCTGCGACAGGCCGAGGTCCGGATCCTCCGCCTGCTGGGTGAAGCGGTGGTGCTGCAGGTGATATGGCCGGTAGAGAACGAGGCTCGTGAACACGGGGAAGGCGCAGAGCCTGCTTCCCACCCAGTCGTTGAGGCGGCGATCGGCGAACAGCAGCCCGTGGGCGGCATCGTGCATCAGGATGGCAAGACCGAGCTGGCGCCCGCCGATCACCATGACACCCAGCACGAAGGTGAAGGGGTTGGGCCACCAGGCGAACAGCGCCATGCTCCCAGCAATCAGAGCCCAGGCATGCAGAACGAGCAGCGCTCCCACGAGGTTCGACTTGGCGCCGAGCCTGCGGGACTGCTCGAGGGTCAGGAAATCGCCGATCCTGCTCATCCATCGAGGCTGGTCGCGGCACGCATGGCTGTCAACGGCGGCGCGGGGCCGCTATATGTTCAGCACATGTTACGCAAATCGATCCGCACCGACGTCCTCGACGTCGCGTACGAGGAGCATGGGCCGCCCGACGGTGCGCCGGTGATCCTGCTGCACGGCTTCCCCTACGACGCGCGCGCCTACGACGAGGTCGCGCCGGCACTGGCGGGCGATGGCAACCGCGTGCTGGTGCCGTATCTGCGCGGCTACGGTCCCACCCGGTTCCTGTCGCCCGAAACGCTCCGGTCCGGCGAACAGGCGGCCCTGGCGCACGATCTGCTGCAGCTGATGGACGCTCTCGGCATCCGCCGCGCCGCCCTGGCGGGCTACGATTGGGGTGGTCGCGCCGCCTGCATCGTCTCCGCCCTGTGGCCCGAACGGGTGCGCTGCCTCGTGAGCTGCACCGGCTACAACCTGCAGAACATCGCCGCCTCGGCCGAACCGGCCCCGGCCGCCACCGAGCATCGGCTCTGGTACCAGTATTATTTCCATACCGAGCGTGGGCGCGCCGGTCTCACCAGGAACCGCCGCGACATCTGCAGGCTGTTGTGGACCCTGTGGTCGCCGCAATGGAAGTTCGACGATGCGACCTTCGAGGCGTCGGCCCCCTCCTTCGACAATCCGGATTTCGTCGACGTGGTGATCCAGTCCTATCGGCACCGCTATGGCTACGCCAAGGGCGATCCGGCGCTCGAGCCTCTCGAGGCGAAGCTGGCAAAACAACCGGCGATCCCGGTCCCGACGATCAATCTCCACGGCGCCGCCGACGGCGTCGGACCGGCGTCGGACCGCGATGGCCAGTCGGACAGGTTCACGGGCGGTTACGAGCGGCGGATGCTGCCACGCATCGGCCACAACGTCCCGCAGGAGGCGCCGGCCGAGACCGTGGCCGCCCTGCGCGACCTCATGAAGGGAATTCCGCAATGACCGCCATCGCCCTGATCGGCTCCACCGGCAACATCGGCAGCCGAGTCCTCGACGAGGCGCTCGCCCGCAAGCACAGTGTCACGGCCATCACGCGCGACGCCTCCAAGCTTAAGCCGCGCGCCGGCATGACCATCCGGCAGGGCAGCACCACCGATACGGTGTCGATGGCCGCCATCCTCAAGGGCCACGACATCGTCGTCGCGTCGGTGAAGTGGAACGAGGCCAGCGTCCATCACGTGCTGGAGGCGGTGCGCAAGAGCGGCGTGAAGCGCGTCCTGTTCGTGGTCGGCGCCGGCAGCCTGTTGCGGGCCGACGGACGCACCCATCTCGAGCACATGGCCGATCGCGGCATCCAGCCGCCGACGTCCAAGCCGGCGTCGCTGGCGCTGGAAGAGGTGCGCAAGGCGAAGGACCTCGACTGGACGGCGATCTCGCCACCGGCATCGATCCAGCCGGGCGAGCGTACCGGCAAGTTCCGCCTCGGCAAGGATCACCTGCTCGAGGACAAGGAAGGCCAGAGTGCCATCAGCCGCGAGGATTTCGCGGTCGCCATCCTGAACGAGATCGAGAAGCCCAGGCACCTCCACAAGCGCTTCACGGCGGCCTACTGAATCAACCGGCCGCGCTACTCCAGCGTCTCCAGTAGGCGGGCGCAGAGATAGGTTCGCGGCTCCAGCGACGAGTAGTAGATCTGCTCTGTGACCGCGTGGGCACCCTTGCCGTCGGCGCCCAGCCCGTCGAGGGTCGGGATGCCGAGGGCGGCCGTGAAGTTGCCGTCGCTGCCGCCGCCGGTCAGCGGCACGTCGTTCAATTCCTTGCCAATCTCGCGATAGATCGCCTGTGCCTTCTGGAAGAGGTCGGTGATGCCGGCATCCTTCTGGTAGGGCGGCCGATTCATGCCCCCTTCGACCGTCAACTCGATCTCCTTGCCGATCGGCTCCAGGTTCAGGAACCAGTGCGTCATTTCCTCGGCCAACTGCATGCTGGGCACGCGCAGATCGACGTCGATCGTGCACTCTGCGGGCGTCACGTTGACGCCCGAGCCGCCGCGGATCAGGCCCACGTTGCAGGTGATGCCGCGGGCATAGTCGGTCTTCTCCTCGATGCGGACGATTTGCCGGGCGATCTCCAGGATGGCGCTGCGGCCGTCCTCGTGGCGCACGCCGGCATGGGCGGCTCGCCCCTTCGCGGTCAGCGTGAAACGGCCGACACCCTTGCGCGAGGTAACGACCTTGTCGCCGTCGCGGCCCGGCTCCATGACCAGTGCGTACTTGTGGCCCCTGGCGGCCTCCTCGATGCGGGCGCGCGAGGTCGGACTGCCGACCTCTTCTTCGGGAATGAACAGGAAGGTGACGGGCAGCTTGGTGCGCTTGCCCTGGCGGATCAGGTGCCTGAGCGCGTAGTAGGCGATATAGCCGCCCGCCTTCATGTCGTAGATGCCGGGGCCGAAGACGCTGTCGCCTTCCTGGCGGATCTTCAGCTCCTTCTCCTTCATCCCGAGCGGATGGACCGTGTCGAGATGGGCAAGGACCAGAATGCCCTTGCCCTGCCCCGTGCTCCAATCGGCCGGGGTCTTCGCTTCCAGGATGTCGCCGAAGCCGTCACGGCCCGGCGTGCGCTCCAGGTCGAGACCGAGGTCGCTGAACTGGCCCTCGACCTTGTCGACCATGCGATTGACTGCCGTCGCGTCGTGGCTCGGGCTCTCGATCTCGATCCACTCGACGATACCCTCGAGGATCTCCTTGGGATCGATCCTGGGTTCGTTCTTCATTTGCTCGGCAGCCATCGTCTCGGTCCTTCCGGCTCAGATCGGATCCCAGGTGAAGTACTCGGGCGAGCGCTTCAGGTCGGTGAAGAAGGGCTTCATCGACGGCACCGCATGCTCCGCGATGTCCTCAAGGGTCCAGCCTTCGGAGTTATGCACGGACCGTACCGGACGGTTGGCGTTGAACAGCATGATCTCGTTCATGCGTACGCCGAAGATCTGGGAGGTGATGCCCTGCTCCTGGGCCGAATCCGACAGGAGGTACACCGCCATCGGCGCGATCTTGGCCGGGGTCATCTTCTTGGAGCGCTCCAGGCGCGCCTTCTGGGCCTCGGTATCGGCCGGGATCGTGCCGATCATGCGGGTCCAGGCGAACGGCGAGATGCAGTTGGAGCGCACGTTGAAGGCCGCCATGTCGAGCGCGATCGAACGCGACAGGCCGATGATGCCCATCTTGGCCGCCGAGTAGTTGGCCTGACCGAAGTTGCCGACGAGACCCGACGTCGAAGTAAAGTGCACGAAGGCGCCCGACTTCTGCTCCTTGAAATAATTGGCGGCGGCGCGGCTGGTGTTGAACGAGCCGTTCAGATGGACGTCGATCACCATCTTCCAGTCCATGTGGCTCATGCGATGGAAGATGCGGTCGCGCAGGATGCCCGCATTGTTGATGACGCCGTCGATGCGGCCGAAGTTCTCGACGCCGGCCTTGATCATGCGCTCAGCGCCCGCCGGATCGGCAACGCTGTCGCCGTTGGGAACGGCCTGGCCACCGAGTGCCTTGATCTCGTCGCAGACCTTCTGCGCCGCACTGACGTTACCGCTGCCCTCGCCGTCGACCGCGCCACCAAGGTCGTTGACCACCACCTTGGCGCCTTCCTTGGCCGCCAGCAGCGCCATCTCGCGGCCGATGCCGCCGCCCGCGCCGGTAACCAGTACGACCTTGTCCTTCAGCATGTTCGCCATTGTCTTCTTCTCCTCTTCTATGAATCCAGTTTCGGGGGACGCGGCGCACCGCGCAACAGCTGCGCGCTCCAGAGCGTTGCGATAGCGAAAGGTGCGAGGCCGACCACCAGCGGCATCGCCACGTAACGGCTGCCGATGATCGACAGGGCCGCTACCGCCACGGTGCCCATGGCGCCCATGCCCATCTGTGCGAGGCCTGCCAGGGACGACGCCGTGCCGGCGAGTTTGGGAAACATGCCGACGGCGCCCGCGTTGGCGTTGGCCACGATCATACCCGTGCCGAAGCTCAATACCATGTGCGGCCCAACGATCGCCCACCAGGTCACGACCTCGGAGAGCGAAAGGGCGGCCATGCCGATGAGTGCCGCTACGTGGAACCAGCCCGAGAACTGGATGATCGTCGTCGGCGCGACGCGCCCCATCAGCCGGTTGTTCACGAAGGTGCCCGCGGTGAAGCCGCCCACCGAGAGCAGCACGATCAGGCCGAACTCACGCGGGCTGAAGCCCAGGCTCTCCTGCAGGATGAAGGGAACGCCCGCCAGCATGCCGAAGTTCATGGCGAAGGCGAAGCCCAGCGGGAGGATATGGCCGAGAAAGCGGCGGTCGCGCAGCATCTCGCCCGAGCCGCGCAGCAGGCTCTTGAGATCGACCCGCTCGCTGCGGAACTTGTTGGTCTCGCCGAGGCCCGCGAGAACGACGACGAACAGGATCGTGCCGAAGCCGCCGACGAACCAGAAGGTCGCCCGCCAGCTCGCCCATTCCCCCAGGAAGCCGCCGATCGTGGGCGCAAGCGAGGGCGCGATGTTCTGGCCGAGCGAGATCCAGCTCATCACCAAAGGCATTTCCTTGAACGTATAGGCGTCTCGCGTCAGCGCGCGGCCGAGCACCGACCCGGAAGCCGCCCCCAGCCCCTGCAGAATGCGCAGGCCGATCAGGCCGCCGATGGACGGTGCAAACGAACAGGCGAATGTAGTCAACGTAAAGAAGAAGAGGCCGCCCAGCAGGACCGGCCGCCGGCCATAGCGATCGCTCAATGGCCCGTAGAAAAGCTGCCCGACCGCGAAGCCGATCATGTAGGTCGTCAGCGTCAGCTTTACACTGTCAGGCGTCGCCGTGAGGTCGTGTCCGACCGACGGCATGACCGGCGTATAGATGCTCATGGTGAGCGGGCCGAAACTGCCCAGGGCCACCAGAAGCGCGATGTAGGCGGGCGACCGCGGCGCGAGATTCACGTCGAAGTCGCCCCGTCCGCCGCCTCTGCCGCGCCCTCCGCGCCGAAATCGCCGCCCAGCGCCATCTCCTCCTGCGACTTCGTCATGCGCGGATAGTAGTGGCGGAAAGCGCCGCGGATCTCCTCGAACGGGATGTCGGCGAACACGCCGCGATAGGCGAGATACTCCATGTGGCGGCGACCGCTGAGATCGAACGGGTGGTAGATCGAATCGCCCACGGCGTCCCAGTCGAGCGGCTTCAGGCCGAACTTGTCGGTGAGTTCGCGGTTGAAGGCCGGCGTCGCCTTGACCCAGCGCCCGTCCAGCCAGACGTCGGTGTAGCCATGATAGTAGAAGACGTCGCTGCCCATCAGCTCCGACAGACGCTTCGTCGTCATGTGATTGCGCACGTCGGCATAGCCCAGCCGGGCCGGGATGCCGGCGGCGCGGCAGACCGCGGCCAGGACGCCCGCCTTGTTCACGCAGTAGCCGTGCCCGGCCGCGAGGGTGGTGCTGGCGCGATAGGCCTCGCGCTTCATCGGCGTGTTGTAGGGATCGTAGCGCAGCTCGTCGCGCACGGCGTAATACAGGCGCAGCGCCCTCTCCTGGTCACTGCCCTCGCCGGCCACCCGCCTTGCATAGGCCACGATTGTCGGGTGTTGTGAATCGATCAAGTCGCCGGGGAGCCGATAGGCCTCGAAGCTGGCATCGTCACGAACGACGTCGTCGGCCGGGGTCCGGAGGGATTCGTAATCCATGCGGCGTTTTCTTTAAGGCAAGAGGCGGGAAAGTCCATGAGCGACGGCGCGCAATTCACCCATGCGCATATGGTGCGCTTCGAGAGGCACCTCCCCGGCCCGCCGGAACAGGCATGGGGCTACCTGACGGAGCCCGGCCGCCTGCCCGGCTGGTACGGCGACGGCAGGATCGAGCCGGGGGTGGGTTGCGCCGTGTCGCTGATGGGCGGGCACATCCGCGGCGTCGTCACGCAATGGCAGCCGCCCGGCCGGCTTGCCTATACATGGAACGTGTACAATCCGGGCGACGCCACCTCGCCCTACCCCGAATCGTACGTCATCCTGACGCTGGCGCCCGCGGCCGAAGGAACCGTCTTCACCCTGGAACACCTGCCGGTGCTCGAGTCTTTCGTGAAGCTGAACGCGATGGGCTGGCACAGCTTCATCGACATGGTCGACGCCGCCGTCCGCGGCGAGCCGGTGCAAGGGCGCGACCACTACATGGCGGAGAACGCCAAGCAGTACGGCGTCGACCTGAGCAATCCCCTGGGTTGAGGACCTAAAGCGACGGTGGCGCGTCGGCGTCGGACTTGACCAGGAAATGGGCATTGGCCGTCGCGACGGGACGCGACCTGTCTTCCTGCCAGGCCTCGGCGAAGACATTGACCATGCGCCGCCCCTGCTTGGTCACCTTGGCGCAGGCGATCACGTCGACCGGCCGGGCCGAGCGCAGGTAGTCGACGGTGATGTTGACGATCTTCGGCACCGTCTCGGTCTCCGTCTCCCACAGGAGATGGAAGATCGCGGCCATCTCGAGCATCGCGCCCAGGGTGCCGCCATGGATGGCCGGCAGGAAGGTGTTGCCGATCAGCTCCGGGTGATAGCGCATGCGGGTCAGCAGCTCGCCGGTGCCGTTTTCAGGGGCGATCTGCATCCAGCGCGCATAGGGGATGGCTTCGGCCAGGCGGGAGACGTTGCCTTCCCTTCGCGCCTCGGCGAGGCGTTCGAGCAGCGCGCTCATGGCTTGTCCCCCGGCGGCAGCCGCGTCGGCTTGCCCTTCGTGCCCAGCATGAAGGTGCCGGCAGCAGCCGCGATCGGGTCCTTGGCGTCGCCGTGATGGGCAAAGGCGCGCGTGAAGGCGACCGACCGGGTGATGCGATAGCACTCGGCCTCGGCGATCACCGGCTTGCCGGGCTCCGCCGGCCGCACATAGTCGATCCGCAGGTCGAGCGTCGCGAACGGCTCCGGGGCCTTCAGCATGGTGGCGACCGACATGCCGCAGCAGCCGTCGAGCATGGCGGTCAGCGGACCGCCCGCCAGCACGCCGGTCTCCGGATTGCCCACCAGTTCCTCGCGCCAGTCGAGCTGCATCGAGGCGAAGCCGCGCGAGGCGCCGATCACCTTGAGGCCCAGCGCCTTGTTGTGCGGGATGTTGTCGGAGAACCATTGCTGGAAGAGCGCGATGCGCGCGTCCCTGTCCATTCAGAACCCCATCTGGCGGGCGGCGAGATCCTTCATGATCTCGGTCGAGCCGCCGCCGATCGACATGACCTTGGTCTCGCGATAGATGCGCTCCACCTTGGCGCCGCGCAGGTAGCCCGCGCCGCCGAAGATCTGCATCGCCTCGTTGGCACAGAATTCCAGGGTCGAGGTCGCGAGGTTCTTCAGCATGCAGATCTCGGCGACCGGCTTCTCGCCCTGCCCGACCCGCCAGGCCAGCAGTTCCAGCGTCGACCTCACCGAATTGATGCGCATCGCCATGTCGACCAGCCGATGGCGCACGACCTGGTTGGCGATCAGCGGCTTGCCGAACGTATGGCGGTCGCGGGCATAGGCGATCGCCTCGTCGAGGCAGACCTTCGCATAGCCGCAGGCGCCGGCCGCCATGCCGAGCCGCTCGGAATTGAAATTCAGCATGATCCCGATGAAGCCGCGATTCTCCTCGCCGATCAGGTTCTCGACCGGCACCTTCACATCGTCGAAGAAGAGCTGGGCGGTGTCGGACGCCCACCAGCCCATCTTCTTCAGCTTGGTGCGCGCGAAGCCCTCCCGGTCGCGCTCGATCAGCAGCAGGGAGACGCCCCCCGCGCCCGGACCGCCGGTGCGCACCGCGACGGTGTAGTAGTCGGCGCGCATGCCCGAGGTGATGAACATCTTGGAGCCGTTGACGACGTAGTGGTCGCCCTCGCGCCGCGCCGTGGTCTTGAGATTGGCCACGTCGGAGCCGCCGCTGGGCTCGGTGATGGCCAGTGCGCTGATCTTCTCGCCGGCCAGGACCTCGGGCAGGACCTTGCGCTTCATCCATTCCGGCCCCAGCGCCGCGATCGGCGGCGAGCCGATCGTGTGGCTGTTGAGGCTGGCGTTGAGGCCGCCGCTGCCGTGGCGCGCCATCTCCTCGGCCTTGACGATCCCGAAGAACGGGTCGGTCGGGACACCCCCATAAGCTTCGGGGAAACCGAGCTGCAACAGGCCCGCGGCCGAGGCCTTGCGATAGAGATCGCGCGGGAATTCCTCGGCCTCGTCCCACTGGTCGACATGGGGCAGGATCTCGCGCTCGACGAAGCGACGGACGGTGCTCCGGAAAGCCTCGTGCTCCTCGGTGTAGAACGGCGACGGCGGCCTCCCCGAGGGAATGGCCTGCTCGGCGAGCGACATGAATTTCTCCGGTGACGGCGCTTGATCGATCCACAGTACAGCGCGCTCCGCGAAAATCCATTGACTCGCCGCAGCCCTGCCATGTCTTATGAATGACGTTAACACGAAGCCAATAAACGGCCGGTTTACAGGGTAGGGGAATGCTCGATTTCATCCAGCAGCTGGTGAGCGGAATCGCGCTTGGCTGCGTCTACGGCCTGATCGCGCTGGGCTTCGTCCTCATTTACAAGGCGACGGAAGTCGTCAATTTCGCCCAGGGCGACCTGATGATGCTGGGCGGCTTCTTCGTCTTCACCTTCATCGGACTGATCGGCCTCGACTACTGGCTGGGCTTCCTGTTTGCCGTGTGCGCCATGGCGGTGTTCGGCATGGCGACCGAGCGCATCCTGATCCGGCCGATCCTGGGGTATCCGCAATTCTCCATCGTCATGGCCACGATCGGCCTGGGATATTTCCTCCGATCGGTCGCCGGCATGATCTGGGGCACCGACGACCTCAAGATCGAGACCCCCTTCTCGAGCGGCGTCCTGAAGCTCGGCGACCTCGTGATCGCCCACGACAAGCTGTCCGTGATCGTGGCCACCGTCATCCTGTGCGCCGTGCTCTACGCCTTCTTCAACTACACGCGGATGGGCACCGCGATGCGCGCCACGTCCGAGAACATGCTGGCCGCCTACTACATGGGCATCCCCGTCAAGCGGGTCGTCT
>VFQN01005481.1_pt1 | contig 15499 bp, 14 predicted proteins | sample 3512371 | NCBI WGS metagenome assembly VFQN01 (sample SAMN10412370, study PRJNA504923) | tailings metagenome | isolation source: Replicate 2 from Balatoc abandoned mine | place: Philippines: Itogon, Benguet | collected 2017-08-28
GTCCTTATGGCCCCCCTGGCTCTCCGGACGTACCCCATTGGGGTCTGTAACTGTAACTGACTTGAGTTTATACACCTGCCGCCTTCCGCACAACCCCCTGATTTGCGTTGGCACACCTGCCGCCTGCCTCGCAACCCCCTGAAGTCGTGTTGAAAACACCTGACAGCTGCCGCGCATCCCCCTGAAACAGCCGTGTACATACAAACACATACACTCGCCTTGTTCACCTTCCTCGTTACCCAAACACGCCGCAGCTGCCTTTAGAACGTGTAGGCCTCCACCTGGCCGTCCTTCACGTACCGAATCCCCACGCCGCCGTGCCACTTGGGGCTCAGCCCCTTGCCCTGCAGCGACTTGAACACCTCCATGCGCTCGCGCCTCAGCTCCATGCCCTATGCCGTTAGGTAGAGGGTGATGGTAATCCCTCAGCCGACCTCAGCTGCTTTGCACCGTGCAGGAACACACCCCGTTCATGGGGGTTGATCTGTGTCTTGAGTAGAGTCGGCTGTGGTGGTTGGTGAGGCATCCATGATTGCCCCCGTGTGCTTGTCAAGCACGAATTCCAAGTCCCTGTAACCTTCTCACGAAGGAAAAAAACACACGCACCACGACCCGTCCGCAGGCTGAACGTGCTGCACGTGACTTGTGGGAAGCCGTCGCCGAAAGTGCAGCCCCGTGGTTGGCTAAGTGAAGCTCCCCCAACACCTTGCACACTTCACCTGCATATTGAAATAAGGAGCATGTAGCTCTTGTAAGTGAAGTTGCAAAGGTCTCCTCGAATAGGCATCCGAAACCACCTCCGGCCCTCCCTGCCAGCCGGCACCCGCCCGATGCAGCGCGGACCCTGAGCCCAATCTCCCCCGAATTCCTTAGCCACAGTAGGCTAGGAATCCACGTCTGGTATAACAGTGCTTGGCAAAACACCGTGTAGGACGGCACAGCGGGCCACTTTCTTACCGTGCTTCAACCTTGAAGTCGGGTCCACGGGTCAGCGGTGGGTGGGCGCATGACACGTGCGTGTGGTGCTCTGGACAGCGAGGCACGGTGGCCCCGTTCTTGCAGGCCATGGACACCGTTGCCAGGGCATCAGGTCAGCGGCTTAACCTGGACAAGGTGGAGCTGCTGCGTGTGGGCGCTGTTACAGCAGCAGCTCCGGGGTAGCAGCAGCCAGCAGCGCAAGAGGAGCAGGTCGAGGAACTGAACGTCATCACAACAGCAAGACCCTGAATCTCCCAATGCCCAACAGCACCACAATACCACAGCCGGAGGCGCAGCTCACGCCTGCAGTCCTCCGCAAAGTGTCCCGTGTCCGCCATTGGCCGGGGCCTCACGGCCTCCGCCTCCAAACAGTGATGGCACATGGAGCACGGGGGCTGGAGCACGGGGTGTTGCGAATGCGGTGCGGGATGCAGGCACAATAAGCCTGAGACAGGTGTCAGCAAGCAGAATTAGGGGACAAGGTGCCGCAAGGCGAGGTATTCAGGTGACAAGTCTGTGGCCGAAATCGCTGGTGCCGCTGCGCTGCTGCGTCGCTGCTGGGGTACTCAGCTGAAATAGAAAGCCGGCTGTACCCCGGGGTGTGTGCTGGGGGAGCTGTAAAGGTTGGTAGCTAGCTCGCTTGGTGGACCGGTGGCAAGGCCCTGGGGGCCGGGGGCAGCAGCTGATGGGTGTGGCGGCTGTGTGCTATGGCGGCTGGCCGAGGATGGTGTGGCGCTGCCTGGTGACACGCACCTGGCCCACCTGCCAGCCGAGCCCTGTAGTTGCGGCACCTTCGGTGGAGCGGTGGAGCAGCAAACCACCCCCCGCCTGCACCACTTCGGGCCGTAGCCCGCAGCGTGCGCCAACTAGTCGAGACCTACACAGCTGGGCCAGTCTCCCGCGCGCACCTGTGGTTAGCTACGCCACCAGGTGGCTGCTACCAATGCCCCTGGGGCGCTATCACGCTTGCAGCCGTGTGAGCCATGGAGGCTGGGCGGACCAGCCCTCTCAGGCCGCCAGCCACTCATAACCCCGCTGGGGCCAGGGCTACGCAGGCCTCATCGCAGGGGTCAGCCTCCTCGCAGCAGGGTGGGGAGGACGGGGGCAGCCCCCTGGAGTGTGCGTGTGCGCAGGCAGCAGCGGACTTCTGGGTATGGCTGCGAAATTTCGCAGCCCTGGGTGTCCCGCGCCATGGCTGGGAGGAAGTAGGGCCCAACCATCCCGTGCTGGCGGTGGGGGGTGGGCGGCTCAGGGTAGCGCAACCAGTGGTGTTCGATGCGCAGGAGGCAGCGGATTGACCGTCCCGGGTGCAGCAGTGGTAGGGAAGCCCTGGCATTGGGCTCGTAGGCGTCCTTGGCGCCCCGCCTGGGGCTTAGTTTTAGGGCATTCTGCTTCAGGTGGGTCCTGGTGTCGGCCTTGTTAGCTGCTGCGCGTGGTTCACAGGGTGTTACGGCGCTGCGGTGTCGCCGCAGTCACATCGCCTGGGTGGTAGCGGCGTGCGCTTTGGCTGCCAGCCGTGCTTATTAGGTCAGCCCGTCACGCGGGCCTTGTGTGTTAGGTTGTCGGCGTAGGGTGCCCGGCCCTGAGACTCGCTTGCTTTGATCAGACCGTACCCCTCGTGCCTGCGCCGGCCAGGGAGTATGACCAGGGGCATATCCGCCATTGTGGTTTGGCGTGCGAAGTGCTGCGATGCTGTGTGTGGCTCGGGCGCCCAGAACGGCTCTTACCTCCGGCCCTTATGCTCTGATTGGTTTGCGCTACTTGCTGTCCTGGCGTGCTGCCTGTCGCTAGTCTCTCATTGAGTCGTGTGTGCGGATTGGGTCTGTTCCCTCGCCGGTGCCGCCTTGGGGCTGCGGTTTGCCCTATATTAGACACCAGGGGAGACACCCGCGTGTACTGTCGGGCGTCATCCTGTGTTCCGAGGGCCCACGAGGCCACCGCTGTGTCTCGGTCCGGTTATGGACCCCGGCTTTTGCCCACAGTGTACGGTAACACTGGATCACAGGTGCAGCATGTGTTCAAGCAATGAACCCAGTGCACGGACGGGTGAGGGCTGCTGACAGAGATGACCTGGCTGCTGACCAGCCAAACTTCCTTACATGCTACTCCGGCAGCGCATGGGCAGAGTACTTGGCAAGCTGGCATACCCCATGGCAGGCAAGCCCCAAGGCCCGCAACACCATATTGCAAGCAGCTAACACAGGCACAGAAAAAAAAAGGCAAAGGCAGGGCGCCAGCGCAAGGGCGAGGTGAAGGGCAAAGTGGAGAGGCCGTCATTCCGCCAACATCCGCACCAATTGACGCCCAAACCCAGCGCACCCCAACCACAAACAGGCCACAAGTTGGGACGGAGAGGTCCTGAAACCAAACACCACAGAACAGGACAGAGGGAGCAGGCCAAAAGACCAAGGACCACCGCTTGCACGCGGGCACGTGCCGGGGTGCAGCAGCAGCAAAACGCCATGCCTTGCACAGGCCAACATGTGGGAAGTAAAAGCCCATGACTCTGCAAAGGCGGGACGTAATCTTAGGCTCGGCGAGTGCAGTACACTGTCGCACGCATGCGCCTGTGCTTCCAAGCGTGAGGCAGGTTGCCCCGCCCCGACCTTCCCAGCGTGGGTGACCTTAGGGGCAACCAGCACGCATACGCAAACGGCAGTGAGCCATCGTGCTTAACAAGAGCCCAGCGCTCCAATCATCTAGTACTTCGCTGTGAGAACAGGTTGTACAGGCTGCACGGGACTTGTCTTTGCGCTGAAGCATCGCCGAAAGTGCAGCCCCGTGGTTGGCAAAGGGAAGCCCCCTCGGCTCCATGCACATTGCCGCTGCATCATTGACACATTTGGCATGTTGCTCTTGTAAGTAAGGTTGCAAAGAACTCCTCAAAATAGACCTCCGAAACCACCTCCAGCCCTCCCTGCCAGCCGGCACCCGCCCGATGAGCGCGGACCCCAACCCCATCTCCTCCTATTTCCTTAGCCAGAGTAGGCAAGGACTCCACGGCTGGTAGAAGCCGTTTTTATTCTCTTTCCTTTACCCCTGAGTTGGGTCGTTTAGCGGAAGAGTCGGAAAAATGGTGAGACGGCGGCCACCCAGCTCCGACAGCGCGAAGCGCCGCGCAGCAGCCTTCAGTTGCTCAGAGTAGCTGACCTCTCGCTATCGGGCGGCTCTGACTGGCGCAGGTCAAGTTCACTATTGAGGAGATCCGTGCCCTCATGGACAAGAAGCACAACATCCGCAACATGAGTGTGATCGCTCACGTCGACCACGGTAAGGTTGCTAACAATCCATGCTTCAGCGACAGCGTGGATTGGGGCTAATCAGATCGTTGGCGCCTGCAGGCAAGTCGACGCTGACCGACTCGCTGGTGGCTGCTGCCGGTATCATGGCCCTTGAGCAGGTACGCGCAGCGGCGCTCGGCCTCCCGCAGCTGTGCTCTTTACTTCAAACTCATGCTAACAACTCGCTTCTATTTGCAGGCCGGCGATGCCCGCCTGACCGATACCCGCGCCGACGAGCAGGAGCGCGGTATCACCATCAAGTCGACGGGTATTTCCCTGTACTACCAGATGGCTGAGGAGGACCTGAAGAACTTCACCGGCGAGCGTGCTGGCAACGACTACCTGGTGAACCTGATTGACTCCCCCGGCCACGTCGACTTCTCGTCCGAGGTGACGGCCGCGCTGCGCATCACCGACGGTGCCCTGGTGGTGGTGGACTGCGTGGAGGGCGTGTGCGTGCAGACCGAGACCGTGCTGCGCCAGGCCCTGGCTGAGCGCATCCGCCCCGTGCTGACGGTGAACAAGATGGACCGCTGCTTCCTGGAGCTGATGCTGGAGGGCGAGGAGGCCTACACCACCTACCTGCGCGTGATCGAGAACGCCAACGTGATCATGGCCACCTACCAGGACGACGCCATGGGCGACATCCAGGTCTACCCCGACAAGTCCACCGTGTCCTTCTCCGCCGGTCTGCACGGCTGGGCCTTCACCCTCACCACCTTCGCCCGCATGTACGCCGCCAAGTTCGGCACCGACGAGGCCCGCATGATCACCAAGCTGTGGGGCGACAACTTCTTCGACCCCGCCACCAAGAAGTGGACCACCAAGCAGACCGACTCGGCCACCTGCAAGCGCGGCTTCGTGCAGTTCATCTACGAGCCCATCAAGCAGGTCATTGACCTGGCCATGAAGGACGCCAAGGACAAGCTGTTCCCCATGCTGGAGAAGCTCAACGTGCTGAACAAGCTGAAGACGGAGGACAAGGAGCTGAGCGGCAAGCCCCTGATGAAGCGCATCATGCAGTCGTGGCTGCCCGCCCACGCCGCGCTGCTGGAGATGATCATCTACCACCTGCCCTCGCCCGCCAAGGCCCAGAAGTACCGCGTGGACGTGCTGTACGAGGGCCCCCTGGACGACCCCTACGCCACCGCCATCCGCAACTGCGACCCCGACGGCCCCCTGATGTGCTACGTCTCCAAGATGATTCCCACCAACGACAAGGGCCGCTTCTTCGCCTTCGGCCGTGTGTTCGCCGGCAAGGTGTCCACCGGCGCCAAGGTCCGCATCATGGGCTCCAACTACGTGCCCGGTGAGTGCTGGGGTAGGGGCGGCGGGGCGGGGCGGGGAGGCTTTGGGCTGGGCTGGGGCGGCGCGGGAAGGCTTTGGGCTGGGGCGGGGCTTGATTTTGGGCCGAGGACGAAACGGTTACCGGTTGCACTGAAAATAGCGCACGCATACTGGGTTGCAGCAGGTCAGCTTCTTAGCCCAAAGGCTGGACGCAGTAAATGCTAGCGCAACGGCAGCACCTGCACAAGCGCGGAAAGCAGCACGCGGAAAGCAGCACAACCGCATTGTGCTATTGAATTCAAATGCTGCCAGGTTGTAGTGCCTGCATTAGCCTCGACAGTAATCTTAGCTGGTATGCAGGTCGAAGAGGCTCCTGCACGAAGCGTGCACGCATCAGAGCGAGTACTGACGCCGTCCGCCTCCTCCCTGCCCGCCCCGCCCGCCCTTGCCTCCCTCCCCCAGGCGAGAAGAAGGACCTGTACAACAAGTCCGTGCAGCGCACCGTGCTGTGCATGGGCCGCAAGCAGGAGGCCGTGGAGGACGTGCCCTGCGGTAACACCGTGGCGCTGGTGGGCCTGGACCAGTACATCACCAAGACGGCCACCATCACCCGCGAGGGCTGCGACGACGCCTTCCCCATGAAGGCCATGAAGTTCAGCGTGTCCCCCGTCGTGCGTGTGGCCGTGGAGCCCAAGAACGCCTCGGACCTGCCCAAGCTGGTGGAGGGCCTGAAGCGCCTGGCCCGCTCCGACCCCATGGTGCAGTGCATCATCGAGGAGACCGGCGAGCACATTATCGCCGGTGCCGGTGAGCTGCACCTGGAGATCTGCCTGAAGGATCTGCAGGACGACTTCATGGGCGGCGCTGAGATCAAGGTGGGGGCGTAGGCGGTTGGTGCAGGTCTGAGTGGGGATTTGCGTATTTGCGCGGGTTATTCGGGGTGCGGGTTTGCGTCTTGGCGTGGGTCATTCGGGAGCTGAACGGGACTGGGGGCTGGAAGGGGCATAGCGATGGAACGGGATAGCAGAGCGAATCGGGGGCAAGCAAGGGGACTTGAGACATGCATGCAAAATCCCCGAGTATGCAGGCGTTAGCAGTCGGCTGCGAGCCCATAACACACAGCACATGCATCTTAATTGCAGCAACTGACGCCATGCTTCGTTTCACCGTTGCCCACAGATCTCGGAGCCCGTGGTGGCCTTCCGCGAGACCGTGTCGGCCCAGTCCGACCACGTGGTCATGTCCAAGTCCCCCAACAAGCACAACCGCCTGTACATCCAGGCCCGCCCCATGGAGGACGGCCTGGCTGAGGCCATCGAGGAGGGCAAGGTGCGTTGGGGGTCAGGCTGGGAAAGGGTAGCATCTTGATGTTCGCATCCGTGGTCACTGGGACGCTTACAGTGTACCGGTTGCATATCATTTAAATGCTTTTTAGCGGGTGAGCGTTGTCGCTGGGCTGCATGCTGAATACGGTTGCGCAAGTACACGGCCATGCCGTGCGGCCTACATCAATCCCTTTCCAAACACTGCATGGTCGCGGGCTAGCATGCACGTGGGCTAGCATTGGCGCATGCTAGCAGCACACGCACATCCGTTGTGCCGTTGCGGCTTCGGTAAAGCAAGTGCTGACCATGCCTGTCCCCGGCCCCCGTGTTGCCCCCCTCCCCCAGGTCGGCCCCCGCGACGACCCCAAGATCCGCTCCAAGATCCTGTCGGAGGACTTCGGCTGGGACAAGGAGATTGCCAAGAAGATCTGGTGCTTCGCGCCCGACACCCAGGGCCCCAACATGATGGTGGACACCACCAAGGGTGTGCAGTACCTGAACGAGATCAAGGACTCTTGCGTGGCCGCCATGCAGTGGGCGTGCAAGGAGGGCGCCCTGGCTGAGGAGAACATGCGCGGCATCGTGTTCGAGTTCATGGACGTGGTGCTGCACACGGACGCCATCCACCGCGGTGGTGGCCAGATCATCCCCACGGCCCGCCGGTAGGTGTTGACGTAGGGTGAAAGAAGGTGCAGTAGATTTAGCGGGAAGGATATAGGTTGCCGCAGGCCTTGGTGGGCATAAGTGGAGCCGCATCGTGCGCGTAGCAGCATCTCGAACGGTCACACAGCTGTGTCCAACTGCTCCCACCTAACGCTTGCAATCGCTTGGTATGCACACGTACTGCTCAATTTTCCTTCATGCTAACGCTCTGCTCGCCTCTCACCCTTCCTGTCCCCCAGCGTGATCTACGCCGCCGAGCTGACTGCCCAGCCCCGCCTGTGCGAGCCCGTGTACCTGGTGGAGATCCAGGCGCCCGAGAACGCCCTGGGTGGCATCTACTCGACCCTCAACACCAAGCGCGGCATGGTGTTCGAGGAGATGCAGCGCCCCGGTACCCCCATGTACAACATCAAGGCGTACCTGCCCGTCGTGGAGTCGTTCGGTTTCACCTCGGTGCTGCGCGCCAACACCTCCGGCCAGGCCTTCCCCCAGTGCGTGTTCGACCACTGGGACATCATGCCCATGAACCCCCTGGAGAAGGGCACCCAGGCCAACACCCTCGTCACCAACATCCGCACCCGCAAGGGCCTCAAGCCCGAGCCCCAACCCCTGTCCGAGTACGAGGACAAGCTGTAAACGTGTCGTACAGTGTGTACGGCATGCGGGCAGCGGCGGCGGGCGGGCGGATCCGGAGCAGCGGCGGACGGCGGCGGTTGCAGCAGCGGCGGCGGCTTAGCTGGAGGAAGCCTGTGTTCCGAGGTGGCGTGCATGTGCATCGGTTAAGGTTCTAGGGGGCGGTTTTAGCTGTCGCAGGCTGCTGGATTCAGTGGGCTTGCGGCAGCGGCCGCACAGCAACGGGGTTCCGCTTTCCGTTTCCGAAGCTGTGCCGTGGGTCGCGGGTTTTTTTGTTGGCGCGCGCTCTTGGTCACAAGCGCATGGGCGGTTGCAGGTTGTTCTGCCTAGGCTCAGCAGGTCTGCGTGAGATTTTGGATGCTGTTCTTGCGGGATGAGGAGCAGGGGGTTGTGGCTTTAGCAGCCTTTATAGCCTGCGATGATAATAGACCTAGGCAGAGGTTCCCCAGAGAGGCCAGGTTCGTTCGGGTTCAGGGCTGTGTTGCGGGGGCAAGGCCCGCTTCGTTGTGGTGGCGCCGAGTCTGGCACGCAGTAACCTCCGGCGACTGTGCTGCGCACGAACACTCTGCAACGACGCGCAGGGGTGTGGCAGGCGGGTGGCCTCATGACTACATCCTGACCTTATGACACGTGTTTTCGTGGTGCAGTGGAGCGCGTTTGGTGTTGAGGAGGGGAGCACCCAAAGTGCGTGTTGTTTGTTGTTGGTGCAAATGACATCGATTCTGACTTGAGGTGCAGGACGGACGTAGCATATCGTTTTTCCCCAGCGGAGGGGAAACCCCAGAACCGGATCGTGGCATGGCTCTGTTGTAAGGAGAAAAGAAAGATCTATGCTCTTGGCACGGGGAGGAGTTCAAATCGTGAAAAGCGATGCGCTGCCAGCTCAGGGGCTGCATGGCCTAGCACACGCCAGCATTGACGCGTATCAGGGGAGGTCTTAAATTGCTAGCGACGTCCAGCCGTAGCAGTTTACGTTCTGCCACAAAGGCAGAATAATGTACGGACTGGCTACAGTGCACTATCCATGCCCAGGGTTGACGACACCTGGAGAGGATACCTTGCCATTAACGGCACGTGGCTGGCGTTGCCGCGAATGGACCGTCCAAGAATGACAGCTTAACTCTAGGAAAGAAACCTGAGCACGCAAGACGATGTTTTCTCCTTTTCCTCGTGCCATATGCTATGCATAGTACAAATTACATACACAGCGCACCTTGCAGAGCACCACGCGACTAGCCAGCTGACCTATCCACCATGTTGGGCTTCGCGGACGCGGAGGCGCTGCAGCGCAGCTTCCAGGAGTTCGCTCGGCAGCCGCAGCACCGTGACCTGGTGCTGCAGGCGCAGCGCGAGGAGCTGTGTGGTGCGCTGGACGCCCAGGAGGCGGCCATGCAGGCCCAGCTGCGGGCGCAGGTGGGAGGGTGCCGGTGCCGCTGCTGGCACGGGGCGGGGGGTGCAAGAGGGGTGCGTCTGGGCCGGATCCAGTGGAGGGCTGGAGGCGAATAGGTCGCCAAACTACAACACCCTTGTCAGATCCCTTACTTCTGCACTGGCCAACCGGCCGTACATAGGACAAGAGTGCACTGGCCAACCGGCCGTACATAGGACAAGAGGAACTTGTACGCACTAGGGCCTTTGCTGCCGCTACCGGAACCTTCGGCCCCCCTGGCCTCTTGCCAGTGTCTCCATCCTCTCGCCGGGCCCTTTCCCGCCCCGCAACCGCAACGCCCGGCTCCTCCGCACCATGGCTTCCGCGGCATCTGCGCCTACCGCTTCCATTCAACCCACACGCTGATCACCATTGTGCCCCCGTCTCCCCCTATGGGCACCTACCGTCCCCCCCCCCTGCAGCTGGCGCAAGCCGACGAAGCGACGCAGCGTGCGCTGGGTCCCTGCCTGCGCTACCCCGTGCTGTGCCGCCTGGTGCGCGGCATGGTGGCGCACTCAGAGCAGCAGGTGGGGCAGCAGCCTGCGGGTGGTGTGTGTGAGTGCCGCCCCGCGTGGCCCAGGCCCACTTGCCGCCTGTGACCGAATGCACCTTACCGTACACGCACGCGCCCGCCTTCCTTAAGGCAGTCACCAGTACGATGCCCTTCCTGGGCCCACTGCAGCTGGCGCTGATCTCCCCTGTCTCCGTAACGTTATGACCTTGCAAGTCATAGTCTAGGGCACGGCGCTGGCTGTGTCAGCCTGGCCCTGCCCCACCTGTACAGGCAAGGGAGCGATGGCTGCCACACCTTTGCCAAACCGTTCTACAGCGTACGCCAGTTACTGCACAGCCCATGCCCCGCAGGGCGGCGAAGGTGAGGGCGGCGCGGCCAGCTGGACGACCAACCCTGCGGTGGTGGGGCTGCTGCGGCGGGCGCGGCAGCTGCTGGACGGCGGCGGCCTCAGCGAGCGGGAGCTGGAGGAGAGGCTGCTGGGATGTCTCAAGGTGAATAGAGCAGCAGGAGGCAAGGGAAGGTGTTGCGAAGGCATAATCCAAGAGCTGGGGCCTCAGGACTGCACGTGCTGTAAGGCCAGTATTTGCGGCCTCGCCCTTTGTGGGGCCGCCGAGTGTGCATCCGTCCCATCGTTCCACTGCGCCCTCGCCTGTTCGTCTTACCTCGCGGCCTTGCTTCGTGTACGGACGTGTAGCAGAACCCGGTGATGGGGTTGTTTGTCCGGCACTGTTTGTCTGGACCAGTTACGCCCCAAAAGACGTGCACGTACATGGTGCTAACCCTGTCGTGCTGTGCCCCGCTGCGCTCCGCAGCACCCCGACAACCCCACCTCCGCCGAATTCCAGCGGCTCTGCCGGCCGGCGGTGGGACCGCTGACGCCACAGCAGCTTGTCACCGTAATGAACGAGCAGGTGCGTGTGGCAGTGGGTGCAGCCCTGCTACTGCTGCTGCGGGTTCAGCTACAGCTACTGCCCCTGCGTTTCTTCTGCTCTTGTCGGCAAAGGGTTCCTGAAAGTCCATGGCGCCGCCGCCGTGTCATCGGGGTGCGGAATGCACCAGGTTACTCTTTATGAGCACAGCAATGGCCCAAGGCCGTTGTCGCTTCCTTGCCCTCTCCCTGGTCCCACCACGCCACCTGGTCTACGCCCCACCCGCCCCACGCGGTCTGCGCCCCGGCCGCCCCACACCACTTCGCTGACCTCATCCCCTTACCTTCCCACCCCTCCCGCGCCAACCCATGTTTGTCCCACGTCTCGGTGGCCAGCTGGAGGAGCGGCAGCAGGGCAATGCGGCCTACGGCCGGGGCGACTTCCAGGCCGCGCTGCAGCACTACACGGCCGCGCTTGCGGTGCTGCAGCTGCTCAGCCCCACCAGCCCGCAGGACATGGCGCTGGTGGAGCACAGCAAGGTGGGTTAGCACGGACCCTCTCCACTTGCACATTTGACCGGATGCTGGTGCAGCACAGTGAGGTGGGCCGCCACTAGCATGGCAAAAGCCCTCCTCCTTTCCTCCACTCCACTCTCCCCCAGCTAGACAGGCAAGATTGGGTGCTCCCACGCGTGCACCGTGCGCTCTTGCTCATTTGCACAGCCAACTGCTTGGAGCACGGCAACGGCAACTGCACGGCAGTGTTGTACACGGGTTACACTGCTTTTGCGTTGGCCCGGGCGTGCATGGGCTAACGTGCTGCGCGCGCCGCTGTTATCCACCCCTTGCCGCGTCATACTGCACCATATAAACCCTACCCCGTTGCCATGTGTTGCTCCGCACGCAGCAAACACTGCGGCTCAACATGGCGGCGGCCCACCTGGCGGCGCGCGACTACGGCGCATGCGTGGCGGCGTGCGGGGAGGTGCTGGCGGAGGACCCCGCATGTGTGACGGCGCTGCTGCGGCGGGCGCGGGCGCACATGCTGCGGGGGGACTTCCAGGTGGGTGATAGTACAGGCGAACGCTGGGAGTTCCAGTTGGGGGCAGTGCGGGTGCGGCGGGGCACGTAAGGCTCCACGGCATAGCGCTGTGCCTTACAGTTTCTCCAACCCACGCAGGATGCGCTGGCTGACCTGGACGCCGCCGAGCAGCTGCCAGAAGCTGCTGCTCGCGGCCCGGAGCTGGCCGCCCTTCGTAGCCAGCTGGCGGCGCTGCGGCGGCGGTACGGTGCGGCGGACAAGGGGCTGTGCCGCCGCATGCTGCTGGGGGCGGGCGGCGGCGGCAGCGGAACGCAGGGGCCGGTGGCGAAGGCGGGGGGATCAGCGGGACCATCGGCAGGGCGACAGTGACTGGCTAGGAACCGGCAGCACCGCATGCCGCGGTGGCGTGACCGGGATGTGCCGGGGGGTCCTTTGAGTGGGTGTCCTAGAGGCGCTGCAGGTTGCCCGTCGACAGGGTGCTAGGGCGCTGGGCTGTTGGGCCGTGGCCGTGCAAACCGAGGGCTGTTGTGAGCAAGCCTGTTGGGCGGCTGGCATGTTGTGCTCCGTAGGTATGTGTTGCTGGGTGCGTTAGCAGCACGGCATGTAGCCTGCACAGCGTAGGCTGCTGTGGACGTGGGCCACTGCTGTCCTTCTGGAAATGACGTGTCACCGTTCCGGATCTCTACTGGTAAGGACACACTGCGTGGACACGCTCGGGCAGCTGTCAGGAGGGCGGCGCATTAGCTGGTGTGGAGAGTGAGCCCGCAACACCATGCATCATGGCGCCATGGGGCCCCACGTACATGGCCTCGTACCGTACGGTACGTCATTTTGACAGCGTGTCCTGAGCCGCTGCGTTCCGCTGCCAAAGACCGGGAGCCGTTGGGGCCGGAGCCACCGGGTGCGGCCGTAGTGGCGGTAGTGGCAAGTGAGCGACACCGGCGGTGGCAAGAAAGTTGTCTAGAAGCGTTGACGTCATGACGTATGCCAGTAAACAATAGGACATGCGATGGCAGGGAGGCCGCCGCATGGGCTTCAGGGTGCACTGAACGTATTGACACTGGGGGCGTTGGAGAGTATTGTGCTTTGGTGATGCGGTGCCGTTGCAACTTGCTCCCGGTGCCGGTACCCGTCGATCGGAGGGCAGCTGCGCTTGGTGACGGGTGTCGACGGGCGGTTTGGTGTACAAGGCACGGAAAGAATGTACCACGGTACCACGGCCAAGACGTGCAAACTGGTGAGGGCGCACAGGCGGAGAGCGCGTGGCCGTAAGCATACAGTTACATGCTATGTTCAGTACTCGCTGTCTTGGAGTGCACAACTCATTCAGCTGTGAAGGGGTTGTACCACTATGCAATCCAGCGGCGGCCCAGCACCTCAGTTTGGCTGTGCCGGCATCTGACGGACGGCACATAAGCACCGCTCAGCACCGTTCGACAGTAATTATAAAATTCAGCATGCATCTATATCGCGGCCTAGGCCTATGCAACATGCATGTGCACATGCGTTATCCACGCTAACAAATGCTCTCACAGTCCCCTCAATGTGCAGCATACAGTACACAACTCATACGCCCTCCTCCGCAGCCCATAAAGCCAGATTCCCATCCCAACCCATCAGTCCTAATGCGCAAAACTGGACCAACGTAACCCCTCGCCTGTAACCTACCAACATGTTTCGCCTCTTATCGTGCAACACGCCTAGCTCGGGCCCTGCCACCAGAACCCCCCTGCTCTCCTCCGGCCGTGCCTCCCGCCTGCTTCGGCTGCTTTTCGTCCCTGTCCGCCACCCTAGCGCCACCTGCCGTACCCCCGCCGCGCTCCCCCGCCGCCACCCGAGACCTGGGCCGCCTGCCTGAGCTTGGAACGCCCACCTGCCCGGTATCCACCTGCTGCCCAGCACTCCCCGCACCCTCCGCATCCCCCCCAGCAGCCGTACCTCCCCCCGCCGCGCCACCCCGCCGCCGGCTGCGTGTCGCTGCCCTACCCACCACCAACACACCCTCCTCCCGCGCAACACCGGGACCCTCAGCCGCCGCCTGCCCCTGCCCCTGCCCTAACCCCTGCACGCCCCGCTCCTGCCCCTGCACCCCTGGGCCGCTCCCAGCTACCCCTGCCATCCGCTCCCGCAGCACTTGCACCCAGTCCACGTTCCCCTCCTCGTCCTCCCCCGTCCCCTCTTCCCCCGCTCCAACCGAGCCTATTCCCCCAGCCTGTCCCACACCCGCACTTCCCGCCACCGCCCCCACGCCCCCCGCCTCGCCCCCCACAGCCCGCCCCCCTCGCCCCGCCGTTGCCGCCTCAAGCAGACTATCCAGCCACTCATGCGAGGGGGGTAGCCGCGAGCGAAGGGCCTCCACCTCCCTCGCGCCCGCCTCATCGCCCGCCGCCGCCGCCGCCCCCGCCGCCGCCAGCAGCGCCGACACATCCCGGCGGCTGGCCCCGCCGCCACCGCTGCCGCCAGAGCCCTCACCCCCGAGCCACACGTTGTGCTCTAGCCCCTGAAGCGGGCTGATGGAGGAGGCCCCAGACCCACTAGCGTTCGCCTGGGAGGGCGACGGAGCCGACGGCGGCTGCGCTGCCCCCCTCCCCCTCGCCGCTGCCCCTCCAGAACGTGACGAGCCACCCGCCCCACTGCCGTCCGACGGGCCCCCGCGTGACGCACGTGCATCCAAGCGACGGCCCGGCCCGGGCCCCGCAGCCCCGTCGCCTCCGTCACCATCCTCCGGCCCACCACTCCTCCCACGCCGATACCCTGTACCCCACTCCCCTCCCTCACCCCCGCCTTCCCCTTCCCCCTCCCCCCACTGCTCTCCCTCCCCATGACCAGCACCGTCATCGAGACCATGCGTCCCTTGGCCCTGCTGCCCGCTGCCCTGCACCACACCTCCGTGCCCATGGCTGCTGCCATCCGGGTGGCTGTGCCCGTTGATGTGTGTTAGCCCCAGCTGGTCCATGCCCTGCAGCCCCAGCACCTCCAGCTCCTCGGCACTCAGCCCCAAGTCAACCCACACTGTGTCCTCGTCAGCCCAGCTGCCGCCCTGCACTCCGCCCCGGACACCTCCCTTGCCGCCAAGGATGTCAGGCCCACTGCCGTTGCTGCTGCTGCTGCCGTTCGCAGGCCGCAGCACAAACGTGCCACTGACGGGCGGCAGGGCGCCCGGCGGCAGGTGGCTGTCAGGGTGCGAACCGTTGAGGTGTGGAGCACCCTGGACCCCACTGCTGCTGCTGCTGCTGCTGTCGGAGGAGTCAGGGCCCGAGGATGAGGGGGATGACGAGCGGCTGTCGTACAGAATGGTCGACTCGCCGTCCAGGGTTATGTCAATGACGCCGTTAAATGCCCCGTTGCCGTTGCTGCTGCTGCTGCTGCCGCCGCCGCTTTCGCTGACGCCCCACCACCCCTCCTCCTCATCGCTCCCGCCGTGCCGCCCGCCGCCGCCTTGCTCCCGCCCGCTGTCGTACTGCCCGGCGGCAGCTCCA
>VFQN01005482.1_pt1 | contig 15498 bp, 10 predicted proteins | sample 3512371 | NCBI WGS metagenome assembly VFQN01 (sample SAMN10412370, study PRJNA504923) | tailings metagenome | isolation source: Replicate 2 from Balatoc abandoned mine | place: Philippines: Itogon, Benguet | collected 2017-08-28
AAGGATAGGCTAAACAAGGATTGTAGTCAGGATTGTAGGTGTAATTCCACTTCCACAGACTTGGGTCAACACCACCATTCTTTTCAAAGTATCTTGCACAGTATTCAAAAGCTTGGTATTGGCAAATACCACCCGAGTAATCACAGCTACCACATGGCTTACTTGTTCCATGGTAATTACCATTACTGTAAGCACTAACATTGTTAAACCAATTAATTGGAGCACCACAATTAGCACTAGACTTAATCTCATCACTTCGGTATTTCCCAAAATATTTAAGGTTTTCTGATCCATCAACAGCATGATTAGTTCCAATGAATGAAACAATAATCAAGAAAAATAAAGCAAAATGAGTAAACATGACAAGTATTGTGTGATTGTTTGTTTTGTTGTTTTGTTTGTTTTGTTGATTCGACTCTCGCTAATGCCGAATGATCGAAAATCCAAAAACCGAAACTACGGTAAAAGTAAACAATTCTGTATTTTTGTCAGAGTCGGGTGAGAGAAGGAGAATTTTGGTGAATTGTGAAGAGGAGAATGAAGTTCTTCATCCTGTTCATTCTGATTTCATTAGTTGCCTGTCAAATGGTAAAACGGCCAAAGTTCCCAACCTCTGAATATTTTGCATTACAAGATCTCTACGCCTCAACGAACGGCAGTTTCTGGCATTGGCTTAATACTACTGATCAATCAATACCTTGGAATTTCACAAATCCAACGGTTAATCCATGTCTTGATAACTGGCAAGGAATAACTTGTAGTTGTAGTATCGTGATTTGTTCTGTTTCGATGCTTATTCTTGAAAGTCATAACTTAATAGGTAGATTACCTGATAGCATAGGGCAACTTTCAAACTTAACAATCTTAAATTTAAAACGGAATCAATTAACAGGTATTATACCTCAAGAAATAAGTCGTTTCAAATCTCTTATTCTCTTAGATTTGTCCATCAATGCTCTTACTGGTCCAATCCCATCAACAATTAATAATTTGCAACATACACTTCAGATCATCGAATTAAGAACAAATTCATTAAATTATTTACCTGAAACTTTTTGGAATTTAACAAATTTACAAATTATTTCTTTAGGTGAGAATTCATTCCATCAACCTTTATCATGTTCCATTCAACAATTAATACAATTAAAATCATTAAATTTAGAATATAATTATTTTACCTCTACTTTACCTGATTGTTTCCATAATTTACAATTATTAAAGAATATTCAATTGTCTGAAAATAAATTTATTGGTAAACTTCCATCTTCACTTTTCCTATTAACAAATTTAATATCATTTGCATTAGGGAGTAATGAGTTTACTGGTACAATACCTTTTGATTTTAATCGATTAATACAATTAAAATCATTATATTTAAATAAAAATTCTTTTTATGGTAATCTTTCATCTTGCTTTTATTGTTCATTAAATCAATTAAAAATATTTTCGATTAGTAATAATTATCTTACTGGTACAATACCATTACAATTATCAATACAGTTTAATCAAAGTTTACATTTCTTATATTTAGAATGTAATTCTTTTTATGGTAATATTCAATTTTTAAATTCTTATGATCAATTAATTGCATTTCAATTAAATAATAATTTTTTCACTGGTAATATAGATAATAATAATGATAGTCAATTATTCTCTAATCATCAATTAAAATTAATTAATTGTGCTTTTAATCTATTAACTGGCAATCTACCCTATTCATCCTATTGGAAAATTGATACTTATCAAATGAATAATAATTATTTGTTCTCAACCATATCAAATGATTTTCATTCTTTTCCAACATTATTGTACTTCTTATTACAGAATAATTATATTTATAGTGCAATTCCTGATGTTTTCATGGAAAATACTTCTCGATTAGAATATTTAAATCTTGGTAATAATCTCATCACGGGTAGTATATCATCTTCTTTCTTAGAGAATGTACAAATAGTAACACAATTATTATTAGATAATAACAGATTAACAAATACTATTCCTATTGAATTGATAAATAATCAAAGATTAGTAGTATTAAGTTTATATTCAAATCAATTGATTGGAACTTTCCCAAAAGAAATTATACCTCATTTATATCAATTAGAGGAATTATTATTACAAAATAATCAACTTACTGGTTCAATAAATAATATATTAAATATGACTAATAAGCATTCAAGAATTAATACTATTGATATTAGTAATAATTTATTTACTGGTACAATACCTGATGCTATCTTTCATCAACCATATTTACAATCACTGTTAATATCCAGTAATTGTTTAAAAGGATCAATTCCGTTAACAATTTGCAACAGTCGAATATTACAATCCTTTTCAATGGATGGTTATTCGACAGCAATCAATTGTCGTATCCCAATATTTAACAGTAATAATCGCGATTTATTCGGTGATTATTTTAATGGTTTTACTCTTTCTAATTATTTAGAAGGTGGTATACCAAACTGTTTATTTGAATTACCAACAATACAATCATTACATTTATCCGGTTTAGGGAGTTATGGCCATTTACCTGATAATATAAACTTGTCAAATAATTTAACGGATTTATCATTATCACATAATCTATTCACTGGTACGATACCATTCATCTTCCAAGAGAAAGATTGGATGAATTTAGATTTATCTTATAATAAATTCACTGGAACATTAACAAATACTTCATTCAATAATGAAGATGATGATAATAGTGAGACATGTTCATTATCATTACAAGTGAATCGATTATCAGGTACAATTCCATCATCGTTATTGACAATGGAGAATATTTCAATATTGACGGGGAATATCTTTGAATGTGACGTCGTCAATCCTAATTTACCGAAGGCTGACAGCGCATCGAATACCTATTCATGTGGTTCAAATAATGTGAATTATGTTCTTTATTGTTGGTTAGTCATCTTTGTCATAGCTCCTCTATTAGCTCTGCTCATGTATGAATTAATGATTAAAACAAAGGAAAGGAATGAAGAGGGAGTTGGAGAATCTCATAATACTTCACTCGGACGAAGATGGACACCAACAAAATTATGTCAGAGAACAATAGAGATATTACGTTCATCTTACTTACAAATGATTCTTTGGAAAAATTTCCTTCGAGAAAATAATAATCCTTCATTAAGGCGATTTTCTCGATATCATGAAGAGATTCGTTCTCTTGCTTTTTATATTATGATGTATTGTATGTTTATAACATTGCCTGTATATTCTATATTAACCATTTATTATTCATCTTATATGAATGAATATGCTTGGACAATCTCTGCAATGTTATTAATTGGTTTTAATGCTGGTATTGTTTTATTCTTCCTTTTCTTATTCTTTGTTATTATGATTATTCTTTTGATTCAGTCATTAGTCTATCGAGTACAAGATCAAGACCTTCCACCCAATGATAGTAGTACTTCCTTCTTCCAGCTTCTCTCACGAAAGCTTTCGAAGCTCTTTTTCAGAGATTCTCTAATAAGTGACTTCAAACCAGCAAGAACAAGTTCTGTGTCTGATTCTCGTTGGGTTGTGGGGATGGTTTATTTTACTATCTTCATTCTCAATGTCATGATTATGAGTATTGCTGATTTCTCTTATGTTTATATCGTTATTACTTATGATACATATATTTCATCAATCACAGCGTTTTTTCTTGCTTTCTTTCGTATTATTACTAATAATCTACTATTATTAAAAGCATTACCATGGGTAACAACCTTTTATTCAAATAAGATAAAAATATGTCATATTTCTCAACATTCAATACATTTATTAAACAATCATCAATACTCGAATCAAGATATATCATTTTTAGAATTATTAATATTATTAAATAATATTGTTATCCCTATCTTTGCTGTGATGTGTATATTACCTGATTGTTTTTATAATGCATTATTTTCATCAAGTCGTATACAGACATCTTATACTCTTCAAACATGTAATGGTTATGTTACGAATGATGAATCCACAAGTATTACAGACCCTTTTTATTTCTGTAATCCTGTGATTCAAGAGGTATCGTATGTACCACCTTTTATTTATTCTTATCAATGTAGTTCGAAGATTATTATTAATTATGTTCCAGTATATACGGTGATGTTTCTATTTGTTAGTTTACTATCACCACTGTTTCATATTCTCTGTCATATCTGGTATAATGCTTCTATTCTTCGATCAAAAGATACTTTAACCTTTCATCAAAGGATGATTATGAAATGGATAATACCAAATCATATTAAAGAATTACAAATACTTCAGAATCATTATCTTCATCATTATCGTCATTATACTCTACAAATGAATCAACAAAGCGATCATAATAACAATAATCATGATAATATTATCACTACAAGTGTTATGTCTCTTCCAGTTGAGTTTAAAATATTTTCTAAATTAACATTATCTGTGAATATTCATTCTTATTTAGCAATTATTCTATCATTTGGTATATTATTTCCTCCTTTAGCATTCATAGGATATGTTGCTATCAATATTCTTACAATCTATGAGGAAAGCAATGTTGCAAGAGTCTTATTGCAATCAATAAGTATTGGAAACTACTCTTATGTGGAAATCGTAGGGAAAGAGTTTGATGGTGTTGAAGGATCAATGAGTTTAACTTTATGGTCGACATTGTTTGTTTGCTGTGGCTTATATGCATACATTATCTTTGACACCATAGGAGATGCAATAGGTTGGCTTCCCTCTTTACCTCTAGCTTTACTTATGTTCTTTCTTCCTTTTACTCTGTGGTTTATGAAGATGATATTGAGAAGGTGTGGTCGTCAGCATGATGAACGAGAAGTAAGTCTGTCGCAGAATACACAGACCATGGAAAAAGAAAGATCAATCTCTTCTATTCAAATGATTTCAAGACCAAGTAACGTGATTAGCTCTAATTCTGTGGAAAATCCCATTTTAATCAAAGATCTTTCTCTTCCAATTCAAACATGAAGTCATTGTCTAATTAGGGATCATGTATGATTCTCCTTTGGATTTTTTGTTCTCCTTTCTGTTCCTTCTTATGACTTTCTTTCTTCTGTCTAATGAGTTTCTATGATTTGATTTTGTATTATTAATGATCTTATTCGTGAAACTATCGCTCGATAAGATCATAGTAACTGATTGTGAACTATTTGACTTTAGGAAATATTTCCATCGTCTGACGTACAATTTTTATCTAAAACTAATTCATACTCATTCATGAATTAATTAATAAGGCATTTCCGGTAAATCAACATAGAGGGGCGATAAACAAAATGTTTGTTATTCTCCCGCCCCTCTCATCCTCCAAACGATTGCCATTTTCCTCTAATACTCATCTACCTTATAGTAGTAGGAATTTTCACATTAAAACAGAATACCATTGCTTCGATGAGCTCGATTGTTTGTTTATTATTGGAATCATCTCAACGGTTGTCTCTTACCTCAAATGAATGCTGTTTGTATGTATGTATATAATGTATTTTGGGGTCTCGTTTATTTTCGAAAGATGACTAATAGTTAAAATTATCTTATAGTCTGTAGTAATTGTATAGACTTATATTTTATATTTTTATTTTCATTTTAAACGATAAACAATTACACCTACAACTATAACGCAATCCAAATATATAATAGATGATGATTATGATTGTAGCCATCAATTCTTTCCTTCTTTTCTTAATTCATGTGTTAATTGTGCATTAATTGCATCCCCTAAATTATCAACAGAACAAAATTCATCTTTCTCAATGACACCTGAACCATCTGTATCAAATGTTGGCCATATATTTTCAACAATATCTTCTGCATGTTCTTTATCAAAATTATACATACGAAACGTTTTTATTAATGCTCTCGTTATCTCTGCTTGATCTAAAACACCATTATGATCTTCATCCCAATAATCAAACCACAACTCATAATCTTCAATTAAACTTGGTGGATCAGGTCTAGGATTTTTAGGATAATGTTCTTTTAGGTAAGCTAATACACCAGTTTCTTCATCAGCAAATTCTTCAAAAGATATTAAACCATTATGATCTTTATCCCAACGATACCAAAATTCATCAACATTGGATTCAATTAATTCCCAATCCATTGGTACTTGTGATTTTAATCCTTGTACTAATTCTTCATGTGTTAATGATCCATCTTTATTTGTATCTATCGCATCAAACCATGCTCTAGCGTCTAGTGCGAGGGGAGGAACAGGTTTAGAATGAAAGAACTCCTTGCGACATAATGGGCAACGATCATCATTTGATTCATATTCTGTAATACATTCTGTATGAAAATAATGATCACAAATTTTATTCCCATCTTCGTCTGCTAGAAATGAAACATCTTTGAAATGTAATGGATCAAAGCATATGACACATTCTTGATGTTCATAAGCACATGCAGCTGCGGTGTGGGTATGTGAAGTTGTAAATACTGACATTTTAAATTGTGTTGTTCAGTCAGTGTTGTTTATCTTAATTATCTGTAGAGTAGACTAAGAATAATAATTCGGAGTCTCTCAAATCTTCAAGTACGAAAAATTACTTTCTATAAAATGGACAGCCGTAAATGCCTGTTTGTCTGTTTGTAAAGTTCGTATTAGATTTTCGAAGTACCTTTAGATTTTCGAAGAAGCTGTTCATGAAAGCGAAACATTAAAAATAAAGATTTAAGATTTCAAATTATAAAAAAAGTATGATGATTAATTAGCATCTGCATTCGAAATAATCGGCTGAGAACTTACTATTTTACTAACAGGGTCTGGTGCGGCTTTCGCTAACCACGAATATTCAATCATTTTCACTTCCTGATAAGCTTTCCCATCGTAATCAAACTTTACTATCGCCTTCGCCGTATTACCCTCTTCGAGATTAATTAGAACACCAGTTTTCCCCATATCTGGACCTTTCATCATGACTACACGATCTAAGATATTGATTTTACTTTCTCGATCGAATTTCAAACTATCTGGAGGAACTGATCGATAGAAGATATCATACGAGCTAATAGGATCATAAGTCGGATATAATGTTCCAGCTTTTAAGAACTTATCATACGCATAAATCAATCTCCCATATGCTGATCTTGCTTGCAGGAAGTCAGAGTTCCTCGCGGCTTCTCTCAGTAGATCAGTGTAGTAAAAGATGGACTTTCCTTCGAACCTTAACGATTCTCTTGCTGCAATATCAGGTGGGTCCATAGTTGGGAACAGATTTTCTATTAGAATCGCAAAAGCTTGATCTTGCTCCTGTATTACATACAAATACTCTAACATCTTATCAAACTTCTTCTCGAAGAGATTTCTCTCTACTTCATCTAAATATGGTTTCAAGGTCAAAACCTTTAACCGAGCATTCTCAAGATCAGCATCATCCAGAATTTTATCTTTATTGATGAGAGAGTTTCGCTTTGTTCTCGGCAGAGTGATTTTTTCTTTTGACTCTCTAGATAACTGTCGATTCACAGCCTCAACTTCAGTATTGAAGGCATCTAAATTCTTATCTATTAGTACTTCGTCTGAATAGCTAGCACGGCCAGAGAAGAGGGAACCCCAGATTAACACTGCTGTCATAGCAACCTTCCTACATACTTTCGTCTCTATTTTCTCTGCAGGATGCATAAAGCAAGCACCACGATTCCAAAATATATTACTTCGATAGTTCGTATAACAGAACGTCCTGGGGATCGTGACAATGATCAAAGATTGTATTAGAATCCAGTTCAACTTCAGCATCATCATCCGATTCTATCTTGATATGACATCAATCTCTTATAAAGCGAGACAAGCTATTTCCTTTAAACTCGATTATTTGAAACTTCGATATTTTCCTGGTGAAGATCCAAGTGAAGAACATTGTTTTGGTAGGATTTTTGTTTTGGTAGGATTTTTCAACGCTTTTTAGCGAGCACTTTACTCAAGAACGACAACTTTGGTATGATTTTTATGCTTTTCTCCTTGTTGTATTTTTGACAATTGATCGTCTTCATCGAATAGAAAAATTAAAATATGGCCAAGTTTGCTGGTGAAGAAGGATCAAATCCAAAAAGTTTACGTGAACTTATTCAAAAGAAGTTCTTAGATGAAGTAGTTGGTATTGCAGGTAAGTTCTTGTTTACGACTTTATTTCATATATATAATTTTTTCCTAGCTGGATGGAAGGTTTTGGTCATGGATGATATTTCTACCCGTGTCATTTCGTCGGCATTAACTATGTACGATATAATGGAAAGACGTGTCACTTTAGTCGAACGATTACAAATGAACCGTCAACCATTCCCTGATATGGATGTTTTATATGTTGCTGTTCCAACTGTTGATGCTGCTCGTCGTATTTCTGCTGACTTTGAACGAGGAAAAGTGAAATATGGCAACGTTCATTTATTCTTCCTTGATTCGGTAAGATCTATCCCTCTCTTTCTCTAACCTTTCCGTTAATAATAATGGATGCATTAGGTTGGTAATGATGTATTTGGTGTGATTCAATCGAATCCTATCTTAGTTAGTAAAGTGAAAACTTTTAAAGAAATTAATCTTGATTTCTTAACGGTAGAATCAATATTATTTCATTTAGATCAAACTAATGCATTAGAAAGAATTTATGGTGCTGTACCTGATGCATCTTATCCTGCTTATTTAGGGAAGAAATTAGTCAATTTATGTATTTCTTTAAATGAACATCCATGTATTCGTTATCAAGGCAATTCACGTTTCGCACATGAAGTTGCGACTGCATTACATCAAGGTTTATTACAATATAAACGTATTAATGCAGCATTTTGGTGTTATGGTGATGATCGTCATAATGAACGTGAAAGAGCACAAATTTTAATATTAGATCGTTCCTTTGATCCATTATCACCTTTAATTCACGAATTTTCATATCAAGCAATGGTGTATGATTTATTAGATGTTACTGATGGTGTTTATCAATATGATGTTGAGACAGGTAAAGGTAAAGAGGAACGTACTTCATTATTAAATGAAAGTGATGAATTTTGGGTTGAACATCGTCATTCGCATATTGCAAAAGTTGTTGAAAGTATTAAAGAACGTATGAATGATATTATTCAAAATGAACCAGGTGCACAGTTAGCGAAGAAAGGTGGTGGAGATCTGGATATTTCTGCTATGGCTGCCGCAGTAAAGAAATTACCACAATATAATCAAATGATGACAAAATTATCACAACATGTTGTATTAGCACAAACATGTATGTCTAAAGCAGCACAAGGTGGTTTAATTCCTCTCAGTCAACTTGAATCAACTATTTCAACAGGATTTGATGAAGAAGGTAAAGAAATGAAAGGTGCCAAATTATTTCAATTAGTCATTGATGCAGTGAAAAATCCCGCAGCACGTGATACAAAATTACGTTTAGTAGCAATTTATTATGTATCACAAAAAGGTATACCAGGTTCAGATGAATTTATTCGTCAAGTATTTGCTGCAGCACGTTTATCATCAGACGATCAAAAAATGATTGAAAATTTTGATCGTTTATTACAGCCATTAACTACTGGTGCATCAGGCGAAGAGAAAAAATCTGGTTTATTTTCTGCAATTTTTGGTGGTGCAAAGGTATCACGTCCTGCATCAACGGCTGAAGGTGAATATATTGAAAGTCGTCATGTACCAATGTTAAGAGCACATCTTGAACAATTATTAAATGGTAATTTAGCATTAGATAAATTCCCTGCAATGGGTCCATCAGTTGTTACTGCACCTAAAGCCGAAGCAAAAAGTGTACGTAGATTTGGTGCCGCGTCTAGATTTGGTAAGAAGGATAATGTTCAATTTACCGGTGGAAGATTCCTTGTCTTTGTTGCTGGTGGTATCACTTATGGTGAGACAAAGATTGCTTATGATTTAATGATGAGTCAGCAAAAGGAAGTAGTTTTTGGGTCGACTCATATTACGACTCCTGATAGCTACCTGTCTGATGTTGGATCATTGCACAGAGCCGCAGGTGTTGGAAGCAAGGCTGGTCGTGAGACTTTGCTTTAAATAAGCAGTTGCATTATCGATCCTTCTTCTTGGTTAGCATTTTTTTTATATACCTAAAGAAAGGATTGAAATTAGAAATAATCTGACTCATTTGCCCTCCTCGTAGTTTTGAATTCTCTTTGTTTGTTTCCTCTTTCTTCTTCTTTTCTTCCTCTCCTCTACTTTCCTCCCAAAGCTTTCTTCACTTTCTTATCTTCATCTCCAATAGAGAGAAAATTTTAATTTTAATTAAGATCAAAAAGAATCATTTCTTCTTCGTTTGCACTAAATTTACAAGACAAGCCAGACCACTTGTTACACTGTTATTAACATGTTATCGGTGCTCTTGACGGTTTTACAAAGTTTTGAAGGTGATGGTGCTAATAATGATGTTGAATTCTCTCTATTACTCTCTCCTATCCTCCTTCGTATTAATATCTTCATCATCATCATCTTCTTCTTCTTTCTTAGTGACTGCATCATTTAATTGTAATGGTCCATATTATTGGATTCATATTCCTAAAACTGGATCAACTTTCTGTATGACCCTTCAACATTTATGTTGTCAAGAAAGATTCTCACAACTAACTGCAAATATTACTGTTGACCAAGTGATGAACTACTTTGATGTGAGTCATAAAGAACGAAGTTTTCATTTTGCTACACGTCGTTCTTGTTCTTATATTACAGTGAATGAAGCAGGCAGCTCTCTTTCACAATGCCGTGTAACTCATAACCAACATCGTCCAATTCCACTTAACTTTAAAATAGCATCTCATCCTGTCATGGTCATCTTACGTGAACCAACAGCTCGATTAGTTTCAGCCTTTGTCGATGGTTTCCATCATGAAGGAATGAATCATCATGATTTTTTAAAATTAAAAGCAAAGATGTTGAATGGGAATGGAGATAATTTTCTTTCACGGTTGTCTTCAAATGCATCATTACGTTATGCAGAACATGCGATCAAGCTTTACTCAGAGGAACCTGTGATGATTGGATGTCAAACAAAGATGATATTAGGCTATGACTGTGCTGATAGTGATTATATACTACCACTACCATTAAATCAAACGATTCTTCAACAAGCAATTAATAAATTAAATTCATTTTCATTTATTGGTTTATTTGAAGAATATTCGAAGTCTATTGAATTATTTCATATGACTGCTGGGAAAGGAACGGTTCCATCACCTGTGGAGATAGCAAGGACTAGATTAACAGATCATAATATAACGAAGATTATTTCTTCGTTTTTATGGAATTATACTGATCCTTATGATCATCTACTCTATGCTGTAGGAAGGAAAATATTTTATAAAAGATATAAAGAGAAGTTTAATATGATTTGATTTACTGAATATCTTGCATTGACTATTGAAAAGAATGCAAAGTTTTCTTCGCTCTTCTTTCTTGTTTCTAATAATATCATAGACATTGAAATCCTCATATACTACCCTTTTCCTTCGATTCGGAATTTTTTTCTTGTTTTTTTATAAGAACATTTTGCCTTTGAACGATCAACTGATTTCAAAGAATGTATTGAATTTTTTTCTTTGTTTTTTCTCTTTTAAGTCTCTTTTTGTTCTTTTTCCTGCCTTTGATGGAAGGTGAAAATATTCGCTTCTTTTCACTCTTCCAATAAAATTATCGATCGAACACCCTTTGAATGAACAAAAAATAACTTAGAATAGCAATACATTTCCCTCTATTTGTGCCTTTGTTCTTTAAATATAACATTTAATATAACATCAAAACGCTTTGTTTCTTTGAAATAAGAGTTAGAAATTTTTTATATTGCTCAAAACCGGCATTGTTTTAGTCACGTTTATGTCAAGCGTTAATTAAACATGCAAAGTTTAGGTTTAAGAAAATCACAAGCGAAAAAGAAAAAGTTCGTTTGTCGGCATGTCGGTAAACTCTCTCGACTTTTACCGGCAATCGCTAACTTTTTATTTCCAATCATTACATTGGTGAGACAATCATGAATAACTTAGAAGAACGAGGTAAAGAATGGAACATTGATGAAAGTCTCATCGAAAAATTAAAACAGAAAGGATATAATGAGTTTTTCCTTGTTCAAAAAGAAGTTATACCATTATTAGTTTATCAAAATAGTTCTTATTTCATAGAACCACGTGATTTATGTGTGTCAGCACCTACTGGTAGTGGTAAAACTTTAGCCTATGCATTACCGATTATTGATAATCTCTTGAAAAAACAAACAATTACAAGATTACGTGCATTAATTCTATTACCTAGTCGTGAATTAGCTGTACAAGTATATCAAGTATTCCATGAACTTGTTGAGAATACACGATTAAAAGTTGTATTATCAACAAGTTCAACCAATATTCAAGATGAAAAAGTTAAATTAGTTGGATATAGTGATAAAATACCATCACCATTCTGGGGAGATGATCGATATAATGAACCTTTTATCCCTGAATATGGTCTATCATGTACTGATATATTAATATCAACACCTGGTAGATTATTAGATCATATCCAGTTTACTAAAGGTTTTACTTTAGAGCATTTAAGATTTTTAATATTAGATGAAGCAGATCGTTTATTAGGCAATGCTTATCATGGTTGGGTGAGATCTTTAATTACTTCCACGGTAGGGAATGAAGGGAAATCATTAGATGGACCTGAAGAATTACCTGTAGAGCAACAGCATAAATCGAAACGACAAAGAACGAGTCGAGATGATGGTAGCGTGATATCCTCTCAGACGAGACAAAGTTCTCATAAACCTAACAATACGTCACAAGCCACAGCAGCTCAATCCTCTTCACTTTACCATTTCCATCTTCCATTACAGCGTTTATTATTTTCTGCAACATTAACAGATAATCCTGCTGCCTTAGCTCTTTTAGGTATTCGTAATCCAATTTATATCCATTGTAAAGAACTATATGGTAAAAACAAACAATCAGAGCAACATCAACAGCAGCAACAATCAAATAATGTCATCCAAGATATTAAATCAACACGTGAAGAAGAAGAATTTGAAGAAGAGATTTTTGAATTACCTGATACATTAATTGAAAGAACATTATTAGTTGAAACAAGAAATCGTTTATTAAAACTATTAGGAATATTATTATTATCATTTCATTCCTTTGGTTCAGATCTTACCTCAACTTGGACGATAAAAGAAGATCATACTATTGATTATATTAATGTATGTAATTCATCACAATCTGTTGTTATGATTTTTGTTAATTCAGTTGATGCATCACATCGTTTAACAGTTTTACTTCAAATTCTTAATAATCAGATGACTCCTCCTTCCATATCTGATTTAGAATATGAACAATTACAGCATTTACGAGAAACTCTTTTAGATCAATTGAAGATTAATGACCTTGATAATTCAGGGTTTTTATTTAGAGGGAAGGTTGCTGAGATGACAAGATTAATTAAACCAAAGGAAAGAGAGGAAATCCTTCAAGAGGCAAGTAGAGGAGAGGTTAGTATTATTGTCTCATCTGATCGTATGGCACGTGGTATTGATCTACCGCGATTGAAATTGGTGATTAATTATGATCTGCCAAAGCAAGCAAGAACTTACATTCATCGAGCTGGTCGAACGTCACGAGCTGGAAAAGAAGGAATGTGTCTATCACTTGTGAAGAAGGGACAAGTCTCGCTTCTCACAACCATACGTGAAAGTATTGGAAGATCGAAACAAACATCTTTAGAGGATAATAAACAATTAAAACCATGTTATATGACTCAGAATTATTTAGAGACAATTACACCAATTTATCAACATTCCATACAAATTCTCCCTAGCCTTCTACTTGAACAATAATTATTCTTTCAGTAAAATAAAAAAATTATTCAAAATATTTGTGTTTTATTTTTTGTTCTTTTTGATGATTTTCTTTGCCTTTTTCCCTGTTCCTCTGATGATATATTGCTCATCGTCAAAATCTTCTTCGACTACTGCAGACTTGGAGCTCAATTGTTTCTTTTGTTTCTTTTTCTTGTTCTCTAAAGAGTCATTCAAATCAAGCTTTCTTTTCTTCTTCTGGTCAGTTGTAGCTTTCTCTCCTTTACCGGTAACAGTCTTTTTCGCTGGTTTCTGCTCTTCGCTCTCTTCATCTTCAATGTCTTCATCATCGAACACAGAATCTTCATCCTCATCATTCGATTCTTCCTCTTCCTCTTCTACCTGTTTTGATTTCTTTTTCTTTTTTCCATTCGTCTCTTCTTCTTCAGCTTCTTCATCGTCAGAGAGAGGAAAGTCAGGAACCTATAGAATGATCAAATAAAAATAATGGTGTCCTTTGTGACACTCGTACCCAACAATCAGGATCTTCTTCTTCCTCATTCTCGTTCTCTTCCACCTCAATTACCTTCTTTTCCTTCTTTGGCTTCTTCTCTTTCTTACTTTGAGCAACCTCTGCTTCTGACTTCAATCTAAGAAAAACTATTAAAATCTAACATTTTCTCATCGAGGAAAGCCTACCTCTGGAATCTCTTTCCACTAACATGCTTCTCAACTTCTTTCGGGATTTTATTTAAAACTTGCTTTGTGAGAGTACAAAAGAGCTTGTGACTCTCCTCCTTATGCGGGACAATATATGGTAAATATTGTGAGAAATCATGAGAATACCACTCCAAAGCTTTCTTATATTTCTGTCCTTGTAAATGCTCCACAATACTCTTTGCCAATGGAGGCATCTCATGATTAGTTATCTTGCATTTAATTCGATTATTTGGTTGCAATTCTAAATGAGGATGAAGTTGCAATAACTCAGCAACTGATTTACTGCTAAGATCTGTCATTATAGAAGGTTATAGAATGTTAGAAAATGAATGGGTCAACTTTGGGCGTTTTTCTATTTTACGTTATACTAAGCATAAGGAGATTAAGCAATTGTTTAATGTTGATCAACAATTTTTCTGTTGTTTTCTTCACTCTGTTTTTTGAGACACTTTCTCCCTTTTGCAACGCGATCATTTGCCTGTGAAGCTATTCTGATCTCGCAAATCGATTTGCTTTAGGTTGGTCCTTCGAGAAATTTCTTTGTGGAAAAATGTCTACAGAAGACCCCACCCAACAAATGCTTGTTGTTGAAACAAGCAATTCGAATCAGGATGTGAGTACAAAATCTCGAGGAGGAGCAACAAATAACCAACAGAATAACAATAATAATACCGAAGATGTCGTAGCTAAGTATAAACGCTTACTGTCTTTAGCTCGTAGTAGCTTAGAAGCCAATCAAGCAGCATTAGCAAGCAAAGATCAACAAATTTCAGAATTAATGGCAGTTTTAGATGAAGAAAGAAATAAACGAGCCCAACGTAATCAAAAAGAATTTGATGATCCAAATCAACAATTTCCTCGTCAAATTTTATGTCGTGTTGATGTCAATGATTTAATATGGATTTTATTAGAATTTGATCATCAAGATGAATGGAAAAGTTTTAATAATGAAGAATCATTAGAAGATTATATTAAACGAATACCTGGACCACCTTTACAATCACCACAGAAATGT
>VFQN01005484.1_pt1 | contig 15482 bp, 18 predicted proteins | sample 3512371 | NCBI WGS metagenome assembly VFQN01 (sample SAMN10412370, study PRJNA504923) | tailings metagenome | isolation source: Replicate 2 from Balatoc abandoned mine | place: Philippines: Itogon, Benguet | collected 2017-08-28
CGCACGGAAGCGCCAATTCCGGTGGCAGTCATGGCAGACTCCTTCCCGAATTGTCTGAAAGACGCGATCCTTAAGTCTTCATCGTCCTATTTCGCCATCGCCTTCGCGCCGGCAGCAATTGCCTTCACGATGTTATGGTAGCCGGTGCAGCGGCACAGATTGCCGTCGAGCTCGTGACGAATGGTCTTGTCGTCGAGATCGTTGCCCTTGCGGTTCACCATATCGATCGCCGACATGATCATGCCGGGCGTGCAGAAGCCGCATTGCAACCCGTGATGCTCGCGGAAGGCTTCCTGCATCGGATGAAGCTGCGAGCCGTTGGCGACGCCCTCGATCGTGGTGATCTTGGCGCCATCGACCTGCCAGGCGAAGGTCGTGCAGCTTTTGCGCGCCACTCCGTCGACATGGACGACACAGGCCCCGCATTGCGAGGTGTCGCAGCCGACATGGGTGCCGGTCAGACGCAGGTTTTCGCGCAGGAACTGGACCAGTAGCGTGCGCTCATCCACATCGGCGCTGGTCTGCTTGCCATTCACGGTCATCGTGACGGATGCCATGAGGTCCTCCCTCGGCTTGAAAATCGAAGTGTTTTTGGCACGAAAACGGTCGACCCGCTCCCCCCGGAGCTGAAATCTAGCCGTTTTCAGCATCTTGGAACAGGAACAAGTCTTAACAGGCCGCGAGCGGCGGTCAAGCGGCCGGTTTCAGCGGGATATCTCGCAGCGTTGGACAAGCGCCGCATGGCTAGCGATCCAGCAATGCGCTGGATGAAACCAACAAATTTTTCGGTGTCGGACCACGCTGCGGTCGCTCGAATCGCAGAAATACGGGGTCCGGACCACCGCTGCTTGCGCGCAATTGCCGTAATTACGCCACTCCTCCGCCCAGATTCCCGGCCGCGCGGCGCCAGCCGGTAACAACGGATGGCATCGCGCGTTAGGCGGTTATTAGCCAAGTCCGTTGTAGGTAATTTTGGGTTTACGGCGCTGCCTTAAACCGACCGTATTGCGTAACGAGTAAGTGTACATGAAATTCGCTCTCGCCCTTGCTGCGGCGTTGATCGCGACGCCCGCCGCCGCTCAATCCCCGGTGAAGCCAACCGCGCTTCTGTTCAACGGGCTGGCCCAGTATCAGCCCGGCATCCTCACACCCCTCGCTCCGCTTGCGAACGATCTGCGCCGCCAGGGGTGGCGCGTGGTGATCGATTCGCATCTTGGCCTGTTCACCAAGAGCGAGGAGCCGGTCCTCATCGTCGGGCACTCGGCGGGCGGCGCACGGGCCTACATGTTCGGAAAGAAGATGGTGGATGAAGCGAAGTTTCATCCGCTGATTGTCACGCTCGATGCGGCGACGGTCTGGGGCGACGTCTATCGCTGCCCCGTCGAGAGCTGCATCAACATCCACACGCTGACCTATCCGAAGATTCCGGGCTCCTACAATCTCAGCGCCGGAAAGGTCACTGACTCGATCGTGACGCACGTCACCATCCCGATGAACGGCGACGTCCGAAAGGCAATCCTGCAGCAGGCCGCCGACCTTCTGCGCGGTGGCTCCAACCTCACCACGCTTGTCTCCGCCTTCAGCCCCGAACCGCCACGTGCCGGGCGTTCTCTCGCGGAAGTCTGGCGGCGCAATATCGGCCAGCCGCGCGAGACCAACTAGCGCGGTTGTCCGCTACACCGACCGCGTCAGCCCGCCATCGACGCGGATGTTCTGGCCGGTGATATAGCCCGCGCCTTCCGACACCAGGAACGCGACAGTCGCGGCGATTTCCTCCGATCTGCCATAGCGGCCCATCGGCACGCTCTGCCGCCGCTCTTCAGTCTCCGGGAGAGAATCGATCCATCCCGGCAGCACGTTGTTCATGCGCACATTGTCGGCCGCGTAAGTGTCGGCGAAGATTTTCGTGTAGGCCGCAAGTCCGGCGCGCGCGACGGCTGACGTCGGAAACATTGCGCTCGGCTCGAACGCCCAGGCCGTCGAGATGTTGACGATCGCCCCGCTCTTCTGCGCCACCATGATCGGCGCAACGAGGCGCGTCGGCCGGATCGCGTTCAGCAGGTAGACATCCATCCCGGCGTGCCACTGCTCGTCGGTGATCTCGAGGATTTGCGCACGCGGCCCGTGACCCGCGCTGTTGACCAGCGCGTCGACACGGCCCCATTTGGCCATCGTGGCATCGACCAGCCGTTTCAGATCATCGTTCGACTGGTTGGAGCCGGTGATGCCGATACCGCCGAGTTCGTTGGCCAGCGCCTCTCCCTTGCCGGATGACGACAGGATCGCAACCCTGAAGCCGTCCTTAGCAAGCCTGCGCGCAGCCGCGGCCCCCATGCCGGAGCCGCCCGCGGTGACGATTGTAACCTTGTCCGGCATGTTCGCTCCCTCAGAATGTGACCACGACGCTGCCGCGTTTGCGGCGCGACTCGACGCGGGTATGCGCCTCTGCGATTTGCTCCAAAGGGAATACCCCGTCGATCACCGGCCGGTACACACCGGCCTCGGCAAGATCGCCGAGCGTTGCCAGATGCTCAAGCGTCTCTTTCGCCGGCCCCGCGAAGACACGCTTGGCATCGCGCTTGCCGCCGATGGTCGTCAGCATGTCCGGCAATCCCGCCGCCAGCAGCAACAGCCGCCCGCCGGGCTTCAACAGCGCCTCATGAGTCTTGAAAGATGCCTCGCCTACGGTGTCGAAGATCACGTCATAGGTTTCCGCATCGCGGCGATAATCCGCAAGCGTATAGTCGATAACCCGATCCGCACCGAGCGAACGCACCAGTTCGACATTGGAGCCGCTGGTAACGCCGGTCACACGCGCGCCGAAATGCTTCGCCAGTTGCACCGCGGCGCTGCCAAGCGCACCCGATGCGCCGACCACCAGAACAGCTTCGCGCGTCTTCAGCTTCGCCCGGTCGCGCAGGAAATCGAGCGCGGTGGCACCGCCGAAGCACATGGCGGCCGCCTGCTCGAATGAAAGACTAGCGGGCTTGCGGACGATCCTGTCCGTCTCCCGCATCGTACGGTATTGCGCATGACAGCCGTTTGGAAACGACGGATAGCCGATCACGGCATCGCCAACCTCGAACGCCGTCACAGCCGCGCCGACGGCCTCGATCTCGCCCGCGAGTTCAGTTCCGAGAATCGGATTTCGCGGCCGCGTAAATCCAAACGCCGCGCGCACCATGAAGCCCATACCGCGCGGCACGGAGAGACTGCGCACGCGCCAGTCACCCGACGACACCGTCGTCGCACGGATTCGGATCAGCACCTCGTCGGGTTTCGGCTCGGGGCGCTCGACCTCTTCGATGCGCACGACATCCGGCGGACCATAAGCCCGACACATGGCCGCGCGCATGGTCGCCATCGCCGGGCGCTCCCTCGAACTGGCGGAATCAGCCGGCCTTCACCGCTTCCGCGAAGCGCGCGAAGAAATCGTCCGCCATCTTCTTCGCCGCGCCGTTGATCAGACGCTGGCCGAGTTGGGCGAGCTTGCCGCCGATCTGCGCCTCGACGTCGTATTTCAAAAGCGTGCCGCCGCCTTCGTGATCCGAGAGCTGCACGCTCGCACCGCCCTTGGCGAAGCCGGCAATACCGCCGTCGCCCTGTCCCGAAATCTTGTAGCCGTTCGGCGGATCGATATCGGTGAGCTGAACCTTGCCTTTGAACTTGGCCTTCACCGGACCGATCTTGTTCACCGCGACCGCTTCGAACTCGTTCTCGCCAATGACGTTGAGCTCCTCGCAGCCGGGGATGCACGCCTTCAGGACTTCGGGATCGTTGAGCTTCGCCCACACTACGTCGCGCTTGGCCTCAAGCGGAATCTCTCCGGTCATTGTCATCGCCATCGGCGGTCACTCCATTCGCAAGAAAAGGTCAGGCTGCTGCCACGTAGTCGTCGACCGGACGCACAATCCTGCCATCGACAATCGGCACGCAATCTGGGGGAAAGTCCTGGCGGATGCGCCCACCCGCGTCGGTTACCTTATCAAGAAATCGCGGAAGATGCGCCATCGCCCCGGTCGGCAGGTCGTGGATCACCATAAGCGTCCAATTTTGCTGCGTCGAAGCTTGCGCGCGGCAATGCGCGAGCGCGGTTTCGACCCAGCCATCCGGATCGGCCCAGTCGCGCGGGATCGAATTCCACAGCACGCATGTGTAACCGCCGCGCTGTAGATACTCGAGCACGGAGCCGGACATCAGACGCCGGTCGAGATTGCCGCCCCCGCCAAACGGACGAAAATACCTGTGGGGATGGATCAGCCCCGCCATCGCCTCCTGAGTGCGGCCGATTTCGCGTTCAGCGACGTCGGCGCCTTCGGCCTGCCCGAGCGGGACCGAATGCGTCCAGGAGTGATTGCCGATCCAGTGACCCTCAGCGTGCGCGCGTTCGGCGAGCTCGCGGTGCCCCGGCTGTGCCAGCTTCTGCCCGATCACGAAGAAGGTCGTCTTGATGTTCCGGCGCGACAATTCGTCGAGCACAGACGGCGTGACCGACGGCTCCGGGCCATTGTCGAAGGAAAGGGTCAGATCGAACATGGCGGCGGTATCGCCGATTTTGATGCAGCGAAGCAAGCCCGCACGCGGCGCGACATATGAATGTCTTGGCGGACCTGTGTCCACCGCATAGTGTCTCTGTGTCCGACGTTCGCGGCCTCGCGGCAAAAACTGTTAGGAACGTCAAATCCGCCGCACTAGTCTGCGGTCCGATCCGGGGCCCGATCAATGTCCACACCGCTTCTGCCATCCACGCTGATGGGTCCGCTGTTTTCCAGCGCGGCCATGCGCGAAATCGTCTCCGACAACGCGCGGCTCAACCGGATGCTGCGCGCGGAATCGGCGCTCGCCACAGCGGAGGCATCGATTGGCGTGATTCCCAAGGGCGCCGCCAAGCCAATTGCGGAAGCCTGTCAGGCCAAGCTCTATGACATCGGTGCGCTGGGGCAGGCTTCGATCTCCGCTGGCAACCTCGCGATACCTCTGGTCAAGGCTCTAACGGCCGAAGTGGCCAAGAAAGACCCCGAGGCGGCGCGCTACGTGCATTGGGGCGCGACCAGCCAGGACATCATCGACACCGCGCTGGTGCTGGAGTTGCGCGCGGTGATCGACGATCTCATCACCGAACTCGACCGCGCCATCCCTGCCTTCACCACGCTCGCCGAGACGCATCGCCACACGGCGACGGTCGGACGCACCTGGCTGCAGCAGGCCCTGCCAATGCCGTTCGGGCTGAAAGTCGCGGGCTATGCCGCGGCGTTGACGCGGGCGCGCGTGCGGTTGAAGCGCGTGCGCAACGAAGCGCTTGTGCTGCAATTTGGCGGCGCGACCGGCACGCTGGCCGCGCTGGGAGACCGTGGACTCGATGTTGCGATAGCGTTCGCCAAGGAACTCGACCTTCCGCTGCCAGACGCACCCTGGCATACCCACAGGGACCGGCTGGGCGAGGTTGCGAGCGCGCTGTCGCTTCTGGCAGGGACCTGCGGCAAGATCGCGCGTGATGTCGCGCTCCTGATGCAGACCGAAGTCGGCGAGGCTTTCGAGCCGGCGGGTGAAGGCCGCGGCGGATCGTCAACCATGCCGCACAAGCGCAATCCCGTCGCATCGGCCGCGGGTCTCGCCTGCGCCGCCATCGCTCCGCAGCTCTGCGCGACCATTCTTGCCGCGCAGGTGCAGGAGCATGAACGCGCTGCCGGCGCATGGGCTGCGGAATGGCCGACCTTCCCCGCACTCGCCCTCGTCACCTCCGGCGCGCTGCATGCGGTCGTCGATATCGCCGAGGGGCTCGACGTGGACGTGGAGCGCATGCGCGCCAACCTCGATATCACCGGCGGACAGATCATGGCCGAGTCAGTTGCCTTCAAGCTTGCGCAGACGATCGGAAAGTCCGACGCACACAAACTCGTGGAAGAAGCCAGCAAGCGCGCGCATGCGGAGAAAATCTCGTTGAAGGATGCGCTCGCCGCCGAACCGAAGGTCACCGCTGTCGTGCCCGCCGGCGAACTCGCCAGGCTGTTCGATCCGATGAGTTATCAGGGTGTTGCGCAACAATTCATCGACCGGCTGGTCGCGACCGCGAAGGCGGGGCGGTGAAATGAATGCGAGCCGCGACCACAATCTTTTTTCACCTCTCCTGGAAGGGGGAGGTTGATCGCCGTCGCGCAAGCTGCGGCGATCGGGTGGGGGTCAATCTTCAATAATTAATTAGACCCCCTCCCCAACCCTCCCCCTTTCAGGGGGAGGGAGTCGGAGAGAGCTTTCAAGAAGTCCCGGAGGAATATTCGAATGCCCGTCATCGACTCTCATGGCTGTCCGATCGACGTTGAGATTACCGGCCCGGAGAACGCACCGGTGCTGATGCTGTCGTCATCGCTCGGCACCACGAAGCATATGTGGGATCCACAGATGCCGGCCTTCGCGAAGCACTACCGCGTCGTGCGCTACGACAAGCGCGGGCACGGCAAGTCGGGCGTGCCGAAAGGCCCCTACAGCATGGAGATGCTCGGCCGCGACGCGATAGCGATCATGGACGCGCTGAGGCTCGACAAGATCAACTGGCTCGGCCTGTCGATGGGTGGCATGGAGGGCATGTGGCTCGGCGCCAACACCGGTCACCGCATCGACAAGCTCATTCTGTCGAACACCTCCGCGTATTATGCCGACAAGACCCCATGGAACACCCGCATCGACACGATCACAAAGGCCGGCTCGGTGGCAGCGATTGCCGACATGGTGATCAACGCCTGGCTCACCAAGGACTTCCAGCAAGCGCAGCCGGACACGACCGCGCGCATGAAGGAGATGATGATCGCAACGCCGGTCGAGGGCTACCTCGGCTGCGCCGCTGCGGTGCGCGACATGGATCACCGCGAGATCCTGAAAGACATCAAGGTGCCGACATTGATCATCGCCGGAGCCAAGGATCCCGCCACCAATGTGGCGGCGGCCGAATTCATCCGCGATCGCATTCCGGGGTCCAAGCTCGCTATTGTCGATGCGGCCCATATCGCCAATGTCGAGGTGCCGGACGCCTATGCGAAGGAAGTGCTGGATTTCCTCGGATCGAAATAGAGAGCGCAGCCATGGACGAACAAGACCGCTTTGACACCGGGATGGCCCGCCGCCGTCAGGTGCTGGGCAATGCCTGGGTCGACAAGGCCAATGCGGGCAAGACGCCGTTCAATTCCGAATTCCAGGACTTCATCACCCGCTATGCCTGGGGCGAGGTCTGGACGCGTCCGCATTACGACGAGCGCACCCGCCGGGTGCTGGTCATTGGCACCATGCTCGCGCTCGACAAGTGGGCCGAGTTTCGGATGCATGTGCGCGCCGCCCTCGTCGAGGGCGGCTTCACGCCCGACGATATCAAGGAAATCATCATGCAGCAGGCGATCTATTGCGGGGTGCCTGCGGCCAATCACGCCTTCAAGGAAGCGGGCGAGATCATCGCGGAGCTCGGCAAGGCCTGATCCGGACTTCGTTCCGAATCTCGCCATGTTCCCCACGCGGCGTTTACGCTTCACGTATAGGGTGCCGGGCCATGTGGTCCCGGCACTTCCTGATTGCGGGTCTGTTCAGCGGGGCGGTTGCCGCCGGGATCGCGCTCGTGGCGATTTGGGTCGTTGTCTTTGCCGCGCATGGCGGCGGTGATCCGGCCTGGACTCCCGCGAATTCAGTACAGGCGGGCGCCCTCGGGATCGTGGTCTACCCGCTGGCCTGGTATTATCTCATCTATCGCAAGCAGGATTATTCTCTGCGGCGCACCTGGCATCTCGTCATCGCCTCGTACGCGGCGGTTTCTTCGCTCGTGCTCCTGGTGATCTTTGTCGGCATGCTCTATCCGGCCCTCCAGTTGGCATGGATCGCAGTCTCGCAGCCCCGGCTGGAGTCTCTCTGGATGATCGCGGGCGCATTTCTCGCACCGTTCATCGCCGCGTTTCTTTCGCTGATCGTCGCAGGCTTTATCGGTATCGCTTACGTCGCTGTCGCCGCCCCGATCGCCTTTCTGCATCGGCTCGCGTTGCTGCGGCTGTTCGCTGGGCCAGGCAGCACAACGAACACGCAAGCCGGCAGGCCCTGAGCGGCACCCAAGCGGCCTCAGCGCAACCGCAGCGGACCTTGCAATCCCTCCGCACGCGCGACCGGCGCGGCCTCAATCACCATGCCGCCGGCGTTGCGCAGATCGTCCCAGCGCGAGGCAGGCGTCCTGCCGCGAATGGCTGGCGAGACGATCGTGCGCTCCGCGCGCGCGCGGCGCGCCGCGAACCGCATCCATCGACGCTCGGCAAAATTCGGTTTCATGGTCGCGACATCGGTCTCAGGCAGACGCTCGATCATGGACAGCGTCGCGGCGAGACCGACCAGCCAGAGCGGCAGGCGTTCCAGAACCATGATATCGGTCGCACCGCTCAGGATCGAAGGCGTCGCTGCGACCATCGTCACCAGCACGACCAGGATCAGGCCCGCATCGAGAAGATCGTGCAGTATCGGCCCGCGAAAGACGGCGATGCGGCTGACGAGATGCAACACGAAGACCGCGGAAATCGTGAGGTAGACACCGCCGAACAGTCCCGCGATTCTGAAAAGCCCCTGATCCGCGACCGAGACCAGCCGGCCAAGGCTATAGACGAGGCTGGCGAAGGCGGTCTGGTCCAGTCCGTAGATCGGCGATGTGAAAATCCGGAATGCCTCGACACCAAACAACAGGGCAAAGTCGAGGGAAATCATCGCGATCAGGAAGGGAAGCGTCTTCGGAAGCCATCGCATCGCGCATCTCCGCCCGGCGGCTCCGGGCTTGTTATCTGAACGCGAAGTCTGCCCGCTACGCTCAAAGCATCAATGGAAACCATTCGTTTAGGTTAACGCTGTTCGCGGCGAATGCTTCTGCCCGAATGAAATCGAACGCCTGATCGTCAGGCGGATCTCTGCAGGATGGAACTGCGGTAGAGCGGCGCAAATGCAACGCACGGAGACGGTTCCATCCCGCGATCGACCGTGGGACACAAACGGAAAAGCCCCGCCTCAATGGCGGGGCCTTCCGTCACAGCATCTGCTGCAGCGCAGCGAGCCTAGCGGCTCTGCTGACCTGGCTTCTGTTGGCCGCCCTGCTGGCCGCCCTGCCCGGGATTCTGGGTCTGCTGGCCCGGCTTCTGGTTCTGACCGCCGTGCTGACCACCCTGATTCGGATTGTTCTGCGACTGCTGGCCCTGATTACGTTCGTTTGCCATGTAAGGCTCCTGTGTAAACCCCTGCCCGCGCAAACAACGCCGTGCCGCGGAGCAGCGTTCCGTGGCGCGCAACACGAAGGGTTGACCCAAAGCGCCCGCAAAACTTGCGGTTTCGCCACAATGCCGTGGCAGCCGGCCGAGCCTTCCCGCCTCTCCACAGGCTTTCCGTCACGCCTTGTGGCCCGTGCGCGCGCGTCGCGTTGCCGCGCCGAACCCCCGCTGCTATGAGATCGGGGTCACTCGGGTGCGGAATTTGCATCCCGATCGGCGGGCCGGTGCGACACTCTGGGGGAAGGGCGCGTCGACATGGAAGTGTTCGTTCAGCAACTCATCAACGGGATCACGCTCGGGTCGATCTACGGCCTGATTGCGATTGGTTACACGATGGTGTTCGGCATCATCGGCATGGTGAACTTCGCTCATGGCGATGTCTTCATGGTCTCGGCATTCGTCGCACTGATCACCGTTCTCGTGCTGTCGACCGTTCTCGGCATCTCGTCGATCTTCCTGACGCTGTTTATCGTCCTGATCGTGGCGATGCTCGTCACGTCGCTGCTGAGTTGGGCGATCGAGCGGGTCGCCTATCGGCCATTGCGCGGCTCGTTCCGGCTGGCGCCGCTGATCTCGGCGATCGGCATGTCGATCTTCCTGATGAATTTCGTGCAGGTTGCCCAGGGCCCGCGCAACAAGTCGATCCCGCCGATGGTCACCGAAGTGTTCGTGCTGATGGATCGCGGCAACTACACCGTCACCCTCTCCTATCGGCAGCTGATCATCTGGGGCGTGACCGCGGTTCTGCTCGCCGCCTTCTGGTATCTGGTCGCCAAGACTCCGCTCGGCCGCGCGCAACGCGCCACCGAGCAGGACCCGAAGATGGCGGCCCTGCTCGGCGTCAATGTCGACCGCACCATCTCGCTGACCTTCGTGATCGGCGCAGCACTCGCCGCGGTCGCCGGGACCATGTATCTCATGTATTATGGCGTGGTCAGTTTCGCCGACGGTTTCGTTCCCGGCATCAAGGCGTTTACTGCGGCCGTGCTGGGTGGAATCGGCTCGCTGCCGGGCGCTGTCATTGGCGGGCTGCTGATTGGACTGATCGAGACCTTCTGGTCGGCCTATTTCTCGATCGACTACAAGGACGTGGCCGCCTTCTCCATCCTTGCCATCGTGCTGATCTTCCTGCCGCAAGGGCTCCTCGGCCGGCCCGAGGTCGAAAAGGTCTGAGATGGCGGAGCCCGTGCAAGCGCGCGTCGACGTACCGCGCGCGATTCGCGATGCGGTGATTGCCGGCGCGGTCGCGTTCGGCATCCTGCTGCCGCTGATCGGGCTGCAAACCGCCGTCAATATCCGAAACGAACTTGTTCTCAACACGCGGCCGGTGCTGCTGGCCGTCATGGTCGCCATCATCATGGCGATCAGCCTGATCCGGTCGCTTGTTGTTGTACCGCTCGCCGCCAGACGTGCAGCGGCGCCCCCCTCCGGCTCGAGCCTGCGCTGGGCCGAGGCCCGAGCAACGATCACGAAATTTGTCACGCCCTTCGCGCTCGGCTTTGCCTTCCTGTTCCCGGTGATCGTGATCGCGCTCGGCGGATTGCAGGGCTCGACGAAGTGGATCGACAATTTCGGCATCCAGATCATGATTTACATCATGCTGGGCTGGGGCCTGAACATCGTGGTCGGCCTCGCCGGTCTGCTCGATCTCGGCTACGTCGCGTTCTACGCCGTCGGTGCCTATTCCTACGCGCTGCTCGCCAAGACCTTCGGCTTCTCATTTTGGATGTTGCTGCCGCTCTCCGGAATCCTCGCCGCGTTCTGGGGCATCCTGCTCGGCTTTCCGGTGCTGCGGCTGCGCGGCGATTACCTTGCCATCGTCACCCTCGCCTTCGGCGAGATCATCCGGCTCGTGCTGATCAACTGGGTCGACCTCACCGGCGGCTATGCAGGCATCTCCGGGATTCCGCGCCCGACCTTTTTCGGGATTCCGTTCAACGCCAATGACGACGGATTCGCGGCGGTGTTCGGACTCGAATTCTCTCCGGTCTATCGGACCATTTTTCTCTATTACGTCATCCTGTGCCTCGCCTTGCTCACGGCCTGGATGACCATGCGTTTGCGCCGTCTGCCGATCGGACGCGCCTGGGAAGCGCTGCGCGAGGACGAGATCGCGTGCCGCGCGCTCGGTATCGACACCACCAAGACCAAGCTGTCCGCGTTCGCCATCGGCGCGATGTTCGGCGGCTTTGCCGGCTCCTTCTTTGCCGCGCGCCAGGGCTTCATCTCTCCGGAGAGCTTCACCTTCATGGAATCGGCGATGATCGTTGCGATCGTCGTCCTCGGCGGCATGGGGTCGATGGGCGGCGTCGCCATCGCCGCCGTTCTGATGATCGGCGGCACGGAATATCTGCGCGAACTGGATTTCCTCAAGAGCATCTTCGGCAGCCAGTTCGATCCGACGCAATACCGCATGTTGCTGTTCGGCCTCGCCATGGTGCTGATCATGATCTGGAAGCCGCGCGGTCTCGTGTCGACGCGCGATCCAACGGCCTTCCTGCACGAGAAGAAGACCATCGCCGCAACCTTCGTGAAGGAAGGCCGCGGATGAACCTCGCGCATGATGTCCTGCGCGTCGAGCACCTCACCATGCGCTTCGGTGGGCTGGTCGCGGTGCATGACCTGTCATTCGTCGCCCGCCACGGCGAAATCACCGCGCTGATCGGCCCGAACGGCGCCGGCAAGACCACCGTCTTCAACTGCATCACCGGCTTCTATCAGCCGACCGAGGGCCGCATCGCCTTGCAGAGCGGCAATCCCGCGGTCTGGAGCCAGATCGATGCGCTGACGGCGAGTGCTGCGCAGAGCCGCAGGCGCGCCGGCGGCGCGTTGTTCCTGCTCGAGCGCATGCCCGACCACGCTGTGGCACGCAATGCCCGGGTTGCCCGCACCTTCCAGAATATTCGCCTGTTCCGCGGCATGACGGTGCTGGAGAATTTGCTGGTCGCGCAGCACACCGCGCTGATGCATGCCTCCGTCTATTCGATCTTCGGCATTCTGGGACTTGCACCGTTCCGCCGCGCCGAAAAGGCTGCGATCGAGCGCGCGACGCAGTGGCTGGAAACCATCAATCTGATCGACCGCGCCGACGACCCCGCGGGCGACCTTCCCTATGGCGACCAGCGCCGGCTCGAGATTGCGCGGGCTATGTGCAGCGACCCCGTGCTGCTTTGCCTCGACGAACCGGCCGCCGGCCTCAATCCGCGGGAAAGTGGCGAACTCTCGGAACTGCTGATGTCGATCCGCGACCGGCACAAGACATCCGTGCTCCTGATCGAGCACGACATGTCTGTCGTGATGCAGATCTCCGACCATGTCGTGGTGCTCGACTATGGCGAGAAGATTTCCGACGGCACCTGCGAGCAGGTGAAGAACGATCCGAACGTGATCGCGGCGTATCTCGGTATCGAGCAAGACGAAATCGACGCTGTCGCGACGGAGGTCGGGCTGTGATTGCAGGGCCGAAACCTCTCCGCGAGTCAACCTCCCCCTGCAAGGGGGAGGTCGGCAGCGAAGCTGCCGGGAGGGGGTCATCTTCGCGATTCACGCGGACGAAAGTGATCACGAATCGCGCGCGTCGTCTGCGCGAAGTTATGACCGACGCGGAGACCAAACTCTGGAAAGCTCTGCGCCGCCGCCAAGTCGATGATCTGCAACTCCGTCGTCAGCACGCGGTCGGCAACTATGTCCTCGATTTCTATTGTCCGTCGATCCGGCTTGCGATCGAAATTGACGGAGGTCAGCACAATACGCCGAGTGCAAGGGCCGCGGACACGAGCCGTACGGAATGGCTAAACAACAAGGGCATCATCGTTCTGCGTTACTGGAACAACGATGTATTGGCCAACCTGACCGGCGTCTTGGAGGACATCGTAAGGTCAGTCGCCGAACGGCAGCGCTTGACCCCTCCCCGTCGCGCACGCAGCCAAGTTTCCGCAGGCTGCGCAAACTTGGCTGCGAAGCGCGCCGACCCTCCCCTTTCAGGGGAGGGTGACGGAGCGCGTGGCTCCGTCTTGCCGAAAAGGCGCAGGGCATGACCACCGCATCGCCTCAATCCGCCACCCCCCTGCTCGCGGTGCGCGGCGTCACCACAAAATACGGCAACATCGTCGCCCTGCGCGACGTGAGCATCGATGTCCATCAAGGCGAGATCGTCACCCTGATCGGCGCAAACGGCGCCGGCAAATCGACGCTGATGATGACCATCTTCGGCAATCCGCGCGCCAGCGAGGGCCAGATCCTGTTCGAAGGCCGCGACATCACGCAGATGCCGACGCACGAGATCGCGCGGCTCGATATCGCGCAATCACCGGAAGGCCGGCGCATTTTCTCGCGCATGACGGTGATGGAAAATCTGCAGATGGGCGCGGCCGTGATCGGCAGCGTGCATTTCGACGAAGACCTCCAGCGCATATTCGAGATGTTTCCCCGCATCAAGGAGCGCATCAACCAGCGCGGCGGCACCTTGTCGGGCGGCGAGCAGCAGATGCTGGCGATCGCGCGCGCGCTGATGTCGCGGCCGCGCCTGCTCCTGCTCGACGAACCTTCGCTCGGACTCGCGCCGCTCGTTGTCAAACATATCTTCGACATCATCGCGGAGCTGAACAAGCGCAGCGGCCTGACGGTCCTTCTCGTTGAGCAGAATGCCTTTCATGCCCTGCGGCTCGCCGACCGCGGCTATGTCATGGTCAATGGCCAGATCACGATGTCGGGCAGCGGGCGCGAACTTCTGGAGAAGCCCGAGATACGCGCCGCCTATCTCGAAGGCGGCCGCCGGGAGGCCGTATGATGCTCACCGCCATCGGCCACCTCTTCTATGAGGAAGACTCGTTCTTCGTTTTCCTGCTGGTAACGATCATTCTCGGCGGCGGTGCCGCGTTCCTGTCCGGGCGCGCCATCGCCCTGACCTGGCGGCCGTCGTGGCAGGTGGCAGCGTACATGCTCGTGCTCGGCGGCGCCGTGCGCTTTTTTCACATGGCGCTGTTCGAGGGACACCTGCTCTCCCTGCATTACTACGTCGTGGATGCCGCATTCTGCCTGCTGTTCGGCTACTGGGGTTACCGGGTGACGCGCGCCGGGCAGATGGCCGAGCAATATGGCTGGCTTTATTCCCGCGCCGGAATGCTCAACTGGGCAAAAAAAAGGCCTGCGCCAAACGCCGCAGGCTCGAAATCCGGCTGACGTTGACGCGGTTTGTCGTTAAATCCGACATGTAGCGGGACTCGGACTCTTTCCGGGACAACAATCCTGCCAAGCCATCGCTCCAGCTATCGCTTGCAAGCCACCACGAGGGAGTTTCGAAATGAAACGGATCACCGCGCTCGGCGCCGCTGTCGGCCTCGCCGTAGCGCTGTCTGGCACCGCTCATGCGCAGGTCAAGTTCGGCGTCGCCGGACCGCTGACGGGATCGAATGCCGCGTTCGGCGCACAGCTCAAGAACGGCTTCGAACAGGCCGTTGAGGATATCAACGCGGCTGGCGGCATACAGGGCCAGAAGATCACCACGTCAGTCGGCGACGACGTCGGCGATCCGAAACAGGGCGTCTCGGTTGCCAACAAGTTCTCCTCCGAAGGCGTGAAGTTCGTGGTCGGACACTTCAACTCCGGCGTCACGATGCCCGCCTCGGAGGTCTACCAGGAGAACGGCATCGTCTCGATCACGCCCGCGTCCACCAATCCGCGCGTCACCGAACGCAATATGTGGAACGTGTTCCGCACCTGCGGACGGGACGACCAGCAGGGCGCGGTCGCAGCGGCCTATATCCTCAAGCACATGAAGGGCAAGAAGATTGCCGTGGTGCATGACAAGACCACCTACGGTCAGGGCCTCGCGGACGAGACCCGCAAGGCCATGAACAAGGGCGGCATGAAGGAAGTGCTCTACGAGGGCATCAACATCGGCGACAAGGACTTCTCCGCGCTCGTCTCGAAGATCAAGGCGTCTGGCGCCGACCTGGTTTACTGGGGCGGCCTGCACACCGAAGGCGGCCTGCTCGTTCGGCAGATGCGCGACCAGGGCGTCAAGGCGCCGCTGTTCGGCGCCGACGGCATCACCTCCGACGAGTTCGCCGCGATCGGCGGCCCTGGCGTCGAAGGCACGCTGATGACCTTTGCCCCGGATCCGCGCAAGCGTCCGGAAGCCAAGGCGATCATCGAGAAATTCCGCGCCAAGAAGTTCGAGCCGGAAGCCTACACGCTCTACAGCTATGC
>VFQN01005485.1_pt1 | contig 15476 bp, 9 predicted proteins | sample 3512371 | NCBI WGS metagenome assembly VFQN01 (sample SAMN10412370, study PRJNA504923) | tailings metagenome | isolation source: Replicate 2 from Balatoc abandoned mine | place: Philippines: Itogon, Benguet | collected 2017-08-28
TTATAGTCTTGGCCGGAGCAATGGACGGAACTGTAACAATTTATTGCAATAAACCAGTAAAGAGTTCAGATGACGAGTCCAAGGCAGTTGTTGCTACACACGCAGCTCCACCAACCTCAACTAAGAACATTCGCTTCGGGCCAGGCTCAGTTACTTCGGAGAGATCAAGAATAAAGGATAACAATGGCAGTGTAAAGAGTTTAAACTCAGTTTCGTCAGTTGCTGCAAATCCTTTTGTTGATGTTCGCAAAGGAATTGCGATCTCTGACTTTAGACTTCTGGACTTTCGTCATGATGGATTTAATGATTCCATTATTCGTATTGACATTATCTATGATCCTTATCACACAAATATCCTCAAAGATGAAGATGAGCAAAGACAGAATAATAGTGAGGAAGGGAAAGAACTTCATATTGTATTAGTTCAATATTTATCAGGTATGATAGGAGTTTATGTATTATTAGGATATGAGAAGTTTTTATTAATTCATTCTCTTAATCGTGAAGAAAGAATTCAATACGAACCTATTTCATCAACTTTTATGACATCATTACATTTACCTTTACAATCTTATCAATTCCCTGAACCACCTCCTTCAATAGATCCTGCTAACCCAGCAACTACAACAAATGCTACGACTGCCGTTATTGCTACAGCAGAGGAAACTCTTGGAGAAGGAGGTCTTGATGAACCCGAAAAAGATCCATCCTTATTACCAGATATACTATCATCAAACCAATTTACACCTGAAAGACTTCGTACTTTATACGAACAATATAATACTTGGACAAAGACTACTGGGAAATCATTATCATGTTCTAGTTTATCGTATATTCAAAGTATTGTGAATCAATCGAATATCTTTTATTTACATATATCACGTCAGAATCGTTCTTATATTAGTAAATATATTATTAGATTCACTAATGATACGATTAAAGTTGAAACGAATTATAATATAGATTATTTAGATATTAATGCAGTTGCTGAGATGAGAAATAATCCTAATATGATGATGACGACATCAGGGAAAGTATCGAAGTTAAAGGAGAAGATGCCATCAACATCAGTGAGTAAGACAGGTCTTCTTCCACCAACGACTGTCGCGGAATTGAATGCAGGAAAGACTTCTCCAACCACTGTATCTTATAAGACACTTCGTCTCACTGAAGAGAGATTAGCAGAACATGAGAAGGCATTTCAGAAAACGAGTCAACATCACTCTGAATCAGCGACAGCGTCTCTTGCAAGACTTCAAAGTGGGAAAAACTCTCAAAATATGTTACAGATGGAGTTAAACAACTCTTTATTACCAATAGATTTGATTAAAGCAGAGTTATGGCAGAATAAAAAGACAAGAATGACAAATAAAGGAAAATTATCAAAAAAGTTAACAGCTTTAGCTAACTTATGTGGGTAACCATATCAAGTTTAAGATATAAAGATTCGAGAGATTTTAAGGAATAGAGTAAGTTATTAACATTCTTTTCTTAGTTCAAGTAATTAAATGAATGATTGATAAGCAGTATTGTGTAAATCGTCCTACAGTATTACGAAAGATTTCCATCAAAGTAGGAATCTATCTGTAAAGCTAACCCATTGGCCTTGGAAGAAACAGGCGTGTGGAGTTAAAGTCTTGTCCAAAGATCAGTGACGTAAGCAGTCTGGCAACTGTTCTAATCGTAATAATAAAGAACTGCCTCGGAGCAGTTAATTCTGCCTGCTTGTCATCAGTTCCACGATTGAAGATCTTTCATGTGCCTGAGTGTATGAATGAATGAAGGTGGTGAGAAAAGGCGAAAAAGATCAATGTTTATTGATATTATTTTACTGTAATTTGATCGAAATCAAAAGGTATTATTATCAGAGAATGAAGATAGATACTAGTAGGTCGGGCAACACTATAACACTGTGTATATATATGGACTATACTGTAAGGTCAAAGCAAAAAAATGAAAACTAAAAAGGAATTGAAATCTAATTGAAGTAGAAAGTAATGACTAAAACCTATTGATATGTTCGTCAATGACTTTCTTCATACGAAGCTATTAACTAATGAACGCCCTCATGTTTATCGAAAGGTTTGGTTCTTTGCTCTTAATGATGGGGCAGCTTCAAACTCTAAATCAATAAACTCATCAGAGATCGAGCAATTTTGTTTCAATCCAAGTTCTTTCCCTTGCATTGTTGATTGATAATAGTACCAAGCGAATGTTGCAACAAGATAAAGGAAGAAGAGTGGAAGAGCAATCTGTTGATAGCAGAAACCACTCGAACAACAGGTGAGGCAAATACCAGTAGCTAATTCAAATATTCTTTGAAGGCAAAATCCTTTTGAGCAGCAAGTTAAGCAAAATCCAAGAACCATTGTTGTCTTAAATCTAATAGTTTGAATTGTTTTATGGCTTCTTTCTCTTTTCTTGTTCTGACAAATCCGTTGAGAACGTTCTAATCAACCTATCCGTTGAGGAACACCTATATATCCGTTAGAATCCCTCACTGTATGGTAAAATTGCAAAATGTGGAATTAAAAGGTTTAATTTGAATGTAGAATCGATATAGTCCAAGATCTATCGATAAATTTCATTCACTATTAATATGTTCTGGTATTATTGTTTATTGAAGTTAACTTTCTTTCATATGTAGTACGACTAAACTGAAAAGCAGCAATGAGGATTGCGTGCAGGAAAATTAAGGGGTGTTGCAAAATTGAAGTAGAAAGAAGGCTATTTCATCACACTTTGAGTTCGATACCTTCTCTTGTGACCAATGCTCTCTCTTGAGTTAGATGAACTCCATCTAATGCGTTTTCATCAATTCCTGAGAATGAATCCTCTCTTTCTCCCATTGTTCTGCCAGGAAGATTTGTCATATCCGCTCTTGAATATTTGAACTATATATTAAAGAATAAAATAAAACATACAGACAATAGAAAACCATCATAACTTACTCGCTGATAGGCGAAATAACCTGTAGAATACAAGACCACGAGAACAATCACAACAAAGAAGAAAACACCAAGAGCGATACCAACTTTATCACTTGTTGATAGTTTATCATCGTTAGATGAAGTTGCTTCAGAGGTACTGGAACAAGTTGAAGAGCAAGTTCCAATATTATCACAAGTATCTAAAAATTGATCAACATTGGCGGAATAATTGAAATTTGTTTGATTGGTAATATATAAACCATATTTTGTTGTTGGAAGATTCGAACAAGGTGAACAAGTACAAATATCATCACATAGATTATTAGGTGTGCATGAACTCCAAACATTCACATAAAATGTACCTTCACGAAATGCAGTATCATTATAACTGTTTAATAATAATTGATGATATTCTTCATCTGAATCAATACTCCATGTTAAATCACCAATCGTTGCGTTTCTTTCAGTACGTGATATAACAAGTTGTAAATCAGAATAATCATTCATACAATTACAACCACTTTCCCAAAGATAGAAATAAGCATTAATTTCATTCTCATTATTCGCACAAAACGTGTAGTGAGACGAATAAGAGTAAGCTGCAGTGGCTGTATCAATAAGCTTTGGTGTTAATTGTTGATTTCTTAGTACTTGATTAAATATATTCTCTGATGTTGTTTCAGAGATTGTTTTAATAATCATTGAATAATTCACAGGGATATTATCCGCTGCACAATAACCATAAACACCAATATAATAAATACAAGTAGTATTATAATGTGGACCACAGATATAACCCGTATCAAAATTAGGATCATATAAATCAATGGTTAAATTTTGATAATAGAAATTATAACTTGTCCATGCAATATTGTCAAATGTTGGTCGTAAGTTCGGATATCTAGCAATTGCTAATTCTGCTACAGATGTATTGATAGTATTATTCCCAATCCAAATATTCAAACTAGTGCATGGCTTCGTCACTAAAGGAAAAGGATCGTAAGAGATAAAAACAAGATAATGCTGTTAAACTATAGTACCGGCAACGGTGTAATAGCGATAATCATTACATGCTACAGTTCCATGGATAACAGTATCTAAATTGACAGGAATAACATCGGACTCAGCTTGAGGAATGATCCAATTCTGGGAAGAACATTTATCATCTGGATCTATTCAAGTAAAAGAGAAAACGAGAGAAAGGAATGGAGAAAAAGAGAAAATTAGATCATGCTCGAAGTTCAGAGAACTTGGAAATATTTGGCAGGGGTCATGGGGTAAGAGAAGGTAACATCAGATAGAATATTCAGGGATGGTAAAATCAGTTTAAACTACACGGAGGGATAGCGTTCGAAAGACGGAAATATTCGAAGAAAAGAAGAGAGTTAGTGTCAGACAATAAATTTGGTCTCCCTTCGTCGGTATTATCCGCGTCAGGTTCAAAGGGTATTCTCTCAGCTAATCTCTTTTTAACCCTCGCTTGAGGGATAATACAGAGAAAAGCACCCCCGCCATTGTTAGATAAAGAAGGTGTTTACTTACAGAAAGTCATATCCACAGTGATATTGAATGTCGTGTTCGCAGCTAAGGAACATGGTCCATCAGTTTCCCAATTAACTACTTGGTCATCAGGTGTGCACCAGCCAAAGATTCCCACATAATAGCTTCCTGTCAGGAAGCCATTTCGATCAAGTGCAGCAGGATCTGTATGATTGACTTTGATAAATCTTCGATAATTGGATGCCAATTTGTATCTACAGATATATTAAAAAGACTGTAAGGTAAGCAACAATTATTCTGAAGCGAATTACGTGTAGTCATTGATGTTAGGATCTCTTTCAGTTCTGGTCAGAAGCATTTCAGGAAAGGAGTATGAGAACGGACATGTGGCATAATCCATACAGTTTTCAAGTGTTACGATTACATCAGCACACTTTGGAACACAAAAGCGAAAATACTATGATAGCATTGGGTTATCATGAACCACACTGAAGAAATCTGTCTGACATACCTCATATCCGTTAGCTGCTATGAGCTTATTTCTTGTCAAAGATGGGTGAAGATAGATGTCTTCATGATCATCTGTATCGTTACTGCTTCTGACAGCAATCTTGAAACTTCCTTGTTTCTGTTTTCCCTTGCAATTATTGTAAACAGCGATGTAATACAGTCCTGGGGAAGATTCAGGATCCCAGTGGGAAATCACCAAAGAATCTTGATTGATAGCTCCCCAATTTAAATCTGTCTTTTGAACAAATTGAATCTTCTTTGAGACATAAATCTCAAGATCACCAAGAACAGCAGTGAGAGTTATGTTCAAATCTTGACAAGGGAAAGGAAAATCCACTTGAAAATAAGAGTAAGCAGAACAATCCAAAGAGTAACTCGAAGTATAATCTGCATTTAAGATCAAATTCGTCGAACTTAACGCAAAGGAAAGAGTAGTAAAAGAAAGAATCAATAACACAATGAACATTTTCTTTTTCAATTGAATTAAAAAATATGAAATCAATCAATGAAATCACTCTTAATCCTCACTGTTGAAAGTGTTACTTCAACTAGACCTCTGATGATGATTGATGATGATATCCTCACAATCGCACTTCTTGCAGTCTCATCAAGGAATAAGTCATCCACAACCTCGACAACTCATCACATCAACAATCATCACTTCAAATCTCACCCACTCAGAGCAATAAAACAATTCCTTTAGAAGCAGTTAAGCTTTTCCTTAAGGGTTAAGGATTTCCTTAATAAAGGATTTTTTGTTTGATTTGATTTGATTGATTAATGGGAAAAGAAGAATGAATGGGATTGATTTAGAATTCCTGGTAGATTTAGAGATTGATTTACCATGTTCTCAAGAGGATTATGTGTTAACCTTTGAAGAAAGTGAGGAACCAGGTTTGTTACAATCTACACGTCAAGAATTATCATCTTTACTAATTAGACTATACTCTCCTAATCAACCTTACTCTGAATTATGTCGATATGTGAATCAACTATGGAGACTTGCTGACTATTATGAAACGAAGAAAGTTCTTTTAGAACCTAAATATCACTTGATTACCTTCTTTCACGCCATTCTCTCCTCTCCTATTATCGTCACTCGCTCCATTGAGATTAACGACCCAAACATAGACCTTCTTTATCAAACAGTGGGTTCAGTGTGGTTTCTATCGCGTGCTGTTGAGAATCGACCATTGATCGGTGCTAAAGTAGAGAATCTTTTAACTCTTTTAATTAAATTAATAACTTTGCCTAAATATTCTCGTATGATACTGAATATTCTTATGAATTGTTCTTTAGATGAATCCAATCATTCTTATTTAACATCTAATGAGCTAGGTTACCTAGAATATATTGAGAGTAAATTAATTGAAGAACCTGATAACGTTGAACTTTATCGTGCTGTTAATTACCTTTCTCTCTCAGTGAAGAATGATCATGTTCTGGCTTACCAACTACATAAAATACCTTCTCTTATCTTTAAACATTTATTAAAATTACGTGAAAATCCAGCAGTATGGCCGGATCGAGCAAGTGGAGGAGAGTACTGGGCGTTGAATATTATGATGGATATCTCTGTTCAACCTTTAGGTGCATTGATCCTCCAAGATATCGGTGTAACAGAGTATTTCATGTCTTTAATTATTACTTATTGTCGATTTGATCATTATTATAAAATTGAACAAGCGAAAGCAATGATAATTCTTGTTAATATTTGTTATTTTCATCTTTCTTCTTCCACCTCTTCAATAACCTCTTTCTGTTTATCTTCCTCGAGTTCTATTACCCACCATCGGCGATTAAATTATCAACCTTTAAAACAAAGCGAAAACTTAATAAATTTTATCTTCTCTGTATTACTTCGAAGAGATCATAGGAATCTCAGCTTATTTGAATTTCTCCTTGATATTTATTTCAGTACAGTAGAATATCCTCACGATCGCGATAATCGAATCTCCTACTATCTTATTCGAAGAGGTTGGGCATTTGGTATTATGACAGCAAGAACATTAACAACATTCTTTCGTAATTTATTCGGACTTGAACGATACCTCTGCTATAATTATCCAGACCAACATAATGATAAGATTATTACTTTCCAAACATTTTGGAAAGAAAATTATTATGTTTTCTTGAAAGCTCATTTACATTTATTAACATTATATACACAATATGAAGAATCTTTACGAATCTTTGAAGGAACTGGGTTTATTCAAGGTGGTGGAGGGAAGAATGATCATGATGTTGTTGAAGTGATATTAGATAATATTATTCAAATATGTTTTTATTATAATGAACTCGAAAATACATTTGTCGGAAGTCAAACAGAGGAAGACGAGAATAAAATGGAAGTCATTCATGAAGAAGACGATGAAGATGGTGAGGAATCGGCCTTCAAACCTCTTTTGTCCGAGTCACCTTCCATTAAGAATAATGGTATCTGGAGAGAGATGTATTATCAGATTGAAGACCTAATAAACCGTGCTAAGAATAATCCTGGATCAATTCCATTGAGGATAATTGAACTTGCCAATATATCGATTGATTGTATACGAAATATGCGACAAGTGGGACCAAAGAAATAAAAGAAAATTATCTCTCGATAGACATCATTATTATTACTCACTGATGAATTTCGAAACAAAACTACTTCAATGTTTGATTGTTCGATCACTTTAAGTTATTAGTATCGTTGTAATTTAACCATACTGGTGATTAGTTTCGCAAAACAGAAATACTTGAATCGCATCTATTCGAACTTTCCTCAGAGTGTTTTTGTTTTTCTTTTTTCTCTAAGTTTGAAACTTTCCGTCATGCGTCATTACCTTTGAAGAGTCAATTATACCGCCAGAATTTTCTTCAAAAAAGATTATTTCGAATATAAGAATTTTTAACGACTTAAAGAAAAGAAAGAGAAACTGCAACTATTTCTTCTTATTACTCTTAGCTGCTTTAGCTTCTGCCTTCAATCTTTCTGCTTCAGCAGCATCTTCCTGCTGCTTGGCCGTAGTTCGCGCATCTTTTCCTCTCTTTAACAAGTAATTCAATGAAGCATTCTTTATCTCAATCTCTTGTCGATATGCTTCACGTTCCTTCCAAATAGCTAATAAATCATTTCTTTGTGAGAGATATTCTTGACTTAATACATTGATTCTCTCTGCACAGCTATTTCTGTACACAGATGTTAACTCTTTAGACTTATTAACAAGTTTTTGAAAATAATCCTCGAGCTTCTGTTTCTCTTCTAATCTTCGACTTGAAACACTTTCATGCCACATTTCGGATCCTAACCGTGTTCGAGGATTATGTGGATAGATTAAAGATGATTCAAGATTAATATCAGGAATAACTTCAACTTTCTCCTCAATCTACAGAAAAAAAACGTTAAGAAATTCATCGTATAAACAAACAAGACTTTGTTTCCTTACCTTCTTTGCTTGATTAAGTGTATTAAATCGATTTTTCACTTCTTCGTTCTCTAATCCTAGTGCTTGAGATAAAGACTCAACCATAGCTGTCGACATTTGAATGGACGCTCTGGTTGAAATATCTTGCGATGGAGTGGCATTTCGATTTGAAATAGATGATGCTGGTCTTTGTTGTTCTTGCTTACTTGCAGGTCTTGAAAGTGTGGCAGTTGCAGCTTTATTCGAGGCGGACGATGTTGGACGATCAGCAGAATAAGGATCTCTCTTCCATTCTTCTCTTTCGCGAATGAAATTCGCTGCAGCAACAGCTCTTTCCAGTCGATTTGAGGATAAAGTATTGCCTGGTGGATCTAATTGATCCCATGATTTCTTCACTTCATAATATTTTAATGTATTCGTGATATCATGACTAACTCCATGAACCTTGCCAGAAAGAAAGTCTAGCTTCCACGAGAGTAAAGGTTTTTCAGGTGGCTTTACCTTCAAATAACTTTTCTGGAAATTTAATGTCTCTTGGTAGAAAGAAATTGCATCAGATGTCTCTCCTGGTTGATTTGGGAAGAATTCATCGAATACATGAGGAAAGCTTGAATTCCAGCTATTAGGGACTGCCATTTGCTGATTATCAACAATACATTCAACAATCACGTCAACAACATCATTTGGATTGATTCCTACTTCCCCTTTGCCTTTCCCACCTCCTTTCCCTGCAGCAGCTGCCTTGCCTGCCTTTGGATCAGGTGCAGCATTAACCTTGGTATTTTCCTCCTCTCCATCAGGTAAAAAGGGTTTCAATGGAATAGAATAAATATGCAAGATATTATTTGTTCCATATTCACCAATAAGTTTAGAATCAGATTTTCGATAAATACGGAAGATATATTCCACATCATAACTATCCACCTCATCTATAGGACCAGATCTCGAGGCAGTAATAATTTCATCAGAATTAATATTTTCCTTCGATTCACCTGGAATTATTGTAGATGATACAGTGTCATCGTTAGGATTTGTTTCTATAGCGGAGACATTCGGGTGATCATATTCCCAAGGGAATACGGATAACTTTAAAGCAATTGGGAAACTTGATCTTTCAATTGTATAAACATCTCGAAAAATGCATTGTTTATTATTTGCAATGTATTTTCCTTTGAAGCGGTGACGAATAGGAGATTCTTGAATTGGATTCTCAGGTTCTATTAACAGATCTTTCGATAAAACAAGTAACTTCCAATGAAATTTCGGGATTTGTTGTTGGGTTCCTCCAGCTGCTAATGTTTGTGGAGTAATAAAAGCAATTAATTGGGGAAGAAAATCAGCTTGAACACTTATTGGTAAAATTTGACCTAAAGGATGGCTAATTTGAATGACTTCAGTATCTTGGTTTGTTGTATTTATATTGACGAGAAGCAGTTGCAATAATTGTTCGATAGGAAAGTCTTTCACATGCAGAAAGATTAACATTCGTGGAGAATGAAGCGATGCTTCAGATGTGGGAGGATTTAGAATGACATCTGTCGAAGGGTTTTCAATAAGTGCGGGCGTCTTTTTTCGCACTTGCACTGGACAGCGGAATAATAGTTGTTCTGTATCTTGTACACATACTTCGCTATCTCCTTCCTTCACAATGGCAGAAAATCCAAGTGATTCCGTCCAGATTTTTTCGGCACTGTTTAATTCAACGTTAACATTTGCTGCCACATTGAAATATACAGATGATCTGGTAAATACGCGAACCCAAAATAACATGGGTTCTCGAGAAGTAATGCGATCAAATGGGATTGTAAAGACTTTTGAGATCATTGGAAGGTGAGCTGTATCCCTCATGTGAACAATGAACATCAATGGTGGAGTATGATGAGCTTCATCTTCTTCCCACCTAACTTCCTGCAGGAGTACGACTGTGTCAGAAGGGTGGATTCGATTTTGACCACCAGAGGAATCATCCCAATGCATGGAAGATTGTCGACCAAGCATCATTGCACCGGTTGCTGCATTCGTCATTGTTGAAGTTCGAGTAGGATTAGTTGTCACAACTTCTGATGTAATGTCTGCCATTAAGGTTACCACTAATTTAATAGAAAATTTCTGGATAGTTGATTGATTCTTCTCATAGTTATGAAACTTCACATCTGTTTTACTTTCTGAATTCTTTATGCTCGCATTTTCTGACTTCAATGAATTCGGATCACTTTGGACTCTATTTAACTCCTCTTGTTGGTCCGCTATTGCATCTCTCACCTCGTTATTTATTTCACGCGGAGTAGGATCATCTGTAATCGTCTCTGTGTCATTTCCTTGGAAGTCCGCTTCAATTTCATCACATATTGAAGCAGTGTCAACTCGGATAAATGTTATCGGCATTGACCCAGGATCGATAAATTTTTCTTCAATGACAGGAGGCGGTGCACCCTTTGGATCCTTCGCCTTTTTATCCTTAGCTTTAGGATCAGGATTCACAGGTTCAGGAGGAGTAGTGGAAACCCAATGGCGCGAGCATTCCAAAGAATAAGGAGTATCGATATTTGTGAAAAGACCGGTTAAAAAGGCATTTTCTTTCATCAATTCCCCAGCAGAATGCCAAAGATATCGAATTGGTGAAGCTTTAGGGAAAGGAACGAGAAACTCAGGCACAGGAATTCTTCCTTGCCCCAGGATAATCGGATCATCAACATTCGGGATTGTGTCCTCAACGGGTAAACGTTGCCAATGTAATAAAAATTGAATATTTAATAAATTTGTATGAGATGGTAATTCATTATGATCATAAGCAAGTCCTAATAATGGATAAACACGATATCTTTGTACTGGTGTATCAAATTTAACAAAGAAGAAAACTTCTAATGAACCTTTCAATAATGTTTGAGTAACATTATTCACTTTTTGTTCCCTTGTTTCAATTGCTGCGACAATATCATCGCGGATTTGCTTTCGTTGGGTATATTCTTCTTTAAACTTTCTTTTCGTCTTTAGGACATGATTATTATTTTTGCGATTCGAAGGACTAGAAGGAGCTGATTGGTTCTCGTAATCATATTCTCCTTCTATACCGTTCCCAGTATCTTCATAGTCAAGGGAACTAATACTACCTCTTTTATTCAGCTTAGTGAGATGAGGCGGAGGCTCCTCAGAAGCAAAGCGGAAGGATGGATCTTCTCCAACAATATCATCATAGTCGATTAAAGGAATTCCATTATTCACCATATAATTTAACATATGGATGGATTTGGATTTTTCTTTTTGAAAAATTGTTGCAGCATCAACGGATTGATGATTTTGCCATCCAGTAAATATATGCACAATAAATGCAACAAATTGACTTGCGAGTAAAGGTAATGATAATTCCGGATGATTCGCAATCATCGCTTCTGAAAACTCATCTGCAAAAGTATATCTACATTAAAATCAACAAAATAATGAGAAGAAAAAGTTAAAATGCATATGATGAACTTACCCTGTCGCTGAATAAACGGTGTAAATAGCCTTCGATAACAGAAGTGGCCAAAGCTCATAGCGATCCGCACTAAAAGCAATGGCTGGTTTACCATCAGCTGTTAAAGGAATTGTATCATCAACATAAATCTTTCTCCATTTCCCAGCGAAATAAATTTTCACACAATATTTGCCAGCAGGATTATAACAAGGTTTCCCATTCGGTAATTTGGGGTAAATTGATCGCCAAAGATAATTAGCATCTAATGACGAAAGCTTTGAATTATGCTCTAATTTATGTTGGTGTTCAGAATCAGTAATTATACGAGGAACGAAAGTGGAGATGATTCTGAAAGCATCACAAACCAATGGATCAACGTCATCCAAGACTTCAGCATTATCTGACTCGTTGGATTGCGCAATTGGCTTCTGAGAAAATGATTTCATCGGCGGATAAGTTTTAAAATCTTCTTGTCCATCATCCCGATAGACAACGGGTAATTGCTTGCCCAAGTCATTGACAGCTAGTTCCACCATCTCTGTGGGTTCCTCCACACCCTTGCCCTTCCCAGCAGGCTTCTTTGGTGGATCCTTCTTCTTTGCTTTAGGGTCGACTGATGCATCTGAGACATCCAGTTCATAAAATTGAGTGAAATTGACAGTTTTTTCGACAGATAACCATTTAGGGTATTTGATTTGAGGCACTTTCTCTGGAGGGATAGGCTCTGACCAGACCTCTGGAGGATCAGAATCCTTCCATTCAGGAAATATAGTCTCTACATTTATTATTTTACCAGTTGTCGAAGGTAAAGGTAATTGTTTCTCAGTATCTGGTTCAGGGAGAGAAGTTGCCTACAATCAAAAGTTAGAAATTCCAAACAAGCGCAAATACTAGCTTTCAGCTCACCTTCCTAACATAGACAGTAGGATCTACTTCTTTTAATGCAGGGCCTTCACCCTTCTTCTTATCTTTCTTTGGTGGCATTGATGACAAACTTCTCCAACACAATAACACAAAAGAAAAATTCAAAACGAAACGGACCCTCTCGATACAGTAGTAACCTGTTGTATCAAAAGATCTTACTGTTTCATGTATCGTCAAGAACTTTCGAGAAAAACGTTCAGGCTCAAAATGGTATATGACATTTCACAATTTTTTTGGTGCTCAGGTCATATGATCTACAACAAGGACACCAAAAACCAAATTGTGAATGTTTGTCAAAGACATTTTCAAAGGGAATTTCTTTTATAATATTTAATAAGAAATCGATTATGAAATATATCGTGATATTCTTTGTGAGTGAACTCCTGCATTCTCATCAATGGCTCTTTGTAGCTCTTGCTGTAATAGTTTCAGATTCGCGTAATCAGTCTGTAAATGATAAACTTTTGTTCGACTCGGTTCATCATGGCTGATGGTAGTATTTTCTAAGTCTAATCGTATTTGATAACTTGGTTCTGTTGTTTGAGTTAGGGATCGCTTGGATAATTCAATATCCAATCTCCAATGAAAGTCTTTGTATGACAGTGTATCAATTCCAAGGGGACCTTTCAACGCCTTTAACCTTTGTCTCGAATCTCTAAATACCTGACAGAAAATAGAATTACTCGAATAAGACCGATTGGAGACAATAAATTACCTGTGCGAATAATGGAACTATTTTATCATTCATACCAAACGATGTTAAAATCTGTGGAAGTGTCGAAACATCTTTTGTAATAAAGCGTGAACATTCCCTTCAACTAGCTGAAAAACTTCCAATGCATCGAGAATGTTTAGCTTACCACAAGAGAGCACCTAACGCTGTGCTTAATCGGCCGATCTTTCCGGCTGCTATTCCTTTTCTCGCCGAAAACTCTCGCACTGTATCAGTGATATTGGCTCCTTCTAGGATATCTAAAGCCCAAGTAAACAACAGAGGGCGATCTATTGATATTGTTGATAAACGGTAGGTCCTCACAAGTCAAGATTTCTTACCTGATTCATCGATTTCGACCAAACTATTCGATTGCTCAATCAATGTAGCATCTAAACTCAATAAATTTGAAGCCATCTGATCTTTTGCTTGAATAAATCGTAGGAATAAGGCTGAATTGGTTGAAAGAATTGAGAAAAGATGAAAGATATTTGGGGATTTATGAATTTGCAATCTGTGTATTTATGAATTTGATGATTTGCGTTCTGTTTGGACTTGGTGAAAGAGACAAAGTTGATGAGAAGATAGGGAAGAACTTATCTATTTCAACCATAAGCACTCGTTACAATCAGCCTATAGAGTCATGAAGCAAGGAGCAAAGGTAGCAAATACTGGGCGTGCAACGGATGCTCCTACCACAGTGAACACTGTCGCAAATCAAGTTTTTCGCTTAGCACTCTTTGATCACCTACCACGAAAGCAAGTTGCGAAGGATCCCGATTCAGTAGAAGCTGATCGTGTTTTACACCTTGCAACAATTCATTTAGGTTTATTATTCAATAAAGGATTGGTTCAAGCAGATGATGATCGAGCTGAAGCTACGGGACGAGCATTTCTCCAAATCATTCAAGATTATAAAACACCTCCAAATAAAGTCTTACGTGAAGACTTGGATCGATATATCTCAAAGCAGGTAAGTAGATACTTTGTGAAATGGCTTGCAGGTCAGAATTAACCTTCTTTTGTAGGTGCAATATTGGGTAGAAAATCGTCAAATAAGTAAAAGCATGGGGAATGTCATTAAATTTGTACGTTCAACAATTTCAAAAATATCACCAGAATTATCAGAAGCTGATGCAAAGGCATCATTATTATCTGATATCCGTAGTTTTATTGATGATAAAATTGTTTTTGCCCGTGAAAGTGTTGCGAGATATGTTACTCAAACAATAAATGATGATGATGTGATTTTAACCTTTGGTTCATCACCTCTTATTCGACAAGTATTATTATATGCATCACATCAAAGGAAGTTTCGATTAATCGTTGTTGATACTAGACCATTAAATGAAGGATTACAAACATTAGCTGCTTTATCTGATGTTATTCATTGTGTTTATTCTCCACTTTCTGGTGCTCCGGTCGCTCTCAAGGAAGTAAACAAAGTTATATTAGGTGCTTCATGTCTATTATCTAATGGGTCGATGCTTGCACCTGCAGGAACTGCAATGGTTGCTGCATTAGCAAAACAACGTCAAATCCCTGTTATAGTTGCTTCGGAAAGTTATAAATTTAGTGAGAAAGTGCAGTTAGACTCGATTGTGTTTAATGAATTAGGTCATGCTAGTGAAATCGTCTCTGTCTCGAAGCCTGGTGGAACCTCTACAACAAATGATCAAGAAATCTATTCAACCACCTTCCAAGCCTCGACAACAACCACTTATTCTATGGCACCACAAAGACAAGCAGGTTATCGAGGATCCGCTGATAAGGTTTCTTTGAAGAGCATCTCAGATGGTCGAGCTGACGCAAACAATGAAGATCAAATTGATCATACGGAGTTTATTCCAGTCCCTCAACAGCAGAAACAAGTGAATTTCTCAACTATTAAATTACCGTTTGAAGTCGTTAATCTACGTTATGATTTAACTCCAATTACCAATATATCGGTTATTGCTACTGAGACTGGTTTAATCCCACCAACTTCAATCCCTGTCTTAATTCGTGAAAATCAAAATGATCATAAACATAACTAATTA
>VFQN01005486.1_pt1 | contig 15472 bp, 13 predicted proteins | sample 3512371 | NCBI WGS metagenome assembly VFQN01 (sample SAMN10412370, study PRJNA504923) | tailings metagenome | isolation source: Replicate 2 from Balatoc abandoned mine | place: Philippines: Itogon, Benguet | collected 2017-08-28
ATAATTCAAAATTTTAAGTTTAGAATTAAGGAAATCATTAAATATTAAGAAATTGCGCTAAGTTGGAGCGATCACACAAAAACGCGTTGTTCTAGTTGATCCTCTCTTTTTGTATTGCAACTTTTCTGTAGCTGAAGAGAACTTGGAAAGAAAAATCATGTCCAGACTTCATACCCTAGTGTTTTTATTTGCATTTATTCTTGTTTTATGGAATAATTGTTTTATTTCTGCGATTGATGATCTGTTAGAAACAGAATCAGAGGATAGTATGGAAGCAAAGGTCTTTCTTTACAAGGTAAATATTCTCGTGTGTGAAATTCGTTCAACGATTATCAGAATTATGATATTGTCTTTCTATAGTTTACTGATACTAATCCTGTCGTCGAAGCTAAGGACTTCGTTATCACCTATCAGCTAATTAATAACGGCAACGGGATTGCCACTGGTATTGAGGTTCGTGATCGTTATGATCCAAACAGGTAATAACTTTTTAGGGTAATATAGCGTAAATTTAACGTTTTCTGCTTTTTCTTGGTCAGTTTTGAGACTGTGACTAATGTCGATGCTGAGGGAGTTGTCTCGTTAGAGCTCGATGAATTGGCCCCGGGATCATCTACCTCCTTCAATGTAACTGTTAGACCGAAACTCTATGGTGTCTATGAATCTACTCGTGCTCGTATTAAGTATAACAATGGATTATTACTGACACAAGAAGAGTTAGAACCTGAAGTGAAACATGGCTACTCTTCATCATTGGGAAGAGTGAGAATCATCTCATTGGCTGAATTCACTCGCAGTACCAACTATTTCATTCGAGAATGGTTAACATTCGCAATTCTTTTCGGTATTCCAACTGTCATCCCTTTTGTTCTCTGGAAGCAAAGTCGAGCTGACAGCGAAAATGATCGCAAGAAGCGTCGTTAATTGTAGCTTTAGAATGAGCACGGGAATTGTTGACTGATTGGATTTTCAAAATTTATTTGAATGTAAATATCAGAAAACGTTAATCCCCAAATGCCCTTTTCTCTTCGTCTTTCTTGAATTCGAAATGCAGTCATATCTTAAGGAAGATGTAAATCGCACCAAAATCAACTCGACCCGAATCCATCACCTATTAATCCATCTCGAGGTAGCTTATATTTTTACTTTTTGTAAAGAAGTTAAACTAAAAATCATAACAAGGAATTCTCAACTTATTCTTTGAAATATCCAAGAAATATCGCGGAGATTTATCACTGACATACTTTTACATCACAGCATCAAGATGAAACTTCGACATCTCATTCTTCTCACCTCACTTTTAGCGACTTGTATTGATGCTTTTCTATCATCTATAAGGAGTTGGGCTCATAGAGGACGTGCTTTGGCTACTGAACGGAGTGCAAGAAAGCAAGAATGCTTGGAAGAATCGATACAGTCACTAAGACATTTGACCGAGCGAATTGCGACAAGATTGAATGAAACTGATCAATTAACTCCTGTTTCTCTTCCTGCAGATCTTTCATATGCTGAAGGATTTCTTTGTAGAGATCAGACAGTAAAGTTCTCTGCTGATGCTTTTACCTCTTCGAAGCTACAATACTTAAGACGAGTGTATTTCAGTGGATCTGGCTATGATGTGTTTAATATTGTGGCTATTCCTCGATCTAATATTAATATCCCTATTCTTGGAATAGATATTGTAATTCTTCCTGGTAAGTCCCTGTTTCATCACATTCTAAGGAAAAGTTAACTTATTACGAACTCTAGGAGAGGTTCTCGCATCTATAGACTTTCAACCAATAGACCAAACGGAGAATCATGATATCTATTCATTAAATAAACTCAAACTAGCGAAATGGAAAAGCTTGCTACCCGCTGGTGGGAAGTTGCCAGAAGGATCTGAAAGCTTTTTCTCCAGTCACGGAGTTTGGACAAGATTTCCTCGAGACAGAGTCAAAGCGAAGCTACTGTTTGTCGAGCAAGCTGCTAATGAATTCACTGATATTTATGCCTCAAGTCTTCAGTCTATCACGGAAAGACTAAGTCAGCCTGAAGCTATCTTGCGAGAGGAAAAGATTGGGAAGTATTTGCGATATCGTAGAGAAAGTGATCCGGCGAAAAGGATGCTATTCGCCGCCTTTGGTAAGGAGTGGACGAACACTGTATTGGAAACTATTATTTTCCCTTTCTCCTATGAGAGCTCTGCAAGTAATTGCCCTTCAATGAATTAGTTTCCTCCTTGCCTCCTAGTCTCTTTATTTTACTTCTTCAGCATTTAGAAAACAAGCTATCGTTTGCATGTAACAGCTATTGAACAGATTGATAATACATGTATGTATTACAAGTTAAACAATTCGATTTATTACTTATTCTGCTAATCAATTTACTTTCTTCTTTTTAATGACTTTTTTGCTTCCTGTATCAATCTGGGAGATGATATACCCTAACATGGCGATCCATGTTGTTCCCAGTATTGCGAGTGCAGCAAAATGCCAACGTTTCCCATCGAATACCACCTCACCCAACAACCAGTCGACTGCCTCCATATCATAGGTGGTTCGCCCTTCATTCCTTCGTTGAGCTCTTTCTTCTTGTTCATATTTCTGTCTTAATACTTCTTCATCAGCTAGCAAAGAACCTAATTGTTCAATAGTTGCGATCTTTAGAGTTTTTGGATCGAAACTTCCTTCACGTTGAATGAATCCAACCATTTCTTGTAAACTAAATCCTGCATCCCAGTAAGGACGTGGGATGGGAACTTCATTACCTTCGTAAGGTTTATCTCGTGCTGGAAACCAGAGCAACACAGGGTAATTCTTCACATTCCATGCTGGAGGAATATCATTTGCAACTCCATCAATCTTTGCGATAACTATTCTTGATTCACCTTGAACTGCTCTACCTAACAGATCATAGGTTGGCAGAACTTTCTTACATTGTTGGCACCAGGGAGCAAATACTGCCAACAGAACATCTTTATCTTCTCGAGAAACCATGTCGATAACAGTTTTTCCAACTGCTCGGAAGACTGGACCCTTATTATTCTTTGGTAATGGCTCCGATTTTAGAACACGCGTTACTCGACCATCTAATACGCCTGACACAAAATCTTTCATATCCTTTGGGTTCGTTAGACTTATCTTCCCACTTTTATATTTGCCATCATTTGTTGGTTGATGAGCCGCGATCATTGGAAGATCTCTATCAATGTCAATATCAAAATATTCAACAACATCGGCTACTGAGCTTTGAGTCATAAAGGAAAAGATAGCTTTTCCTTGAAACTCCTTTGCGACATTTTTCCATAGATCGATGACAACATCACTGAGCATTGATGGTTTCCCAAATAAAATAAATTTTAATTTGCGCGATGAAAAGAATTGAGTCGCATATAGTTCTCCTACAAATGATAAAAACTGTTAAAATGATTTAGCCAAAACTTCAGTGTTTACCTTGTGGAGTGGATATCGTCAACTCATCAAAAGCTGGTGCAGAATTCCTTAGAATCCATTCTGATAAGTTCATTTCAAGGATTTCACCATTGTACTTCAGAAATCCCTCGCCATCGCTTGACATCATAAATACTATTGGGAGATCTGAGGCTTTAATGTTCAGTGCTTTCAATATTTGTGGTGAACTTGCAGCAAAGAACTTAGCATGCCTAAAAGGTGATGAAATTGAATATAATCGAGACACTCCCCTATCACTTACCCTCTAAGCGCATCAGCAGAGGCAAGAAATTGTCCCCAATTTTCGATTGGATATCCATCAACAAATTCATCATCGTTCATTTCTTCTTCTTTGAAAAAACCAAAAACTGTTGTATATTGTCCATTCTTTTCCACATCTTTAAAGTCTTGAATAGAGTTCAATCTTTGCACTGAAGGCTACAAAATCGATGAATTATAATAGAAAGGAGAGTTACAGTCAATACCTTTGCATCATCTTCAAGATAGTTGGCTATCCCTTCACTATCAAATGGACCTCTGTAGTCTCCTATGATTCCATGTCTAAATACTCGAACACCAGGTATATTAATCGCATAAGCATCAACAATCTCCTTTAAGTCCGAATCTTTCCCATTTATCTATCAAATAAAGACAATAACCAAAAGATACTGTGTCTAAGTCGTGTGGTCTTACCATTCCTATCTCACAATCATCCGGGAAATCATCATCAAGCAATGAAGCAGCCGTCTTCCATTGTTCTAACAACCTCTCTCCTTTCTCAGAATCATCATAAAACAAAACAGCAAGATATCGATATGCTGTTATTGTTAACTCGAAATTTGTCCCCTCCAGAGTTAAAACCTCCTTACTCCATACATATCCCAAAAAACTAATAATAAAAAAGAATAAATAGATAAAATTAGAACGTGCCATGATGTTTTTCCTTCTTGTAAATCAATCTTCAATGAACCTGCATGCAACAAAGATATCTATATTAATTGTGCCCCTAGTTTATCATCGAATTACTCAATGAGTTCAATTCTCTACAGGATACGATAACTGATGAAAATGAAGCTCTCTTCTTTTTTCAGTTAGTCAGAGTTTGCTCTAAATCCTTTACTTGTCAGACTGAAGGTGAAAAATACGAAAAACCTTGAGATGATAAAGGTTCGTACTGTGATTGAATGATGTGGCTCAACTTTCCTGCCCATGGCCAAACTGACGTACTCTATGAGAAATTTGCCCTTGCCCATACAACGTAAATTTTGAAAATAACTGATTTAACACTTTCAACTTAACTTTTCACAGTAAAAAAAAAAGAAAATTGGAGGATCAACATTTCTGAAAATGAAAAGGTAAGATCACAGTTCTGAGTAATATCTACATTCATTCGTATTGAAGAATTAGTAGCGTCGAAATCGGAAAAGCTTGAGGCCTCGGAGCTTGCTTTTAACGTCTCATTCGATTGCGCACCTGGAAAGCAAAATCTCAAAGAAAAGAATCTCAGGATAGATAATATTTCCTTAAAATGGTGAAGGTGCATATCCATACGAAAAGAAGCTCCGAAACTTAATCCTTGAGATTTGCTTTCGATCATTAACTTCTAGCGTTACTAATCCATTTATATGAAAGCTAATAGGAGTATCAAGTCGTTGAACTCGGTGTTGCCAGAAGTCTTCAAACATAGGGTCACGATACACGTCATCGATCGGGGACTGATTGTTTTGATAGACTTCTTCAATAAATTGAAGGATATCAGAAGAATTAATATTAAAGAGTCGAGTCCCTGATATATTGACCTGAGCAAGGATCTCAATGCCGTTGTTCTTTGATGGTTTTATTTGTGTTTTACCACATCTGAAGATGGCATCAGGTGCAATGAGATTATTTGCATGAAAATAATCTGCAACAGCTCTAATCCCATCTCGGCGGATAGGATGAAACATTACCCCGTTTCCATCAGAGACGTAAAATTTTTTCCGCAACATTAGATTATCTTCTCCAAAAGTTCGAAAGAAGCCATAGGCCAATGCATAATCATAACTGTTCATCACATTAGCAAACATAAAAGCAAACTTGCGGCGAACATCTGATTTGAATATTCGAATTGATGATAGTTTCGGCTTCGATCGTGTATTTGTTAGCTGGCTTGTGGAATCGAGATAATAAACCTTCCTCTTTTCCTTCTTTGATTGTGAACGAAACTTATCCATTTCATCCTCAACTTTCATTAGGGCAAGTTCTTGACCATAAATGCTATGATGGAAAATTACAAGACAATGAGGAGAATTTTGAACGTGGACGTGAGAAACGTACCTTGCCGAATCTTCAGAAGAAATAATAGAATGCATTTCCTCCTGTTCTTCGACTTCGTCCTCAAGGATATCATGAATAATCTCCTCAAGTACACGATCTTCTTCAAGAAACATCACCACTTCCTCACCAAATTCAATAATAAAAATAGAATCAAAGACTGAAACCAAATCTCCCTAAACACAACCTACTAAACTACCTCCCTCAAACCGACAAGAAACCTAAACCGATTCTTTTTATGAGGGCTATTTCTTCCAAAATCGCTTTTTGATTCTCGTTTTGAGGAAAAAGCGCTTTTTCACTTATGGAATTGTGTGGGTGATGAGATCTTGGTGGTCTTGAACTACTCTTTCTTGTCAATCACACGAAAGGACTCGATTCTTTCTTATTAATATTCTTCCAATTATCAGTCAAGGTGATTAGGAAGACAGCTTTTCTTTTGGAACGTTTTGGGTTTTTCAGTCATCCTTGCTTGTGTCACTTATCGTTAGTTATATAGTTGTTTAAGAATGGAGAGATATCAGAAGTTAGAAAAAATTGGTGAAGGTACCTACGGAGTTGTATATAAAGCAAAAGATAAGAAAAGTGGTAAAATTGTCGCACTTAAGAGAATTCGTTTAGAGGCAGAGGATGAAGGTATTCCGTCCACTGCTATAAGAGAGATTTCCTTATTAAAGGAACTACGACACCCCAATATCGTCAGGTAATAATTCTCTTCTTCCCTAAAAAGACCTGATTTTCTCATTAATTTCTGATTGTTCAATAGGTTATTTGATGTTGTTCATGCTGAAAGAAAGCTAACATTAGTATTTGAATATCTTGATCAAGATTTAAAAAAATATTTGGATGTATGTGAAGGTGGATTAGAGATAACATTTGTTAAATCTTTTTTATATCAATTATTAACTGGTGTGGCATATTGCCATCATCACCGTGTATTACATCGTGACTTGAAACCACAAAATTTATTAATTAATCGTGAAGGTGATTTAAAACTTGCTGATTTTGGTCTTGCACGTGCATTTGGTATACCAGTACGTTCTTATACACATGAAGTTGTTACTTTATGGTATCGTGCACCTGATGTATTACTTGGTTCGAGAAAATATTCAACACCTGTTGATATTTGGTCTATTGGTTGCATCTTTGCTGAAATGGTGAATGGTACACCATTGTTCAAGGGAACATCAGAAGAAACACAGTTAGATATTATTTTTAGACATTTAGGTACACCGAATGAAACAAATTTCCCAGGATTAACTGAATTACCTGACTGGAAAGACACCTTCCCACAATATCCATCACCAAGAAGTTTACATGATCTTGTGCCAAAATTAGATGAATCTGGTGTTGAATTATTAACTGCCATGTTAGTATATGATCCTTCTCAAAGAATAACTGCGCAAACTGCGAGACAACATCGTTTCTTTGATTCTTTGCCGGATGCTATAAGACATGCAGGTGATGATATGAGATAAAAATTAATTTCCACTACGAAAAAAGCGACAGAAACCTGAGAAAATGTTCTTTGTGGTTCTTTTATTCATCCTTAGTTAGTAAGATGGCTAAACTCTCGCTATGCCTATTTCAGTCTCCCCAATCCCTTCGCTTTCTCAACCCTCGCCCGACTTTTACATCCCTCTCTCCCCTTTCAGTAGCAGCTGTTTTGTAAAATATTTAATATAGTTATTTTTGCTCACATAATCAAACTCTTGCCTACACACCTTTGTTAGTGAATGATAAGAAAGTTCGCATTGAGCTCCTGTTATTCTTCTCCAAACGACCATTCCTCTCAAAGCTTTTGAATACTCCTAACATATTGAAAGTTTAGATAAGGATGATTTTGTTTCCTTTTTTTGGCTTGCCACTTGTTTCTGTATGTGTGTTTTCCTTTTTTTTGTTATTGATTCTGTTTGTGAAGAGGTTTTTCCTTTTCCCTTCGTCGGAATAGTTTCCAAATGTAATATTAATGATAGGAATGATTATATAGAGAATTAAAGTGCTTTATATCCTTGGAAGATATGCCCAGTTTGCATTAATTTCATTTGAATATAGGAGTGGGTTCAATGAAATGAATGAAAGCACATCAAATGAATAATAATTTAAAATATTTACAAAGTAAAAATAGACCATTTAACTCGATCTTAGCATTTATAGGCTAATATACCAATGGTTCCATAATAAATATAAATCATGTTCTTTGCTTGGTATGTGATATCAAATCCAAATCCTTCCCCTATAGCACAGTGCCAGGCTGCTCCAAACTTCTTGTCTAATGTTGACTTTATTAATTGTGCTGCGGCCTACAAATTTAAGGAATTTAAAAGGATTTTAAAATATTTTTGATTCTCTTACCTCATAATTCTTTGTTGCTTGATGTTTATCAACAGCCATTGTTATAACTTCCATAGCCTCGGACGCCATTTCAGCTGTCATATCCACGCTCTGATACAAAATTGGTATTAAAAGAGAAAACTAAATAAGAAATGAGGAATATTACCCTTGATAGCGGTTTAACACTCATGATTTCAGAAAGAATGGATGATTATTAAAGGATCGAAAGACTTAAAAATTTGTGAAACTGTTTCCATCCCTGTAATATCGAGAGACAATCTTCCTTAACACGAGAGAAGAACACACAAGAATTTATGTGAATATTTACAAATCAACTAGCTTCCAGTTACAACTTTCTCATGACAATTATTACAAACAATGAGAAATGGAAGAAGACAACTAATTAATTTTAGCTGTATCCCATGGTCCCTTATAAGCTTTCTTATAAGGTAATAATAAAAGAAACAGAAAAGGTCCAAAGAACCATAAAAGAAGTACTAATAATTCATATGCAATAAATAACGTCCAATCTAACCTTAAAATTAAATAACTTGTACCAAACCATTGTATAATAGCAAAGCATAAGAAGATAATCGACGATCTTTTCTTTATTAATGCTATCATTATCGGGAAAAGAACGAATGATATTAATGCTAGTACTATATACGCTACAACCGTATTATTATCATCTAATCTTGAAGCTAATAAAATCGCAGTAAATATTGCTGTATTCAAAGAAAGAACCCTTGATGAAAGGTGTTTATCTTCATCAGTAAGATCCGTCGGAAGATAACTGGATGATGCTGTGAGAGTATTTCCTTCAGGAGACAATATCGCGGGTTTGTTGAGTAGTGGTTTTGTATTCGAAATTATAGATGGATTGACGGAATTATTATCTTTCTTTCGATTCGCACTGGAGAGTGTACCATTCTCATATCTTAATTCTTGATAATCGTGAAACACTAAATGAATTACAGCAAGAAATATCGTTAAGGCTTGAATTGTATCCTCAGAAATAGAGAAAGTTAGAGTCTTGATTATTGGTGAAGTCATTTTCAATGTCATTATGAAAAGAACGATTGTTCTAACAAAGCCTAACAGAGAGAACCGTTGTTTTCTGTTAGGCAGTTCAAACAGGTAGTAACAGCCAATACCAATCAAAAGGAAGGTAAAATCAATAAAAGCTACTTCTTTAAAACGTATATAATGGTTAAGGAGATATTTATGAAGACAAAGGAAGAAGGAAGTCGCGGAGAACTGTTGAACTATCATAGTGCAATGAAACACTAATTGGAAGTAATAGGACATCCAGAGCCGGATTCGAGTTGAGAAACTTGATTCAGGTGATAATAAGTTTTCAAAAGGTCGAACTATTCTTAACTGGTTGAAGAAAGTCTTAGGATCATAGTGGTTATCTTTGTAATGTTGTTTTTCATACAATATTCGTTTCCAGGGCACCTTTCCAGTTCCTGTTGGGGATTGTTTTATCTCTTGGTCATAGTTTTGTCGCTTAATATGCCTTGGAGAAGTGGTGTTGGAATGTATTCGATGCGTATTTGACGAAGAAGTAGATTTCTTCATGGTGAAATCGAATATATCTCTACAAACAAGAGTCAATGGTCTCTACTATCAAAAGAGTGTAACGATCGATTTCATTCAAAACACATCACACGCGATAAGTAATAGCGCTTTGACTTGTTCTTCCTCAAGCATACTAAAACAGTGACTTTTTTCCTTACTAATCTATGGTATATAGCTTCTATCTTTGATATTTCTTTGAAAGGAGCGGAGGTCAAGTTTCTTTGAGCATTAATATTCTCGATCGAGTAAATCACTTCCCTTTTAACGAATCTCGCCGAATATCAAGGGAAAAGAAGAAAAATGGTAGATCAACCAAGAGTCCAAGAATTTGGTTCAGAAATTGAAGATATTTTGAGTGGAGAGATTTCTATTGATCGGTTCTATTCAGCTGAGATCTCCAAGCATGTCTCTCACTCTCCCAGACAGAAGGTAAGCAATCCTGAATCGAGAATCCCTAATCTAACTCACCACTTCATAGTTATTGGAAGATGAAGAGATTATTGTCTTAGTAAATCTAGCAAATCCCTTTGGCAATGATGTAAGTAAAGTGTTTTTCAATACTCAATGTTGGGACTCACTTGACCTTCTCATAGGACGAGACTCAGCTTGGAGACATTACTGTTCTTTCTCGAAGAGTTTTATTAACAGCATATTCCAAATTTCTCACAACAACTGAGTTTGATAAGATGCATTTAGTGCTTCGAGGCTTTGCTGCCTATCTCAATCAACATGCTCCAAAAGCCTTCTTACCAATCGCAACCTTCGAAATTAATCGTGCTCATGCAATGGGATATTATAAAGAATTCAAATATGCGAATGCTATAAAGTACTTAAATCCTGCTGTTAGTCAATGTCCACGTCATCGAGAGAGCTTTGTTGGTGGATTATCAGATACTCTCATCTTATTAGCTGAATGTTATTCTGCTATCGGTCGAAGAGATGATGCATTACATAGCGCAAGATTAGCTGTAAATATATCTCATGAACGATTAGAACAATATAATAAGGTAAGAATGATTGTAAATATGATGAGTGTATCGTTCTAACGAGATCCCTCTTAATTATCTCTAGGAATCTCACTTTTCAGCGACCAGTGAGGATCTACCAATCTTTGAAGGACCTGTATTAACATGTTTTCATTCAGTAATATTAAGTTATTGTACATTAGCGTCGGAATTGGAGAAATCTGGTATGGGTCATCTAAGTTCTGATTGGTATCAAAGAGCGTATCAAGTTGCATCAAAATTCTTTTTAGAAAGTTCAATATTACAAGAATTAAAAAAATTAATTGATTTAAGTGTTACTAATTATAATAATATTAATAGTAATAATAACAATAATAATAGTAATAATATTACGAGCAATAATTCAGGTCAAGTGTCTCAGAGAGATAATTTTAGTAACCATCCAAATGGTAATAATCAAATGATTAGTACGAGCGGTAATGCTACCCCCAGCAATAATATGATCCTTACTACAACTAGTGATGAAAACAATTATCATTCTACACCAAATAATGGGACCAACTACCCCTCAGTGGATAAAACTTCGAGTCGAGCTCGTCCTCGCTCTGCTTTACCCAGATTAGTGAAAGAGAATACTAAGGATGATGTGATTAGTACCATGGATGAATCGAATACTTACAATAATACAATGTCCCTGAAGCCTTTCCAAGCAATTAATAACGCAATGAATGGAGGTGGAGGCGCGCCTAACGTTTATGGAGGTGTGAGTAACGATGTAATTAGCAATGCTGTGAGCAATGATTTCGATCAACCACGCCCAAAGAGTGCAATTTCAAAGCTTGGAGGGGGATATCAACAACCATCCCTCCCGTTACATCAACATCACCCTCCATCCTTACATAATCCACAAATATATTCCAATTATCCTCCTGCTGCCTTCACACCGATGACTGGCCTTCCGCCAACTCAATCGATGGTAGGATCTTCCCCAATTGGAAAATTCTCATTACAACAGCAACCTTATCCTTATCAAACGTACCCAAACCCTTATTACCCTTCTTATGATCCACACCAAATACAAGCGATGCAATTACAGCAATATTACCAAACTCCGAGTAATCAACTATCCAAACCATCTTCTCCCACCTCAGCTCCGCGGTATGTTCCCCCGCTAGATACCAATCCTGGAAGATACGTTCCACCCTATCCAGGATTCGCAAATTTTCAACCTGGACCGAGTTCGCCTCCTTCTCCAACAGCATCGACCCAACCTTTCCCTTTTCATCAACTGCAGAGCACAGTTCCGCCTCACACCAACGAAGGAGATAATATTCGCACACAACGCCTTTTTGCATCGCAATCCACTCCTTTGATTAATCCATCCATGCATTCAATCGTTCTTCTACCATCCCGTTCTACTGGAAAACTACCAGATGCGGGAATTGCGGCTTTAGATAGCGGGAAGAAGCCGATGAGTGCAAAGAAAGCCCCAACTGAGCCACGTAAGACTCGAGCTGCTGAACTTATGCTCAAGAAAAGCAAAAAGGATAAGCAGATTCTTATGGATCAAATGCTCCTTTCATCAACCTCAAGGCCTCCCGAATCTTCTCTTGCTACATCGTCAAAGCGGAGTAATAGCAATGCTAACAGCGAGAGGAATGAAGATGGAAATGCAATGGGCATTCAAACTAACAATCAGAAAACGGAAAAGAAGCCACAGCAAAAGATGAACAAAACACTTGTATCAAAGATTATTGCTGAAACAAAGCCAAATCAGCAGCTGCAACATCCTCCTGGTACTGAGACGAAGAAAATTCTGCCAACAACAAATCCAGAGGGCAATAACCCACCTCATCAGTCGAGATTAGGTGTAGTTCCTCCACCCCCCACTGCGCATCCGCTACTCGCCATTGATGAATTTGGAAAGGACAAGCTTCGAAAGATTGCGGATATGTGTTTCCCTTACTTTAAAGGAATGCGAGTTGAAGCGAAATATCAAATAACTCGGATAGGGGATCGTGGTCGTTGGTATCCTGGAAGAATTGTGAAAGCAGATTTCTTACAAGGTTTATATGATATAGAATTTGAAAACGGTGATCGTGAAAAGAATATATCCGTTGAGAATATAAGAATACCAGAATATGCAAGTAAACTACTATTATTACAATCAACAACGAAGTCATTATTAAATACAACAAAAAGTAAGAAAAAAGAAGATGGAGGAGATGATAACAATAATCAGAATGATAACAATGGAGGGAATGGTAATAATAATGGTGGTGAACATACTATACCAGCAAGAGTATTACGTAAACAATATGAAGAAGAAATGCATAGTAATACCTTGAAATTATTAGCTGGTATTAATCAAAGATCTGATCAAAGAAAAATTGAAAGAATATTATTAAAAAATCAATTAATTATTAAAATACAATCATTAATACGTGGTGTATTATTAAGACAACATTTCCCTAAATTATCAAAACAATTATTAAAAGAAAAAGAATTAAGACAAAAAGAAAAAGAATTATTATCAATGCAACAACAATTTTATATTACATCATCTTCTCCTATGGCATCTTCTCCTACAGGGAAGAAGGCTTCTACAGGAACAATGACAGAAGCCGTGACGGCAGAGGTACAAACAGGATTATCACTTGTTATGGGTGGTGTAGGACCAATGAATATTGAAGAAGACGAAGATGATCGGATTATGTTTGTTGATCCTACCTCTAATGGGAATCCTTATTCCTCACCTAAGAATAACGCTTATTCCCACCCTAATATCCAGTTAGAGACTAATCAGTTATTATACAATACCAACACTACCACCAGTAATACAAATATGGGTGCATCATACCTCGAAACACCCATAGAAACACCTCATCAATACCAATACAACTATGATAACTCTGATTATCAAAACCAACAAAATCAACATCGAGAACAACAGATATTAAACTATAGTCGTCAGAATGATATCGTTTTACAGGATCGTTTACAAGAGATCGATCGTATTAATGATGCATTATATCAGATACAAGAAGAACAAAGAACATTAAAAGAATTAGATGAATTACGTAATCAAGATTTACTTGATCAATTCTCACATTTACATAATTTATTAATACAACAAATGGAAGAAATACAATCATGGAAACAGATTCGATTACAGCAATCACAACAATCATCACAACACCTTCATCATAAGAATGATAATAGTGAAGAGACTGAGAATAATAATAACAACAATAGTATCAATAACAATGATGATAAGAAACAAGAACTACAGGTTTATCTACAATCAATGTCTTTTACTAGTTCTAATAATCAACCACATCCCCTTTTACCTCTCACAACATCTGCACCAGTTTCTCCGACCTCACCAACGACTCGTTTAAGCGCTGCCACATCACCTAAACCTCTTTCCTCTGTGAAGCATATTGATCCACCTACAACATTAAGTGTGACAAATTCATTAGAACTCTCTAAAGATGATCGTAATCTCGCTACTTCAGGAGGAGGTGTGACGTTTACTGCTTCCACTACTTTACCACCAGACCGAGCTTCTACCTCCACTCAATCGCCACTGAGTAATAAACCATCTCAGGGAAGTACTGGCAGTATCCTATTAGTCGGAGAAGGGAATGGTGTCGTCGGAGGTGTTATTAGTATGGAGAATTCTATTATCAAGTCAGAAGATATGAGATTATTAGAGGAATATGGTCAATTAGGAGTTGAAGACTTTTGGAATTCTGTTTCATCAACTGAATATATTCCATTTACTGGTACAACACCTAGAAACAATGCAGTGAATGCAGTTAATAATGGATATAGCAATGGTAGTAGTCATAATAATAGCTTTCATGCTATTACTACACAAGTGAGTGCGAACTATGTGAGGAATGTTGTTTCACTTGCAACGGATTCAGCTAGTGGGAAACAATCAAAATTACCTGGAGTGAATCCAGTGAAACCTATGAATGGTAATCATCAGTTGAATGAGGTATCAGTAGACTTTGATGAGATGGATAAATCTATCTTAGGTAATCATCATACCAAACATAATGACAATGAACAAGAAGAAGATGATAGTTATATTCAAAGAATTCCATTTGCCTTAGATGATATTCCCGAAGGAGATTAATTCGAAATAAATCAATGAAAATGAATAAAAAGACTTTAATATATAAAATAATAAATCCAATGTAAAGGAGATAGATATATGGATAAACTATATTTGTTTGGTTATGACAATATGAAGGGAAAGATGATTTTTCTTTTGACCACATCCATGCAATATTGATACTCTAATCTAATAAAAAGAGGGAACCTATGAAATGAAAAGCATAGGGGAGTATAATAGTAATAGTACACAGATATATAGATAAACTATATTTGTTTGGTTATAATAAAATGAAGGGAAAGATGATTTTTCTTTTGACCACATCCATGCAGTATTGATACTCTACTCTAATAAAAAGAGGGAACCTATGAAATGAAAAGCATAGGGGAGTATAATAGGTATATTGGTATAAGCATTGATGTTCTCAAATAAGACATTCTTTTTCTTCTTTTTCATCTGTTTTTCTTTTCTTTCATTTTCATTTTCATTTTCATTCGCTTCTTCTTTCCTGCCTTTTTTTGTAATTGGAGTAGTATGATTACTTCCTCTCTTCATTTCTCTTTTTTGTATGATAAGAATACTGTTATTCGTACACGTACATTCATTATTTTTTGTTTTTATTTGTCTTTTTTCTTTTTCTTCTGTGTTTTCGTTACAATGAAGTAGGGATTCGTTTCGTTAGGAAAGAGACGTTGTTCGTTCGATTTAGGAATTGTAATGGA
>VFQN01005487.1_pt1 | contig 15470 bp, 11 predicted proteins | sample 3512371 | NCBI WGS metagenome assembly VFQN01 (sample SAMN10412370, study PRJNA504923) | tailings metagenome | isolation source: Replicate 2 from Balatoc abandoned mine | place: Philippines: Itogon, Benguet | collected 2017-08-28
GGGGGGGGTGGCGATAGGGTCGGCAAGCAGCCGTGAGCAACTGGGGGCTAGGTAAGCCAGGCAACCCGAAAAGCCATTCTGCGCCCCCCCCCCCCCCCCCCCCCGCCTCCGGAACAAGCAAGCAAGTGCCTTTCAACCCTTGCCGCTGGGGCCCCCCACCCCTCAACTACCTTGCCGCTCTGCTTCTCAGCCCCCTACCACCAGTTATTTTGCCGCTCTGCGGTTACCCCCACCCCGCCCCACCTTGATGAGCTCCCCGTCCTTGGCCTTCTTGGCCATGGTCTCCAGCAGCTTGGCCCGCTCCTCCTCGTAGCCCAACCCACTGGCCTCCCTCAGACTCATGGCCCGCCTCAGGCTGCCCTTGCTGCCCCTGCTGCGCAGGCTGCTGCCCGCCCGCCTCAGGCTGCCGCCGCCGAACCGCGCCGGCCGCAGCGGCGACGGAGGCGCGAAGCCGTCCTCCGCCTCCGCATCCTCCCTCTCCTTCTTCCCGCCGCCGCCATCCTTCTCCTTGACGTCGCCGTCAGCTGACGGCGTCGGCACGCCGTTGACGTCGGCATCCTCGTCGTCGCCGCCGCGGGTGGACTTGTCGAAGCGGATCTTGAGCTTGACGGCGGCGGGGTCGACAGCGCCGTCGGGCTTCTGCACGCTGGGCGCAAAGTACAGCCGTCCGTCGCCGCCGCCGGTGCCCGTCTCGCCCGCCGTGCCACCGGCGCTGCCCGTCGCATCGCCGGCGGCGAAAACAGCCGCATTGGCGGCGCCGGGAACCGCGGAGCTCGCCGCCACGGCCCGCGGCGCCGCCGCCACCGCCCGCCGCGTCGAGTCAACCCTCAACGACGCCGGACCGCCAACCGCAAACGCGCTCTTCGGGTAGTGCCCATTCTCCACCGTACCATTCACCTTACCATGCGCCGCCGCCACCTTGCCCTTGCCATCCCCCTCCTCCTTAACCCCTTCCTTCCCCTCCCCCTCCTCGTCTGCCTCCTCCTCCCCCTCCTCCTGCACGTAGTTGTGCAGGTCCACCCCCCGCGCGGTGAGCTCCTGGTAGCTGCCCACGTGCTGCACCCGGCCGCCCTCCATGACCACCACCACGTCCGCGTCGGGCAGGTACTGCAGCTGGTGCGTGACCAGCAGCCGCGTCTTGCCGTCCAGCAGGCCGCAGACGCACTCGTCGAACAGGTGGCGCCCCACGTGGGCGTCCACGGCGGACAGCGGGTCGTCCAGCAGGTAGATGTCGGCGGCGGCGTACCTGTGTGTTACCAGTCGGAGGGGACTAAAATGGAGCGGTAGCTTGGTAAGAAAAGTATCGGTGTTGGACATGGACTGCAGGCAAGTCGGTGGCCAAGCGGCACAGCGGAGAATGCCAAGTCAGGAGCCAACACCGGGGTTTCAAGCACGGGGAGTGTTCGGTGGGCCACAGCGCGGGGCCCAGGGGTGCCCCCCGCTTCGCTTCAACCAGAAGCGGCACACACGTGTTCCCGCAGCATCCCGGCTCACGTTGCACGGGCCAACGCCACGCGATGCTTCTGCCCCCCGCTGAGGTTGATGCCCTTCTCGCCGATCTCGCTCATGTCGCCTGCACGCAGGGAGCGCACGGACGAGGGCAGTGCGTCAAGGCAAGCACACAAACAAGGACTCCGCTTGGCGCCCAGCAAGCTCGCCAAGGCACGTGCCCCCTACCTGCCCCCAACAGCCAGTAGCCCCCACACCTCCTCCCAACACTCCTTCGTCCTTGCCCCCTCAACTGGACTGCATCTCCGCACAAAAGGAGGATCCTGACCACAGCCCCGGCCACCCCTCACCCGCCGGCAGCAGCTCCAGGTCCGTCACCAGCGCGCACGCCTGCAGCGTGGCTGTGTATGCGTCCTCGTCCCAGTCGCCGCCCATGAGCACGTTGGCGCGCAGCGTGGCGTTCTGGATCCACGGGTCCTGCGCCGTGTAGGCCACGCTGCCCAGCACGCGCACGCTGCCCGCCCGCCGCGTCATCTCGCCCAGCAGCGCCAGCAGCAGCGAGGACTTGCCGCTGCCAACCTGCGGGTAGGGAAGTGGGTTGGTGTGGTCAGAGATTGCTCAACAACGTTGCTAGGTTGGACGGGTTGGTTGGGCTGGAGTGAAGGTTAGATGCCTTAAGCCGCTGGCCACTTGGGCGGTATTGGGTTAGGTGGGGTTGGGTAAGTGGGTAGGCAGGGAGGCAGGTGCGGCAAGAGGCGCGGGCACGGGGCCGACTTGGCGGCATGGCACGGCAGCAGATGTGCACAAAGTGGGGCACATGCAGGCTCCGGAGATGTCCACAAGTGCGCGTTAGCACGGCTGGCAAGGGCCCCACCCGCATCAGTGAAGCGTGCAGGCGCCGCAGCGGAAGCAAACACCGGCGCACCAAGCAACGAAACCAACGAAGCCCACACCACCGCCCATCCGAACCACCCCCGACACCCCACACCACCCGCCCCCCTCCCCTCCCTCACCTGCCCCACGATCATCACCAGCTGCCCCCGCCGCACTTCCAGGTTGATGTCCTGCAGCACCGCCGCCGCCTCCTGGCCCGCCTCCCAGCAGAACGTGCCGTCCCGGATGCTCAGCGGCACCGCCAGCCCCAGCCCGCTCACGCTGCCCGGCCGGCCCCCGCCCGCCACGCCGCCGCCCAGCCCCCCGCTGCCCCCGCCTCCGCCCCCTCCCGCCCCCAGGCTGGCCCCCACCAGTAGCCCCGTGCCGAGGCCGCTGGCTGCCGGGTCGGGCACGTTGGTGTAGCCGGGCGCGCTGTGCGACATCTCCTCGCGCTCCATGAACTTCTGGATGCGCTGCAGCCCCACGCGGGCCTGGATCAGGCTCATGATCTGTGCGGCACGCAGATGGAACGAGGGGAGGACGCGGGCGCTTCAGGGGTGGTGGTGGCAATCCGTGGAGGTGGCGCTGAGAGAGAGAGCACAGGCACCGAGTGTTCCGCATGTCAAGCGTCGTGCAGTGCACACAGCCGAGCCCAGTAACGTTGGCGTCGTTTCAGGCAGGTCTGTACCCGCCCGTCCCCGGCAGCATGGTGTGGACGGGCCCGCCGCTTCGCCCTGGCCCTCCCACCATCGCGCGCCCCTCCCTCCATCACCGCACCTGCCCCGCAGCATGACGATGGGATGCACCATCTTCAGCCTGCACCCGCTCTCCATTGCCCTCCCATCTGCCCCCCTTTCTCCCCAGCCCCGCACCTGTCCCGGCAGCATGACGATGGGGAATCGCAGCAGGTTGAACAGCGCCAGCGCCGGGAAGGCCACCGCCGCCGTGAGGCTGTAGCCCATGGCCGTGTACACGCCGAACGCCACCAGGCTCACCAGCACAGGGCCAGACATGTACAGCACCGTGTTGAACATGGAGATGGCCTGTGGGTGCAAGGATAAGGAGGAGGGAGGAGGGTGGTGTGCCGCGGGCCGTGTGGTGCATGGAGAGGTGTATTACCGCAAAGCTTGAGGCGGATATCCTTACGGGGGAAAACCAGGAGTGAAGCGGTTCAGGCGTTCACTGCGCCACGAGCGCCATGTGGGTCGGCCGCGTGCACGGCTTTACGGCAACTGGCTTGCATGTCCAGAACGCCCGCCAATAGCCATGTATGACTATGCAAAGATGTATGTGCCTGAAAGGTGCCAGTACGCAGCTACGCACACGCGCACGCCCCCCGCGCACCTGCGTGTCCTTGATCTGCTTCAGCTCCCGCTCCCGCATGCCCATGATGCGGTCTACGTACGGCGTCTCCCACGCGTACAGCTGCAGGTGGAGCGGGCACGGACGAAGTTTGGACACATTACATGGTGACTTACACAGCATGTTGGTATCGGAGGCGCGGGCCCGAAGGAGGCACCGGAAGCTCGTGTACGCAAGAGCAAGGTGACAGGCTGGTGGTGCCAGGGCACCAGGCTGGGCCAATGGTGCGTGCGTGCCGGCGTCATGCAGGGGCGCAGATGGCCGCCGCGGAAACCCGTGCCTTCCGGCCAAGTCCTATATGTAAGACGCAGTGTTAAATTTTACAAGATCCTTGTTAAGTTTGAAGCACTGCTACCCTACCCCTGTCGCACCTTGATAGCCTTGATGCCTGTGATGACCTCGGCGCACAGCTTGACGCGCTGGTCCGTGAACTTGATCTGTGGGAGGTGGCGGAAAGGCGGGGACGTGCATCAGGTTTGCAGTCAAGGTTCGGCAGCAACGGATGCAGGACGACGGGCCGCACGTGCGCAACCCCCACCCACCCCCGTTCAGGTGATATTTGTCGTTCTTGCTTCTGCTCGTCAACCAACTCGCTCTTCTCGTGCAGGCACCAGCGTTTCGGTGCTTCCCTGACACCTCACACGGTTTCCTCGCGTTTTACGCGTACCCCACCCACCCCCCATCCCGTCGCCCAATGCCGGCCCGAACCCCCCTAAAACGCATATGCGCACGCAACCCCCACCCACCCCCGTCCCCCACCTGCTCCCTGCGGCTCTTGGCTACCTCACCCCATCATCCCCCGCCACTTCAACCCGTCTATCAACCCGTCTAAATGAAAGGCGTGCCGTCACTTACTCCCTCCTCCCGCCCCACCACCGCAGCGCTGCCCACCTGCTCCCTGCGGCTCTTGGCCAGCGCCTTGCCCAGCAGCGTGGTGAGCGGGATGATGACCACCGTGACCGCCAGCCCCGACATGGCGGGCCCCCAGTGCATGATGCGCACCAGCAGGAACATGATGGACAGGATCTGGAACGGGCCTGGGAGGGCAGGGGCAGGGCGGGAGCACACGCCAAAGGGTAAGGGTAAGGTCCCGCAAGGACAGTCGTGGGCGGATGCAGGCGCCGATGAAGCCTATTGGCACATGGTATGCGAGCGAGCAAAAAAGACACCAGTACATTGACCGAGTTGAGCAATGGGAGCGAGCAGGCGCATCGCTGGAGTATGGCAGCAGGCACGCACCGTTCCACACCACGTGCAGGTGATTGCAATTGAACAGCTGCCTCTTAGTTGGTAAGCGAGGGCACGGGACCCACCGTTCTTGGTCAGCGAGGGCACGGGACCCACCGTTCCACACCACGTGCAGGTACAGCACCAGGCCCCACAGCTTGGCCGCGTCGTTGGACTGCAGGTTGACGATGGCGCCCGACCCCATGTCGGAGCGCACGGCGGACGTGATGCGCAGCGACTTGTCGTACAGCATGTCCACCAGGCTGATCTTGAGGTGCAGGCTCATGCGGAACAGCATGTGGAAGTAGCTGCGGGGGGAAGAGAGGTTAGGGGGCAGGAGGACGGCATGGGGGTTCGGGACGGGCTACGCCAGGCAAGGTGGAAGGCGGCCAGGCCCTTGGGGTGGAATGCGGTGCTGTCGTACGCCATGTGTCCAGCTGTACGGACAGCCACATGCGCAGCTTGGCCAGTGCCTGTGACCTCAGCAACATGGAGTCATGCCTGGCGTGCGCACATGTGAAGGCAAGTGGCGCATGTGCGCAGCGCGCTACCACGTACGTCTAGCAGTGAGAGACAGCTGGAGTAATGTCCATGTGCACAGGACGTGTACTCACACGTTGACGCTGAAGTTCTCCGCCAGCGCCACCACCAGGATGGCCACCGCCAGGCCGAAGGAGCCGCCTGATGGGGGGACACAGGTGCGCCAGGGGAGGGGGGACACAGGTGCGCCAGGGGAGAGTCCAGAATGAGGTACTGAGGACAGCCCGTCCCGCGGCACTGGCAGTCTCATGCAGAACATGCCGACAGTGCAGGGTAAGCAGCTCTTGAAGGGTATCTCCTCCGTGACTTTGCATCCTGGTAGCCTCTGTATGCGGCCCCTACGCCCTAGAGCGAGCGAGCGTGCCGGAGGTCAACTCGTCGCCAGCCGCTGCTATACCTTACCACGCATCCCCTCCCTCCCTCCCTCCCGCACTCACTCCTGCTGCCCCCCGCCCCCATATGGTGCAGCAGGCGCTCCAGCAGGTAGGGCGACAGGAACATGATAATATCTGCGGGCATGCGATTTGCGTTGGGAAGTCTACGTTATCAGATTGGAGAGACGGGGTAAAACGTGGAGCAAGAGCCGGACATGCCCGTGCGGGTCACGAGGTGGAGGGGATGAGCACGTCAGGAACACACGGCAGCACGCAGCGGTACGCGGCAGTGCGCAACAGAGGCTCCACCGTCAGCTGTTGCGGCGCTGTGGCGTTGACGATCGGGCGCAGAGGCAGGGCCGCCAAACCGCCGGCCGGTGCTGACCGGTGCAGTCGCACAAGAGCTGCTACCGGGGGGCAAACCGTGTGGGACGCCTACGCGTTGCAGCCACCGCCCACCGTCCGTGGTGCTCAGGCACCCACCGTGCACCAGCTTGATGATGGCCGTGATGACGAAGGTGCGGCCCATGATCTTGCGCATGGCGCGCCATACGCTGCCCTGGGGGTCGCACACAAAGTAGTGCACATCCAACACAGCGCATGAGGCCCTTGATTAGTACGGCACACGCATTACAGTGCACGTTGTGTGCCAAGGGTGCGGAAGCTGCAGGCAGCAGGACGCGGGGGACGGCGAGTGCTGCTGCATGGGAGAATAAGGCTGCGCAGCTGAAAATTCCAAGGCGCTGTCCGTGCAATGCCTTATGCCCGAATCCCGCTCCTCCAGGGCGCCCGGTGCCCACGCGCCCCGATGTCGCGCCTTGCCCGGCACCGGCGGGCGAGCAAGGCAGCCTAGTAAGCTCCCGCGATGCAGCCCTCCCCTACAACGTGCTCAACCAATAGGTGATGTGCCTCACGTCCGCTGCTGCCATCGTACTACGCCGGTGTCGTAGTGCCTAGCAACCCCCGGCATCTAACCCAAATCCCGCTGTCGCCCCCAGCCCCCCCAGCTGACCTGCGGGAACTTGTCCGGGTCCGCTGTTGCCGCCAGCGCGCCCTGGAAGCGCGCCGACACCGCCGCCGCCTCGTCCCTCCTGGCCACATCCCACAGGTCGTCGTGCTCCAGCGGCCGCTGGAAGCCCAGCCGCACCAGGCCGTTGCAGTAGGAGAACAGCAGGCGGGACAGCGGGCCGGCGGACTCCTCGGGCACCCAGCGGGTGCGCTGTTGCGGCTGGTGGGGCTCTGGGGGCGCGGGGGTTGTGGGGGTAGGGATCCATGAGGACAAGGAACGGCTGTGCGGTAGGTTCACGCGGTTCCATGGTAAGGCGTGGGCGAACAACGTAAGCGATCTACCCAGGCCGACCCAGTACAAAATACCACCTCGGAGAAGCTGTGCGGGGCAGTGGGTTGGGGAGGGTGGGAGGGTGGGAATATCGCAACGCGGCACGATGGAAGAACCGGGAAGGGGGGGGGGGTGTGGGAAGTGCATGCGTGAAGGGGAGAATTCGGTTTTTGCGGTGGGGGCCTCAAAATAGGACGGAGGAGGCGGAGAGGTAAACAAGGATAACTTGTGGGTGGACGTTGCGTACGGGGGGTGATGAAGTGGGGCACAGAACAAGGGGTGAGGTAGAGTGGCCACCGGGCACTTGAAACGCATGGACGTACTATGATAGGTCGTGACAATTAGGCACGCGGCAAGCTCAAAGAACAGTGGAAGGCGTCAGGCAGTCCTGCAAACGCTAATACTGCAGCGGAGCAAGGTGAATCGATAAACCGATGGTGAGGTAGAGGTAGCGCGTATACTGGAGACGGGGGAAGTGCAGAGGGGCTGATGTGGATGAGAGGGTAGAGGAGGCAGAGGGTTAGGGTTTGAACTTTGTAAGGGTGTGTTGGGGGACCGGCAGTGCCAAGGCAGGGCAGACCGCGAGAAACGAGGGCCTAGGAGTTTCGTAACAGCCTGGTGGGAGAGGTTACACGGATATTGGAGTATACACTACAAGGTGGGGTGGCTGTGGGGTGCGCCGGCAAGCTCTGGGCACGAGGCAGTTTGCGCCTATCTCCCCACCCCGTGCAAGCCCGCCAAGGGTGGAGGCGGTGCCCGCCGACGCACCCGGTGTCTCTTCATCCAATCGCGAAAAGCCCGACGGAGCACCGCTGAAGTGAAATGTGGCTTTGACTCCATCTACGCCGCTTGAGCCATTGCGCTGGTCACTGCGCATTTTTGCGCGTTCTCCGAGCGCCTCTCGTTGCAGAGCTTACTGTCTCGAACACCTCCACCACCACCCAGACTCTTTACGGACGCGCCTCAAATTCCACCTAGTCAACAGTAGTTACAGCTTTCGAGCATTTCCGCTGCGAGCACACGTTGCGAGGCGACTCTTGCGGCAGGGTCCGATGCTAGCGGTACCGATAATAACCTTCCCGTCGGTATAACATACTATGAATAACAGTCACGCATGTGCACTTGTGAGTCTAGCAGCATGGGGTGCTCATTACGTTGCTTGTGTCAAGCAATGACGCTCTCTGTCAGGTAGCGGGCTGCGGACGCCTGCTTGGGCGTGCATCTGGATAACATTAAAGGACTTTCACGTTCATCAATTGCAGTCACATGTGCGTTTCACCCGGTGCTCAATAACTTCTAGAATGCAAGGGAGGCTTTGTGCAAAGGGAGCCCTCCACACTTGCCGCTCAACGGCAACGGCACAGCACCCAGCCGCCATCCGGCATCCATGGCGCCAGGGGAGCTCGCCTGCCCGCACTCCGGCAGATTCCTTTTTGCGGTCATCAGGACTCAACATCAGCTCTTCTCTGGCGCTTGCCGTGCCTCAAGGGTATGGCAGTCACAAGATGCAATAGGTGTTGGATTTGGCGCGCTGCAGGGACTGGCAGGGATGACACATGTGAGTGGCCTCAGGCCCTGTCTCAAGTCGTGGATCCGCTCCTCGCCATCATGCCGTCAGTCCGCATGCAGTGGCGCAGAGTGGCGCTTGCCCTGATGCTGCTGCAGCAGCGTGACCCACACGCGTCCGGCGATCGTTTGGGCCTCCCATCCGCCAGGGGGGGCCGTCCGTTGGCTTTGCACGCGGCGCTGCAGCATGGGCAGGCCCCATCCAGCCCTGCAACGTACGGTAGCCCTGGGTAGCCCTAGGACGTCTTAATTGCTGATGGAGGGCCCCTGGTGCAGATGTGCCAGGATGTGCAGCCGGCCGCCGCGGGAGCAACAGCAAACGGAATGCCGGCTTGCAAGCAACCGCCTTGGCGCCTACAGGGGCAACGGCACATGCAGCACATGAGGCTGGGCGATGACGTGCAGTGCGGCAAAATTCATACATACAATTTGCTGTGTGCCCAGTGCTTGAGGTCCCGCAGTGCTAGCAGTACACACAGGTGTGGCCAGGTCCAGTCTGTGGTCACCGAGCCCGCAGGGAGGAAGCTGGTCGGGGCCTGCCTACAGTATGGCAAGGCCAAGCAAGACTCGCCACGAGCTCCACGAAGCTCCGTCGGTCCCTCCAAGCCCGCCCAATGCCCCGTGTACGTTGCAACATCCACTGCCGCGTAACCCACGAATTGCCCCTTGTCCATATCTACAGTGTAGGATGGCAGGACACGCGAGCGTACATGCAATTTTGTTACAACTGATGCCAAGGCGCGCCCAAAGGGCCGCACAGGCCGCCGACCCTCGCGCCCAACCACGTGCCACGCAGGCGTGTGGCTATGTGCACCAAAAATGAATGGCCTGGTCTTGGCCTAGAATTGGTCATTTGTACAGCCACAAGTGACACAGAGGACGGCCTATCACTCCGTTCCCTTGTGCAGGGACACCGCATTCTCTAGTAGGTGCGCCAATCCGCGTCATCACCGACAATGTCAAGCACCCTAGCACCCCTTCCGCGCCACCAACTCAATGACACGAACGTAAGCATCATGCAAACGCACAGCCGGACAGCACCAAGGCTGCAAACACAGAAAAGCGCAGGGCAAGGACACGACAGAACGGGCCCCCGGCATACCAGGATGCGTCATCCTGTGGATGCACCATCCTTGCGAGGACCAATCAGGTGTTGCTCTTTGGCACCAAGCACCACACCGAACTCACACATGGCTTGAGCCACATGAATGCAAGCAGACGGCTGATCAACTGCCCGGTCCATAATTCATTGGCCGGCAATAGCACCCCCACAAGATGCAGGGGGTCTGAAACACAACAGCGGTCCCCCATGCCAGCCGCACGCGCTTCCGCCGCCGCCTATGATACAGCAGGCCACCGACAAGGAAGCACACCCGCAGACAGCACCGTTACCGCATGCAGGTTGCGCGCGCAGACCCATGGACGTGTTTGATGCGCCATCACAGCAGCTTATTACCGTGTGCTAGTCAAGCGTTACCCTACCTAGCCGTACTTGAAAAGCGTCTGTCCTAACCAACATATGTATAGGGGCCACGGGCCCCGAAGGTGTCCAATCAGTCGGAAGGGCCGTCAAGAAAGTTGGCAAGAGGGCTTCCCATGAAACAGCAGACATGCAGGAAACAAATGCCTAAATTGAGGGCGCTGCAGTAGTACGGCTGCCCGCCGGGCTATGCCGTACCGCAGCCCGCCGTGCCTGCAATGCAGTGCGGTGCAGTGCAAAGCAACGTGTGCGTGCTGATCCTTCCTCTTTCTGTGCCCCCCGACGGCCGCTATCTACATAAGCCACGCCAGCGGCCGCACTCCCTGGACGCAAGCTGCCACGGCCGTCGCTACCTAGGGGCTCAGTTAATGCCGACCACCTGCGTGTCCCACAACCCTTCCGCCCTGTCGCATGCATGCAGCAGCAGCCGCGCATGCGGACCTACCAGCACACAGGCCCTGTCGCACTGCATGCCACAAAGGCACTGGCCCGCTTATGTTGTCACGCGTCCCCGGTTGGCAGCAACCGCTGCCGCTTGCCCCGCGACCGCATCTCTTCCAAGTGCTGCGGGACGTCCGGGACTGCGCCAAACTCTGCGTAGTAGCTTGCCGCCAGGTGCTGCACAAGGGCCGCCATGCAGCTGCTGCCCTCCTTGGGCCCAACCCCCTGCCCCGCCCCCACTCCAGGCTCCTGCTCCCTGGACGGCTGCACAGGCGCTGCCGCCTCGTGCCGCTCCCGCCCTAGCCCATGGCCAGCAATGTCGCTGGCCCGAGGTGTGGAGGCGGCTGGGGCCAGCCACCCCGCTACCTCGTCATCCTGTCCGCACGGCCCGCAGGGACCCGAGGGAGACGACAGGACGCCTTGCGGATAGGCGTCGTCCATCATCAGGTCGGCGCAGCGCTTCTGCCCCGACGTCCTGGGCGGGGCCGCCGCGTGCAGGGTGCTGTGGCAGGACCCGGTGGAGGTGGTGGAGGCCGCGGCTGTGGAGCGCACCCGGTCCCGGGGCGGCGATGGAAGGAAGAACGCGTGGTAGTCGTCTGATGCGGGGAGGGGGACTTGGTCGGTGGAGGAGGGGGGAGCGGGGAGCGCGGGCTGGGACGGGCCGGCAGGGTCGGTCGAGGCTGAGGTGGAGCCGGGCTCGCTGCGCTCTGACAGCCGGCACGAGGCGCTGAAAGTACGTTGGGGACCAGAGCAGCAAATGGGCGCCAGTACGGTTGGCACGGGGCTGTCGGGTGGGCACAGCGCAGCTGCGGCCTCCGAATACTGCGGGGGGCCGGCGGAGCCGAAGCGGCGGGGGGTCAGCGCTTGGCAGTCAAGGATTCCAGGCCCGAGTCAGGACCAATACGGGCAACACGTATGCAGTGTTTGTAAGCTTTTGGCTCAAGGTTCCGTAGCAAGCAACGGCGTTGTTCGGCCCTCGGACCAAAGGCCCCGCGAAGCTGGCGTTTGCACCCCGGCCTGACGCCGCCTGTATCCACTTACCCTCAGAGATGACGAACGTGAGAAGGTGTCAAAGGAAAACTCATGGAAGGGTGATGTTGAGGTGACGCTGAGGGCTGAAAGGCGCGAGAAGCAGAGGGCGAACGATGAGTCCCCGCTGGTCTCTCCGCTGAAGAGCTCCCCAACCTCACAGTCCTCAGCTGCCGGCGCAGAGGCGTTCATTGTATCGCTATTAGCTGCTTAGCGCGCCGGCCGGTGGGCGGTAGCCTGCGTTCCGTTCCCCAAAAAAGTTTGCGGCTCAGTTGGCTCGAGTTCAAGGCTCCAAAACTCGCAAGCCACGCAGTTGCCGAAAGCACGCCTGAAAAGCTAAACTACTCTAATACTGCGTACCTAAAGGTTCGGCGTCATAATGGACAGGGGTGACGAGGTCCGGGGAGACTGTCCAACTGGATGGAGCGCTCTCTCGGCTACCGTGTTCGGAAGCTTGCAACACATGTATAAACTTGCAGCTTTGAGCTGAGCTGAGTTGTTATTCTTCACCCTGACTCAGTGCCACGACTCAGTGCCCCCCACGTAAAAGCAAAGCAACTGGTAGCTGTAACAGGTTATATATGAACGGCAGGGTTGTAGGGCAGAGGAGACACGTGGAATGCGAGTGTGAGAGTCGCCCTCGACCCTCGAGACGCCATGATGCGAATGGAGAGCAGATGCCACCTTCCCCCCGAGTAGGACACCCAAACTACATCATCATTTCATGATACCAGCTCTGTTGGAACTACATGTTGCTGAGCGTGCTTCCTAAAGCTGTACGTCGGTAGCATAACTACGTTTCAACCTCCAGACACGCCACACGTACGCGGAACATTCCTAGTTCCTCATATAGCGTTATAGAACCAAAGATACTGGACGCCATGGCGGTTTGTCACCCGTCCCCCCTCCCACGTGCCTCGGTGCCGGGCGGCGGTGGCAGTTCAGTCCAAAGCCCTAGTCCTTATCCGTGGGCCGAAGCAAGGGGGCACAAATTGAAGAGTGCAACCCACTTTGCCTAGCGGGCGTAAGGGGGCAAGATAAGGAAGGCAGCATCAGTTGAGTGGGAACGATATGGCACGCGACTGGGGCCCAGAGGGAAGGGGGTCCGAAGCAGCGCGGAGCATGGAGCTTTGCAGGGCCTGGGCCGTTCCCAACCAGTCAGAAGACAATTGCACTGGACAACATGTTTTTCGGGAACTTCATGCAATGGTTGCAGCCACGCATGGCTCCGAAACCTTTTTGCAGTCGGGGAGGCGCGCGGGACTACCTGTGAACCAACACTCGGTGGGCAGCCAACCGGCGAGCTCATCGCCAGGCGACTCGCATGCATGTTGAGCTTCACCTACAGCGGACTTTACCCGTATACATCCTATTGCACACGAACTTAACGCGCGAATGACAAACCGCGGCAACTGTACCAACCATTCGAACGATGAATGCCACCAACGCTGACCGCGACCGCGCTGCTGGTCCTCCTTGCAACTCTTTCACTAGCAAGCGTGAGTACACGACCTAGGAAGATGTCATACTCGGGGCTAGACGGACGGACGCTGTGCAGACACCCAGCGCTCCCGTGCCCCAGCGCCAACTGGGGACACAGCCCCACAACAACGGCCTAAGCTGCGTCCGCACGCTATTGCCACTACGCAGGCGTATAGCGGCCCTGACCCACTGTCCAGGGCTGGTCGACGGGTGCTTCAGACCCGCTACGCGCAGTCCAACTGCCTGTGCCGGAAGTTCTCCAAGACAGGCAACTTCACCGCAGACTACGACTACCTCTGCTTCTCACAAGGTCAGCGCAACGCAGCCCGGGGCGACCCCATCCTGCCCCATCCCCCCTCATGCACATTCCATTTTGAGTAGCGCAACGCCAAGTGCGGTTTTGCAGCTTGTGAAGAGCTGCTGCAGGAAGGCGCCCGTGCACGTGGGTCGATGTGCACACCAGTGCTCCTTGACCCTGGCACCGTGCCACGGCGTGTCACACCCCCTCCATGTGCCTCTGACCCCCGCCTTCCACCCCGCTGTCCCCAGACCCCTGTGGCGGGCCTCAGTACAGTGTTCTGACCAACTACCTGCAGTCCGACGACTGCACCGGAACCAACAGTGGGTGCCGTACGCCGCGTGAAGGGGGGCAATTAGGACGGGGCTGGGCTCTGGATGGGGACCAACCCTGTGAAACCATACATACGAATGCAGCTAGGGGCCCGTGTATGAGCCAGGGAAGAGGGAAAATGTGAGGGACGGAGCAGTACGACAAGCAAACAACAGCGCGCCCTCAGTCTCGGCGCGGACGCATTGCATGCATACAGTGTCCACTCAGGCACGAGCGCTCTGCGTTTCAGCAGCAGTGACCGACTGATGGCGGCTCACACGCGTGCCGGGAAGGCCACCCCGCATACCAACGCCGACCCACGACCTCTTCCGCTCCCCCTCCGCTTCCCTGCAGCCACCGGCTGCGAGGTGCTGCCCACAACCTACGAGAGCTGCCGCCAGTGGATCACTGACGCCAGCGGCACCAACGCCAGCACCCCCTGCCCCACCTACAACTGCTGCTCGCTGGGGCCCCCGCCCAACGACCAGTTCTGCACTTCCTACGGCTACTACTGCCACAACTACGGACCCAGCGCCGCCAAGGCCGACGGTTACAACCGCGCCTGCGAGACCTACGCACCTTCCAACGCAACACGTGAGTATACATGGGTTTACCCGGGGGAGTTGAAGCCAGGGTATGGGGTGGGTACGGCGGCCATTGCGGTGGGTCAGGTTGGGGATGCTCCGTGTGGCCCGCGTGCGCGCGAGCACTACCGTACGGCATCCAGGACACGTGCACGAGCATCAGCACACGAGCACGCACACGGACGCGAGTGCATCGCCGCTCAACTGCTGTCGCCCGCACCGCCACCGCCGCTGCCGCCATTGCGACGGTGCGCCGCGCAACAGCTCGGGCGCCGGGCAGCTCACCAGCCTTGCAGCTCAGCATGACCGGCCAGCCCCCAGCCAGTACGTCACCGGCAGCCAGCGTTTTGCGCACCGCTACATCAGTTACAGCAGCAGCACGCGCTGCCGCGCCCTTCGCGTCAGCCATACCCACAGCAGCCGCTACGTCAGCAGCCGTACTTGCTGGGCAGCACCTGATCCACAGTTGCAGCCCGCGCACCCCAGTTGCACGTGTCCCATTCCGCCGCTTCCGTGCCGAATCGCTACCGCCGCTGCCGCCGCCGCCGCTACTGTGCGGCGCTCCCACCCCTCCTCCAAACCCAACCGCCTCAGCACTTTATAGCCGTACGGCAAGCATCAGCCATCCTGACTGCCTCCACCTCCGCCACCTCCGCCACCTCCTCCTCGCAACTCCGCCCTCACCTCCACCTCCCACCCCCTCCCCGCCGTGCACTCGTTGGGGCGTGAGCCAACAGGTGGGTGGGCGGAGCGGAACAACAGCACCCCCGCCCCTGACGCAGTGGCACTGCTTGCACGTGACGTTCCCGTAGCTAGTCAATGGCTAACCAGCCAGCCCCACAAAGCACACGCGGCATGCCGGTGGGCAGAAAGGTCGCTCAAGAGCCCCCGGCATTCTGCCCCAGGCAACAAGGACACCCTCGTACCCACACAGCTGCACCACCTACACTTCCTGCTGCTCGGGGTCTGCAATGCACAAGCACACGCACGTTGTGTCCTGCAACCACAGTGGACGCCAGCCCTGTCCCTGCAAGCCCCGGGGCCGTGCCAAAACCCTCTTCTCCCCTCCCCCCCCCCCCCCCCCCCCCCCCCCCCCCCCCCCCCCCCCCCCCCC
>VFQN01005488.1_pt1 | contig 15467 bp, 13 predicted proteins | sample 3512371 | NCBI WGS metagenome assembly VFQN01 (sample SAMN10412370, study PRJNA504923) | tailings metagenome | isolation source: Replicate 2 from Balatoc abandoned mine | place: Philippines: Itogon, Benguet | collected 2017-08-28
GCTCGAGGAGACGCGAGTGCAGGTAGAAGACGTCGCCCGGATAGGCTTCGCGGCCCGGCGGGCGACGCAGCAGGAGCGACATCTGGCGATAGGAAACGGCCTGCTTGGAAAGGTCGTCGTAGCCGATGAGGGCGTGCTTGCCGTTGTCGCGGAAGTATTCGCCCATCGCGCAGCCGGCGAACGGTGCGAGGTACTGCATCGGCGCCGGGTCGGAGGCGGTAGCAGCAACGATGATCGAGTACTGGAGAGCGCCGCGCTCTTCGAGAACCTTCACGAACTGGGCGACGGTCGAGCGCTTCTGGCCGATAGCGACGTAGACGCAGTACAGCTTGTCGCCGTCCGGGCCGTTGTCGTGGATCGCCTTCTGGTTCAGGATCGTGTCCAGAATGATGGCGGTCTTGCCGGTCTGGCGGTCGCCGATGACCAGCTCGCGCTGGCCGCGGCCGACCGGGATGAGGGCGTCGATGGCCTTGAGGCCGGTCGACATCGGCTCATGCACCGACTTGCGCGGAATGATGCCCGGAGCCTTGACGTCAACACGGGCGCGCTGCTTGGCATTGATCGGGCCCTTGCCGTCGATCGGATTGCCAAGCGCGTCAACGACACGGCCGAGCAGCTCCGGACCAACCGGCACGTCCACGATGGCGCCGGTCCGCTTGACGGTGTCGCCTTCCTTGATGTCACGGTCGGAACCGAAGATAACGACACCGACGTTGTCGCTTTCCAGGTTCAGCGCCATGCCGCGGATGCCGCCGGGGAACTCGACCATTTCGCCGGCCTGGACATTGTCGAGGCCGTAAACGCGGGCGATACCGTCACCGACGGAGAGCACCTGGCCGACTTCCGAGACTTCCGCCTCTTTGCCGAAGTTTTTGATCTGATCTTTGAGAATTGCGGAAATTTCCGCGGCGCGGATATCCATCAGCCGACCTCTTTCAGTGCAAGCTTAAGAGTAGAGAGTTTGGTGCGAAGGGACGTGTCGATCTGGCGGGATCCCACCTTGACGACCAGACCACCGAGAATGGACGGATCGACGGTGACGGCAATCGCCACGTCTTTGCCGGTGACGCCTTTCAGCGCCGCCTTCAATTCTGTTTCCTGCGCTGCAGTCAGCGCATGGGCCGAGGTGACCTCGGCCGTGATTTCACCGCGGGCGCGGGCCGCGATGACGCGGTATGCCTTGATCATGCCCGGAACGGCGAAGAGGCGGCGATTTGACGCAACCACCTTGAGGAAGTTTGCCACGAGGCCCGTAATGCCGGCCTTGGCGGCAACGGCAGCAATGGCCTTGGTCTGATCTTCGGCGGAGAAGACGGGGCTGGCGATCAGCCGCTTCAGGTCGTCGCTTTCGTCGATCATCGCCTGGAAACGGGCAAGATCGGCACCGACACTGTCAGCCGAACCGGCTTCCTGAGCGAGGTCGAAAAGCGAAGACGCGTATCTTTCTGCAACACCGGAAACAAGCTGGGATGTGTCTGCCACGGGCACAAGCTTCTCTTCTTTTCATTCAAGAGGCAGGGCAGTAGCTGAGCTACGGTCCTAACCACCTGAAATCGTTGCGGTAATCTTCAGTTCCTACAGGCTTTGGCGCCCGCTTTTTCTGAATTTCGCGGTTCGTCTAGCATAGGAAACCGGGACTCGCAACACGCCGGGCGCAGGAATGCGCCATAAGTCGGCCACAGTCGGGGCAAAAGTTGACTGCGCGGACTATGTTCTCTCACCTTTGAGCGTAAGAAGCCGCTTTTTGCGCTCAGAAGAAGCCGAAGGCATATCCGAGCGGCAGCGCGGCGAGTACCGCCTGCACCGCGAGAACGAGGAGGTTCTTGGCTGTGAAGGAACCGTCCGACATCAACGAGAGAATCCGGCCGAAAGCGGCCAGTGCGAACCCAGCGCCGATCGCCATGTAGATCCAGCTCTGCGCCATCAACAGCGCGACGATGGCGATCCCCGCGTAGAAGCCGCCGGCCGAGCGGGCGAAGGCATATCCCTCGCGGCTTCCGTCCCGCATCTGGAGCCCTGCAAGCTTCAACGCAGTGCCCGGCGCGAACAGAGCGAAAAAGCCGAAGAGCACGGTCACGGCGGCTGCACAGAAGGCCAGGAACTCGCCCGTCTCGGTGGGGATGTAGAATTCCATCGCAGCGTTTCTCCCGTCAGTGCCCGTCGCCCTCTATCGCACAGGCAACCGACAGGCAGAAGCGCGTCTGAAACATTCGCACAACTCTTTGTTAACCCTCGGCCTTAGAGGAAACTCTGCGGATCGATATCAAGCTGCACCTGAAGCGAGGCCCGCTCCTTCGGCCCGTTGGCGAGCATGGTCCGCAGGAAAGTCTGCATGTCGCTGTTGCGCCGCCCATGCACCAGCAGACGGAAACGATGGCGGCCGCGGATCAACGCCAGCGGCGCCTCCGCAGGGCCGAGGATCGAGATGCCGGTGACCTGCGGTGCCGCCTGCCGCAGCCCGCGAGCATGGGCCTCCGCCTCGCCGCGCGTGTCAGCGGAGACGATGACCGAGGCGAGCCGGCCAAACGGCGGCAGCAGCGCCTTTTCCCGTTCGCCGATCTCGCGATCGTAAAAGGCCTGCGCGTCGCCCGAGACGATGGCCTGCATGACGGGATGCGCCGGCTGGTAGGTCTGGATAAGCCCATGGCTCTTCAGGCCCGAGCGTCCCGCACGCCCCGTCACCTGCGAGAGAAGCTGGAAGGTCCGCTCCGCCGCGCGTGGATCGCCGTTCGAGAGTCCCAGATCCGCATCCACCACACCGACCAGCGACATCAGCGGGAAATTGTGCCCCTTGGCGACAAGCTGCGTGCCGATGACGATGTCCGCCTCACCGCGCGCGATCGCCTCCAGCTCCAGCCTGAGCCGCTTTACACCCATCAGATCGGAAGAAAGCACGATGGTGCGCGCTTCCGGAAAATGCCGTTCCACCTCCTCGGCGATACGCTCCACCCCCGGCCCGCAGGCGGCCAGGTGGTCGAAGGTGCCGCATTCCGGGCAGGCCTCCGGCGTACGCTCGGCATGGCCGCAATGGTGGCACTGGATCTGCCCGCGGAACCGGTGCTCGACCAGCCAGCTCGAACATTGCGGGCACTGGAACCGATGGCCGCAGACCCGGCAGAGCGTCAGCGGCGCATAGCCCCGGCGATTGAGAAAGAGCAGCGCCTGCTGTTCCTTCTCGATGGTGCGCTGGATGCCGCGCAGCATGACCGGCGAGAGAAAGCCGCCGCGTGCCGGTGGATGGCGCCGCATGTCGACGAGATGCAGATCCGGCAGCGCCGCATCGCCGTAGCGCGTCGGCAGATGTAGTTTGCGGTAGCGCCCGACATCGCTGTTGACGCGACTTTCGACCGAAGGCGTCGCCGAGACGAGCACGACCGGAAAATCACCGATGCGCGCCCTGACCACCGCCATATCGCGGGCATTATAGAAGACGCGGTCCTCCTGCTTGTAGGCCGGGTCATGCTCCTCGTCGACGATGATGAGGCCGAGATTTTCAAAGGGCAGGAACAGTGCCGACCGCGCACCGGCCACCACCCGCACATCGCCCGTCGTCACCTGCCGCCAGACGCGTTCGCGGGTGCGCGGGGCGAGATCGGAATGCCACTCCGCGGGCTTTGCCCCGAAACGATCATGAAACCGCTCGAGAAAACTTGCCGTCAACGCGATTTCCGGCAGCAGGATAAGCACCTGCTTGCCCCGTCGCAGCGTCTCGGCGATCGCCTCGAAATAGACCTCGGTCTTGCCCGAGCCGGTGATGCCGTCGATCAGCGAGACGGAGAATTCCCCCTTTTGCACGCTCTCGACCAGTTCCGCAGCGCTCTCCGTCTGCGGCCCTTCCAGCCGCAGTGCGACGTAGTCCGGGTCCGGCAGAGCCACCACCGGCGGCGGCGGCAGGAAGACCGTCTCGAAGGTGCCCTGCTTCACCAGTCCGTCGATGACGCTCGTCGACGTGCCGGAGGCATGCGCAAGGCCGGAGCGCGTCCACGGTATGCCGTCCTCGATCAACTCGAGCACGCGCTCGCGCGCACTCGTCAGCCGCTCCGGCCGATGGCCCGTGAAACGCAGCCCCTCGATCATGGGTTCGGGATCGAAGGCGGTCGGCGCGCGCAGCGCCATGCGGGCGACGAGGCCGGGCGGCGTCACCGTATAAGCGGAAACCCAATCGAGGAAATCGCGCATCTCCTTCGAAAGCGGCGGGCAATCGAACACCTTTTCGATCGGCCGCAGTTTCTTCGGATCGACCCTGCCGTCGTCGCCGCCATCCCAGACGACACCGGGCACCAGCCGGGGCCCGAGCGGCACCTGCACGATCGAACCCGGTTCCACCGCCATACCCTCGGGCACGGAATAGGAATAGGGCACGGGCGTCGGCACCGGCACCATCACAGGCACCGTGCGCGGAAAGAGTTTCTCCCCGAAAAGGTCGATCGAATCGCTGCTCATCGCCCGCGAAGATGCCCCCACCGCCGCGCGAAGAAAACCGCAAAGATCGCCGTCCCGCTCATTCGTCGTCCTCGGCCATTTCGCCGGTCAGCCGCATGCCGTCGATCCAGGTCGCCCCGTCATTGCGGATGACACGCTTCGCCCGGACGCCGCAGCGCGTCTCCACCTCCTGCGCCAATCGCTCGGAATGGGTGACGATCCAGATTTGGCTCGATTGCGCCGCCCGGGCGATCATTTCGGCCAGCGGCGGCAGCATGTCCGGATGGAGACTTGCCTCCGGCTCGTTGAGCGCGATCAAGGGCGGCGTACGATAGGAAAGAAGGGCAGCGGCGAGCGCCAGGAAACGGATCTGCCCGTCCGAAAGCTCGCGTGGCTGGAAGACACGCTGCGGAAACTGCGGGAACACCAGACCGTAGGATGCGAACTCCTCCGGCTCCGGTACGGAAAGCCGCGCCCCGCCAAAGGCGTCCGACACCGCTCGGTCGAGATCGAGCGTATCCTCCCGCGTCCAGGTGAGCGTCGCGAAGACCGCCGCCATGTTCGCTCCGTCCTGGTCGAGCAATGGCGCGGTAACGGCAAGGCACGGCTGGCGCAGCGCCGAATCCCGATCGGAGCGGAAGCCGTGAAAGAAGCGCCATTGCGAGACGGCACGGCGGAAGGTGCCGATCTCAGGATAGTGGCCGGCATCACCCAGCAGCGCGATGGCCGTTTCCGAAGTCAGTGCCTGCTCGGGATGCTCGACCATGCGGCCGGTCTCGTCGCGCACCAGTATGCCCGGCCCGGTGCGCTTCATCACCGTCACCGGCCGGCGGCCGGTCTCGATGGTCAGCTCCTCCGCCTTGACCTGCGGCTCGAAGGCGAAACCCGCCGCGGCTTTCGGCGGGCGCAAACCGGCCTCGACACGGTAGCGGAAGGTGATCGCCCGTTCTTCGTCGAGGAGTTCGGTTTCGAGGCGGATACGCACCGGCTCGTTCGCCCGCCGCCGGCCCGTCCAGAGCGCCGAGGCCATGCCGCCTTCCGCCGCGATCTCATGGGCGAAGTTTCCGCGCACCGCGGCCTGCACCAGCTGGAGCGATCGATAGAGATTCGATTTGCCCGCTCCGTTTTCACCGACGAACAGGTTCACGCGGCCGAGATCCATGCGGATCGAGCGCAGCGAACGATAGTTTTCGGCGGACATGGAACGCAAAAGCATGATGGCCCCGGAATGAAGGAAGACCCTCTCTATACCAGCCACCGTGTCTAGAGGAAGGCAGACCGCTTTGCCCAGCCCCGACGCGAACGTTAGCAAAACCTTAAGCGGAAATCGCCGATGCTCCGACAAACGCCAAGGGGCCGCCCATGACCGATCTTCTCATCATCGCCGACCCGACATTGATGGCCGAGCGCCAGGGCTGGCTTGCCACGCTCGCGGAGGAGCGGCGGCTTTCCGGCAACACGCTGGATGCCTATGAACGTGACACCCGGCAATTCCTCGCCTTCCTGACACAGCACCTTGCCGCCCCCGCGCGACTGAAGGACATCGGCGAGCTGCGGCCGGCGGACCTGCGCGGTTTTCTCGCCGCCCGCCGCCGCGACGGCGCAGGCGCCCGCACGCTCGGCCGTGGCCTTGCAGGGCTGCGCTCATTCCTGCGCCATCTGGAGCGCAAGGGGCTTGCCAACGCCGCCGGCGCCGCGGCCGTGCGCTCGCCGAAACAACCGAAATCCCTGCCGAAGCCGCTCTCCGATCGGCAGGCGATCGCCGTCGTCGATGCCGGCGAGCAGCTGGCGGAGGAGCCATGGATCCGCCTGCGCAACGCCGCCGTGCTGACGCTCCTCTACGGCTGTGGCCTGCGTATCTCCGAGGCGCTGTCGCTGACGCCGGCCGACTTTGCCGGCACGCCGACATCGCTGCGCATCACCGGCAAGGGCGACAAGACCCGCATCGTGCCGCTGATCGCACCGGCCCTTGCCGGCGTGAGGGATTATGTAAAACTCTGCCCCTTCTCGTTGGCGGAGGGCAGTCCGCTCTTCCGCGGTGCCCGCGGCGGCCCCCTGCAGCCGGCGATCCTCCAGCGCGAGATGCAGAAGCTGCGCGGCGCGCTCGGTCTGCCGGACAGCGCGACGCCGCACGCGCTGCGCCATTCCTTCGCCACGCATCTGCTTGCCGGCGGCGGCGATCTGCGCACCATCCAGGAATTGCTTGGCCATGCCAGCCTTTCCACCACGCAGGTCTATACCGGCGTCGATTCCGCCCGGCTGCTCGAAATCTACGACCGCGCCCACCCGCGGGCATAAGACCCCTTCGATGTCGAAGGGCGCTGGCCTGTTAAGGGATTGTGAGAACGACATGCGTAAAACCAATGTCGAAAGCACGAGGGGCGATTCTCAAGGGTCGCAACGTGCTTCAGGGTCACCGAAAAGACAGGGAGCTCGACCATGACAGTCCTTCTTCGCAAACAGCGCGCGGCGCTTGCCGACCGGCTGGCCGATGCCGGCCTCTGGGGCGTGGCGGTCGTCCATGTGCTGGTCGCGATCTCCTTTCTCTTCGTGCTCGCCGCCCTGTCACCGGCCCATGCGGAAGAACCGCCGGCCTGCGGCGGCATCAACCTGCTCGAGAAGTTCGAGAAGGACGATCCGGCAGGCTACGCCAAACTGCGCGCCGAAGCCGATGGTGTGCAAAACGGCAAGGGCATCTTCTGGAAGATCGAGAAGGACGGCCAGCCCAGCTCCTGGCTGCTCGGCACCATGCATGTGACGGATCCGCGGGTGCTGGCCATGCCGGAGGCCGCGCGCGCCGCCTTTGCTGCAGCGACTACTGTCGTGGTCGAGTCGGACGAGATCGCCGACGAGAAGAAGGCCGGCGCGGCGATACTCACGCGCCCCGACCTCACCATGTTCACCGACGGCAAGTCCATCACCGATTTCCTCGACAAGGAGGGCGCCGAGAAACTGGCCGAGGGCCTGAAGAACCGTGGGCTTTCGCTCGCTGCCGTTGGCCGCATGAAACCGTGGATGATCGCAAGCTTCGTGGCGCTGCCCGCTTGCGAGATCGCCCGCAAGACAGCAGGCGCGGCCTTCCTCGACCAGCGCCTCGCCAAGGATGCGCTCACCGAAGGCAAGACGCTGAAGGGGCTCGAAACGCTCGTCGAGCAGATTTCCGCCCTCGATTCCCTGCCGCTCGAGCCGCAGGTCCAGGGCCTCGTCCAGACGCTGGAACTCGGCGATACGCTGACGGATGTCATCGAGACGATGAGCCAGCTCTATCTTTCCGGTGATACCGGCATGATCATGCCGATGATGCGCGCCGCCGCGCCCGAGACGGATACGGACGCCAAGGCCTATGCCGATTTCGAACAGCGCATCATCATCGACCGCAACCACACGATGGCAGAGCGCGCCGCGCCGATCCTGGCCGGCGGCAATGTCTTCATCGCCGTCGGTGCGCTGCACCTCGCCGGCCCGGAAGGGGTCGTCGAACTGCTGCGCAAGCAAGGGTTCACCGTCACGGCGGTGCCCTGAGCCTCAGGGCTTCCGGACGGACGAGACCCTTCGGCCGATGCCTGCCAGCATCGTGCGCACGATCAGTTTGTGAAAGGGCATCACGGCCGCAAGATAGAGCCGGCCGAGGAGATTGTTGCGATGGACGAGCGTCATGACGCTGAGCGTCTGGCCGCTCGGCCGATCCTGCCGGACATCGATGACGATGCGAAAATCGAGGTGCCGGTCGTCGAAACCGAGCACCACCCGGTCGTCGCTTGCGCTGACCACGGGAAAGCCGCCGATCTCCGTCTCCGACGTCGCGACCCTCTCTGCCGCCCCTTTCAGACCGAAGGGCCGGACGAGCGCATTGCGCAGCACCATGAGGCGGCGCACCCAGCCGGGGGGATGTTCGAGCGCCAGCCGCGCGGCCTCCCGCGCCGTGAGGTGCTCGACCGGCAGGCCCAACGTAAAGCGATCCGCCCAGTCGGCGGCAGGCAGAAGCGGATGTGGAAGCGAGACCGGTCTCGAAACGGGGGACATGAAGGCCTTCCTTTAAGGCTTCCATGGTGCCCCGCTTCACCGGATGAAGACAGGCGGCCGGTTGTCGCAGCCGCCTGACCGGATCACATGTGGATCGGCTTGAAGAAGGTTGCGAGCGCTGCTTCCTTGACGGCTTCCGACATGGTCGGGTGCGCGTGGCAGGTGCGGCCGAGGTCTTCCGAGGAGCCGCCGAATTCCATCAGCACGGCTGCCTCGTGGATCATCTCGCCAGCGCCGAAGCCGACGATGTGCACGCCGAGCACACGGTCCGTCTCCTTGTCCGCCAGCACCTTGACGAAACCGTCCGTCGCCAGCATGGCGCGGGCGCGACCGTTCGCCGTGAACGGGAACTTGCCGGCCTTGTAGGCGATTCCCGCGGCCTTCAGCTCCTCTTCCGTCTTGCCGACGGAGGCGACTTCCGGCTGGGTATAGACGACGCCCGGGATGACGTCATAGTTCACATGGCCGGCCTGGCCCGCAAGAATTTCGGCAACGGCGACACCCTCGTCTTCCGCCTTGTGAGCAAGCATGGGGCCACGCACCACATCACCGATGGCATAGATGCCGGCAACGTTGGTCTGGAAGTGGTTGTCGATCTCGACACGGCCGCGGTTGTCCAGCACGACGCCGGCTTCCTTGAGGCCGAGGCCCTCGGTATAGGGCTTGCGGCCGGTAGCGATCAGCACGACATCGGCTTCGATCGTGGTCGCGTCGCCGCCCTTGACAGGTTCGAAGGTTACCTTGGCACCGGAAGCCGCCTTCTCGACACCCGTCACCTTGGCGCCCAGCTTGAACTCCATGCCCTGCTTGACCAGCATGCGCTGGAACTGCTTGGAGACGTCGCCGTCCATGCCACCGAGGATGGTGTCGAGATACTCGACCACGGTGACCTTGGCGCCGAGGCGAGCCCAGCCGGAGCCGAGCTCGAGGCCGATGACACCGCCGCCGACGACGATCAGGTGACCCGGCACCTTGTCGAGGGCGATACCGCCGGTGGAGGAGACGATGACCTTCTCGTCGATCTCGACCGGAACGCCCGGAATACCGGCGACATCGGAGCCCGTGGCGATGACGATGTTCTTCGTCTCGAGAACCTGCTCCTCACCCTTGTCGCTGGTGACGGAAACCTTGCCCGCGGCGAGCACCTTGCCGATGCCCTGGATGCCGTCGATCTTGTTCTTCTTGAACAGGAAGGCGACGCCGTCGACATTCGACTTCACCGTCGCATCCTTGTGCGCCATCATCTTGCCGAGGTTCAGCGTGGGCGTGACGCCCTCGATGCCGAGCGCGTCCATGCCGTGGGCGGCATGGCTGTAGGTTTCGGACGCATGCAGCAGCGCCTTTGAGGGGATGCAGCCGACATTGAGGCAGGTGCCGCCATAGGTGGCGCGCTTTTCGACGACGGCGACCTTGAGGCCGAGCTGGGCCGCCTTGATGGCGCACACGTAGCCGCCGGGGCCGGAACCGATAACGATGAGATCATATGCCATGACAAGTCCTTCCTGCGCGGGGGCCTAGCGCCCGCCGCTGACGTTGAGGGCGGCACCCGTCACATAGGATGCCGCATCGGAGAGAAGATAGAGAATGGAATGGGCGACTTCATCGGCCGTGCCCGGCCGCTGCATCGGGATCAGCGATGCCATGTCGCGCGCCCGGTCCGGCAGGCCGCCGGAGGCGTGGATGTCGGTGTCGATGATGCCGGGTCGCACAAGATTGACGCGCACGCCCTCCGCCGCGACCTCGCGCGCGAGGCCGACGGTGAAACTCTCGATGGCGCCCTTGCTGGCGGCATAATCGACATATTGCCCGGCCGCGCCGAGCAGCGCGGCGACGGAGGAGATGTTAACGATCGAGCCGCCCTTGCCGCCGTGACGGGTCGACATGCGGCGCACAGCCTCCTGCGCGCAACGGATCGAGCCCATCACATTGACGGCGAACATACGCTCCAACCGCTCGGCGGACATCTCGTCGACGCGCTGCGGCAGCGCAACGATACCCGCATTGTTGACCAGCCCATCGAGCCGACCGAAGGTGCCGTCGATGGAGGAGAAGATGGAGGCAAGGCCAAGTTCCGTGCCGACATCCCCCTGTACCGGGATCGCCGAGCCGCCAAGCGCCCGGATATCGGCGACCACGGCCTCGGCTGCCTCGAGATTGGCGGCATAGTTCACCGCCACTTGCCAGCCCGCGGCGCCCGCCATGCGGCAGACACTGGCACCGATGCCGCGGCTACCGCCGGTAACGAGAAGAACAGGGGCCTCCGTCATGCCGCACACCCCTTCCGTATGAAGACGTCCCAGGGCGCAACGCTCGCCTTGCCGTCATCCCACAGCTTCGAATAGCGGACCGACGGCCCGAAGCCGGAAAGAAGCAGGGTTTCAGCTGCCACAGTCCCCTCCTCCGGCAGGAGGCCGGCATCGCCCGCGCCGTCAAGCGCGTAGATCACGCCTTCCCACACGGTGCAGGCGGCGATCTCCTCACCGGTGACGTCCCCTTCCGGGCAGTTGTACATGGCCATGCCGTTCGAGCGGGCGGGTTCGCCCGGCATGACGACACCGTCAAGCACCACGCCGCTTGCCAGAACCTTCAGCTTGAAATGATGGCTCGTCGCCGCCGCATTCGAGCCGACAGATTCGAATGCCAGCTCATAGCCCCCGTCGCGATCCGCATAGAGCGCGCGGTCCTGCCGGCACTCCGCCGCAGAAGCGGCGGTCGCGGCAAGCAATCCGGCAACAACGAGGGCGGCGCGCATGGCTCAGTGAGCCTTTTCCGTGGCGAGCTTGATGCCGAGCGCGATGAAGACGAGGCCGCTGGCCCGGTCGATCCATTGGCTCATGCGCGCGAAGGCGGCGCGCATCCTTGGCGTCGTCATGAACAGCGAGACGCCGACGAACCAGGCAATGAGGCAGGTGGCCATGACGACGCCATAGCCGAATTTTACCGCGATCGGCGTATGGGCGCTGACGACCGTCGAGAAGATCGACAGGAAGAAGAAGACCGGCTTGGGGTTCAGCGCATTGGCAAGGAAACCGAGGCCGAAGGCGCGGACGGCCGATTGCCCGCCCCTGCCCTCTTCATGACCCTTCACCGCTTCCACGGAAAGGTCGGCCTTGCCGGCCCTCAACGCCTTGATGCCGATATAGACAAGGTAAGCGACGCCGCACCACTTCACGATGTTGAAGAGGTAGATCGACTGGGAAATGATAAGGCCGAGGCCGAGGATCGTATAGGTGACGTGGAACATCAGCGACGTGCCGACGCCGAAAGACGTGACGACAGCCGCACGCCGGCCATGCACGATCGACTGGCGCATGACCATGGCGAGATCCGCACCCGGCGAGACGATGGCGAAGGCGAAGATCGCCATCAGCGAGGCAAGTTCCAGGAGATATTGGCTCATACGATCGTCACCGGTGCGTTGAGGGCCCTATCGGCACCCGCGGGTTGCTGCATGCGCATCAGGGGCGCTGGCCGGAGGGTATCCTGCGGTTCGGCCGCTGTCGATCTTCCACCCTGCGGCAAGGAACCAGGCGCGCCGTCACGCGTGCGGCCGGACACCCGAATAGTGGAAGGAGAGAAAGCCATCGGGCCGCGCTTGTCACAGCATCAGGCGCAGGACCATCAGGACGAGCCCGATGATCGAGACGAACCAGGCAGCCGTGCGCAGGATCGGAATGCCCGCGACATAGAAGAAGGTGAAGACCAGGCGCGCCAGAATCCAGGTCACGGCTCCCGCCGCACCGAGCCCTCCGGTCTTGCCCGTCACGGCCAGCGCAAGCGCCAGCGCGATGAAGGCCGGATAGGTCTCCAGCATGTTGTTCAGCGAGCGCAGCAGGCGCCCTGCCATGATGCTCTTCGTCGTGCGCTGTTCGTCGCGCGGGCCGAGCAGGTACTTGACGCTGAGATCACCGGCGAGATCGAGCGACAATGCCTGAACAAGGATGTGCACGATAAGAAGCACGACACTCCAGCCGAGCACCCAGATTTCCGTCGACGCTGCTGCTGCTTCCATCACCCCTCGCACATCCCGGCGCAGGCTCGATCACGGGAAACCCGCCGCCGGTCGGCGACGAGCACGGAGCGGGTGCCCGAAGAGAGCACCCGCCGCCAGTCTCATTACAGATCGAGAACGAGGCGTTCCGGATCTTCCAGGCTTTCCTTGACGCGCACCAGGAAGGTCACGGCTTCCTTGCCGTCGACGATGCGGTGGTCGTAGGAGAGCGCGAGATACATCATCGGACGGATGACGATCTGGCCACCGACGACGACCGGGCGATCCTGGATCTTGTGCATGCCGAGAATGCCGGATTGCGGAGCGTTGAGGATCGGCGAGGACATCAGCGAGCCGTAGACGCCGCCGTTCGAGATGGTGAAGGTACCACCCTGCATGTCGGCCATGGAAAGCGCACCGTCACGAGCGGCCTTGCCGAGGCGGCCGATTTCCTTCTCGATCTCGGCGATCGACATCTGGTCGGCATCACGCACGACCGGTACGACAAGACCCTTGTCCGTGCCCACGGCGACGCCGACATGGCAGTAGTTCTTGTAGATGATGTCGGTGCCGTCGATCTCGGCGTTGACGGCCGGCAGTTCCTTCAGCGCATGCGTGACGGCCTTCGTGAAGAAGCCCATGAAGCCGAGCTTCACACCATGCTTCTTCTCGAAAATGTCCTTGTAGCGATTGCGCAGGTCCATCACGGCCTTCATGTCCACCTCATTGTAGGTGGTCAGCATGGCGGCGGTGTTCTGCGCATCCTTGAGGCGCTTGGCGATCGTCTGGCGCAGACGCGTCATCTTCACGCGTTCTTCGCGCGGCGCGTCCGCCTCGGAGGACGGAACGCGGGCGGCAACCTTGACCGGTTCGGCGGCAGCAGCGGTAGACGCCGTAATGCCCTTGGCAACGGCTGCGATAACGTCGCCCTTCAGCACCTGGCCACGCTTGCCGGAACCATCGACCTGGTCGGCGGAAATGTTGTTTTCCGCAAGCAGCTTGGCGGCCGAGGGTGCAGCCGGCATGGAAGACGCAGCCGCGGCGGGCTTGGTTTCGGCAGCGGGAGCCGCCGCAACCTTCTCGACCTTTTCGGCAGCAGCAGGCGCGCTCGCACCGGCGGAACCGCTGGCAGAAATCTGGCCAAGCAGACCACCCGGGGCGACGGTCTCGCCGGCGGCGGCCGTGATTTCCGACAGGACGCCGGCGGCCGGCGCCGGCACTTCGATCGTCACCTTGTCGGTTTCGAGCTCACAGAGCGGCTCGTCGGCCTTGATGACGTCGCCGACCTTCTTGAACCAGGTGCCGACGGTCGCTTCGCTGACGGATTCGCCCAGAGTCGGGACGCGGATTTCGGTAGCCATGAGTGTGTTCCGTTCGTGATTCTTATCGTGGTTACTGGGAAGCCGGGCGGATCAACCGCCCAGCGCGTCCTCGAGGAAAGCAGCGAGCTGCGCCATGTGCTTCGACATCAGGCCCGTCGCCGGCGAGGCTGCGGCCGGACGACCGGTGTAGCGCACGCGCTGGTACTTGGCGTCGATATGGGCGAGCACCCATTCGAGATACGGATCGATGAAAGCCCAGCCACCCATGTTCTTGGGCTCTTCCTGGCACCAGACCATCTCGGCATTGCGGAAGCGCGACAGCTCGTTGATCAGCGCCTTGGCCGGGAACGGATAGAGCTGTTCCAGGCGCAGGAGATAAACGTCGTCGATGCCGCGCTTTTCGCGCTCTTCCAGAAGGTCGTAGTAGACCTTGCCCGAGCACATCACGACGCGGCGGATCTTGGCGTCCTTCTGCAGCTTGATCGGGCCGTCCTTGATCACCTCGGCGTCGTCCCACAGCAGACGGTGGAACGAGCTCTCGCCCGCCATTTCCGACAGCGAGGAAACGGCACGCTTGTGGCGCAGCAGCGATTTCGGCGTCATGATGATCAGCGGCTTGCGGAAGTCGCGCTTCACCTGGCGGCGCAGGATGTGGAAGTAGTTCGCCGGCGTCGTGACGTTGGCGACCTGCATGTTGTCTTCGGCGCACATCTGCAGCCAGCGTTCAAGGCGGGCGGAGGAGTGCTCCGGACCCTGGCCCTCATAGCCGTGCGGCAGCAGGCAGACGAGGCCCGACATGCGCAACCACTTGCGCTCACCCGACGAGATGAACTGGTCGAAGACGACCTGCGCACCGTTGGCGAAGTCGCCGAACTGGGCCTCCCAAAGCGTCAGCGCGTTGGGACGGGCCAGCGAATAGCCGTATTCGAAGCCGAGCACGGCCTCTTCCGAGAGCATCGAGTTGATGACCTCGTAGCGCGCCTGCGTGGGCGAGAGATTGGCAAGCGGGATGTAGCGGTCTTCGGTCTCCTGATCGTAGATAACCGAATGGCGCTGCGAGAACGTGCCGCGTTCGCAATCCTGGCCGGAGAGACGGATCTTCGTGCCCTCGACGCAGAGCGTGCCATAGGCAAGCGCTTCCGCCATCGCCCAGTCGATACCCTCGCCCGTCTCGACCATCTGCATGCGGTTGTCCATGAACCGCTGGATGGTCTTGTGGGCCTTGAAGCCTTCCGGGATCGTCGCGATCTTGCGACCGATCTCCTTGAGCTGCTTCATCGGCACGGAGGTCTTGCCGCGACGCTGTTCGTCCTGGTTGTCGGCCGAGCGCAGGCCCGACCAGGCGCCGTCCAGCCAGTCGGCCTTGTTCGGCTTGTAGGACTGGCCAGCCTCGAATTCCTGCTCGAGATTGGCGCGCCAATCCGCCTTCATCTTCTCGAATTCGCCCTCGCTGATCACGCCTTCGCCAATGAGACGCGAACCATAGAGGTTGACCACGGTCTTGTGGGCGCGGATCGCCTTGTACATCTTCGGCTGCGTGAACGCCGGCTCGTCGCCTTCGTTGTGGCCGAAGCGACGGTAGCAGAACATGTCCAGCACGACCGGCTTGTGGAACTTCATGCGGAATTCGGTCGCGATCTTGGCAGCGTAGGTCACCGCTTCCGGATCGTCGCCGTTCACATGGAAGATCGGCGCCTCGATCATCTTCG
>VFQN01005489.1_pt1 | contig 15463 bp, 17 predicted proteins | sample 3512371 | NCBI WGS metagenome assembly VFQN01 (sample SAMN10412370, study PRJNA504923) | tailings metagenome | isolation source: Replicate 2 from Balatoc abandoned mine | place: Philippines: Itogon, Benguet | collected 2017-08-28
CCGCAGCACACCACAATAAGGATGCCGATATTATTTGTTGGTAAGACACACCTGGCTGGGCAGCGCCGCGGCGGTGACGCACAGCACCTGACACATGCCCACTGCCGCAGCACACCACAATAAGGATGCCGATATTATTTGTTGGTAAGACACACCTGGCTGGGCAGCGCCGCGGCGGTGACGCACAGCACCTGCTTCCCGATGGCCGTCACGTAGGTGGCACCCACGCCCGCCGAGCCGCCGAACGCGGCGCCCATGGCGGCGGCGGCGGGGTCGCGGTGCGCCGCCGCCGGCGAAGGCAGCGGCAGCGCCACCGCCGCCAGCGGCGCGGGGTTGAGCAGCGTCAGCACCGCCACGCCGGTGTTGGTGGCGGCGGCCACGTAGTTGGGCATGGTGGGGTGCACGTGCAGGCCGTACACCTTGGGGGTGCGCTTCAGGCCTGGGGAAGGGGGGTGGAGGCATGGTGTGGGGCGTGAAAAAGCAGTGCCTTACACCTTGGGGGTGCGCTTCAGGCCTGGGAAGGGGCGTGGAGAGGGGTTTGCAAGAGGAGGGCAACGTGGGTGTGACGTTGGTGCTGTAGGGTGCAGGGTGTGGGGCGTAAGGAAACAGCGTCAGGGGTGTGCTTCAGGCCTGGGCAAGGGGGGCAACCGCGGAGCGGCGACGTAACGGAACCGGAAACGGTCAGCCTGCGGAGGACGAGGTTAGGGGGGTGGAGGGAGGGCATGGAGTGTTGGAAAGGAGTGAACATCAACCGCCTCATGGGCAAGCACTCGATACCCCTACCCTACCCACCCTGTGACGCCTTCCACGCCTGCATTCCTCGCGTCTCACGCCTGCCCACCCCAGGAATGCCCCATGCTGCTCTCACCTGCGGGTGTCATGGCCTCCAGCTCGCACGCCTGCCGCACGCTGCCGCTGACAGGGTGCGCCAGCAGCACGTGTCCGCTCTCCGTGCCCAGCAGCAGGCTGTGCACGCCGCTGGCCACGTAGCCGCGGGCCCAGTGCGCCATGCACGTCAGCACGCCACCCGGCACCTTGATCTTGGTGGTCTCCTGCGCACACGGAAAGCAAAGAGAGGGAGGCCAACAGGTAGGCCACAGTGCAGATGCGTGAGTAAAGCGCAGTGGAGGGTGGCGAGCTGAAGGCCTCAGCAGGGCGGCAGAAGATTGGGTACAGGTGGTTCTATGCATTGGGTATGACGACCAAGCGCTTGTGAGCTGCAAAGTGGTGGCACCGATTCCTAGGTTGCTTAAGGATCGGCAGGGCAAGTCTGCCGGCCCGGAGCTCACCTTAAGGGTCGCGACGTCCAGCCCCATGACTCGGTGGTCGGCCCCTGCACACGGGCAAGCGCCGCACCGGGTGATGGGGCGTAGGGCACAGCGCTGGTTGCTGCCCAGCCCTGCCACAACACCTTAACTGTCCCCAGCTACTCCGCGCTCCACGCACAGGCACCTCACCCCACCACCTGAAGGTCAGTCACCGCCAGCCGGTGCTCTCTGCCCTGCCCTGCCCTCCCCTTCCCGCCCTAGCCCCAGCCCCACCTCCCTGTACTCCTGCACCCCGCCACCCGCAGCCCACCCGCCGAAAACACCAACGCAACAGGTACCGCACCGCACCACCACGCCCGTCATCGCCAACCGGTGCCCTCCGCCCTGCCCCGCGCCCTCATGTCTCCTGCCCCGCGCCCTCATGTCTCCTGCCCCGCGCCCTCATGTCTCCTGCCCCGGCCCCATCTCCCCCCTGTTTTCCTGGCACCCACCCACCCGCGGAGAACACCAGGCACCTCGTGTCCTCCGGGTCCTCAGCCACCGGCACCACCGCCAGGCTGCCGGGCAGCAGCTCACGGTCGTGCGCTTTGGCGCCCGCGCGGGGGCCAAGGCCCTCCGCCAGGGTGGCGGACGAGGGCGCCGGGCCCGCGCCCGGGCCGCCCTTGGCTGCCGGCTCGTACAGCGCCACGCTGCCGCCCGCGTGGCCCACCAGCAGGGCCTCCCCTGCGTGACCGCGCAGCTCCAGGGGCAGCAGCGACACCACCGCGGACTTGTGGTTGGACACCAGCCGCATCACGGGCTGCGGCACAAGGGCGGGACAACTCCATTAAAAATGACAGCAAGCCATGTCAGGTCAAGGGAACTACGGCGGTGGGTGCAGTAGGCGCATAACGGGCTGCGGTGGGTGAGTGCAGTGTGGGACAGTCCAAAGGTTAAAAGAGCACGAGTCAGGCATCGGCGACCCATGGGTACAGCAGATGTGATTGAAGTTGGGTTGGCTTGATTCCTTCGCAAGTGGCGCCACGGACACGCAAACGACCAGTCGGCCTGCTACCTTGGATTCATGATACTGGTTGCAGATAGCATAGCATCCCCCGCCCACTCTATTCACGCCTTACCCCTACCTACTCCTCCATCACGTCCACCCCTAGGCCCCGCCCACCACCCTCCCCGGCTGCCCTCACCCTCGTGGGGAAGAGCTGTATGCACCGCACGATGCCGTCCGAGCAGCCCACCGCTAGCACGGGGCTGTCCAGCACCTGCTGCCCCCGGGGCGACAGCGCCGTGGCGTGGTGGCCCGCGCCGCGGAACAGGAAGGCCACGGCCGTGGGCGCCTTGCCCTCGAACACGCCCTTGCCCAGCTCCAGCACACGCCCGCTGGCCAGGTCTACCACCAGAAGCTTGTTCTCACATGCGATGATCAGCAGCCTGGTGGTGTAAGGAAGAGGGGAGTAATGGTGTTCAGCTTGAGGGTGCGGCATCACTGCAACGCCTGCAACGAGGTCAGTCAACCACCACCACAGCTTGCCAATTGCAGGTGTGCCGCACCGGAAGCTGCCTCACCTCTGCCCTCGCAGCGCGCGGATGTCCGCGGCCCGCGGCGGCGGGGAGCTGCATCCGGACGCCAGGCTGTGGCGCCACGACAGCTGGGTCTGTGGGGGCGCGGGGCACGTGGGTCGTGGGAGGTGCAAGGGAATGCGAGGGCACGCGGTGCTCATGCTGAGTCTGTGTAGGGCGCGGGGGCGCGGGTCGTGGGAGGTGGGAGGTGGGGAATCGTGGCGAGGGATGCATGGTGGGGGTTGAGGAGGCGAACGTGCAGCGCGAGGTGTGGGGGATTCGGGCGGCCGCTCAGCACTCCCGTGCGCCGATGGTGCAATTTGTGGGGCTCTCTCACATGACCAGTGAGTGGGTTGTTGTCCAACAGGCATGGACAAGCCCCTGTGACGTTGCGGCTGCCCAGCTCCACCCAGAGCAGGTGTACCGGCATGCTGCTCTGGCGTAACCTGCTGGTGCCACGGTCCCATCCGCTCCACGGTGCAATCAACGCCGCTCCCACACTTTCACCCTCGCCGGCCATGGGGCGATGGCACCACCTGCCCGACACATCCCCGTCCACCCGCCAGACCATATGTGCCACGCACATGTCAGAGGAGCGCATGCCCTTCACAGCACCCGTCACCATCCTTCATGACGCACGTAGCACAATGACCCTTCGCCATGGCCCACTACTGTAGGGTCACCTGGTCTGAGCCATGGGATCACGACGGTGCAGCCAGTGCTACAGTGCGGCCGACATTCACATCCCCAAATTTTCGGTGCAGCGCGAATCACCACCCACGTCACCGCCGCTGAATGCACCAGCCCAGGGCCTCCTGCCCTCCCCTTCCACACCCTACCCCACCTGCGCCACATCAACGTCTAGGAAGTGCACGTCCTTGACGGCGCCAGTCGGCTCCCGCTTGGGGACCCCCACGCCACCCGCCAGGCCCCCGCCCGGCACTGGGTGCAGCAGGGAGGGGTTGGGCTGGAAGGTGCCGTCGCGGGGGTGCGCCTGCGCCAGCTCGGCGTCCACGCTCAGCACCTCATCGCCGCCACCCAGCTGAGCCTCCCAAATGACCTACATGAAGTATATTATGTGCCATTTGGTGGCAAAGAGCCACTTGTTAGCAGCTGGTTTCGGCAGGATGTTGCGCCAAGGGGCAAGGGGTGTAGTTGGCAGCGGTGCGGGAGACTCGGGCCTGGGGCTGGCGGCTCCCGGGGGCGACAGCTTCGCGGAGCGCACCTGCTTCGTCTTCCAGTCAAAGACTGAGACATGGTTGCTCTTCGTGGCTGCGACAACCCAAGGTAGGACGGGGTGAAACTCCGCTTGCCGGACCTGCGCCACGCCGGGGTAGGGGCTGTCAGCAGGTGCCAGGTTCACCCGCCCGAAGCTCCGACTTCCGGGGTTTGCTGTAATACCTTGTCGCTTGCTGGATGGAAGCTATGTAGGCTTAGCATCCTCGCAACGAAGCGTTCGAGAGGGCCCCCTAGTTGAAGGAATGCAGGAGAGGATCAGCCCCGTTCAGAGACCCTTGAGCGAACAGCTGCATCGCCGAGTGTACATTGCTGTGTGTTGAAACTTATCGACGTGTTGCAATACCCGCAAATAGGGGCAACCCAACCGCAGGGCTGTTTACATACAAAACTTGTTTCCCAGGGTGGGTTCGGCGATGCAGTACAGCTCAACGATATCTTGGTGCTAGTCACTGATCTGAGTAGCATGTAACTGGCAGTCGTGTTGTGTGCGAACGACCCAAGGGGCTCCCAATGCCGTAGAGCGGGGACCTCCCTTGAACTCACAGGCTTGGCTCGACACAGCCTAGTACTATGGAGTACTAGTACATCCTCTACAGCATCTTAGTGTCGATACTTGATAATTACATACTTAGACGCGGGTTCCAAGACAACCCTTCCAACCTTCGAAGGATGCACTGACACCCGAACGCGGGGAGGCCCGCCTCGGCCCCCTCAACAAGAGCCATGGATGGAAATTTTGTAGCCGACGTCCGCTTGGACGATTCGGACGAGGTAGGTCTGGACAAGCTGCCTCGCCGTTTGGGTGAAGCCTTGCTACTGTGCGACGCTTAAAAGATACAAACAAACAATCCTGTACGCCATACGGAACTGCACAGGTTCTTCAGCTGCCTGTGGTGAAGAGCAAAGTGAAGAAGCTCCTCCAGGGCGCTGTAAAGAAGATAGCGCTGCTTGGAGCTCCGGTGATTCCTTCAAGCGATGACTCTCTGGAGCAGTTTCTGCAGTCGGCGGGTCGCTTCTTTGGGAAGGACCCGGCGAACTGGGAGCAAGTCGGTGAGCCTGCCATGCCAGCACACATGCACGCCACAGCGGGGGCACCCACGGTAACAATACGCCAGGGCAGGAGACACTAACGCTGCCCAGAGGCAGGCTACCAAGGAACATTACCGTATGGGCCATCTGGGTCGTGGGTTTTCGGGGGGGTGCCGGGTGTAAGGGAAAGCAGTGGGAACCTGCAACCTTGTTCCAGCAGGCCCCACACACAGCCTGGCTGCTGCCCCAACAGCTGCCGCATGCATCACACACAAGCACTTCAACGCTTGTAGGTGATACCAAGGTGGAGGTCATGGAGGAGGCGGGCAAGCGCACCACCAAACTCACGGGCGTGTTCACGGGCACGGAGCTGGCGCTCATGGTGGAGAACCCCTACTTCGACGAGCGATTGCCTGCCAGGGAGGACAAGCCGGAGCTAAACTTCACGCACAAGCGGACACTCATTCGCACAGACGATGAGTGGCAGGAGGTGGGCACGCGTGTAATGGGGAAGGAATTCGACGCCTTTCGGAGGCCGTCCAGCGGGGACGTGCACCGCAGCAGGGGCGGCACGCAAGCACCTCACCACGTGGCTTTGGGCACTGCCGTAATACGTCGTGCAGCTGCATCGCCTGACGGTACTCAGTTCCTTGTTTGCACGTCAATGTCGTGCACCTGCAGCTGATCTCGGAGCAGCCCTGGAGCGCCAGCAAGCGCCGGCAGCTGCTGACGGCGTACCTCCATGCCAAGGTGAGCACAAGGCGTGCCGCCCACATTCCGTGGGTAGCCCGTGAGAGGCAGATGCAGCACTTACAGCGCAGACCCACCGGCACCAGCTCACCGCAAGGCCGGGATTGTTCCGGGTTGGACCGTCGGCTCCAGAGTCATAGACGATGAGGGGCACCTGCAGTCCTGCACCTTGCACCATGTGACTGTGCCACCCATGCAACCATGTGCCACCCATGCAACCATGTGCCACCCATGCAACCAGAGCATGCCCATATGCACACAGCACCACAGCTGGAGGCGGAGGACGCCACGCTGGTAACGGAGGGCGCCCACATACCTTAGCACATAATCGTACCACCCATGCAACCAGAACCTGCCCATGCCCACCATATCCCACAGCTCAGGCACTCACTCTGCTTGCCTGCACCTGTCTCCGGCTCAGTATGCCTGCATCCCGCACCGCATCCGCTACACACTGTCCCACAGCTGGAGGCGGAGGACGCCACGCTGGCCACGGAGGGCGCCCACGGCTTCTGGGAGCTGTCCATCAACAAGGACCACCACGGCGACATTCGGCTGGACAGGCTGGCCGCGCTGCTCAACCGCCTGTCCTCCCCCAACATCGAGGTGGCCACCACCACCGCAGCAGCCCTGTGGGGGCTTGCCACCACCGGCCTAAGCCGCCGCGCTCTGGCGGACCTTGACATTGTGACACTGCTGCTTTCCAACATCAAACGCACGCTCAAGATGCCCACGGTCCCGGACGACGCGGGCGCGGGCGGCGTGAGCGTTTCCAGCAGCGGCGGCGCGGGAATGGAGGATGGGGAAGGCGGCGGAGGTGGAACGGAGGGCGGGGGGCGGCCGCCGTTCGGGGCGGTGGCGGAGTCGCAACGCAACCGGTACCAGTCGTATCTTGTGGGCGCGCTGAGCGTGCTGCTGATTGACCGCAACTGCCGGCGGGCGTACCTGCAGCAGGAGCCGGAGTTTGCGACGCTGTTTACGCTGGCGAGGAACTTGGAGGGCTACGCGGCGGCGGCGGCGGCGGCGCGGCGGGAGGCGGCGGCCAAGCTGCTGACCACGCTGGTGCAGCGAGACGCGGACGCGCGGCGCAGCCTCATTGCCAGCGGCGCCCTGCGCAATGTCATGGCGCTGCTCAACCCCAAGGTGTGGGGCGGACGGCGCCAGGCGTGGCAGGCTTGCGATGGGGGCATTTTTATCGGGAGCAGCAAGGGCCAACAAGGATGATCCATGAGTGTCGTACCTAGCTCCCGGTGCTCAGGAGATCAGAGCTCCACACGGCAGCCTCTCTGCATGCATCAACCCACAGCCGAGGTTGTATCACCTATGAGCAGAGTTCCTTTGATGATGCACGGCCGTGATCCTCCAGCATGCCGCTGAAAGACATAGCTGTGTACAGCTTGCATGCATTCGCTATTACGTCCTGCCAGGGCCCCCATGACCCACAGCCAATTTGCGACCTGCGAGCATACTTTCCATTACTTCACTACGATGAGACTTCACTACCATAAGTATTTACCCTTTTTGGTGCAAACCCTACGCGTGCTGCCTGCCAGGGCCCCGGCGAGTCCATGATCCAGTTCTGCGCCGCCAGCCTGCTGGCCACGCTGGTGCTGGACGACGACGCCATGGAGCTCATCCGCGACAGGGGGGAGGCGCCGCTCATGTTCGAGGCGTGCATCGTGCTGCTGCAGAGCACCATGGGCAAGCTGAAGCGGGAGGTGGCGCGCTTCTACGGCCAGCTGCCGCAGTGAGTCGCACGCCGTGCACCACGCTCTTGGGGCATGCTGAACGGCGCTGCAGCTGGGTTGCCGGGTGCACATACACCATGTCCAACACCGTACTGCCCCTCTTTGGTTGTTGCGCCCGGCTTATCGGCACGGAAGAGGCCTGTTTCTTCCTTTCCGCAACTGTCGCCGGCCCCCTGGCTGTTCACCTACCGTAAATACCGGTGATGACACGGTGTGGTGTGCTCCCCAGGGAGGAGGTGGACCCTGCCGCGCAGCCCTTCGACGTGGAGCTTGGCGTGCGGCTGGCGGAGGCTGCGTCGCAGGCCATGTGGGGCAGCGCGCACTACTGCGTCATGATGGAGCCCATCCAGGTCAAGGTGGAGCACATCAGCATGCTGGGTGAGCAGCGCACAATGCAGCACCTCCCTTCTACGTAAACGCCTTTTGCTAGGTAGTAGGGCAGAGTGAAAACGTGCAGGTCCCCTCCTTGCCCATCCTGCCAATGACACCACTCCCAACACACCCGGCCCCAGGCACACCCAAAACCGCAATCCACACCCCATGACCCCGAAACCTCCCACCCTTCTCTGTACCATTCGCATTTCACGAATCCTGCCCTCTCCATACCCCGTTTCCCGGCACCCGCAGGCAACATGGGCATGGACTGCTACACAACCGTGGCCCTCCCTCTGTCCCGCGTCGCGCACTGCGTCACCGCCTCGCTGGCCACCCTGGCCGCCAACCCCGACGCCGCGCAGCTCATCATGGACTCCCCTGACGACGTCGCGCTCAACTTCCTCATGGCCATGCTGGACTGCGTGGAGACGGAGAACTTTGAGCGCGCGGGGCACGTCAAGGCGTCCGCGTGCGCGGGGGTGGCTTTCCTGGCGTGCCACCCCATCGGCGCGGAGGGCGACGAGTGCATGTGCGGGCCCTTCCGGACGAAGCTGCTGGGCCTGGGCGCGTTTGGGGCGCTGCTGCGTGCGGCGCTGAGCAGCGTGATGGACTCAGAGTGCGACCGGATCATCCAGCAGGTGGGATGGGGTACGACAGGCCTTGGATACACGGCGACCGGGTTATCCAGCAGGTGGGGTAGGATTGGGATGCGGTGGGCTGCGGTGACTGAGTGTGATGGGCTTAGTTGAGGCGGGGGTTCAGGTGCGGTATGGCATAAGAGCACACGTGCAGAGGCTGCTAGGATCGTGCTGCAGGTGGGTTGAGGGTGGTTGATGTGATGGGCAGGTGAAGTCCGGGTTGCCAGAGCGCTGCCTTTGGGCCTTGCTGAAGAGTAGCTGCACGTGACTCCATAGCGTCAAGCGCAGCTGCTGGGATGCAGCAGCGCTGGGCGTCACGCCCAATATCGCATGCACGTGACACGCATCAACTGCAATGCGGGAGCGTTGTTTGTGCAATGCGGGAGCATTGTTTGAGCATGGCGTGTGTGCGTTAATACACTACAGGCCGCCGCCATCGGCCTGATGTACCTGTCCACCATGGCGGGCGCGGTGGACGGCGCCGCCCTGGCCATGTATGCCGCGCTGCTGACCGACAGCGATAACAGCGAGATGATTGAGTTCCTCATGGCTGGCATGTGGATCCTGCTGCGCAACGGGGACAACCGCAAGGTGCGCGGGTCTTGGGGCACTCAGGGGTATTAGGAGTGTGTGGGACGACCGTAATGTGTGGGGAGGGGCAGGGGTATTAGGTCATGTGTGACAACCGCAAGGTGCGGGGGTTGGGCCAAGGACCCTCAGGTCTGTGTGGCACACCGGCCGCGGTCGCCTGGGTGCTTCGAAGGTGCTTTCAGGGAGGGCTTCCTCGCCTTGCGCCCGCTTAGCAGTGACCGCCTGGGCGCCTTGCCGCCACAGTGCAAGGGATAAGATGATAACCCAGAAGCAAGTGGCTTGAGTGCGAAGTGCTGTAGCCTAAAGAGCTGTTGGTGCCGTTGTCGGTCCCTGCCACGTGCAGGTCCTGGGCACGTCGTTCAATCCCTCGTCCGCCAACGCCATTGCCAAGAACATGATCAACAAGCTCAACGACGCCATCACGCTGCACGAGATCAACGACGAGGTGGCCGCAAAGACGGCCAAGATCCGGGCCGCGGCCACCGGAGGGGAGGGCGGGCCACATGCCAGCGCCGCGGGTGAAGCGGACGAAGGGGCCCAGCCTGCAGCGGTCCGAATCCCGGCTACGGGGGACGCTGGGAGGGAGGCGAGGGAGGAGGGTGCCAGCGGGGATGCGGCGGCGGCGGCTGCGCTGGAGGATACGGAGGCGATAGAGGAGCAGCGGATGCAGCAGGAGGCGGAGGGGGCGGCGGCGGAGGCAGGAGGGGAGGGTGCGCAGGGGGGTGAGGGTGGAGAGGGCGCCGGAGGTGCGGAGGGCGCGGGAGAAGGGGCGGGGGCGGAGGAGGGTTCGAGAGCGGTGTCGCCGGAGGCGAGTGGGGAAGCGGGGGTTGAGGGGCGGCAGGAGCAGCAGCAGCAGCAGCAGCGGCCGGGGTCCCGGAACCTGGCAGCGGCGGCGGAGGACAGCAGTCTGACGTCAGAGGTGAACGAGGAGGACGAGAAGTACATTCCTCGCGACGTGACGGACATGCCGGGCGGCGAGAAGGTGTACGACAACATGGACAAGCCGTTCCCGTCGGCCATGATGCTCAAGCGAAGGAACAGCGACGGCGGCAGGGCGCGGCGCAAGGCGGAGGCCGTCAAGGGCCGCATGCAGCAGGTGGGGCGAACGCGTTGGGGTAAGGGCAGGCGTGTGTGTGGGGTACCGGTGCGGCGGTCGTGCCTAGCGTGTGCACGTGGATAGGCACGCGTAGGGTGTCCTGGTGCGCTGCTTACCCTATGTTCCAGGTCTGCGGCAGCAAGTAGACCCTGTTCCAACGACGTTCCTTCAAACGGGTTACTGCCCTGCCGCCCCCCTGCTTAGCCCCAGTGCCCCCGCTGCATAACGCTCAAAGGCTTCTTACACATCTACTGCTTACAACCCGCCCTCCGCAGCTGGAGAAGCGCTTCGACAAGCAGCTCAAGGACAACTGGGGCCTGGAGACGCTGGTGTCGGTGGGCGAGTCGTGGCTGCCGGCCATGCTGGAGCAGGACGGCGGCGGCGAGGCCACGGACGTGCCGGTGCTCAAGCTGTTCGAGTTCCTGGTGGCCTCCATCTGCATGTTCATGGTGGACGACGACGGCCTGCCGGAGCGCCGCGAGCTGGACGTGTTCAGGCTGTCGGCGCCGGAGGGGGCTCGCAAGTGAGTCCGCGCGCCGTACAGTACCCGGTGTCAGCCTGCTTGCTGCACATCGACGGCTGTACTGCGCATGCCTGTGCTTCCTAAAAGAGTTGCCTACCGTATTATGATGCCGACTTGTAACATGTACTAATGCCCAACACACTGCTGCACATTGATGGCTGTGCTGCATGCCTTTGATCCTGTGCGCAAAAGGCAATGGTTTAACACGGTGCTGGCACGTGCCTCCTCCACTGGTGAGTTACTGTCCTCCGCTTGCCTACCAACCTCGCCCCGCAGCAAGACCTGGTGGACGGTGGACGCGCGCGCCCCCGAGGCGGAGGGCATTGTAGACAGCGACACGGAGCGCGCGCTGCGCATCCTGCTGCAGATCCTGGGCATGCACCTGTCCGCCGCGTGGAAGTCCATGCAGCTGGGCGTGCTGACGCTGTGGAACGCGTGCTGCCGCCACCCCAACATGGAGCGGCACGTGGTGGAGCGAGGCGTGGCCCTGAAGCTGCTGCTGGTCGCCAACAACCCCGCGTGGCCGCCCTCCCTGCGCGAGATCTCCGGCGGCTGCCTGGAGTTCTTCCAGGAGCGCTGGTCCAACCTGCTCACCTTCGGGCCGGGGCACCTGCCAGGGGGACAGCTGTCGCCGGAGATATCTGGGCTGCAGCCCGGCGCGCCGCCAACCGACGGGATCGTGCCGTACATGGGCGTCATGGTGGGCCTGGTGAACACATGCAACCCGCTGATGGAGTACCGCGGCTGCCACGGCCTCGCGCGCATGACGTACACCGCGCCGTACGGCTGCCCGGACCCCAAGGGCTTCCTCAAGGAGGCCAAGGCGGTCGCGTCGGCGCTGGGCGCGGTCGAGGCGCTCATAGCGCTGCTGAAGCGGCTCAACAAGCGGTACCAGAACCTGGGGGGGCCGGCGGGGCTGGTGGGCAGTCTACGGACCGCGTCTCCAGGGTTGGGGCAGGGCGGCCGGCCCAACGGCCCCACGCACGTGCCGGGAGGGGACGGGGACAACCCCTCCTCCTTTGAGCGGGACATGCAGAACCTGGAGGCGGTGCAGGACATCTACTTTGTGGCGATGGCGGGCCTGCTGAACCTGTCGGTGCTCAAGACCAACCAGGTGCCCATTGCGAAGCGCGGGCTGCTGGTGCTGCTGGGCACTAACACGCTGTTTTACAACCGGGTGGTGGCGCTACGGGCGCAGCTGAACGCGACGCGGCCGGGCGCGGCGGGGGCGGCCGCGGGCGCGGACGCGCTGGCGCGCGAGGAGCAGCTACTGCACCTGTGCAGCGCAATCATCCAGAACATCAGCTTGCACCCGCAGAACCGCACGCGGCTATACAAGGCGGAGCTAAAAGGCAGCGTGGCACTGGATAAGGTGATCGAGGCGGCCACGGACGTGGATGAGGAGACGAGGACGGCGGCGGCGTTCCTGCCCGCCATCCCCAGCATGCGGTCGGTGTCGCCTGCCGCCCAGGCCAGCAGCATGAGCCTGGGGGCCAAGAGCACCAAATCGAGGAGCGCGGGGGTGCGCAGCCCTGCGAAGGCGGGCAGCCGGATAGGGGCGGGCAGCAAGATGACGCAGAACGGCCAGGTAAGCGGGATTGTGTGGGCTGTGTGGAGTTTTGTGGGTTGTGTAGCGCGGTGGGGTTATGTGTTGCAGTGAAGTTGTGAGTTGTGTAGCGCAGTGGAGTTATGGGCTTTGAAGAGCTGTCGCGTAACGCGCAGTAACGTGCAGTGGAGTGGCGTGCGTGCATAGGGCCCAGGAAGCGGGGCTTGCACCATGCGGGCTGGCGAAGAGCCAGCTGCAGAGCATGTAGCAGGGACACACGGTACGGGTACTGTGCGCTGACGCGGTGCTGGCGGTCTGTGCTGGTCGCAGGTGCTGAACGGCAGCATCGACACGGCCCTCGCGGGCCATGTGCGGCCCAAGGTGGTGTTCCCGCCCATCTGCGACCGCTCAAACAACTCGGACACGGACGCGCGCCCTGGCTACAACTCGTCGCCCCGCTTCAGCACCGTGGGCCGGATTAACAGCATCCACAGCGTACGCAGTGAGTACCTCTTCCATCTAAACGCCTCAAACCGGGGTATGGGTTTGGAGAACCAGCGCGCCGTTTAGCTGACGTGACTGACAGGGTGGTGGCCTCCTTTAAGGCATACGCCTGCAGTACGCCACTGCTGAAGCCTAAGGCGCATGGCGCGTAATGGGATATCAGGTGTCTTCGTTGGAATAGTACATTGCTCGGTCGTGTGGCACCGTACGCCACTGCTGTAGCCTGGCGCCCGTGGCAACTCGCATGCACGCTTGGGTCAGCCATCAGTACCCGTGGGTCGTGAAACCTGAGTTGCTAATGAAAGCGCATGTCCTCTGCCTTGCCCCGCACACCTGCAGGCGGCTCCCCGGCCGGGGGCAGCACCACAGGGCCATTGGAGTACACGGAGGGCGGGGCCATGAGCCACGAGGCCCTCACAGACTCGCGGTACCGCTTCCTCACCTGGATCGACAACACCTTCCACGACCTGGAGGCAAGTACTTGCCCCACAGGGCTATATGCACAGCTAGCCAGACGCCTCTGCACCAACACTCCATCCTTGTCCCGGCATACACCTTCGCAGAGTGGCGGTTGTTGCTGCAGTTGCTGTACCACACCAAGCCAGACCAACCTCCGTACCTGCCCACACGCCTTCCCACAAACGAGGCTTTCGTGCTATCTGGTTGAACATATCCTGTCTTACCATACCCTCAGGCCGGCGCCAATGTGCCCTTCTCCAAGAAGGGCCCCGGCGGCGGCGACGACCGGGCCTCAACCGTGGGTGGCAAGAGCTACCGCAAGCAGCTATGGGACGAGAACGGCGACTGGCTGCCCAACGAGCCCGAGTCCTTCAAGGCGCTCAACAAGCTGCTCGCGCGGCCGCTGAGCCACCTGTGGCAGGACACGCCGGAGCACCGGCAGCGGCAGGGCAAGCAGCGCTGGGAGCCGCTGGTGTCCGAGTACCGGGAGGCATCCGGCAGCAAGCCGCTCACGCGACCTGCCACCAAGCTGCTGTCTACACAGCCCCCCAAGGACGAGGAAGAGCTGCTGCTGGCAGCTAGCCAGTTCATGGGCATGGCGGATTACGACTCGGAGGAGGAGACGGAGAGCGGCGGCGTCGGGGGGCAAGGGGCGGGGCTAGCGGCGGCCGGGGCGGGCAGCGGAGCGGACGCGGGCAATGCGGGCAATGGGGCGAAGCGCTCCGGGCCGCCGCCGCCCAGCTCGATGGCGGCCATCCTGCAGAGCGAGTTCAGCTCCGACATCGCCAAGCCCACGTTGTCCACGGCGTCGCTGGGGCCGGCCAACCGGCCCAGCACTGCGCTACGGGAGAAGGGGCGTGTGGGGCTGACGGTGCTGCAGGCGCACCCGGAGGCCATCGCGGCCACCCTGGCTCGCAAACAAGCGGAATCATCACACCTCGACGCATTCGGAGGCGTGGGCATGGACATCAGCGACCCGCCGGCGGGGGGTGAGGGGCAGGGTGATGGCGCGCGGGCGTTGCCGCTCAAGGTGTGCCTCGGCCCGAAGCGGCCTCGACAGGTCATCTCCTTCGAGGACCGCATCATCATCGACAACGACGCGTCGCGGCCCACGCTGACCATGTTCGAGCACGTGGAGGGGTCCAAGGTGTCCGACGGTCTGTTCCCGTCGTACATCCTGCCCAACGGCAAGCGCGCACACATGTACTACAACGGCGGCATGCTGCTCGACGAGGTGTCGGTAGAGGCGGTCATCCCCCCACCGCGCCCGTCGACGGTCCCCCAGGCGCTGCAGCAGACCATGCCTCTGGCCAACGTCCTCAACCTCATTGCCAAACCGCCCGGCAGCGCGCCGCCGTTCATTCCGTACAAGCCGGTGCCGCGGCTGGTGCCGTTGCCGTCCATGCATACGCTGACGGTGAAGCGGCCGGACCAGCTGGCGGCGGAGGCGTTCGGGGACCTGCGCGAGGACAACCTGCAGCTGGTGATCCAGGCCAAGAAGATCATCAAGACGCAGACCACCACGCGTGTGGAGAACATCGAGGTGAAGCCGCAGGAGGAGCGCGAGCCGTGGACGCTGCCCTCGTCCATCTTCAAGAACAGGGTCAAGGAGTGCGACGCGCGGGCCTTCTTCGACAGCCACCAGGTGCGTGGGGACGAGAGCGTGTAGCAGATGCGGTGCGGGATGCAGGCATAGGAAGCCTTGGCACGCTTGGGGAGAGTGTGTGGAGGAGGGAGCGAAGGCAGTTTGGGTGGCTAGTTCCTGACCTGAGCTGACGGGGCGCGGGGGAGTGGTGTGCGGACCCCCTGCTGTCGTGTGGCTGCCGGCAAGCAACGCGTCCAACGGCACACGTGGCGCAAGCCACCCTTGAGCCCTGTCGCTTTTCGTAACCCTGTACCGGCATGCTGTCTGCAGGTGGAGGAGAAGATGTTTGAGCGCGACTGGCAGCGCGCGTGCAGCAAGGAGAAGTTCACCAGCATGATGAGCCGCGAGAACAAGGCCAACAAGGAGGGCAAGGACGAGAAGGTGGCGCTCAAGGAGGTGCACGACGTGCTGCTCAAGTACTACGCGCAGGTGGGGGGGGGGGGGGGGGGCTGCCGGTACCTGGGGGTGTTTTTGGAGTGGTGCGCGGCGCCTATA
>VFQN01005490.1_pt1 | contig 15462 bp, 26 predicted proteins | sample 3512371 | NCBI WGS metagenome assembly VFQN01 (sample SAMN10412370, study PRJNA504923) | tailings metagenome | isolation source: Replicate 2 from Balatoc abandoned mine | place: Philippines: Itogon, Benguet | collected 2017-08-28
CCTCCGGCACCTCCCTCCAGAAGGGCACGTAGTGCTGGTAGGGCTGCAGCAGGTGGTGGAAGAACGCGTAGTAGCCTGGAGGGGGAGGGGGAGGGAGGGCACGGGGTCAGGGTCAGAGCGGGGCGGAGGGTTGGGCCCAGAGACACTTGCACTACCGCCAGCCTCTAGTCATTCCGTCTGCACAGCTGAGGCCACCTCCTTGACCAATGCCACACCCCTGTCCCGCCCTCCCCCACCGCTCTCCTCCTTGACCACCAGGCTGCCCAGCGCCAGCAGCTGCTCCAGCCTGCTGCTGCACGACTGGCCGTCCAGGTGCAGCAGCCACTTGTGGCTCGAGTGGTACAGCATGTCCTTACGGGGCTGCGGGGTAATGTAGCACGTGTGTCACAATCCTGGACAACGACTTCCGACGACCTGCGCTGCTGTGTCAGTGCGCATGCTGCACCCCGTTCACGGGTGTTTGCAAGCGACATTACGTTTCCCTCGCAACCCACACCGCTACGACAAACACGTTGCCCCGTCCTGCATCCTCACCCTCCCTCGAGGGCACACTAGGGTGCTCCTCCAGCAGCCCTGCTACCTGTATCAAGCCACTACGGGGCACTTGGTGCTTGCGCCGCCCCTACTGTATCTGCCGCTATTGTTACCACTGCTGAACCGCTGCCCACCGCCGCCGCTGCCACTACTGCCGCTTTCGCCCTAGCTGCTGTTGCCCCTGCTCCCACGCTGCCCACCTGCTGCGCCACGTCCAGAGGGAGGCCCGACTTGTTGGCGGAGCGCGCCCAGCCCCACACAAAGTGCTTCCGCACATCGCACGACAGGCCATCTGGGCCGGAGGACCTGTTCGAACACAACGGCATGTCGGTTCGCCATAATAACCACTGCTGACATAGAATGCATGCATGCATGCATGCATGTAGTGAGGGGAATAAGGGATGTGTGATGCCAAGACAACTCCATGTGTCCCACTGGCGCAGATGGCAATGCCACTGCAGCATTGCTGCTCATCTCTGACAGCTGCGCCCTGGACGGCCGCACCAGAGCCATGCCCGTCGGTGCGCTCCACTCACTTGCATATGTTCTTTCCCTTCTTGCCCTTGCGGTACAGCTCTGGGGCGTGTGCGCTCGCTGCGCGCATGTAGGGGGCGAACCTAGGTACGGGCACAGACACAAGAGGCATCACTGATTTAACTACGCTGGATAAGCAACGCTATATGTTCTTTTCCAACCCCATGATGGAGAGCACTACCGTGGCAAACTGACGAAGCGTGAAAGCAGGTAAACGGGTCCTTCACCCGCCCACCTTCCGAACAGCACCTCCCGCTTGCTGGCCCACGGCCACGTGGCGCTGAAGTTGGCCGCCCGGTCCAGCAGCTGGGCCGTGAAGTTGCGCATGGCGAAGTGAATGTCGGGCACCAGGATGTCGGCGTACGACACGGACTTGCAGAAGCGCAGGAGGGGCGGCAGGCGCTGCGGGTCGGTGCCGTTGGCGTAGCGGTGCAGCAGCACGGAGGGCTCGTCGCCAGTGGTAACGATGAACTCGACGTTGGGGAGCGCTGTGCCGAAGGTGGCCGACAGGGCTTGGAACAGGGCCAGGTGCGCCACAATCAGCCGCTGTGTGCACGGGAGCCCCGGGTGCCATTCGGGGGGCAAACGGGAGGGGCCCACATCAGGCGCTTGCATGCCGCAACAATGGGCACGTGGAATACCGTGCGAAGCTATGGCAAGAGTAGTCCTGCATAATGCACACCTACGCTCTGCACAAGGCCCCATGGCCATTCCCTGATTGCCCCTACGTCCTCTTCGTGTGCAGTCACCAGCATTTTCGTGATTACCTGACACCTCAGACGGTTCCCTCGCGTTTTATGCGTACCCCCCGCTGCAGTGTGTGAGCCAAGGCAAAGGCAGGTGCTCCAAGATGGAATTTGCTTGGGTAGCCCCTCGCCCCACCATACGGGGCGCGATTGGGCTGGCCGCCTTGGCACATCATGTTGTGTCCGAGGACCAACCTTGTGGTGCCCCACAGTCTTGAACAGTTTCGGGTCCGTTGTGATGTATGGTATCCCCCCTTGGAAGCAGATGCCTACACCCTTGCTGCGGACGGGCCACTTGGTGAAGTCCCCGTAAACCCAGTCCATAAGCTCCTTCGAGATCCCCGAGCTTGCCCACGGCTTGAGGTCGGAGTCAATGGTTTGATACAGCTGGTTGAAGTCGCCATCCTGGCAGTACTCAGTGTTCGCCTGCTGCTGCGCCGCTTGAAGTGTCCTGGCTGGCAGGGCTGTTGCAAGCTGTCTTCGTGCCGCATAGCCCCACAGGGTATGAAAGTGAAGGCCGTACACTATATGGCTTGAAAGTACAGTTGATAGGAGCAGCGATGCAATAAGCGCGACCGAAAGTATGGTCCCGCGCGTGAAAGCCAGCATGCATGCTCTTCTTTGTTGGGTAGACTCCTGCGTTTCGTGTGCCCTGTACGCATGTATGTCCTTTGTATACTACTGCCCTCAGCGAGAGGCACCGCTATGATCCGAAGTCGAAGCTGTTTATTCACAGAATGCGGAGCCCTTATTGCGTAGTTATTGCGTGCGCAATGATATAATATATATGGCTATAAGATCAAAGTACTTGTAAATGGAACGCTAGAGGCATACCACAGTACTTGAGCAGCTCATTCGTTCGGTGGGACGGGAGCCTTCCTTCACTTCATCCTGATCATGCACTCTAGCTTACCCAACGTGATACGGTAGAACCTGTGGTGCTTGGGTTGGCGCTCCTGCCCTACCCGGCATTTCGCCGGTGAACATGCAGACCCAGTTGGACTTATTCCATGGATGGAGACCCTTAACATGAACATGAAACAGCTGCATTGGCTTGAAGGGTTGTATTCGTGCAACACTTTTGACTCCGGCCCTTTTGGGCCGGTGTGGGCAGCGGGAGCAAGGACACAGCCTGCGGCGAGTGGTCTTTCTCGCAACTAGCCCAGTACTTTGGCCTTGCAACAGCAATGGACTGGGAAAAGAAGACGGCGGCACGACCACCCCTGAAGGAGGCCGCGGCGGACGTGTTCAATGACACGCGCACCCCTGGGCAGGCGCTGCTCAGTGCGCTGCAATCCGCTGAGACGGTACGCAGGCCAGGCTACCAGGCGGGGGAAGTGGTCCAGCATTCTCAATCTAGTCAAGGAAAGCCTCAACTACCCTGAGCCCTCAACCCACGCACATCCTGCCTGGAGGCTTGCTCCCTCACCCTGTGACCCCACCCCTTAGAAGCCCGACACCGCTGCCCCAACCCTACCCTGCTGGCACTCTCTCCAGGTCCGCAAAGACCGCTATGCCAGCACGGTGGCGGCCAAAATGAAGGCCGCCCGGGAGTACCTCCCTTCGCTTGCGGTGCGTCACCCGCCCCGCTCCGACACCACCATCTTCGGCAAGCCGGGGGCCGAGGTGTCGGCGCTGCTGCCCGACGGGGGCCACACCCTGGGGCTGGGGGCCACGGCTGGGGCCAACGGGGGCACGCGCAAGCCGCCGCCGCTGGACAACGTCAAGGCCATGATGGCCGAACAGATGCAGCGACACAGCGAGGTGCGGGAACATCGCAGCTAAGGGGAGGGGCTCAGTAAGGCCTGCCCTGGTGCCTCACCATGCGTGCGTGGCACGGCCTGCGCTCACGGCTCACGCGCATGTGGGTCAGGCTGGGGTGTTCATTGTCACTCAGTGGTTGCGTCCCGTGCGCGTCCTGCAGGCCTGGGAGGCGTTTGTGGCGGTGCGCGACGACGCGCGTCGCGCGCTGGAGGCGGCCGTCGGTGCCGCCGCCTCCGCCTTCCAGCAGCGGCTGGCGGGGGACGACGCGGGGTGCGGCGAGGACCTGGCGGCGCTGGACGACGACCGCGTGATGCGGCTCACGGAGCAGGAGGTGCACCAGGTGGGGTGCGATGGGGTATATGGTGGTGGTGGCTTCGGGATGGGAAGGGGAGGGGAGCCGGAAGGTACATCAATAACGCGGCTCGCAGAGCATGGGTTGCATCAAGAGGGTTGCCGCGACCAGGACTGCTGGGTGGTGGGTGCCGTGGGGCTAAGCACGGTGCTCAGGATTGGACGCGCAGCACATCAGGAAGGTGGCACCATTAGCCCCTACGAGTGTGGGCCTTGCGTTCAAGTGGATACGGCTGGCAGTTCCACGTTTCTTGCCAATGCTTGCTGTCCTCATCGGCTCCCCCTGGCACCGCGCTGTGCAGGTGTGGGACTGCGTGGCGCAGCGCATCCCGCAGCGGGCCCGCTGGGTGGAGGAGTGCGCTGCGGCGCTGGAGGAGGCGGAGGAGCGGCGGCGGGTGGTGAGCAGCAGGGGGCTGAGAGGTTCGGGGGGCGGGGCCAGTTGCCCAGGGGCGGCTCGGCCCTGTGCTGAGCCGTACCGGACTTAAGTTCTGGGCTCAGCCTGGTGGGCTCAAGTGGCCAGCATGGTGGAAAAGGGGAGCCCCCGCGCTCTCCCCGCACGTGGCCATGCTTATTGTGGTGCAGCCCCATGGCGTCACCGGGCATGGACGCAGACCCGTAGGCAGCAGGCTCATGATTCCAGCTACCGGATGGCGCCACACGCAGCATAGACCAGTACAGGTATCACACGGCGGCGCATGGCCTTGCTGCCAATGCCAAGCCTCAAGCTCACATGCCCGTGGGAAACCCCCTCCCTTCCACTGCCCCCCTCGCGCAGGCTGTGCAGGACGCGCTGGTGCAGCTGTGCACTCTACCGCTTCCCCCGCAATCTCATGTACAAACACAGCGATGCCATTCTCCTTTCCTGTGTCCCTGCAGGCTGTGCAGGACGCGCTGGTGCAGCTGTGCGCGGAGCTGAACGAGGCTGCGGCGGTGTCTGAGGGCGAGGTGGAGCGGCTGGTGGAGAAGGAGGCCATGGCGCTAAACGTGGCCATCCTGGAGAACAGGTGGGGTGGGGGTGTTGGGCATGGGAGCGGAATGTATGGGCTGGAGATGGGAATAACGGATTGTGTGGGCTGCAATGGACAGCTTAGATACGGAGCCCTCGACCTGGCTTGGACTCCCTGGTACTGCGAGGCAGCATCGCACAAGACAGCATAGTAGGTCGCCAAGAGTGCAAGATGCACACGGGCTACCCTTCTGTGCGTCCACGACCGCTCCGTGTCGAGCCCTGTATCCCTCCCTGTCCTTATTCTCCTATCGTCTTCCCCAGGCGCGCCTACGCGGACCTGGTGTCTCGGCTGCAGGTGGCGGAGGTGGAGGCCGAGCGCACGCGGCGGGCGGCGTGGCAGGACGGGCTGCGGCGGTGGCGCGTGCTGCGCACCCAGCACGCCATTCGCACCTTCGTGGAGCGCATCAAGTGGGTGCGGGTAGCAGGAGGACGCTGGGTGGGCCGTCTAGACCGCGGAGGGCGGAGGAGGAAACACCTAGGCGCGAAGCTCAAGCCTGCGCTCTAAAAGGCCAAGGCAGTAAGGAGATCGGCGCAAGGCCACAAGGTGCATGACTGCGTATAAGTCGCAGATATGGCAAACCTGTGATTCACGGTCACCCCTACTCCGACAAACCCGTCTCCTCACCCGTGCACGACCCGAGTATGCCTACCGGTCGGTCTGCCCCGCTGACGGCTGCACGCACGTCGTCCTGCCATGCGCAGGAGCCCCGAGTTCTCGGAGCCTGCCGAGCGGCTGGCTGCGTTCGGCGCGCTGCGCGACCGGCAGGCGGCTGCGCTGTCGGGCCTGGCGTCGCACTGGGGCCGCGCCACAGCCATGGCGCCGCCGCACCTCAGCGTGCGGAAGGTGACGGCCTGGATGGCGGAGGCGGAGCAGCTGGCGGCGGCGTGGGGGCAGGAGTGGCGCGAGCACCTGACCCACATGCGTGAGTCGGAGGACGAGCTGGACGCACGCTCCGCGGAGCTGCTGGAGGCGCTGCGGGAGGAGGTGCAGGTGGGTGCCGGGGGTGTATCAACGGGGTAGTGCACAACAGTGGAGGTGAAGGTGTGTGGTGTGTAATAGGGGGGCCTTTGCACCGCAGCAGGGAAGAGTGAACGTTGAGGTGGGCAGGTGCTGAAGCCGCGAAAGGAAACGGCGAAAGGTAGACCCCGGTGGGGAGGTGGGGAGGAAGTTTGAGTGGTCCGGTGCTCAGCTACGCGCCCTGCCAAGTGGTGTCTGCACTGCCTGTGTATGCAAGCGCTGAGGCACAGGCGCCGTCCGCGCTGCTGCCCTTGTTTCAGGGCTACGGCGGCTACGGCCCTGAGGAGCTGGCGGCGCTGCTGGCGGCGGAGGCGGGGGCGGCGGTGGAGGAGCGGCGCAAGGAGGCGCTGGATATTCTGGAAAAGGTGCGTGGGAGTTGGATGAAACAGTGCACCATCCCTGTCGCACGCTAGGCGCTGGTTCGGGTGCGGTGGACCCGCACGCTCAAGACATTGTGCCGACGCACCGTCCATGACTTGCACTGTAGCCCATGCTGTGCATTGGTATGAACACGGCAACCTACCCAGCTGCTCCCCCGTTGTTCCATCCATGTCCTGTGTGTTTCCGCAGGCGCACCGGTTCCTGGAGCAGCAGGCCGAGCAGTGGGCGGCCGTCAGCTTGCAGCTGCACGCCTGGCTGGGCCGCCTGGTAGCCATGTACGACACGCACAGGAGCAAGACGGGCACGGACGAGGCGGGTAAGGACCGCAGCCAATCCGCTGCACGGCTTGCGCCTCCCCCGCCTGGGGGACCAAGGGACTAGTCTTGTGCCTTGCACCAACCCGTCAATGCTGATCAGTGGTGGGTATGATTGAAGCGCTAAAGCCCTCGCTTTTGCAGAGATCCGCGGCAATCTTAAGTCCGCCCGCGAGGCGTTCAACGCCGCCGACGCGGCCCGCGAGGCGGCGCTGGACGCGGCTGTGGCGGCAGTGACCCGCGGGTCGGGGGAGACGCAGCTGGACGCCTGCGTGGCGGAGGCGCTGCAGCGACTGGACGACATCGAGGCGGGGTACAGGTGCGTCTGCCGTGCGGTTGTTTAGTTGATACTAGCACAGGTGTTAGGTAATGCGATGCGCAGTACAACGGGCAGCAGCGTCAACGATTTGCAGGACAGCGCAAGTAGGACGACTGGTACGTTCGTGGCAGGGACTGCAGGTGGTTGGTGGGGCTGTATGCGGGTAGCCAGGCGATGCCGTACGTGCTGGTCAGTCCACTGCGAGTCGCAGTCAGGCTGGCTTGCCAGTGCTGGCACTTTCAACCGTCTAAGTAATAGACGTGCCGTTGTTGATTGGAACTTGGTCTTGATGGAGCTGTTGGCCGGGCTGGCATGTAGCTGAACCTGCACCTGCCGGCCGTATAGCCCAAGCCGCTCGTCGACCTGAGGTGCCTGGCTGCTGCCCCGGCGCAGGACGTTCCACCGCGAGATGACCACCAAGGCGCGGGCCTACCCCGCCGTGGTGCGCCACGCCAACGACACCTACCACATCACGCTGTGCGGGGAGCTGGGCGTGCAGCCGCAGGTAGTATCTTTGGCTTAATCGCAAAAGACGTAGGATAAGAAGTGCAGTTGCAGCTGGGAAGCAGCCGCAGGTGGGAGACAAATTTTGCGGCGTCAATGCGTACCAGCAAGCCCTTTGGGTGGCGTCACCATGCCCTCACATTTGGCAACTTACCTGCGTTACACCGCGCAGTGGGGGAATGGTCTCTGTCCGTGTACACGTAAGCTAATGTTCGGGTGCCCGGCTGCCCGCCCCGCTCTCGCGCACACAGGTCGCTCCGCCGGCGCCGCTGCCGGAGCCAGGCAGTGCGCCGGCGCTCCCTGCCGGCCAGCCGCCTCGCACGCCGCCACCGCCGCCCGGGAAGGTGCGTCCTGTGCTGCGACCCATCATGGAAGGCATTTCAACGGCACAAAGCGATGTGTATGCATGCTGGAAACGATGGCTATCTACACCACACTCTCCACACATTCACGTACGGACAGCAACGTTGAAACCCAGCTCCCGCCTGACTGCGTCTAACAGGTCATCCGCTTCATCAAGCTGCCAGACGGCCGTTCCTTCGCCGTCGTGGAGGACAGGTACCAGCGCCTGGTCCGCAGCGAGGCGGAGAAGCAGCAGGAGGAGCTCATCGCGCGCCTCAAGCAGCAGCTGCAGCAGCAGCAGCCCCCGCAGCCGCCCACGCCCGAGCCGGCGCAGGCCCCGGCCTCGCCCGGCGGCTCGGCGCGCGGCAAGCCCCGGCCCCCGTCCAGCAAAGCGGCGGCGGAGGCGAAGAAGGCGGCTGAGGAGGCCGAGGCGGCGAGGAAGGCGTGGGAGGAGGCGGCCAAGGCGAGGGCGGAGGCAGAGGCGGCGTTGGCGGAGGCGGAGGCGCGGGTGGCCAGGAGCCCACTGAGCAGGAGTGGCGTGCCGCTGTGCCGCACGCTCAACCTGCCGGAGGATGTGCTGCGGCGGACCATAGAGTCCATCCAGGTGGGGCTGCTGGGCTTCGTGGCAACCACCTTGTCACTGGAAGTTTGGCGTGCAAGACAAATGCTATGCACAGGACTGGGATGCATCGAGGCCTGGACGTTCGTAAGGTCGGAACGTTGGATGCGTTGCTGCCCTTCCAATCCGCCCATCAATGACGCTCTGCCGTCACCCTTGCCCCACGCCCACCACCGCACGCCACCCACCACCGCCGCCGCCCCGCCCCGCCCCGCCCCGCACTCTCACCCCCCGCAGTCCGGGCTGCTGTCCGACATGATGACCTTCTGCCAGCGCACGCTGGAGGCGGCGGAGGGCTGGGCGGGAGAGCGCGAGGTGGCGCTGACGGAGGAGCTGGACAGCTGGCTGCGGCACCACCGGTAGGGCCCAGCTGGGGTCGGATGCAGGTGGCATTGGAGAAGGTGCAAAGCTGGGGTGATTGCGGACGCAGGCCAGCCCGCAAGCACCTTCGTTCGATTGCATAGGGGAACACGGAAGGTCCAAACGCTGTGCAACAAGAGCGTGTCAAACTGTGCCGCTGGTAGAATTAGCAATACGTTCTGCTGCGTCCTTTTCGGGAGTTCGCTACGACACGTTCTTCCGGCCCTGTCCCGCAGCCCCCGCGCCGGCCGCATCGAGGAGGAGGTGCGCATGGCGCGCAGCGTGGAGCTGGTGGCGCAGCGGCGGAGGGTGGAGCTGCACCTCAAGGCGCAGAGCAAGGCCGTCAAGGCGCAGGCGGTGAGGACGGGGGTGCTTCCCGCCGCCCTTTGCTAAGCCATTCTAATGAGCGTGTACGCACAGTGTTGACCTCGTCTTTGTTTTCTGGCTGCTGAGCGCTGAGAGCACTTAGGAGGAAGGATGGCGTCGCCACTGATCTCTCTTAACCCACAAACGCCGTACGTAAACCCGCTCCTCAGGCGCTGTTCGACGAGGGCCTGCGAGCGCTGGAGGCGGAGGTGCGCAAGGGCGTGGCCCGCCTGCGCGCCACCGAGGGCTTCCTGGTCACGTGCCTCAGCGGCAAGGCCATAGGCATCCGGCAGCGGGAGGCGGAGGCGCTCAGGCAGAAGCTGGAGAAGGTGGGGCCGGGGTGGGCGAGGCGGCGGGGGCCGCGGAGATCGACGGGGGGTCGGGCCAGGGGCGCGCAGGGAGACAAGGGTCCCAGGGCCAACGGAACAGCAGAGACCTAGTCCGCGGCGCAAGGATCAAGCTGCAGTCCGCGCGTGCACGGCAAGCAAATATGTACCTATCGTATATGCACGTTTGCAGCAACGCGGGTCGCAGGGGTGTCGCTCTTTCGCAGCCACACCGCATCTGTGCACAATTGACGACACGGACTGCGGATGTCCTCACCTGCAGGAGCTGGCCGCCAAGGTGTCGGAGCTGTCGGACCGGGCCATGGCCGCCATCGCCAAGATCAAGGACGCCAACCGCAAGCTGGAGGTGTGTGGTGTGCTAGCCGCCTGTCTGACAGCCAGAGTGCATCAGACGACGTGGTGCTCCCTGTGAGCAGCCCCGCGCCAGTACTATCGTAATTGCTGTCAACGTACTGCACAACTACCAGCCGACGAGCACGAAAGCAGCGGGCAGCTACTGCACACACCCAGGGCCCACACTGCACACACCCAGGGCCGGTGAAGTATTCAGGCGAATGTTCGGTCTCATGCATTGACCCGCCAAGTACGCACGCTCCCCCCTGTGTCCCCGGCTCGTCCCCCCGCAGGCCGACGAGCTGCGCACGTTCGAGTCCGGCGGCAAGTACGCTGAGGACAACGCCGCCGCCTACCGCCGCAGCCTGGCCGCCATCGACGCGCACCTGGACCGCGCGGGGCAGGAGCAGGCGGGCAGGCTGGAGGCGGCGCGGGCGGGGCTGGCGGCAGAGGTGGGTGGGTGGGTGTTGGCGGGGAGCAGGACTGAGCGGGGTCCAGGGAAGGTCGTATGGTGCTTGACGCGCGCGTCGCCGTGGTTCTGGCGCATGCCGCTATGCCCGAGGCGATGAGTCTGGTGCTGCAAGCCAGAAAATGTTCGTTATGTCGCGGTCTGGTGATGTCCCCCTCACGTGCCCTGCCCCAATGCCCTGCCTGGACACTCCCTAGGCCGACACCGCGCTGTCCGAGGTTGTGGGCCTGGTCCCCTCCTACCTTGACGACATGCGGCTGCTGGAGGCCATGGACGCGCTGGTGGAGGGCGCGCGCAGGAAGGCGGCGGGCGAGCTGGACAGGAACAAGGTGGGGCAGCCGTGGGTGGGGCAGCCGTGGGTGGCTTTCGCACGTGGCCCGCTCGGACTGTCTCCGCTTGCTCAGAGGCGCACTGGTATCATGGTGGCTCGGGGTAGTCATCAAACTGACCTGCTGATGACCTATGTCGATCCACGCAGCGCTCCCCCAGCAGGCCTGACGTACGGCGCTCCCGCGTACCCCCCAGATCACAACGCCAGCGCCCCCGGCTCCCTCCCCATGCATTCCACGCCACATCGCTGGTATCAACTTCCCTTCCCTTGTAGAACGCTGCCTCCTGAATCTCCCTCCAGCTAGACCCTGACGCCTTATCCTGCTTGTCGCGATCCCCTTCCCCCTCCCTTCACAGGAGGCCGCCTCCTCCATCTCCCGCCAGCTGGACCGCCTGGAGGCGCTCCTGGACGGCAGGGCCACCGCCCGCCCCGACAGCGCCCCGCCCGGCAGGCGGCAGCACCCAAGCACCAGCAACACCAACGGCGCCACCACAACCGCCAACGGCCATGCGCCAGAGGCCACCAGGCGGGCCACCTCCGCCGGGAGCAACGGCCCCCCGGCGGCAGCGGCGGCGCCGTCAGCGACGGGATACGGTGGACTTCGGCGGCCCAGCGTTGCGAGTGGGGCGGCGGCAGGAGGTGCGGCAGTGACGGAGGCGGAGGCGTTGCCGACGGCGCCGCTGGAGCGGTGTCGGGCCATCCTGACCAGCACGGACGAGCTCAGGCAGGCGTTGTTGCGGCAAGCGAAGGTATGATCTCGCAATTTATTCATACCAATGGCCCTGTGTTGCGAGTCAGCAGCACGTTACAGTCAAGGAGTTTGGGACGTGCTAGCCTTGCATCCACGCGCGCATTGTCGTGCTTTGGTTCTGCAGGTGTTGGACTTTCTCAAAAGCTCAGGCCTGGTAACCCCTTCCGTCGACCTGCGGGTCGATGCAGCGGGCGTGGACCCCCCGCCGCCGCCGCTGGGCCCCCCGGGGTCCTACGTGCCCGAGGCTGCTGCGGCAGTGCCGGGCATGCCGCCGCCACGGCCGTCCGTGGCGGGCGGGAAGGGCGCCAAGGGGCCGGCGGCGGCGGCAGCTGCAGCGGCGGCTGCGGCCGGCGGGGTGGTGAAGCTGGCGCAGGATGTGGAGGCGGTGATTGATGGCTGCAAGAAGGAGACGGAAACGGTGGCCAAGCAGTACTACGCCGTCAAGGTGCGCGGGGGATACTGCGCCAGGCTTGCAGCGACACGCCCTGCAGGTCATTTGCAGCAGCGATTTACTGGGGCTTGGGACGTTCACTCCTTCCCGCAACGAGATGAGCTGCACACCAGCCCGGAATGTGCGCAAGACGCAACCACACAGAATGACCTGTCGCAGCTCGTTGGGTACACAGTCTTGTGCCCATCACACCTATATCCTTCATGCCAACATGCGTCGCATCCGCCCCTAACGGAAGCGCTGTCTGTTTGCGTCCTGCCCGCAGGACAAGTCCCGGCCCATCCGCTACCCCGCCCGCATCCCGCCCAGCGTGGAGGAGCTGCTGCGGGGCACGGACGGCGTGCTGGAGGGGCTGCGGGAGACCACGCTGGCGTACGTGAGGGAGGCAGTCAAGGAGCTGCGCACGCAGGTGGGCAATAGCGGGGTGGAATAGGGTCTCCCATGGCCACTCTGGTCCTCCCTTGTCGGTGTGTGTGGCCCCAAGAGCTCTCTGCCGTGGGCCGGGAGCGTCATAGCTCTCATACGGTGTGCCAACTGAGGGGTGGCAATGACACCTAGGGGCTGGGGGCTGTGCAATGGCAAGACGCCGCGCAAGTTATCGACACCGCCGTACGTGTACCCCCCACAGTCCTCCCTCACCCCCACACCCTCCCCCATCCCCTCACACAGGTCATCCGCGCCTACCGGCAGCTGGAGCGGCTGCCCTCCGTGTGCCTGGCGCTGCTGGCGCAGCACGAGGCGGGCGCGGCGGAGGCGCAGCACCAGGCGCTGGTGGGCGAGCTGGAGGGCCGGCGGCGGGCGCTGCTCAAGCTGGTGGAGGTGCACCGCGCCAGCCTGCACCCGGGCATGATCATGCCGGCAAGGTGGGCGCCGGGGCCTCCGGGGTTTGACGGGCATGGCAGGGGCTGAGGCGGTGCGACACAGCAGGCGCCACTGTGCTTCGCCTGTGGCGCTGCACTGGCCGTGTTCACGGATGGGGTACGGTGCCTGCTCACTGGTCTGCGGTGTTCAGATCCCTCGGTCCTATGATACCTCACTTGCCATGCGCATGTAAATGCATCTTTGCTGCACCGGCCCTCCCTCTCCCTCAGGCGCTCCGAGCTGGCTGCGGTCAAGTCCTCCGAGGCCGACCGCGCCACGGCCCACGCCTCCCTGCTAACCACATACGCCACACAGGTAGGGCACAATGGAAGCACCACCGCCGAGCACAGCAACTGCCCAATGCCTGACACCTGCGTACACCCCAATCGGCCCAATAGAACACGTAGCTTGTACGTCAGCTGAGCACGTCTACACATGTCCCATGAGCCATGCCCCTGTCAACGCAGGGACAAGCGTCCCTACGATCCCGTAACCCACAACACCCACACGCCCCTGCTGCTCTCCACCTTGATTCCTCCTTGTAGGCGGTGGACATGGCCAAGCGCCAGTCCCCCGGGCTGCAGTCCCGCCTAGTGCGGCTGGCGGGGCAGCTGGCGCAGCTGTTCGACTCGTTCATCATGCCGCAGGTGAGGGCAGGGAGAGCGGCGGGCAGGAACTCGAAGATATTAGCCAAGTCGGCCAAAGCCTGGAAGCCGCTGGCTACAGATTCCTGCGCCCATACAGCTGCCGTACCAGGTTTCACCCCTCCACTGATGCGACGGTACTAACCCCGGTTGCAGCATCTGGCCAACCGGTACCTGCCGCTGCCCACGTACTGCTCCACCTTGGCCCAGCTCGTCCTTACTGTACCCCTGAACGCCAGTCCTTATCCTGCCTCTGCTCTCGCCTTCCCTCTGTCCCCCTCCCCGACCAGGACCTGCCTCCCCCCGGCGACGACGACGCCTGGGTGTACGACCTGCCCCACAAGGACGTCAAGCAGCTCATGCGCATGGCCCTGGCCCAGGCGGAGGCGGAGGTGGCCCCGCCGCCGCCCGTGCCCGAGAAGAAGGGCGGGGCGGGGGCAGGGGCGGCGGGCGCGGCCGCAGGGGGCGCCAAGGCTGGCGGCAAGGGCAAGGGGGAGGAGCCGCCGCCGGAGCGGCCGTACGTCCCTGGACAGTGGGAGCTGCCGGCAGGTGGGGGGCCAGGCGGGAGCGGATTCCGGTGGGCTTGGCCGTTGCGCAGGGCTTGAGGAGGCACGTGGGGTACGCGTGCACCGCGACGCACGTGGGGTAAATGACCCCAGTCCTGTCTAGCCTCTAAGAAGGGAACGAGCGAGTAGCTGTGCCTGTCTCTATAGTACGCGCTCTGCAACCGATAAAGCTTTAATTACCTTCGTGCCGTGCCCCACAGGCAACTTTGACCTGGTGAGCCTGGGCTGGCTGGACGAGGAGGGCAAGCCGCCGCACGGCCTGCCGCCGCCGCCACCGGAGGCGCCGCCGCCGGGCAAGGGGGCCAAGGCGGGCGCAGCGGCCGGCGGGACAGGGGCGGCGGCGGGGAAGCAGCCTGCGTCCGGGAAAGTTGCCGAAGGTGAGGCCGTCCCCGGCCTGGGCACTAGGTTGGCTATTGTGGACATGGCATACCGAAGCACGCAGGCGCAACAGCATGCAGCGGCCCTTGTGTGGATTGTCAGTAAAGGGCCCGCTTAGCGCCTTAGGTGCCCCTACAAGCAGACCGTGTTGATGCATGTTTCGTGTTGCGCCCCTCCGCCCCCACCCGGCTCCCCAGTGGTGCCCCCCGGCCGCGCCCCGCTGGTGGAGGTGCCCCCGCCGCTGGCCGCCCTGGACACGCCATGCCACAGGGCGGTGGTGCGGGCCTACCGCGCGGCCGTGCAGGTGGGTCCCTGGGCTACAGAAGGATGGCGTCGTAGCTGCCGGTGCTGCCGGTGCCGCCTGACGTCAGTGCCCTTTGTGATTGTCGTACGCTAGCATCGGCTTGCAACTACACGTCCGCGCATGGAGCTAGGGCCAGAGCCTGCCTGGCCAAGCACAGGCCTTGCCTACCCTCCTCCTAATACCTACCACTGTCATGACTCTTATTTGAGGTTACTGATCCCTCCCTTACGTCCCTCCCTGCCTTGCAGCGCGTGGAAGAGTCCCTCCGGAGCCGCATGTCGGGACACCGGCAGCGTGTGGCGTCGTGGGCCAAGGACGAGGAGCTGTGGGCGCACACGTGGGCACAGCTGGTGGCTAAGCTGGAAGGGCTGTAAGGACCGAGGTGCTCCCAGCCCTAGTTGGACAATTACTTTACCGCTCTGCGGATAGCCCCAGTTGGACAGGTGGCAGCTGGCCTGGTTGTGCTAAGCGTTCCGAGCCGGTATTGGTCGTATGGGTCAGGGGTAGATAGTGGAGAGTGTAGACTCTAGACTGTGGATGGCGGGAGGGCGCGCTGTGTACATGGCGCAGCGTGTGATGGGCAGGGGATGCAAGGTGGGAAGCGGTGGGAGTGCCGGTGACTGCGCCGCCGCGTTCCGGCTACGTAGGAGCACTGTAAGCGGTCCAAACCAAGTTTCGCTCGATAACGTCACAGGTCAACATTGCAAGCCGTAAAACGTATTGGTCGAAAGGTGTTCAGATGCGAGAGTCTGTGGCAGGCAACGCCCAGCTTGGGATGTATGGATATGGTACCCGCACCGCATATGTGTTACCTTTTTTTTCTGTGGAAAGGTTTACAGGTAAGGAGACGGGAAGGGACAGGCCAG
>VFQN01005491.1_pt1 | contig 15461 bp, 9 predicted proteins | sample 3512371 | NCBI WGS metagenome assembly VFQN01 (sample SAMN10412370, study PRJNA504923) | tailings metagenome | isolation source: Replicate 2 from Balatoc abandoned mine | place: Philippines: Itogon, Benguet | collected 2017-08-28
TAGATCAGGCCGTCGCGGAACATCTTGAAGAAGGTGCGCCGGACGGCTTTCGAGCAGACGTCGTCCAGTGTGAACCGCACCCGTCGCCAGTCGCAACTCGCGCCAAGTTTCTTCTGCTGGCCGATGATCCGCTTCTCGTACTCGTCCTTCCACTTCCAGATGCGTTCGACGAGTGCTTCGCGACCGATGTCGTGCCGGGTCAGGTTTTCCTGCTCCTTCATCCGCCGTTCGACCACCGCCTGCGTGGCGATCCCGGCGTGATCGGTCCCCGGCATCCACAGGGCTTCATACCCCTGCATCCGCCGCCAGCGGGTGAGCAGATCCTGAATCGTCCCGTTGAGCGCATGCCCCATGTGCAGCGCCCCGGTGACGTTCGGCAGTGGAATCATGATCACGTGCGGCCGCTTCTCCGGATTCGGATCGGCATTGAAATACCCGTGCTGCTCCCAGAACGGAAACCATTGGTCCTGAGCGGCTTGCGGATCGTACTGCTTGGGAATTTCGGTGGGCATCGTGCTTAGGGAACCTGTGTCGTCAGAGGGTTAATCACCTGGTCGGTATGGTTGGGCCACACGCGCTGAAAATGTTTTTCGTTCAATGTCAGCAGTCTATCAACTCTGGCCTTAAGAGCGGACTGAACGATGAGGGCATCGTAAACGATGCCGCCCCGCTGCCCTTCTCCAGCCATCCGAGATAAACATGGCTGATAGTCCGAATCCTGCAGTTCGACAATTGTCGCAATGGGAAGAATCTGCAGATGGATGAGTTGCCATGCATCCTGGGTTGGCATGAATGGTGAGTTAATTTTCCCCGAAAAGGTAGAATACATCTCCGCGAGAGAATGGACGCAGACAAACAATCCGACTTTCCCCTGTCGTGCTGCCTTAATCCAGGGAATGCAGACCGCATGGTGTTGATGCGACGCAATCAATCCAGCAATCAGGACAGATGTATCGAACAGGACATTCATTCGCAGGAACCTCTAAGAAATCGCTCTGCCCGTTCGTCGAGAATTTCTCGCGCAGCAGTATCGATTCCTTCAGGGACTGGCCCAGTCCATACGAGGATGCCGTCGATCTCTTCTAGATGCGGTTCAACAGTTTCCTGGGCAAGCTGGCCTTCACTATCAGGATCAGTTTCCACATCGCTCACGACCACAGTCACCCGATGTATTCCCGGGGTGACAGATACCTGTGCTTGCCCCACAAACCGGCCTTCGGCGTCGAATTCAGCGGTGGTTTCGATTCGGATCATGGCAGATTGTCTCACAGCCAGTGTTATTCAAAATCCAGAATCTGCGAGACTGACAACTGAACCAGTGATGAATCAGGCAGGCGGAGTTCGACCAGATCGCCCGAATATTTTTCGATTCTGTTTATATATCCGGAATTGTCAGTGTCTGCGGTAGAGAAGACCTCGACGCACTCATTCACCAGATTGATGATCCAGTAGGTGGGAATCCCGGCCGCAGCATATTTGGACAGTTTGCATTCGCGATCCCGCTTCAACGAACTATCCGACACCTCAACAACCAGCCAGGTTTGTTCCGCCGTCGGGTGTTGTCTGCGGTAGTCTGTTGAATTCCCAAGGACGACTGAAATATCCGGTTCCGGCACGCTCAGGTCGGAAATCCGGATCGGTAACTGGCTGCGGGCAAAACATCCATGTCCAGTACTCTGCTGATCGAGCAACCGGTGCAGACGATCCACACACAGGCTGTGTCGCACACCGATATTCATCAGTGACCCTTCATGATCGCGGCGATCTTTCCAGACCAGCAGGCCGTCAAGTAGTTCAATCGGCGCTTCAGGCAGAACGCCCGATTCTGTCATCGTCTGGTATTCCTCGGCCGTCAATCGTGCCAGCGGCAAGTCAGCAAGCGGAGCAGTCGCTTCAGGCAGCAAGACAGGCATATTAGAACCTCCAGACTTATTCTATCAGAAGACTAGTCAGGCCTTCCCGATCCGACAGGAACGTTGGCTGCTACCCAGCCGCGTCCTTGAACAGCTTGTATTCCACACTATCCACCAGCGCCAGCCAACTGGCTTCGATGACGTTTTCGCTCACGCCGACGGTGCTCCAGACGTCCTTTTCGTCGCGGCTTTCGATCACCACCCGCACGCGGGCGGCGGTGCCTTCGGCAGAGTTGATCACGCGCACCTTGTAATCGACCAGTTGCATCGTCTGCAGGTTCGGATAGGCCGTCGCGAGCGCCTTGCGGAGTGCCTGATCGAGCGCATTCACCGGACCATCGCCTTCTGCAACGACATGTTCCACACTGCCGTTGACCGTTAGCTTGACGGTCGCTTCCGTCGTGACGGATTGATCGGCTTCGGTCTCGACATTGACCCGGTACTTCTGCCGTTCAAACTTCGGCTCGTAGATGCCCGCTTCCTTGCGAACCAGCAGATCGAACGAGGCCTCAGCCGCTTCAAACTGATAGCCTTCGTTCTCCAGATCCTGCACCCTGTTCAGAATGCGGCTCATCAGTTTATCGTCCGCCTGCAGCCGGAATTTGTCGGTCTTGGCGACGATGTTCGAGCGGCCCGACAGTTCACTCACCAGAATCCGGCGTTGATTACCGACGGTCTCTGGCGGGATATGTTCATAGCTGGCGGCGAAACGGTTGACCGCATGCACGTGCATGCCGCCCTTGTGGGCGAAGGCACTCTGGCCGACGAATGCTTGTCCCGGCCGGAAGTTCATGTTGGCGATTTCGTAGACGTAGCGTGACAGTTCTGTCAGATGGGCGACGCCGCTGTTGTGCAGCACTTCGTAGCCGGTTTTCTTGAGCGCGAGATTGGCGATCACGCTGATCAGGTCGACATTGCCGCAGCGCTCGCCGATCCCGTTGATCGTGCCCTGCACCTGAGCAGCGCCGTGATCCACAGCCGTCAGTGAGTTCGCCACGGCCAGTTCGCAGTCGTTATGACAGTGGATACCGATCGGAATGCGCAACTCGCGCTTCGCTGCGTCCACGATTTCCGCCACTTCCTCCGGCAATCGACCACCGTTGGTGTCGCAGAGGACGATCGCAGAGGCTCCCGCTTCCTCGGCCGCCTTCCACGTTTTTAAGGCGAACTCTGGATTCGCGCGGTAGCCGTCGAACGAATGTTCGGCGTCGTAGAAGACCTTTCGGCCTTCCGCGACGAGAAACGCGATCGAGTCGCGGATCATCGCGAGGTTCTCGGCCTCATCGACCCGTAACACTTCCGTGACCTGCAGATCCCACGTCTTGCCGACGATAGTCACGACCGGCGTCCGCGCATCACGCAAGGCCTGCATGCCGATATCGTCTTCCGCGGCACATCCCTTGCGCCGGGTCATCCCGAAGGCCGCGACTTTCGCATGTTTCAGCGGCAGATCCCGGACTCGCTGAAAATATTCGGCATCTTTGGGATTGGAGAGCGGGTAGCCGCCTTCAATAAAATCGATCCCCACCGCATCCAGCTTCTGCGTCATCAGCAGCTTGTCCTGCAGCGAGAAGTTCACACCTTCCCCCTGGCTGCCATCACGCAGCGAAGTGTCGTAGATCTCGATCCGGCGAGTCATGACAATTTCCCATCGAAGCGCCGGCAAAGCCTTGCCGGCGCTTCTGTGTTCACAAAAAACTGTATCAACAAAAAAACCCTCAGGGGGCGACCTGAGGGTTTGGAACAGACATTCATCGATCCCGGAGGCCGCTAATGACTCCTGCGAATAATCATGACAATCCGGCCGATCCGCGCCACCGGCTCGGACGATCCTGCGTCATTCAGATTCGCATTTCCTGACATCACAGCACTCCAGTTGCCAAAGTCTAGACCGCCGACCGCCCGCTGTCAAATTGACATTCGTGAAGGAATTATGATTTCAACACGGACGACCTCTTCGGAATTAAACGCCACCCCTGTCGCAGGTTCGCCGGCGAGAAGATTCCAGTTGCTGCCATCAACAGCACCGGAACCAGCAGAAACCCGTACGGCACTGCCAGTGTGGTGCCGGTCGAACCGCTGGAGAAATACAGTCCGGCCCAGTCAAAATTCCTGCCGACCCAGTTTTCCGGGTCTGCAGATGTGAACGAGATCCCCTGACGAGACGGCGCGACCGGCTCGCCGGTGACGGTCGCGGGAATCTCCAGGGATGCAGGCACCATCGCAGTCAGCAGAGTCCCATCAAGCAGTGTTCCCGCGGGGGACAGTTCAAAATCTTCCTCCTGGAACTGAAAATCAATTCCGAGCGGACGACAGCTTTCTACATGATGCTCACGGCCCGTCAGTTGACGATAGCGCACCCGCACGGACCCTGATTCTCCGATCGGCTGGTAGCGTTCCAGCACCAGGCCTTCCTTGCCGGATAGCAAGCGGAGACTGGGCCAGCCGTAGAACGTTACCACATCAGAGACCGTCCAGCTGCGGACCCAGCCTGCCGTCAGAATACACAATGCCACCAGAGCAACCATGCCGGTTCTGCGGCCCCAAATTGTCCAGCCTTTTGACACCGCAACGGGTTCCACAGCCACGGCGTTGCTTACGGCAGCAACCGCAGGGTGACGTTTGCGCCGCGTCCAGCGCGGCGCTGTCAGGAGGGTGGTCGAGATCAGCACCAGCAGCAGGAACGGCATCCAGTGGGGAATCTGCACGATGGTTCCCGCGCCCACATCTGCGGAGACGAGTTCCTCGACCAGAAATCCGCCCCACTCCCAGCGGGATCGAGTAACCGGGGCCCCGTCACCTTCGTCAAACGGTTCCTGTACCGCTGCGACGGCAGTTGCCAACAGGGACGGTGCCGCCATTTCCGGCAAGCGCGCCGGTGCTGCGGGCTGATCACTCGCAGCGGTCAAAATGAACGCGTCACCGACCGGATCACTGTCTGTGAAATCCTGAACCTGAAACCCGGTCACCTGATCCGGGTAATGGATCTCTGACAGGATTTCGTGCAGGGGAACCCGGCGAGGAGGATTCTGGACGATTTCAGCAGGGGTCTCCGTCAAAACGGGGGCCGCTGTCGCACGAATCTCCGCTGACACACGATCCGGGGCCACCGTCATCAAGGCATCGGTGAAAATCCCGGTAATCACCCAGTTTGACTGCGGCGGAAATCCATCGCCTTCGTCAGGATTCGTGTTGACCAGGACACAGATCCGGCCCGGTTTCACAAACGGCATCCCGGAATCCGTGACGTAACTCACGCACCAGGCGACGAATACCACGCCCGCCATCAGTGCCGTTCCCAGACTGGCCCTGGTGCACCAGCGGGAGATACGCTGAGACATACTCGCTCTCCTTCCCTGTCTGCGATTCTGTCCATGAGGTGCAGTGCCGAGAGCGCCCGGTGAGGTCGCGAAGAATAATCGGGCTGCGTGAAACCGTCCATACGGACTGAACAGGATTGAATCGCTGACTGTTGGCGCACGAATTCCCGCAGGGATACGATGCAGACACGTTTTCCAGCGCTCACGGGTTCGTTGACATCACGAAGATCCCGACCGCCTGGCACCCCGGAGCTGAATTCCTGCCGGTGCGGGACGGCAGTGCGGGATATTGGCCGATTGGTACGAGGACAGATTCATGTGCGCCACGACAAACCCCTCGCTGTCCGTCGCTGGTGTCGTTCGCCGCTCGCTCCCGTCTCGCTATACCATCAGGGTTCGCCATTCCACGCTGCTGAGCCGCTGTCTGCTGGCGGGCCTGCTGGTTGCGGGCAGCCTCACCATCGCCGCCGCCGACACCGCTCTGGACGAATACAACCTGGCAGTGCAGTTGTATCGCCAGGATCGCTGGGCGCTGGCGGGTGAGAGTTTCGAGAAGTTTCTCAAGGACAATCCCCGGCATGAAAAGGCGGCCGTCGCCCGGATGTATCTGGGTCTGACCGAGATCAAGCAGGCCGACTACACCGCTGCCCGGGAGGCATTTCGACTCTTCGTCAAGGACTTTCCGACCAACCAGAATGTGCCGCAAGCGCGCTACCGGATCGCCGAATGCAGTTACCTGCTAAACGATTTGCCGGCAGCCCGTACGGAACTCGAGACTTATCTGAAGGAACATCCGGAAGATGAGCTGGGAGAACGAGCCTGGCCCTATCTGGGAGACGTCCAGCTGCGGCTTAACAATCCTGCAGCTGCGGCCACCGCATTTGCGGAGGCGGTGAAGCGGTATCCCAAGGGTGCTTTGCTGGACGATGCGCAGTTCGGCTGGGCGAAGGCACTCGAAGCAGCCAATCAGCCGGAAGCGGCGCTGCAGAAATATCAGGATCTCGCCAAAGGCGAAGGACCGCGAGCTGCGGAAGCGTTGTTCCAGCTCGCCAGCCGCGAGTTCGATAGCGGACATTTCCCGCAGTCCGCCACATTGTATCTGGATCTGACCCGGCGATTCCCCAAAAGTCCACTTCTGGCAGATGCGTACCTGAATGCCGGTTTTGCCCTGTTTCGTCAGGGGGAGTTCGAGCAAGCGTCTGCCCGGTTTGAACAGGCAGCCCGCGATCCCGCGCGCCAGGTGCAGGCGGATTACTGGCGCGCCCTGTGTCTGAAAAGCCAGTCGAAATTTACAGCAGCGATCACGCTGTTGAAGTCGCTGTCTGAAAAGGCCGCCAACGATCCCCAGGCAGAAGCCATCCTGTTCCAGACGGGAATGTGCGAACGACTGGCCGGACAATCCGCGACCGCCCAGGAGACGCTGATGTCGGTCGTCACCCGCTTTCCGGGCAGCGACTCGGCCGATGACGCCCTGCATTTCGCGACAGAACTGGCACTCGATGCGGGAGAGCTGCCCGTTGTGCAGCAGCGGCTCGAACTGTTTGCCAAAAACTACGGTCGCAGCGGCCTGCGGCTGTATCAGGAGTTGCTGGCAGGTCGTTATGAACTGGCCGTTGCCGGCAAAATGACCGCCGAAGCGGCTCCGGCCGAAGACATCGCCACGCGGTATCAGGCGGCGATGGGTCGCTTCAACAAGGTGCTGACGGACAGTTCGCTGGCGCGCACGCGCAACCAGGCCCGTTATTATCTGGCGCTCGCGCAGCAGCTGCAGAACGAGAACGACGCAGCGCTCGCCACCATTCAACCACTGGTAACAGAAGTGCAGACGGAGGCAGGCTCCGCCGAGTTCGCGGACGCCCTGATCCTGCAAACCGACAGCCTGCTGAAACTGCAGCGTTTTCCCGAGGCCACGGCAGCCGCGACGAGCTATCTGAATCGTTTCCCGCAGGGCGGACAACGGGCGCGAGCCCTGTCGCTGCAGGCCATCGCCACGGCTCAGCAGGAACAGATTCCGGCGTCCCTGAAATCGTGGCAGACGCTGGTGCAGGAATTTCCGACGTCGGAAGTCACACCGACGACGACGTTGATCCTGGGTGAGCTTGCCGACCGGCGTTCGGACTGGCAGACCGCGGAAACGCTCTACAGCCAACTCGTCAAGGCCGACGCTGGCGCTCCGACCGAAGTCGCGGCACTCCGCGGCCTGGCCTGGGCCGAGTTCCAACAGCAGAAGTTCCCGGCCGCTGCCAACGATTTCAAAACGCTGATCACGGAATACCCGGAACACCGGCTGGCTCCGGAGGCCCGCTATTACTACGCCGAATCGCTGCGGGAACAGGGACAACTCGCCACGGCAGCCGAAGCCTTTACGGAAGCGTTCCGGCAATTATCCCCACCGACTCCCGCAGCTGCCGGAGCCGAACAACAGTCGCCGCTGTTGTTTGCCTACCGGGCGGGCCTGCAGGTAGCACGGACGCGCCGGCAGGCGAAAGAGATTGATGCCGCTGACGCCGCCTATGCCGCCGTACTGGAGAAATTCCCGAAGCCACAACATCTGGACAAGCTGCTTGATGAATGGGCGCTGTTGAACTATGAGTCGGAACGTTATGAGAAAGCGGACGACATCTTCCGGCGACTTGTGAAAGAAGTGCCGGACAGCGACCTGGCAGATAATGCCCGCCTGAGCCTCGCGGAAAGTGATTTGCTTGCCAATCGGCTGGCGGAAGCCAAAGCCCTGTTCGACGACCTGCGGCTCAGTGAGAAGTCCGATGCCACCGTCCGCGAACGGGCGACATTCCAGTTGATTGTGATTGCCCTGGAACAACGTCAGTGGGATGACGTGACAAAACTCGGTCAGGAGTTCGCCACTGCCTTCCCGAAATCCGGTTCCCTGCCGTATGTCAAATATGCGCTCGCGGAAGGTACGCTGGCGAACCCGAAGGCGACGACAGAACAACTGGAATCCCTGCTGGCAAATATCGCGGAACTGATCCCCCGGATTCCAGCCGATTCCGCCGAGTGGGCGCCGCGGTTATGGGTGCTGGCAGCAGAAGCCCAGTTCCGGCTGAAACGCTATGACGACATCGCTGCGACCGTCGCCGACTTCAGGCTGAAACAACCGGCGAGCCCACTGGCCTATCAGGTCGAGGAAGTGCTGGGTCGGGCCCTGAAGCAGCAGGCCCGGTTTGACGAAGCCCGCGCGACGCTTGAACGGGTTGTGGACGATGAAGCCGCGTTCCGCACCGAGACGGCGGCGAAAAGTCAGTTTCTGATCGCCGAAACCTGGTTTCTGCAGGAGAAGTGGAAAGAGGCACTGCTCGCCTATCAAAAAGTCTATGCCTCGTATGCTTATCCCGAGTGGCAAGCTGCGGCCCTGCTGCAGTCCGGAAAGTGCGACGAACAGATGGGCAATCTCAAGGATGCGATCGCCTCGTACGACCGGATGATCTCGGAGTTTCCGAAGTCCACGCATCTGGAAGAGGCCCGGATGCGGCTGATGCAGGCGAAGCTCAAAACCGGAACCACCCCATAATGCGCTGGGGCCTGTATTGCGACGACGCCCGCCTGGCAAGCTGGCTGGACCGCGCCAGTCACTCTCCGGCGCAGCCATCGTTGCTCGCGGTTCCGACGCCCGCTGCGACGGAATTTCTGCAGACGCTGCCGCGTGTGGAAACGTGTCCGGACTGGTCCACCTTACTGGTGACGCCCGGGCTGGAGACACTGCTGCTCGCGGGTACCAGCGACGAAGCCGCCACAGCCATTCGGCAGTTGTGTCAGGCAGATCTGCCGGTTTATCTACGTCCGCATCCCGATCATGGCATCTCGCTGGCCTACGAGTTGACACTGAACGCGGCGGACCGCGCCACACCGCTTCGCCCGCTCTGGCCGTATCGCTCCGATCCCGTACTATCGGCGCTACACCGCTGGCTGACAGACAATTCTGTGCGCGTGACTCATCTGGAACTGCAACGGTCGCAGGCGATCGCCGACGACATTGCCGCTGCGGAGACCGACCAGAAACTTCACTGCCAGCAACTGGATGATCTGGACCTGTTGCGCTGGCTCGGGCTGCAAGCCAGTCGCGTGACGGCACTGTCCTCGGCACGTCCGGTCCCCGGACATCGCCGCCTGAGTATCACCCTGGAGGCAGAGTCAGGTCCGGCGGGATTATGGATGTTTGAATCCGACCGACAGCTGCCCACGGTCGCCCGCTTGACCCTTCAGACGGATCGCGGCTGTGTGAGCCTGCAACAGCAAGGGCACGAGTCGTGGCAACTCTCACTCGCCTCGGCAGCCCATTTTCCGACCGCAGACATCGCCGCGCCGTTGCTGGACAATTCCGTGGCCTGGGAGGACGCCGTGGCTGTCCTGGAGTGGCAGGCTGCTATTGAGCGTTCGCTGACACGACGGCGAGCGATTGAGATTCACGCCGAAACGCTGTCTGAACGCACACAGTTCAAGACACAGATGGCAGTCGCCGGCTGCGCTGTGCTGATTGGCACCCTGCTGCTGTGTCTGCTGTATCTGACGGTCGCCGCGCTGTTGCCGCTGCCCGCGGGATTGCTGCACGGGCTGCGCATCGCCATTTTCGCCCCCCTGTTCCTGTTCCTGCTGAGCCAGTTGCTGCTGCCGCTGACGCGGTCTGCGTCCCACTCCCGCAGGCCAACGGATTCAGCGTCAGAAGAGGAACGGCGACCGCCTCAGGACACCTGTGACTCACATGCGGGAGAGATTGTCTCTTCGTGACCAGGCACCGCAGGCCCGCGATTCTCCGCCAATGCCGGCAGCCAGTCCGTGTCCCGTTGGGCAAACTCTCGCCCCGGTGCCCGATCCCGTTGCAGCCAGTATCCGAGTCGCAACAGCTGCGCCCGCGGACTGAACGCCGGGAAATGCGTGAAGCGCACCCGTGCTTGCTCGCGCCCGCCCCAGGGTCGAGCCAGTTCCGCGAACCGGGAGTGAAACAGCACCTGCGGCGTGCCCGCCAGGACTTCGTCAAACAGCAGGTGGCCCACCAGAATTTCACGGGCAACGGGACAGCGGTCTGCCGCCATTAACACCTCGACGCGGTCATTCCCGGCCACCGTCAGCAGACACGCGACCGGTGACTGGTTCGCCAGCAGGATCTGGACGCACAGGGCATCGCGATGAGCCGCAGTCAGCGCCGCCTCATAGATCAGGCCCCGTTCAATCGGCGTATGATCCGACAGTAGTGAACTGACCATCTCCCACAGCGGCTGGAACACGTCCGCCGCTGCCAGCCCCGACGGCGCTGCGACAATTTGCTCCCAGCGCTGACGCCGCCAGTAGTCCCGTTCCAGCGATTTGAGCTGACGCCGATACAGAAAGCGTTGCCCGGCGTCGATTTCCGACAGTGAAACACTCAGGCCAGCCGGTTCAGTCCGCTTCCAGACCGGCAGGCGGGCCAGTCGAAACGCATTTTCTGTCCGGCCGCGATCCGTGCCCGCATCGTCAATGCCGTGCAGGTCCAGCAGATCCCAGTCCCGCGGCGACCGGGCCAGATGTTGCAGCGCTGCCGTCATGGTCGCCGTCGGATTCGGTCCCAGCGATCCCTGGAAGATCGCGGGTCCGCCCGCGGGAAACGTCAACGCCCGCAGCGAGCCCAGCCGCGTCGACAGCGGACGGATCACGAGCGGAACAATCCCGATGGTTTTGCCCGCTACCGAGACCACCAGCGTCCGCCATTTCCAGTCGGCCCCGGACCAGCGGGACGTGGTGGTTAACCATTCCCGGGTCTGAAAAAAGGAACCTCCGCGAGTCTGGCCATGGAGCATCCGCCACAGCAACCGGTACTCTGCCAGCTGTTCCAGCGACGTCAGTTCGGTGACGGCGATCATTGCGATTCCTGAGGTTCGATCTGCATCGACGTAGATCTGACCACGTGATGCACGCGGTGTGCCGCAGTGACAACTGAGGTTCGGCCCGCCGTCCGGTTTCCGGGAGACCAGTACCAGCAACTCGTGTTCTGCCAACACATTCGCAGACCGCTTGCGACCCGGGTTTTGACAACGAACCCAAAATCCACGCTATCCGTGACCGTGGCCATTTCGCAACATGCCGGATTCCGGAATTGCCGCACGTTGAAGATTTGGCACATGAAACGCCGCCCGAATTTGAGCAGTCGCTGACGTCATTCGCTATACTCAGGGATCGATGCAGAATCGTTGATGCGAACGAGGTTTTAAGATGCTGCAGTCCTCCCTGAGTGCTTCTGCGACCAGTCCACGAATTCGCCTGGCAGGGTTGCTGGTTCCGTTCCTGGCCTGTGTTGCTTCTGCCGCGGAATTGACTCCGGAAAACGTCGAATTCTTCGAGAAACGCGTGCGGCCAGTGCTGGTGGAGCATTGCGGCAAGTGCCATGCAGGGGACCAGTCCAGGGGCGGCCTGCGAGTCGATTCGTTGTCAGCTCTACTGAAAGGTGGCGACACCGGACCGGCGATTGTCCCCGGCAAACCGGAAGACAGCATTCTGATCGAAGCCGTCAAATACGATCCCAACGGCTACCAGATGCCGCCGACCGGCAAGCTGGCCGACGATCAGATTGCCGCCCTCACCGAATGGGTGAGCCAAGGCGCGATCTGGCCGGGAGATGCCGGGACTGCCATGGTCGAGTCGCAGGGGATCGACCTCGTTGAGCGGGCAAAACACTGGTCGTTCCAGCCGGCGCGGCCGGTGGCAGTGCCCACCGCCGATGGCAACGAATGGGCTCGAAATCCGATCGATCAGTTCATTCTGGAGAAGCTGACGGCGGCCGGGCTCGCACCTTCTGAACAGGCCGAACGCCGCACGCTGCTGCGACGGGCGACGTTCGATCTGGTCGGATTGCCGCCTTCGCCGGCAGACCTGGACGCCTTCGCCAGCGACACCGCGCCGGATGCCTGGCCGCGGGCCATCGAGCGGTTGCTGGCATCGCCCCATTACGGCGAACGCTGGGGCCGGCACTGGCTGGATCTGGTGCGGTATGCGGAAACCGGCGGTCATGAATTCGATTTTGAGATTCCCTACACCTGGCGGTATCGGGACTATGTCACCAGGGCCCTGAACGACGACGTGCCGTACGATCAATTCATCCGCGAACATCTGGCAGGCGATCTGATCAAGGAGCCGCGCCGCGACACACTGACCGGCGACAATGAATCGGCGATCGGCACCGCGTTCTACTGGTTCGGCCAGGGCAAACATTCCCCGGTCGACATCCGCGCGGAAGAGTGCGATACCGTCGACAACCAGATCGACGTGCTGACCAAAACCTTCCTCGGTCTCACCGTCGCCTGCGCCCGCTGCCACGACCATAAGTTCGACGCCATCCTGCAGCGCGACTATTACTCACTCGCCGGGTTCCTGCAGAGTTCGCGCCGGGCGATTCTGGATACGACGGAAGAAAGCCGGACAGAATCGATTGCCAACGAGATACTGTCTCTTGAGGATGAAGCTCGAACAAAGATTCTGGAGGTTCTCGTCCGGGAAAGTCGAAAGTTCGCAGACCGTGTTGCAGACCGCCTGGTTTCAGAAGAAGCAGGCGATATTGCCTGGCGACAGACCTGGATGGAAGCGGCGAAGAATAATCCATTACATCCTTTCCATCTCTGGGCGAAGTGGTCGGATTCAAAAGATCGGGAGGTTCAAATCCGACAATGGAAAGAGTTGTCGATTCGTCAATGGACACGCCCGAAGGCCTCTCAAATCGTAGACGGTTCACTGGACCTCCAGCGTCCTTATCCACCGCATTTCTGTTTTTCCTGTCAAACACATCGTAAGGCCTGGCGACTGAAACAGGATGAAGTGGAACAGCATCCAGAGGAAAACTCCGAACACCGTGACGATCTGCCGGAATGGCACTTTGAAGGTCTCGCGTTCTTCCCGGCAATTGGCAGCGAATGGATGTTGGGCAACTCCCCGGAACGTCCATTGCGTGGTGTGATCAACCCCGGCACCTGGGCTCGCAGCGGAACAACGTCACCACGCCTGCGGGGAGTCTTGCGCAGTCCGACCTTCACGATCACCACGCCCTATATCGACTACTGGATGCATCGCGTCGGTGGAACCGAACACCCCGGCAGACCCTACAAACAAGGGCAAGTCCACCTGATCGTCGATGGCTTCCAGATCATTCGCAATCCGCTGTACGGCAAGTTGACCATTAATGTTGAACGTGCCGATCAACCGAAATTCTATCGTCAGGATGTGCAGCAGTTTCTGGGTTGCCAGGCCTACATAGAAATCGAGGATCTGGATGACGGTGAGATCATCGTCGAGCAGCTCGCCGGCAGTCACGAACACCCCCTGTCGTTAGCAATGAATTCGCTCATCCGACATGTTCTTGAGGGAGGCCCCTTGCGGAATGATCCGGTCCCGCTCAAGACCGCGGAAGATCTTGCCGGGTTTTATCAGAAGGTTTTCAGTCTGGTTGCCGGGAAAGTTCAGGAGGAAGCCGACGGCAAACTGCCAGCCATTTATAGCGCGGATGGCCCGGCTGTCGCTGAACTGCTGAATCTGGTGATTGATCAACTCCCCGAAGACGCCATCAAGGAACTGCAACCATTCGCTGCCCGGCAACGGGAACTGGAGGCAAAGTTGCCGCAGCCCTCGTGGTCGATCGGCATTACCGACGGCACGGCTGAGGACGAAAATCTGCTGATTCGTGGCAATCACAAGAAGCCGGGGGAGCCGGTGCCGCGGGAGTTTCTCACAGCGTTGCAGCCGTTCACGAAGACTGGCCGGATCGGGCCGGAGCCGGGGGCGGCTGGCAGTGGGCGGCTGGAACTGGCGGAGTGCATCGCCGACGCGAACAATCCGCTGACGGCTCGCGTGCTGGTCAATCGTCTGTGGCAACACCACTTCGGCCGCGGTCTGGTGCCCACGCCCGACGACTTCGGCAAGATGGGCCAGCCGCCGTCGCACCCGGAACTGCTCGACTGGCTGGCCGGCGAATTCGTGCGCAGCGGCTGGTCGATCAAGGCCATGCACCGGCTGATGCTGGAGTCCGCCACCTACCAGCAGACCAGCCGCCTCAGTTCCGCCGTCGCCGAAGAGCGAGATCCGCAGAATCTGTTGCTGCACCGGATGTCGGTCCAGCGACTGGAAGCCGAGCCGGTCCGCGATGCGCTGCTGGCACTCTCCGGACGGCTCGATGAGCGGATGTATGGCCCCAGCGTCTGGCCGCATCTAACGCCGTTTATGGAAGGTCGCGGTCGACCCGGCCATTCGGGTCCGCTGGATGGCGATGGTCGCCGCAGCCTGTACATCAGCGTGCGCCGCAATTTTCTGACCCCGATGTTTCTCGCCTTCGACTTCCCCACGCCGTTCACCACAATGGGCAAACGCTCCTCCTCCAACGTCCCGGCCCAGGCCCTGACGCTGATGAACAACCCACTGGTCCTGCAACAAACCAGCCTCTGGGCCGACCGTATCCTCAGCGAAACCGGCGATCCCGACCAACGCATTCGCCGGCTGTATCAGTCTGCGTTCGGTCGTGAGCCAACAGAGAGCGACATCGCTGCGGCGAAGGAGTTTCTGGGAGCAGAGGCTTCAACCAGTGACGCGGATGCCTGGCGAGACCTGGCGCACGTGCTGGTGAATGTGAAGGAGTTTGTGTTTATCGAGTGACGGGAGACAGGCGCAGGTGGAATCACCCTTAACGGCGACAGTCGACCCCAGTTGAGGAACAGTGCTCTCATGAGACTCCGATTGTCGTTCAGGTCAGGCATCGGAAATGTGGCGGGATGGGTGGCTCTGGTTTTGCTGGTGCTCATGTCCAGCTACAGCTATATGACGAGGCCGGCCAGTTTCACATATGCGGAGGATCGTCCAGAGTTTGTCCGGGAAGATATCCGGGTGCTTCAGGAAATCGCCGGGATCTCGGTCTGGAGATTCCAGTATCAACTCCCGGCCGATCGCAGCCTTTACATTACGGCGGCAGCGGAACTGGACGACAAGCCTGTACCGGAGATGACGAAAACATGGTGGATCACACCCGGCTCACGCGGACGCAGAACGAGTGGCACAGTTACGGTGACCTGCCAGGAAGGCGGCACAGGAAATCCCGAAAATGAGCCATCCCGGTGGTCATTCTGGTACACCAATTCCGGACATTACGGAAGTTGGTGGCAACCTGGGAATTACGGTCGCGGAAACGGGTTCAATGTTTTTTCACCGTACGAACGGTCACAGGCTTTCGCCAGTGGACATGTCGAAACCCATTCATCGATAGAAA
>VFQN01005492.1_pt1 | contig 15452 bp, 8 predicted proteins | sample 3512371 | NCBI WGS metagenome assembly VFQN01 (sample SAMN10412370, study PRJNA504923) | tailings metagenome | isolation source: Replicate 2 from Balatoc abandoned mine | place: Philippines: Itogon, Benguet | collected 2017-08-28
CGGCGCGTACGTGCGGGTGCAGGCCGGTGAAGGCGGCACCGATTCGGCCGACTGGGCAGCCATGCTGATCCGGATGTATGAACGCTGGGCGGAAGAACACGGCTTCACGACCGAGTTGCTGGATATGTCGCCCGCGGAAGAAGCCGGCATCCGCAACGCAGCCATCGCGATCCGGGGACCGTACGTCTTCGGCAAGCTGAAAGGAGAAACCGGGGTGCACCGGTTGATCCGTATCAGCCCGTTCGATTCGGCCGGACGACGGCAAACGTCGTTCGCGGCGGTCGACGTGACCCCGGAACTGGACGACAGTTACGAAGTGGATGTCGATTGGGCCAAGGACGTGCGGGAAGAGACGTGTCGGGCCGGCGGCGCTGGTGGCCAGCACGTGAACAAGACCGACTCGGCGATTCAGTTGTTCCACATTCCGACGGGACTTTACGTCCGTTGTCAGAGTGAACGGAGCCAGCACAAGAATCGGGCGACCGCCCGGAAGATGATCATCGCGAAGCTGTATCAGCTCGAACAGGACCGCCGGGACGCGGAAAAAGCGTCGAAGCGGGAATCGAAGAGCAAGATCGGTTTCGGCGGCGAGCCAATCCGGCACTACGTGCTGCACCCGGAATCGTTCGTGAAGGACGCCCGCAGCGGCATGAAAGTTGGCAACCCGGCCCCGATTCTCGATGGCAAGATCGACGGTTTCCTGGAAGCCTATCTGCGCTGGAATCTGGACCAGAATTCCGCTAGGGAAAACTAGCTACAGGCAAGCGAGGGACGTGAGTCCTTCGTTCGCCATCGACCATGGGTGGCATGCTCGCCCCTCAAGGCGAGCATGTTCATCTCCGGCAACGAGCGAACATGAAATCGGCAGGAAGCATTCCCATGCTCGCCTTGAGGGGCGAGCATGCCACCCGATTTTGAAGTTGGGAGTCCGTAGGGTGCGTCGCGGCGCACCAGTTCCTTGACATCTTTCTGTGCAGAAATGGTGCGTTTCAACGCACCCTGCGGAGGCAACCATGATCAAGATCACCAAGGTGCTGTTTCCCACCGATCTCAGCGAAACCGCCGCTGAAGCACAGCTTTATGCGTGTGCCCTCGCGGAACAATTCGGGGCTGAACTGCATGTGCTGTCGGTGATGCAGGACGTGGCGCTGATGTCGCCAGATCCGAACATCCCGTGGGTCATTCCGGCCAGCAGTCTGGATGAAGTACGTGAGAGTCTGGAGACCACGCTGGCCAATGTGCCGGATGCAACGTGGTCCGCCGGCAAGGTGATTCATCGCGTGATCCGCATGGGAACTCCCTATGTGGAAATCACCCGTTACGCCGAGGAGCATGAAATCGATGTCATCGTGATCGGCACGCACGGGCGGACCGGGCTGACGCATTTGCTGCTAGGCAGCACGGCCGAGAAGATCGTGCGGAAAGCGCCGTGTCCGGTGTTGACGGTGCATCCGAAAGGGCATCAGTTTGTGACGGCAGAGTGAGGGAAACCCGGGAATTGTCGGGAATCGCGAACCGGCAAGTGCGGGTTGTGGGGGCGGGTGAGCGTTCGCTGGAGTGGGAGCAGAGTGATGGCGCGGTGGTGGTGTGTCGGGTTGATGATGCTGGTGCTGGCGGGGTGCGAGTCGAAGGTGCCGGTGCCGGCAGAGACGACAGCGGCAGACACCACGGTGGACCTCGGTGCGCCCACGGCGGAACCGTCCCTGACGACAAAGTCGGAGAAGGTCGCATCGACTGATCCCACTGTTGTTCCAACTCTGGAACTCGCAACAACGGCTGGTACAAATACGTTGTCGGAAGAAGAGATTACAACCGGCTGGCTGAAACTGTTCGACGGCCACACGCTGTTCGGCTGGCAGCCGAACAGCAAAACGGAATGGACCGTCAAGGACGGCATCATTATGGCCAGCGGAGACACGCCGGGGCTGCTCTGTACGACCACTCGCTGGGCGGATTATGAACTTAAGGTCGACTTCCGTATTGCTGAAGGTGGCAACAGCGGCATCTTCTTGCGGACGACACTGAATCCGACCGATCCCGCGGTCGACTGCTACGAACTCAACATCTGCGACTCCCATCCGCAGTTCAAATCGGCCAGCCTCGTGAAGCGGGCACAGCCGTCGAAAGAAGTCACGGCCAACGGCGACTGGCACAACTTCACCATCCGACACGTCGGGAATGAACTCGCTGTCAAAATGGACGGCGAAGACGTCCTGCAATTCACCGACACCACCGAAAAACCGCTGATGAGCGGCTTCATCGGCCTGCAGATGAACGGCGGTCAGGCAGAGTTCCGCAACATCTATTTGCGACCACTCGGCATGACGGCGCTTTTCGATGGGAAAACGCTCGACGGCTGGCGGGTGGTGCCCGGTTCTCGCGGGGAATTTACTGTGAAAGACGGCACGATTCAGGTCACCGGCGACAAGGAATCCGGCCGGGGATTCCTGGAGACCGAACTTACCGCCGGAAACTTTGTCTTCCAGTTTGAAGCGATCACCCACGGCGACGCACTGAACAGCGGCGTCTTCTTCCGGGCACTGCCGGGCACGGAGAAAAATCCGTCGGATGGCTATGAATTCCAGATCCAGAACGGGATCAAAAACAACGACCGCAATCAACCGGCCGACCACGGCACGGGGGCGATCTTCCGTCGCGCCTCCGCCCGCCGCGTGGTCTCCGACGATCGCCAGTGGCTGGCGGCCACACTGGTGGCGGACGGCCCGCATTTCACTACATGGGTGAACGGCATCCAGGTTGTCGACTGGACGGACGATCGCGCTCTCAACGAGAATCCGCGACAGGGACTGCGTCTGGAACCGGGCCATTTCAGCCTCCAGGCGCACGACCCGACCACGGATCTCCAGTTCCGCGAGATCCAGCTGGCGCCACTCCCGTAATCCATTTTTCATCGCACAAGGTGTGGCATGCTTGCCCTTCCAGGCAAGCATGTTCGGAGCACAGCGAGGCTCACGATTGCAGGGAAAAGTTCATGCTCGCCTGAAAGGGCGAGCATGCCACCCAGCGGAAACGTTCATCTCAAATCGAAGTGTATTGCACACGACCATGCCCCATCTCCCGACTTTCGACGAATTCTGCCAGCACGCCAGTGGCCATGACCTGGTGCCGGTCTATCGTCAACTCGTCAGCGACACCCTCACGCCGGTGAGTGCGTATTGCCGCCTGCCCGCGTCCGATGATTCCTTTCTGTTTGAAAGCGTTGTCGGCGGCGAACGGATCGGCCGCTACAGCTTTGTCGGGGCAGGTCCGTATCTCTGGCTGGAAGCCCACGGCACCACCATTCGCCGTCGCGATGCCGAGGGAACCACGGAATGGACAACTGCTGATCCACTCGCAGAACTCGAACGGCTGGTCGCTGCTCATCGCGCTCCGCATCTGCCGGGCCTGCCGCGGTTCACCGGCGGAGCGGTGGGCTATGCCGGTTACGACACCGTGCGGTACGTCGAAAACCTGCCGAACGCTCCGGAAGATGATCGCCAGCTGCCGGATCTGTCGTTCGCCTTCTACGACCGGATGGTCGTGTTCGATCACCTGCGGAAAACGATTCTCGTCGTGGCCCATGCTGACGTCAGCGGCGGCGATCTGCGGGCGGCGTATGACCGCGCCTGTCAGCTGGTCGATGAACTGTGCGATTTCCTGCGTCATCCCACGGACGAACTGACGCTGACCGACATCTCACTTGCCGGCGATCCCCGTCATGACGTGAAATCGAACATGACGCGGTCGCAGTATGAACAGGCGGTCGAACAGGCCAAGGAGTACATCAAGGCGGGCGATATCTTCCAGGTGGTGCTCAGTCAGCGGCTGGAAGTCCCGACGGCGGCCACGCCTCTGGAAATCTACCGTGCCCTGCGGGTGGTGAACCCCAGCCCGTTCATGTTCCTGGTGCGGTCGGCAGCCGTTTCGCTGGTCGGCAGTTCGCCGGAGATCATGGTGCGGGTGGAAGACGGCGAAGTGACGATCCGGCCCCTCGCGGGAACGCGTCCCCGCGGGGCGACCGAAGCGCTGGATCTGGCACTGGAACAGGAACTGCTGGCCGATGAGAAAGAACGGGCCGAGCACGTGATGCTGGTCGATCTGGCCCGCAACGACGTCGGCCGCGTGGCGAAATACGGTTCCGTCGAACTGACGGACGTGATGAAAGTCGAGCGTTACAGCCACGTCATGCACATCACGTCGAACGTGACCGGGCAGTTGATCGAGGGCAAATCGGCACTGGATGCGCTGCGGTCCGGCTTGCCAGCGGGCACGGTCTCCGGCGCCCCGAAAGTCCGGGCCATGCAGATCATCGATGAACTGGAACCGCATCGTCGCGGGCCTTACGGCGGCGCGGTGGGTTATCTGGATTTCACCGGCAATATGGATACCTGCATCGCCCTGCGGACGATTGTGGTTCAGGGCGGCACTGCTTACCTGCAGGCAGGAGCGGGGATCGTGGCAGACAGCGTCCCTGCCAGTGAATACGAGGAAACATTGAACAAGGCGCGGGGGTTGTTGAAGGCAATGGAGGTCGCGGAGCAGCAGTTGCGGTAATGCGCGCGGGGTGAGAATCGGGTAGAATCGCGAACCCGCCAGCGATCTTCGGTTGATCAGTGAAGCGATCGCTCCCTCAATCGAACAATCACCGCTGGCGGGTTCGCGATTCCCTTCTCCATCCCCCACCACTCAACCCATTCAGCTTCCAGGAATAGCACAAAATGACCGAACCACTGGTGCGAACTCCGCGGGAGTTTCTGGCACGGCAGGAAGACGGCGACCGCTGGATCGAGATGGTCAACGGACGCCTGATTCGCCTGTCGCCGCCCGATGAACAGCACGGCAACGTTGTGCGAAACCTGTCAAAGGCCCTGAGCCAGTATCTGCGCAAGCGGCCGACGCATTACCTCTGTTTTGAGCTGGCTCTGCTGGTCAGTCCGGCCACCAATACAATTCGCTGCCCTGCTGTTTCCTGTTTTCCGACAGAGAACGGTCTGGATGAACTCGACAAGCTGTTGAGTGAAACCGTACCTGTACTGGTAATAGAAATCGCTTCTTCCAATGACCGTCGCGAGGCGATGTCCGACCGCATTCGCGGCTACCAGGTGTTGGGCGTGCCGTACATCTGGGTGCTGGACCCGGAATCCCAGCATGCCCACGTCTTCACGCCGCAGGAGACCCCGCGGATGTTGAAGGAAACAGAAGTCCTGACATCCCAGTCGTTGTTCCCGGGGTTCGGCATCCTCGTGGGCGATCTTTTCCGCGACCCGGCCTGGCTCAATCGCACGCCACCCGCGGATGACGCGAATTGACCAGGTGACACTCCTCAGCGGGATGTCAGGTTGCCTCTCCGAAATTCCCGGAGATTTTGCATCCAGTCGGACGTCGTCACAGTCGATTCTGCGACACCCGCTGCTCTGCGAAATCCGACAGGGATCTGCCGGTTCTCAATCCATTACTGGTGGAAACGTGGGGTCCAGCGGCAGCAGGTGACCCAGCTTGTCGCGTTTCGTGGCCAGGTAATTCGCCCGTTGTTGTTCGGGCGGAGCAATGATCGGCACCTGTTCGACCACTTCCAGATCGAACCCAGGGAATGCATTGACCTTGCGGGGGTTGTTCGTCAGCAGGCGAATCGAGGAGAGTCCCAGATCCTTCAGAATCTGCAGCCCGGTGCCATAGTCGCGAATGTCGGCCTTGAAGCCGAGTTTATGATTGGCCTCGACGGTATCGAACCCCTGATCCTGCAGTTGATAGGCTTTCAGCTTGGCGGTCAGTCCAATGCCTCTGCCTTCCTGCGGCAGATAGACGACGGCGCCCACGCCCTCGTCCCTGATCGCCATCATGGCCTGATGCAACTGGTCGCCGCAGTCGCAACGCAGGGAATCCAGCACGTCCCCGGTGAAGCAGGATGAGTGCATCCGCACGAGCGGAGCAGGAACGCTCGCCAGGTCGCCCCACACGATCGCCAGCGGTTGCTGATCTTCAAATTGAACGCTGTAGGCAATCACGCGGAATTCACCATACCGTTTCGTCTGAAACGGGACGTCCGCTTCCCGCTTGACCAGTTGTTCCCGCTGCCGCCGGTAACGAATCAACTGGTCGATCGAGATCATCGGCATCTGATAGTGTCGGGCGAGCCGGTGCAGTTCCTCACCGCGAGCCATGGTCTCGCCGTCTTCGCTGCAGATCTCAATGATCGCGCCGACCGGCTGCAAGCCGGCAATCCGCATCAAATCGACGGTCGCTTCCGTATGACCGGCCCGTCGTAGCACGCCGCCCTCCTTGGCCAGCAGCGGATTGATGTGCCCCGGGCGCACAAAATCCACAGCGACGCTGTCCGGCCGGCTCATGGCGCGAATCGTCTGGGCCCGGGCGCTCGGACTGACGCCGGTGCCGCTGTCGCGCAGATCAATCGGTGTCAGAAACGCGGTTGCATGCGGAGCCGTGTTGCGTTCGGCATCGACGATCGGCGAGAGTGCGAGCCGCTGGGCAGTCTCCTCCAGCAGTGGCGTGCACAGGACTCCCGCCCCGTGACGCAGCATGAAGTTCACGGTTTCCGGCGTCATCAACTCGGCAGCCGCGATGAAATCGCCTTCGTTCTCTCGGTCTTCGGCATCGACCACAATAATCAGTCGCCCTGCTTTCAGGGCGGCAATCGCTTCTTCAATCGAACTGTACGAACTCGTGGTATCTGGCATGGTCTCGTAACGTCCCGCTCATTCAGGCAACATCCCGGCGCCTTCATTGTAGCGCGCGGGGACAGGAAACGGGAGCGGTGGGTTGGGACGGGAGTAACAGGAATCGCGAAACCGCCAGCGGATGCGATGGCGGCAGGAAGAAATCCTGTCTTACACGGCTTTGATGACGGAGAGTGTCCAGTGACGGTCGCTGGTTCTGGCGAGACCGTCGACCGGGATTCCGGTGCTTTCCAGGACACCGGTGACCTCGTCCATCGTCAGTGCCGCGTGCAGCGATTGCCGCAGCAGTTGCTGCTGCCCCGGCGTTTGATCACCGGCATACGTCTCCACGAGCTGTTCCACTTGTGATGCGGTATCCGGACGCAGCAGATCCCGGACAAACAGCAATCCCCCCGGTTTCAAAATCCGCCAGCATTCTGCCAGGACGCCAGCCGGTGCCGGAATGTGATGCAGCAGGCTGTTTGAGATCACGACGTCAAAGCTGGCGTTGGTTTCCGGCAACTGTTTGCAATCGCGCAGGACGACCTCGATCTCCTGCGAAAACCCGGCAGCAGCGATGTTTCGCCGCGCCACCTGCAACATTTCGGCAGCCGCATCCGCCGCCATGATCGACACCGCCAAACCCGATCGCAGAATCTCGATCGGAATCAGCGCCGTTCCCGTCCCGGCATCGAAGATCAGCCTGGCTTTTTCTTTGGAAGACAAGCAACTATTTGCGGAAGCAGACAAAGCTGCCAGCAAGTCCTCTGCAAACCGGCGATTCACCCCCGCATGATCCATCGCATTATACTCGTCCGCCTCACCCTCGCCCGCCATCACTTCCGGCTCAAGCACCCGCGGCAACATCGACCATCTCCAGAATGCAGGAAGCCCGGGAACTCTGGTCCCCGGGCTTCCTGAAATCCCCAATCAGGTCATTACACTGCTGTCGAACTTAGTTCTGATAATCGCTCTGATTGACGACAGTTTGACCATTCTGACGACTACCGTTCCAGGTAATCAATCGAGCATAAACACTCTGATTGATCTGTTGATTGAGCGGGCGTGCAGTTCCATCAGCAAACGCAAAATTCACTGTACCCGGATGATTTGCGGATGGCCGAGGCCGTGTTCCCTGATTCTGCGATGTCTGGTTACCAATCGCACCGTTTTTTGCCGTGGTATTACAATTAGCAGCAGCTGCACAGGCTGAATAGGATGTTGAATTAATCGCCAAAAATTGAGTGGTTGTCGAACTTAATCCTACACCAATTGCTCCACTGTCATCACCTGATGGCACATTGGATGCTGTAGCAATAGGAATGCTGAAGCCGACCAGATCCAAATCACGGGAAATAAAACTACCCGCCTGCAGATTCTCGCCAATCAGCAAAGTCTGTCCAAGTCCATCTGCACCGGCAATATCATCCAGTGCGACAGGGCGATTGCCTGTACCTGCCATCACTCGAGACATAACCCCTGTGGCACGACCGATTTGCAGATTTTTAGCTAGTTGGTCAGCTGTCGCTGAAGAGCCGCCAGCTCCGCTCCAGTAAATTCCCTCCACAATATGCAAATTCGGCGTAGCGCTGTATGGGTTTTCACTCCCCCAATTATTTTCGTCTACATAACCGACATTTGCCACGTAACTTAGTCCTAATGGCTGACGAAAATTATTCTGGTCTTCAGGACATGTAAATACTTTCAGCCATGTGTACATTCCGTTGGTATCGGTGGAATCCAAAGTTGTATAACCCGTTGCCGCCACTGGCGAATACAGAGGCGTTGCCGTGGTTTTTTTCTGATCGATGACAAACTGCATGTCTGCACGATCCAGATACTGCAGCAAAGAGACTGGCCAACCGTATTCCCCATTGTCAGCTGCCGGAATCTGACCGTTACGCGCCGCAGCCGAGTTATGAATCGCTAAGGCCACGTTCTTCAGATTATTAAGGCATTCTAGGTTCCGAGCCGCCCGGCGGGCGCTCTGGACCGCAGGAGCGATCAGCGAAATCAGCACGGCGATGATCGAAATCACCACCAGCAACTCGATCAGGGTAAAGCCGCGCCGCTGCGGCGAGGGACGGGTGAATCTGGTCATGAGTCTGTCTTTCTTTGAAATCTCACACGCTGAGCAGCACGCACGCCGACAACCATCGCGGCGAAGGAAAGGACGAATCACAGTCGCCGGCCCGGAATCTTCCGCACCCGTAGCATGTCCAGGCAGTGAACACGTCCTGGAAATTCTCGCTTCGGATTTGCGGAGTTCCGACCGATTTCAACATAACCAATTTTGCGACGGAACGCACGAATAACCTGTGACAGGGAACGACTTTCATACACTGCGCCGCATTTTGCGGCAGTATCCGTCAGGCTACCCCGGCACAAACGTACCAATCTACACAATCGGTGGCCTGACAGCCCGTTACACCGGATTTCCGGAAGTAGCCCACCGGCTCTGGTGGGTCAATTCAGCAGTTGTCGGAACTTGATCAGGGCCCGCCAGTCGATGCCATCGGGAGACAGCGGATCTGTAGATGTCAACGCACGGTAGCTAAAGTATTCAACAGCGGATGCTGGCGGCCGGCCAATTTGTTTGAGCAGACCCTTTGTCGTGACCGTCCCGCCCGATTCTTCCCAATGGTCGGCCACAAACGCATGGTCGCGCATCAGCTTCCGGACCTGGTCGACTACTTCCCCGCGGTCAATCACGAAGAAGCCGCGATGCAGGGGGGTGTTCTCGAGTCGTCCGCCCACTCGAACTGCCCCGTTGGCATCCAGGGCCGCTTCATGGAACTGGACTCCCACATACACCAGGAACGTATTGCTGCGCAGCGTGCCGTTGTTCATCAACTTGCGGTAAAACCGGTCTCTGGCGTAGGGGTCCAGAGTATTGCTGGTGTGTTCCATCGAAGTTCCGACTTCAAACATTCGCCGGGCAGTTGTGTGGTCGGTTCCCGAAACATCAGTGGTCAAGGAACGCAGAATGGTGCTTTGCAGGCCGCGGTTATCCTGGAGGACCGCATCCGTGGCCCCGTTCAGATTACCGAAACCGCGGAAAGGCTGGGAAAGTGAGACCCCCGGGAGCGGCAACTGTGTGAGGTCATCAATTCCGTCGCGACTGAAGAGCAATTCGTACCACCAGGAGTTGGAAGACCAGGAAGATCCTCCTGGTAGCGCTACGCGATTATCCATGCCGCCGGAAACCAGTTCTGGCGAGAAGCCATCAAATACCCGGGAATCATCCAGCAGCGCCGCCAGAACCTCATGGTGGCGGAGCGTATTGAGGTTGATCTGTCCAGGTACGGAAGGTAATCCATACCCCTGAGGCAGGTTCAGGGCATATTCCAGGAGCGTTGGGGTCGCGTTTGAGGCTTCATTGACGATGGTGGTGCTGCGATGCACCTGCGGCACCACCTCGACCATGCTCAACAGTCGGTACCAGCGATTGCCAGGGCCCCCGCAGTTGCGATCTGTACGGAGGAAATAAGAGCCCGCCGTACTGTTCTGTGTTCCCGGCTTGAAGCCGCTATCCGTCAGATCGCGCGGGCCGAACACCGGAATATCCAGTAACTCGGCGACCGACATCAGATCCCGGTCAAAGTGCAACTGGAGGTCGATTTGATCCTGCGCCAATGTTTCTTCGGGATCGTGCGGAGAGCCCATGGGAACATCGGGTTTGAACGTACTCCGCACTACCGTCCGGCTGAGGTAACCATCCGGCGCTTCGGCCCGCCGCAATGGCTGCTTGCGATGCCAGGCCTGGACATTATTGTTGAGAGAATTGAGAATCGTCGCGCCGCTGTCGGTATCGTTATAACTCCAGTTGTTGATGTCCACTTGCACATCGAGCTTGTCGACGATTGCCCAGTCGTCAGTATTCCCGGGCGAGGTGATGCCGTCACGATATCCGCGTCCCCGCCGTTCCAACCGGAGATGGTACTCCGGATTCGCGCTCATCATGGACGGAGCGACCGGGGGAGGGTTCACCATCCGTCCCGGATTTCCCGGTCCAGAGGGGACGCTCATCGAGAAGCGGCTGGTGTGTGTGTCGTAACACAGGTCCAGGTCAACGATCGGTGGAAAACTGGCGGGATTGTCGGTGTCCTTATTGGTTGGTGCCATGCCGGAATCCGGACGGAGCGGTACTACGCGGTCAAACGCAGTTGCGCCGCGCACCCGAATTTCACTGGACCAGTAGAGGCCACCGGCTCCTGTCATCGAGCCGTCTTGTGAAGCGATCACGTAGCGATTGCCGGAAACCACGATGCGATTGGTGTCGCGAATGGTAATCCGGCAATCATTCGCGTCGAAGACGTCGTCTTCATCACCCGTGCCGTCGATGTCGTCGTCCTCGCGAGTAATTCGCCAGAGATCCCGTGTACCTTCATAAAGATTGACATCGAAGGGTGACACATTCATCAGTTCCATGAACAGATAATCGTGACGAGCGCCGTTCTCCTCGTGCATGGTATTCGGATTGTCGGCCGTTAACCCGTCGGGTGTGCGGACTGCCAGTCCTTCTGTAAATGCGAGCAGTTGCCGCTCGACACCGAAGACTTTCTGATCAGGATCCCAGCCGTCGGACAGATTCGCGTCGTACCAGAATTCTGTGATCTCATCATCCCTGTCGACGGCATCAACGACATTGACGGCAAATTGAGCCATGGCTTTGGCTTCAGCCGCGGTATAGGGATTGGAAGTCAGCAGGCTGGCATCAGTTCCTCGTCCCCCGCAAAAAGTGTAAAGCAAAACATAGAGATCGCGTGCGAGCCGCTGCCGGTCCTGTCGAGCACGCGTATCGTCAACGTCATAATCAACCAGTTGGCGAAATTGCAAATTGGTGCCGTTTGAGGACAGTGCCCGATTGAGATCCAGCTTCAGCCGGCCGAAAGAGTCGGTCGTATTCTGATCAAACAGCTCTCGCAGTTCATCGCGGAACGGATCCAGGTTAGCTGGCAAGCCTGAGCCGAAATCGGGAGGAAACCCACCGGATGTTTCCCATTGGCGAAACTGGCTGCCCGTCTGACTGCTGACAGGGATGCCGAATTCCCGACGATCATTGCTGATGCTGGTGAACCGCTTGCGAATGTCCGCTGCGCTGTCCGGACTGGCGGTGCTTCCGTTCCGGTAGGACAGGAAATTCGCCGGGGCGAGAGTTTTCAAACGCGAGGCGACAGCCATCCGGCGAACATCGGTCTCACTGTAATGCAGGGCTGCGGTCTCTTCCGGGGGAAAGATCTCATCCTGGCTGGCATAGAACTCCGGCGCAACAATCAGTTCACCGACCTCGTCCATCCGCCCCTCGTTATCCGTATCCGTCATCAGATTACCGCTTTGGGCGGTCGCCCAGCGAACATCGTTACCGGATGAACTCACATTATATCTGGAATACCGCGGCCAGACGACCGGGGCGTTGGATAACTGATAGCGGTTCAACTTCTGGCCGCTGGTATTGAAGGGATTGCCTACGCCTTTGGGATCAACAGGTGAGCCGAATAGAGGATTATAAAGAGCATTGTTTCCGTTATCGTCGACTTCCGAAGTGCCTGGGAACGGGAAGACGGTATACAGGTTCGCTGCATTGCTGGCAGCGTAACTCAGCGCGTTTCTCAGGCGAGACGATTCGCCAAACCGTCCTGAAACGAGAATGCCGATCTTGCCTGCCAGGGTGGCAGCGTCGTCGCCGGAGGTGACCAGCGACGGGTTCCACGCAGGACGGCCGACATTCAACATTAACCATTCGAGGTTCGCCAGTTCCCTCCGGGTGGCAGGTGTATTGGCTCCGAACATCGACATCAGGATTTCATGTTGTGTCAGCGCGGAGCCACTCAGACTGGCATGGGTCGGGTCTGCGCTGAGGGCATAGACCGGATTGATTTCTGCCGTTGAATATCCCAGATTTGATTTGGAGATGGTGGAATTCACATACGTGCCAGAACTTGGCGGCGATTCCTCACTCCCGAACTCACGCATGCCCAGCGAGGCAAAACTCAGATTGCCCGCGACATTCCCGGCGACATTCAGATTGATCAGCGCATTGGCATCCACGATATGAAACGCGAACATCGGCAAGACCAGCTTCCCGTCGCCGCGTCGTTGCGGTGGGAAGTCGAGGTCCATCAGAATCGATTCCCGAATTCCGTCGCCATCCAGATCGAGGTCGTATTCATAGATCTCTGAACGATTGGAGTCATTCGTCTGGTAGGCTCCCTGCTCGCCGAAAATCTGATTGCCATCCAGGTCGGGCGGCGCGGGAAAGAGGTTGCGAAGTCCGAGATTCTTCAGCGTGGTGACATCAGCCGCCGTGATCGGGCCCAGACTGGTGGGAAGGACGAAGCGGTTCGAGGTGCCGCTGGAGCCGAAGGACCGGTGACTGCCATGCGGCCGGAAAACTCGCGTTGCCGTTGCGGGCGATGTTGATGTTGTATCGCCGAACCAGAACAGGTCCGCCGTGACAGCACCGGAAGGAGAGACGATTTCACGCCGCGCCCTGTCCAGCAGACCCGGCCGATGAAATGAGGGGAGGATGATTTCAACTGGGGGGGCGGTTGTCGGATTCACAGGGTCCGGCACTCGGGCCCGATAGGACAAAAAGGCGTGGTTGGCGTCCGGGTAGGTGTAGTCGACGTCCGGGGCCGGCAGATCCGTGATCGTAACGCCACCGTTACGGAATCCATCGCCACCGTTAGCGGAGGGCGAGTCATTCAGTCCGAGTAGCCAGCTGTCACCACCTGAGCCATTGTAATCCTGATCGACCAACGGATCGCCGGTGTTCGTGGAATCATCAATGACGTGGACACCTTCACCGTTGAAGGGGATGCCATCCCTGCCGAGCATGTTGGGGACCAGCGAATGCCGGCCTCCCCACAGCGCGCTGTGAACCTTCGTGTCCTCCGGACCGAGAATCAGCTGTTCCAGGGCATAGTCCATCAGCGCGTCCGGCTCCAGGGACGGTGCTTCCAGAACCCGGGCATCGGCGCTGAAACTGCTCGCGGTGGCATTAGCCTGCGAAGCCAGTGTGTAAAACAGCACCCCTAACAGGGCCAGCATTCCCATAAGGACCAGCACAATCAGGAGCGTTGAGCCTCGACGGTCCGACGAAACACGGCTTCGATTCCGTGAATGATGAGTGTGTTTCATGATGCATGATCCCCGAAGCCTGCAAACCGGGAAGCGATGAGACTTGCAATACAGGCCGCATTGCTGTGATGACGCCATGAATGCGCGATCCAGGATTCGGCCCGGAATCTCGCTTAAAAATCTGCCGCCTGCGGCCTGTCCTGCAGTGAATGAACGATAGTGACCTGCCGAACCCGGCCATCGACGCGATTCTGGTAAGTAATCGTAATCTGAATTCCTGTCACCGGCAGTGGTTGCGGATCGGCACCTGTGGACATCGGGCGGAACGGAGGTTGTTCACTGCCCGCCGACGTGACGATTCCGGAACGTCCATAAGGATGCCAGGTGTCAAACCGGAACTTGTTATTTCCAGGCGAGTAGTTGGTATTAAGAACATCTGCTGAGCGAAAACACTGGTTCAATGAGTTGCTGTTGTCACCGAGATCAACGAACCCGAATGAGCGGGGATCAAGCAGTTTGACGTCGAAAGCGAGCACATTCGTCATGACAATGTCATCGCCACGGCGACTGTTCCATGCCGATCCGCCGACATCGGCTGTGAACCGGTCGACATTCGTGGCAAACCCGGTCGTTAGCGACAAGTCATTACGTGCGTAGGGATTGCTGGATGGCATGTATCCTGGATAAGCGAAGTCAGGGTGGGCGGTTTCCTGTGCCGTGAACCGTCCGAGAAAATCGCCGGAATCATCGCTCAGGTCGTCTGCATTTCCACCGTTGATAAACTCGCGAGGCAGGCCATTATTACGGTTGTGGCCAAAACGCCAGCGAGGAACGCCCAGGCTGACTGCCAGCCTGGTTGCAGGGCTGACGGTTTCATCCCAGACAAGTGCTTCGCCGTCGATTCCATTGAACAGGGATGGTCCGGTGCCGTGAAAATAGACTCCCGGCGCAATTGTTCCAGAAGAGGTCAATTTGCCCGGAAAATGAAACGCGGAATGATCAAAGTCCAGCCAGAAGCTGCGCGAGGTTCCTCCGCCGATTGGATAGTTGCCGCTGCCACCCGACCAGATCGCCCGGCTCTGGTTTCCCGCGTGTGGTTGCGCGTCTGCAAGAGTGTCCGCCTCACGGATGGGAAGCACTCTGCGGTAGAGATTGCCACCGCGCAAAAAATAGACAATCTCGGCTGCTGTTGAACTGCCGACGCCATTGTTCGGCGAACCGTCATCAAATTCGGGCTCATTCACGAATGAGACCACTCCGCTGGCGATGGCATCACCGTTATCCGCCAGGTTTGGTGAGATTGATAGTGTTGATCCTGAAATGGTGGTGACACGATAAACGCCATCATTCGTGATCAGGTTGTTGTTGGTGTCCGGGACGCCAATTAACCAGATGAGTTGCCCTTCCACAATTCGTGAGGCGTCGTTGACGGTCAGGGAATTGACCGTGAAGGAATTAAGTGTCGTGCGAGAGGAGTTGCCAAGAGCACCGGTCGTTCCTACTGCTGAATCTGCTTTTCCAGAATACGGAATTTCATTGCGTTGCTGTTGCCCCAGATTGACCAGTGTCGTGAACTGCAACACATCGTCAGTGTCGCTGTTCGGATCGTTTTCGGCATAGTAGAAATAGCCCGTACGACGGTCGAGCTTTGCTGCGGGCAAGCGGGTGTCTTCCCCGGCGACGAATGGCAATACC
>VFQN01005493.1_pt1 | contig 15450 bp, 14 predicted proteins | sample 3512371 | NCBI WGS metagenome assembly VFQN01 (sample SAMN10412370, study PRJNA504923) | tailings metagenome | isolation source: Replicate 2 from Balatoc abandoned mine | place: Philippines: Itogon, Benguet | collected 2017-08-28
GCTTCGCCTATTTCGTCGCCGACAATTTCGCGCTCGCGATGGGCGACCTCGGCGCTTACACGCCCTTCCTCGCGGCATGGGGACCGTTCATCCTCTTCGCGCTGATCGGCGAGATGATCCTGATCCGGACCGAGGAATAATCAGGCGGCAGCGCCCCGCGCTGAGCCCTGTACCAGCTTTAGCACCAGACCCGGCAGCCCGTCGTAATTCGCGCCATGATATTGCGAATCCGCGGGCAGCGCCTCCTTCAGGCGGCGGTGCGCCTCGGGCAGCGCATGGTAGGGAACGCCCGGCAGCAGGTGGTGCAGCGCGTGATAGCGCAGGCCCACCGGCGCCCATAGCTCGGGCAGGACGCCCGGCGGCGGGACGTTGACGCTGTCGAGGAACTGCGCGGTCACGGTCAGCACTTCGCCGTCATTTTCCCAAAGGTGCGCGACGAGCGTGCGTATCTGGTTGAGCACGATACTGGCCGAGGCGATGCCGCCGAAGATCAGCAGCGCGCGCAAGGGCACCCAGCCGAAGACGGCCGCGGCAACAAGCAGCGTCGACCATGCCCAGGCGCCGCCTTCCTGCCACGCCCATTGGCGGCGGAACTCGCCCTCGGGCGGCTTGCGGCGGAACATCGGGTTGATGATCAGCCCCGAATAGCGCTCCATCACCAGCTTGCGGAGCGGCGGGATGAGGAAGGACAGCGGGGTCAGCACCGCATAGCGGAAGATCAGCGCGATCGGCGCGAAGGCGGCCGCGACAACGAACAGCGGCACCGTCCAAGGCTTCATCAGCGCGAGCGGCAGATATTCGGGATCCTCGACCGTGCCATATTTGGTGCGGTTGTGGTGCAGGCTGTGGATTCCCTCGTACATGAAAGAGGGGATGAGCAGCGGCACGCCGATGAGCATGTTCCACACAAGACGGAAGCCCGGCAGCGCATTCTTCCGGATGTGCGTGATTTCGTGGATGAAGCTTCCCGCGCGATAGAGCGCGAGCACCGCGACGAAGCCCGCGGCGAGCATCCATGCCGTGGAAGGCGCGAGGATCGCGGCGGCGACACCGGCATAGCCGATGAAGGCCGAGGCGAGAAAATCGGTCCAGTAGATGCGCGCGCTCGGATTGACGAGATCGCGCGTCAGCTCCGACGCTGCGCGGATCATCGCCATATCGTCGGCGATCGCCGACTTCGGACTTTTTGCCGTCGCCGCGGGAGGGGTCGCGATCCGATCGGCCGGGGGATTGATCGTCGTCATAGCGGGTCCAAAACCATTATTTCGTGGCAGCAAGATGGCCGAATGCGGGTCGCCAGCGCCCCGGCAATGCCCTAATGCGTCGCCCATAATATAGGACGTCCGGCTCAGGAAACCAGTATGACCGCCCACAACGAAGGCCCGATCACTATCCATCCCGTCAAGGACAAGGCCGACAAGCGCGAGTTCGTCGAGCTCGCCTTTCGCCTCAACCGCGGCGATCCGGCGTGGGTGCCGCCGCTGAAGGGTGAAGCCTTCGACCTGCTGACGCCGGGCAAGAATCCGTGGTTCGAACATGGCAAAGCCCAGCTGTTCCTCGCGCGCCGCAACGGCCGCACGGTGGGGCGCATTTCGGCGCATATCGACGACCTCGCCCTTCAGCAGCCGGTCGAACAGGGCATGGGCCCGGGTACCGGCAATTGGGGCCTGCTCGAGGCCGAGGATGCCGACGTTGCGCACGCGCTGTTCGCGGCCGCCGAGGATTGGCTCCGCAGTCAGGGCATGCACCGCTCGCTCGGCCCGCTGTCGATTTCGATCTGGGACGAACCGGGGCTGCTGATCGAGGGGTTCGAGACGCCGCCAACGATCATGCTCGGCCACAACAGCCCCCTCTATCGCGCGTGGGTCGAGGCCGAAGGGTATCGGCCGGTCAAGCAGCTCTTCAACTATGGCGTCGAGGTTCGCGACGGCTTCCCCCCGCTGGTGAACCGTATCGTCGCCGCTGGCGAGAAGAATGCGCGCATCCGCATCCGCAAGGTCGACAAGAAGAAGTTCGACGCCGAGGCCAAGCTGATCATGAGCATCCTCAACGACGCATGGTCGGACAATTGGGGCTTCGTCCCGCTGACCGATAGCGAGATCGCCTTCGTCGGCAAGAAATTGAAGGACATTGTCTTCGAGGATCTGATCCGCGTCGCCGAACTCGACGGCGAGCCGGTGGCCTTCATGATCGTGCTGCCGAACATCAACCAGTTGCTGATCGACATGGACGGTTCGCTGCTCCCCTTCAACTGGGCGCGGCTGCTCTGGTGGCTGCGCAAGCCCAAGAGCAAGCGGTTGCGCGTTCCGCTGATGGGCGTCGTCAAAAGCCTGCAGAACAGCCGCATGGCGAGCACGCTCGCCTTCATGATGATCGAATATATCCGCCGCGACGCCGTGCGCGATTATGGCGTCGAGGAAGGCGATATCGGCTGGGTGCTCGACGACAATCAGGGCATGAACGCAGTCGCCGAGGCGATCAACGCGTCGGTCAACCGCGTCTATCAAATCTACGACAAGCCGCTCTAGATTATTGGGACAGCTTTGCGACAAATGCGCCCGACCATGCGTTTGGGGCACGGAAAGGCGCGTATATGGCAGTCCAGTATCTGGCCGCAAACCGCTTCGGGCTGGGACGGCGCTGGGATGATCCGGCACCGGGCGACCCCAAGGCCGAGCTGATCCGCCAGCTCGGCGCGTTCGACCCGCGCCCCGCGCCGATCGCGGCGCTCGCCGGGCGCGAGACGATCGCCGCGGCTTATATGGACTATCGCGAAGACCGGCAGGCGATGCGCAAGGAGGCGGCCGACTCGCTGCCGATGAGCGACGACGAAAAGGGCATGGATCCCGAAATCCGCAAGCTCTTCCGCTCCGAAATCCGCCGCCACTATGTCGATGCCGCGAGCGCGCGGCTGGTGAATGCGGTCGCGACGCCGACCCCCTTCCCCGAGCGGCTGACACATTTCTGGGCCAATCACTTTGCGGTGTCGGCCGATAAATTGCCGGTGATCGGCTTTACGGGCAATTACGAGTTCGAGGCGATCCGCCCGAACATCATGGGCAAATTTGCCGACCTGCTGATCGCCGCGGTGCGCCACCCCGCGATGCTGCTCTATCTCGATCAGGCGCAAAGCTTCGGCCCCGAAAGCCCCATTTCCGAGCGCGCGCGGTCGCGCGGCCGCAAGCAAACGCCGGGGCTCAACGAGAATCTGGCGCGCGAAATATTGGAGCTGCACACGCTCGGCGTGCGGACGGGCTATACGCAGGCCGACGTCACCTCATTCGCGAAGGCCCTGACCGGATTGACCGTTGCCGGCCTCGGCCGCGGTGCCGGGCAACGCTTGATGCCCGCCGATGCCCGCCCCGGCGAAACGGTGTTCATCGCCCCGCTCCACGAACCCGGCGCGCAGACGATCCTCGGCAAGCGCTACGATCAGGCCGGCGGGAAGCAGGCCGAGGCCGTGCTCCGCGACCTTGCGGCGCATCCCGCGACCGCAACGCATATCGCGACCAAGCTCGCGCGCCATTTCAGCGGCGACACCCCGCCGCCCGCGCTCGTAGAACGGCTCGCCGCCGATTTCCGCAAGACCGGCGGCGACCTGCCCTCGCTCTATCGCACGCTCGTCAACTCCCCCGAACCCTGGGCCGAGGGGCCGGCGATGTTCAAATCGCCGTGGGACTGGACGGTGTCGACGATGCGCGCGCTGAAGCTTCCTGCCTTGGGCGAGAAGCAGAATGTGCCCGCGATCTTCACCCAGCTCGGCCAGCCCGTGTGGCGGCCGGGATCGCCCGCGGGCTATGACGATGTCGTTGCGACCTGGGCGGGATCGGCGGCGCTGATGCAGCGCGTCGAACTTGCGAGCCGCATCGCCGGTCGGCTTGGCGACCGCGCCGACGCGCGCAAACTCGCGCCGCTCATTCTCGCCGACGCGCTCACACCCGACGCTGCGCAGGCGCTGTCGCGCGCCGACAGCCCCGGACAGGGGCTCGCGATGCTGCTCGCCAGCCCGGCCTTTCTGCGGAGATAGACGATGATCCTCTCGCGCCGCTCCATCATCCTGTCGGGCATCACCGTCGCCGCATCGACCGCGATGCCGCGCTTCGCCTATGCCGCGGCAGGGACGCCGAAGCGCCTCGTCTTCGTAATCCAGCGCGGCGCCGCCGATGGGCTCGCGATCGTCGCGCCGACGGGCGATCCTGCTTTTGCCGCCGCGCGGCGTGCGCTCGCCGAAGATGCGCTCGGCGGGACCAAACTCGACGGCATGTTCGTGCTACATCCGGCATTGGCGACCGGGGCCAATCTCTATTCAGCGAAGCAGGCGCACTTCGCGCACGCCGTCGCCACCGCCTATCGCGACCGCTCGCATTTCGACGGCCAGAATGTCCTCGAAGGCGGCGGCTCGCGCCCCTATGAGCGCGATGACGGTTGGGTCGGGCGGCTGCTCACGCTGCTGCCCACCGCCGAGCGCGACGCGATCGCGATCGCCCCCGCGGTTCCCCTCGCGCTGCGCGGCGACGTCGCGGTCGGCACCTATGCGCCGAGCCGCCTGCCGCAGGCCGACACCGATCTGATTGCGCGGCTGACCGCGATGTACGCCGACGACGCCTTGCTCCGCCCGCTGTGGGACAGCGCAGTCAAAACGCAGGAGCTGGCGAGCGACATCGGCGGCAACAACGGTCGCAACGGCGCCGATCTCGGCAAGCTCGCCGCCTCGCTAATGCTCCCCGCCGACGGCGCGCGGGTGATGATGGTCGAAACCGGCGGCTGGGACACGCATAGCGGGCAAAAGGGCCGGCTCGCGGCGCAGCTGCGCGGGCTCGACCAGTTCGTCGGCGCGCTGCAGACCGGGCTTGGCCCCGCATGGAACGACACGCTCGTCGTCGTCGCGACCGAGTTCGGCCGGACGGTCGAGGTCAACGGCACTGGCGGCACCGATCATGGCACCGGATCGGCCGCGATGTTCTTCGGCGGCGGACTGGCGATGGGCGGCGAGGTGGCGGCCGACTGGCCGGGGCTCGGCGCAAGTTCCCGGCTCGACGGGCGCGACCTCAAACCGACACGCAGCCTTGAAAGTGTAATCGGCGGCGCGGTGGCGCATCACTACGGGCTCGACCCGGCGCGGGTGATGAAGACGCTCTACCCCGACGCTTGACGCGCCCCGCGCACCGTCTAGGCTCATAGCAAACAGCGGGTGGGGACGGATCATGTGCCGCGCGATGATGTATCTGGGCGAGCCGGTGCAGCTCGACGACCTGCTCTTCAAGCCCGACTCCAGCCTCGTCAATCAGGCCTATATGCCGAAAATGCTGCACATGCTGAACCTTGCGGGGTTCGGGATGATGGCGTGGGATTCGTCGAGCTTCGTCCCCGAACAGCCGCACCGCTATCGTTCGCCCTCGCTGCCGGTGTTCGACGGCAATCTCAAATCGCTGGCAGTCAAGACGCGCGCCGAATGCGTCATCGCGCATGTCCGCGGCGTTGCCTATTCGACGACGGTCAAGGTCAGCGAGCAGAACACCCACCCGTTCCACTTCCCCGGCGCGGCGGTCGCGATGGCGCACAACGGCGACATCTATCGCATCGGCGAGATGAAGGGGACGCTGATGGCCGACATCGACCCCGCGTTGCTCGCCGAGATTTCGGGATCGACCGACAGCGAGTGGGTCTATGCGCTGTTGCTTTCGCAGCTTCCCGACTGGCGGGTCGAGCCGTCGCGCGACGAGCTGGTCGCGGCGGTGCAGAAGACGGTCGACCTGATCGAGGCGGCGCGGCGGCACCATGGCATCGCCATTTCGTCGAGCTGCAACCTGTTCATCACGACGGGGCGGCAGATATTGGGCCTCCGCCATTGTTTCGACTTCGGCCACTACCGCACCGGATCGCCCGATCAGGTGCACGAGGCGAACATGAATTTTCTGTCGATGTGGTTCACGACAGGGCGCGATTACGGCCTGCACGACGGCGAGTGGCAGATGGTCGGCGGCGAAGAGGAACCGCGCGCGGTGATCGTCGCGTCGGAGCCGCTGTCGTCGAACAGCGCGACGTGGATGCCTGTCCCCGAATATGCGATGGTCCACGCCGAGATGGACGGCGATCTGCCCAAATTCCGGGTGATACCGCTCGCGCGCTAGGCCGCGACGGCGTGCCCGCGGCGCATCGCAAGGATGCGCGCCTCGACCTGATCGAGCGCATCGAGCGCGGTGACCAGATCGGCGTTGACCGACGCGCCGAGTTCGCGGCTGAGCGCGTCGCCCGTATCCAACATTTCGGTGAAGGTCGCGCGGTCGAAGGCGAGCAAAGTTGCCTGCTCGCTGGTACGGAGCAGCCGGTCGTGGGGAACTTCGAGCAGCATTGCGGCGATGCCGACGAGCTGGCCGGGGCCGGTGACGGTGAGCTGATAGACGCCGTCGCCATGCGGCAGCGCGCTGCGCACCGCACCGCGGACGACGAGCCAGACGGTGTCGGGCGCCGCGCCGACAAGCGCGAGGTCGGCGTCGGCGGCCGCCTCGATCCGTTCGCCGGCATTCCAGAAGGCGAGCCGCTGCGCCGGAGTCATCGCCGCGCAGCACGGCAGCTTGGCGAGGAACGGCTCGGGCGTGAAGACGTCCTCGACAACCGGCGCCAGCGCGCGTTGTGGCCGCGGCGTGAAGGCGTCGGGGCCTTCGGTCAGCAGTCCCGCGATGTCCGAGGCCTTGGCAACGACGCGTCCGGCAAGCAGCCGTCCGAGCTCGGTCTGCAATTGCAGCGATGCCGGGCGAAGCTGCGACAGCGCGACGCGGAACTGGTCGGCGGGCAGATACCAGCTCGACACCGGCCCGCGCGCAATGCCCATCGCCGAACGTTTGAGGTCGCGGCCGACCAGCGCCATGTCGCCGATCACCTCGCCTGCGCCGACCCTAGCGACCAGCGCAAGGCCGCCGCCGGGCAGGCGCTTGCCGATATCGACCTGCCCCTCGTCGATCAGGAACAGCCCTTCGGCGCGCTCATTCTGCGTCAGGATCGCCTCGCCGTCGGCGAAGTGCCGCGGCACGAACGCGTCGGCGAGCTCCGCCCGTTCGCTATCGCCAAGCCCAGCGAAGAGCGGCACGTCCGCCAGCCGGGTGGCGGACAACAGGCTCATGCAAAGACCGCCCAAGTCGGCGCATGATCGCTCGCCTTCTCGCGCCCGCGATGATCCTTGTCGACGCCGGCGTCGACGAGCCGGTCGGCCATCGCGGGGCTGAGCAACAGGTGATCGATGCGGAACCCATGGTCGCGCTGCCAGCCGCCCGCCTGATAGTCCCAGAAGGTCCAGACCCCGCCCGCGGGGTGGCGGCTGCGCACCGCGTCGGTCCAGCCGTCGCCGAGCAGGCGGAACCACGCATCGCGCGATTCGGGCTGCATCAATGCGTCGTTCGCCATCGGCCCGCGCGGGTCCCAGACGTCGTCGTCGTGCGGGATAACATTATAGTCGCCGGTCAAAATCGCCGGGATTTCGGAGGCGAGCAGCGCGTTGGCCCGCTCGCGCAGCCGCGCCATCCAGCGCAGCTTGTAATCGAACTTCGGCCCCGGCTGCGGGTTGCCGTTGGGCAGGTAGATACAGCCGACACGGACTCCATGGACATCGGCCTCCAGATAGCGCGACTGCTCGTCCTCGGCTTCGCCGGCAAGGCCGCGCTGAATCTCGACCGGCTGCGCGTCCTTCGCGAGGATGGCGACGCCGTTGAAGCCCTTTTGCCCATGATAGAGGAAGCCATAGCCAGCCGCCTCGATCTCCTTCGTCGGCATCGTCTCGTCGCTCGACTTCAGTTCCTGCAGGCAAGCGATGTCGGGCTGCGTTTCCTCGAGCCATTCGACGAGGCGCGGCAGGCGGGCCTTGATCCCGTTGATGTTGAAGGTCGCGACTTTCATGCTCCCGCTATGGCAGGAAGCATGCCGCGAAGGAAGGCGTCAGATCGAGAAGCTCGACCCGCAGCCGCAGCCCGAGGCCGCATTGGGATTTTCGACCTTGAACGACGATCCGCCGAGCGAGTCGACGAAATCGACGACGCAGCCGCGGACGAGGTCGATGCTGATCGGATCGACGACCAGCTTCACGCCGTCGGTCTCCGTCACGATGTCGTCAGCGTCGATGCTTTCGGCGAGGCCGAAGCGATAGGTGAAGCCTGAACAACCACCGCCATCGACCGCGAGGCGCAGCGCCGCCTCGGCCTCGCCCTTGCGGTCGGCGATCCAGCGGACGCGCGCCGCGGCGGCGGACGAAAGGGTGATGTCGGAAATCTGCGTGGCCATGGTCGCAAGATAGGGAGCGTCAGCCCAAAAGAAAAGGGCGCCCCGGCCCGTGACCGTGGAGCGCCCCTCCTCTCCGACCCAGGAAAGTCTTGTTATTCGGGACCGCCCATTGCGAGCGTCTTGTTACCCGAGATCGCCGCCATCGACATCGTGTCCGACTGGCAGAAGGGCATCGGATTGACCGGCGCGCCCTCGATGCGGACTTCATAATGGAGGTGGTTGCCGGTCGAGCGGCCCGTCGAGCCGACATAACCGAGGATGTCGCCCTTCTTCACCGACTGTCCGGGGACGACGATGTACGACGACATATGACCGTAGCGGGTCTGGATGGCGTTGCCATGCTCGACTTCGACATAATTGCCATAGCCGCCGAGGCGCTGGGCGCGGCCGACGATGCCGTCGGCGGTCGCATAAATGGGGGTGCCGTGCGGCGCAGGGATGTCGATGCCGTTGTGGCGCGCGAGCTTACCGGTGACGGGGTGGACGCGCATGCCATAGGTCGACGAGAGCGACATTTTTTCGATCGGGCGGCGCGACGGCACCGAAACGCCGATGTTCGCGGTCAGACCAGTGTCGAGACGCTTCCATGCCTGGAAGATCGCGCGCGCTTCGGTGTCTTCGCCCGCGTTGCCGATGCCGGCGCTGAAGCCGTCGTCATCGGGTTCGTCGGGAACGACGATGCTCGCATCGCCTGCCGAACTAGCCGCATGTGCCGCCGGAGCGGCGATGCCGGTCAGCGCTGCTGCGCAAAAAATCAGGCCAAAATGAAACTTTTGCGCCAGTGAAGCGTATCGCACGTATCGACCCCGCAGTCCTTGTCGCCAGTGCCCTTTTTTAAGGGCCGCTGGTGCCGGAAATTTGCTTCGGATGGGAACATTCCCTGCCCGCGAGTGTTGATGACCGTCCAAACCTTACCAAGCAATAACGGCGTAGAAGTCTTGCGTTAAACCGGCTTGGTGGCGCGCCGAGTCGTTGAACGGAGGCTTCAGCGAACCCCGAAATCGCGATTTTACGAGGCTTTGCCACGTTTCGACGACGTTGAATCCCATTTCATCGCACTTTTGGTTAAACCAGACTGTGCCGGCGGTCACATGGCGGATTTCATCGTTGTAAATACGCGATAAAATCTTGGCCGACGCCTCGTCGCCCGCCGCGCGGAAGCGGTCGACCGTCGCTGGCGTCACGTCGAGCCCGCGTGCTTCTAGGACCATCGGAACGATCGCGAGCCGCGCCAGCGCGTCGTCGCTCGTCGCCTGCGCGGCTTCCCACAGACCGGCGTGCGCGGGCAGTTCGCCGTAGAAGCTGCCAAGCTGGCGCAATCGCCGGTCGAGCAATGCAAAATGCATCGCCTCGTCGGCCGCAACCCCGATCCAGTCGTCGACGAAACCGCGCGGAAACTCGCCGCCGAAACGCCCGACCAGATCGACCGCAAGGTCGATCGCGACGAATTCGATATGCGCGAGCGCGTGGATCATCGCGATCCGCCCGCGTTCCGACCCGCCCTTGCGGCGGCGCGGCATCTGGGCAGGGCTGAGCAATTCAGGCTTCGCGGGCCATGCGGGCCGGTCGGGCATCGCGACGTCACAGCGATGGTCTAGCTCGCCGCGCCGCCATGCCCGCGCCAGCGCGCGCGCCGCGCGGCGCTTGTCGTGCGGGTCCGGCGTCAGCAGGACCGCGCGCGCGGCTTCACCCAGCGTTGGCATTAGAGGGCCTTCGCGGCCTCCAGCACGGCCTCGGCATGGCCCTTCACGCGAACCTTGCGCCATTCCTTCGCGAGCTTGCCGTCGGCACCGAACAGGAAGGTCGAGCGCTCGATCCCCATATAGGTACGGCCGTAATTCTGCTTTTCGACCCATGTGCCGAAAGCTTCGCACACCGCGCCGTCCTCGTCAGAGGCCAAGCGAACGGTCAGCCCATATTTGTCGCGGAACTTGCAGAGCTTCGCCGGCGCGTCGCGCGATACGGCAAGAACCTGCGCGTTCAGATGCGCGAACTCGGGCGCGAGGCGCGTAAAGTCCTGCGCCTCGACCGTGCAGCCCGGCGTATCGGCCTTGGGATAGAAATAGACGACAAGCGGCGCGCCTTTCAGGCTCTTGAGGTCGATCGCCGCGCCGTCGGCGTCGAGCAATTTCACCGCGGGAATGGCATCGCCGATGGAAAGGGTCATGGCTTCGTCTCCTGCTGCGGCGGACGAATCGAGGTCCACCAGTCGGCGATCTCCTGCCGCGCCGCATCGTGCGCGGCAAGCAGTTGCGGCCAGCCGGGCTCGCCGCATGCGCTCGCGACGAGCTGGCGCGCCGCCGCGGTCGCGGGTTCGCCCTCGGGCGCGGTGAGGCGCAACATCACAAGCATCCGCGCAAGCAGGCCATGCGCGTCGCAAATCTCGGCGGGCGCGAGGCCATCGATGCGCAGGCAGGCGAGCGCCGAACCGATATTGGGGTCGTGGCATTTGCCGCTGGCAAGCTGCGTCACCTGCATGGCGAATTCGAGGTCGACGAGCCCGCCGGGTCCGCCCTTGATGTCGAGCGGTCCCTTGGGCGGCTTATGCGCGGCGATCTTGTCGCGCATGTCGGCGGCGTCCGCGGCAAGCTTCACCGGCTCGCGCGGCACGGCGAGCAGTTCGTCGATGATCCGGTGAACCTCGGCTTTAGCCGCAAACGAGCCATATACCGGCCGCGCGCGGAGCAGCGCCATATGCTCCCACGTCCATGCCTCTTCGCGCTGATAGCGTTCGAAGCTGTCGAGCGAGACGACCAGCGGACCCTGCGCGCCCTGCGGCCGCAGCCGCGTATCGACGTCGTAAAGCTTGCCCGCCGCAGTCGGCACCGACATCGCCGCGGTCACCCGCTGCGCGAGGCGGTTGTAATAGGTCGTCGCACCGAGCGGGCGCGGCCCGTCGGACTCGGCGAGATGGTCGCCGGTGAAGAGATAGATGAGATCGAGATCCGACGCATGCGTCAGCGCGCGTCCGCCGAGCCGCCCGAGCGCAAGCACGACGAGCTCGCTATCGGCAATGCGGCCATGCGCCTGCGTAAATTCGGCGACGGTCGCATCGGCGAGTACCTGCAGCGCTGCCTCGGCGAGCTCCGAATAGCCGCAGGCGATCATCATCGGGTCGGTTGCACCCGCAATGAGCTGGACGCCATAAGCGAAGCGCCGCTCGCCGACGCGGTCGCGCACGCGGTCGAGCAGGCGCTCATAATCGAGCCCCGAGAGCCCCGGCGCCCATTCGGACAGCAGCTCGGCCTTGGTCGCGGGCGCCTCGAACGCGCGCTTGTCGATCAGACCCTCGATGAGCTCGACCCGCGCGCCGAGCGCGTCGGCGAGCGTCGGGGCGAGCGACAGGATGCGCGTCGCGATCTTGGCAAGCTCGGGCTGCGCCGCAAGCAGGTGGAAGAAGTTGATCGCGCTCGGCAGGCCGGCGACGAGTTTGTCGAAACGCAGCAGCGTCGCCTGCGGATCGGGAGCTGACCCGATCGCCTGCATCAGTCCGGGCAGCACGGTTTCGAGCGCGTCGAGCGCCGCGGGGCTGCGCAGCGCGCGCAGCTGGCCGCTGCGCCATTCGGCGATCGTGCGGAGCGCAGCGTCGGGCGGTTCGAAGCCTGCCGCCATCAGCGTGCCCGCCAGCTCACCTTCCTCGCGCGGAAGCCCTGTGGTCGAGGCGCGCTCGACGACGAGCCGGTCGTAGCAGGCGGCAACATCGTTGGTGACGGGCTCGAGCGCCGCAAGCAATGCCGCGCCATCGGCGTGATCGTCGAGCCGCGCGACGGCATCGAGCGCGGCCGGCTGCGTCGGCAGACAATGCGTCTGCTGGTCCTCGATCATCTGCAGCCGGTGCTCGATCCGCCGCAGCGTCGCATAATGGCCGGTCAGCCTCTCGGCGATCTCGCCGTCGATCCGCCCCGCCTTCGCCAGCGCCGCGAGCGCGTCGACCGTCGCAGGCGGACGGAGCGAGGGATCGCGGCCACCGTAGATGAGCTGGTGCACCTGCGCGAAAAATTCGATCTCGCGGATGCCGCCGCGCCCGCGCTTCAGATCATAGCCGGGGCCGAAGGCCTGCCCCTGCGAGAAATGGTCGCGGATGCGGTCGCTCATCGCGCCGATTTCCTTGAGCTGGCGAAAATCGAGGCTGCGGCGCCAGATGAAGGGTTGGATCGCCGAGAGGAAGCTTTCGCCGAGCGCGCGGTCGCCCGCCGAGGCGCGCGAGCGGATGAAGGCCGCTTGCTCCCACGCGAGCGCCTCGGACTCATAGTAAGAGATCGCGGCGCTTTCGGGCAGCACGATCGGTGTCACCTCGGGGTGCGGGCGAAGGCGCAGATCGACGCGCAGCACATGGCCGTCGCCCGTGCGGGCCGACAAAATCTCGACCATTCGCCGCGCGATCCGCACCGCCGCCTCATCGGGATCGTCGCGCGAGCGGCGCGGCAGCGTCTCGGGATCGAAGATCAGGATGGGGTCGATGTCCGACGAATAATTAAGCTCGTGGCTGCCAAGCTTGCCGAGTGCGATCACCGACAATCCGCGCGGTTCCTCGTCGGGCACGCGTTCGGCGAAAGCCGCAGCCAGCGCCGCATCGCACGCCTGATCGGCGAACGCCGTCAGCAGCCGCGTCGTCGTCGCGACATCATGCTCGCCCGACAGGTCGCCGAGTGCGAGCAACAGCGCCATACGCCCGCGCCACAGGCGCAGCGTACGCATAATATCGTCATCGACCGGCGGTGGCGCGACCTGAGCCAAGGCAGCGTCGGTGCCGCTCTCAAGGAAGAGCGCGACATCGTCGGGATTAAGCTCGGCGAGACGCGCCAGAAAGGGCGCATTCGCCATCAGCCGGTCGAGCGCGGACCGGCGCGCGGAAACATCCGAAGCCATCATCGCTGAACGCTATCGCCCGCGCGAACGCGGGTGGCAAGCCGTCAGGCCGGAACCGTGCTCTCGTCGAAGAACAGCACCTGCGAGATCGCCGCGCGCAAGGTTGCGGGCTGATAGGGCTTGGTCAGCAGGAAGGCGGGCTCGGGCCGGTCGCCGGTGAGCAGCCGCTCGGGGAAGGCGGTGATGAAGATGACCGGCAGCTTCACGTCGGAGAGGATCTCCTGCACCGCCTCGATCCCCGAGCTGTTGTCGGCGAGCTGAATGTCGGCGAGGACGAGGCCCGGCTGATGCTTCTGCGCTTCGGCGACAGCCTCGGCGTGCGTCGTGGCGACCGCGACGACATCATGGCCGAGGTCGCGGACGATCATCTCAATGTCCATCGCGATAATCGGCTCGTCCTCGATGATCAGGATGCGCGCGCGCGTCTGGCGATCGATCTCGTCGGTCGCGTCGTGGATCAGTTTCTCGACCTCGCTCGCATCGCGGCCGATGATGCGACCGGTTTCTTCAGCGCTAAACCCCTCGACCGCGGTCAGCAGCAGCGCCTGCCGCGCGAGCGACGGAATGCGGCGCAGCCGCGCGTCGGCAATCGCGATTTCAGGCGCGATCTTTTCGTCTGCGTTCGCTGCCTGCGCCGTGGCGAGGCCGAAATTGTCATGGATCATGCGATAGAGCTGGATGCGCAGGTCGTTGCCCGTATCGACCGCGTCGGGATTGGCGACGAGCGTTTCGAGGAGGCGGGCAACCAGAGCATCGCCGCTTTGCTGGCTTCCCGAAATCGCGCGACCATAACGGCGAAGATAGGGAAGATGCGGCGCAATCGCCTGACCCAATGACATAGAAAACCCTCCTCAGGCGGGCCGGAACCCGCGGACACACGCGCAGCACGATGAGAATCCTGCCGCGCTCCGGCATAATTTCACTCGATGGGAACGATTCAAGCGTAAAATAGTTTCACATCGAACGAACAAAAGGCGCATTGCGCTTTGGTTTACGCACGGTTAGCACAAGGGTCCATGTCCAAGGGATGCGAAAATAATGACGTCTGAATCCGGCTCGCCGCCCGCAAAGACGGCCGGAAAGGACGCGGAAAAGAAACTTCCCGGGAAGGGGCAGGACGTGAATGGCGCCCTGCGCCGCGCTTATGAGTCTGCGGTCGACGAGACGATCCCGCAGTCGATGCTCGACCTGCTCAACAAGCTCAGCTGATCATTTTTTTGTAGCGCGCGGCGAAATCCGACCGGAACGCCGCGAAGCTGCCCGCCGCGATGGCCTCGCGCATCCGCTGCATCAGCGCCTGATAGAAATGCAGATTATGCTGCGTCATTAGCATCGCACCCAGCATCTCGCCGGCGCGAACCAGATGGTGCAGATAGGCGCGCGACCAGGTCGTGCAGACCGGGCAGTCGCATGAGGCGTCGAGCGGCCCCAGATCCTCGGCATGCTTGGCATTGCGGATGTTGACCGGGCCTTCCCAGGTGAAGGCCTGCCCGTTGCGCCCCGAGCGTGTCGGCAACACACAATCGAACATGTCGACTCCGCGCGCGACCGCGCCGACCAGATCGTCGGGCTTGCCGACCCCCATCAGATAGCGCGGCTTGTCGGCGGGAAGCTGGCCCGGCGCATAGTCGAGGACGCCGAACATCGCCTCCTGCCCTTCGCCCACCGCAAGTCCGCCGATCGCATAGCCGTCGAAGCCGATCTCGGTCAGCGCCTCGGCCGAGCGGGCGCGGAGTTTCTCGTCGAGCGAGCCCTGCTGGATGCCGAACAGCGCCGACCGCGAGGCATGTTCCTCGCCCGCGTCGAAACCCGCGCGGCTGCGCGCCGCCCAGCGCATCGAGCGCTCCATGCTCGCCGTGGCGCGCTTCGCGTCGACGCCGTTGGGCGGGCATTCGTCGAACGCCATCACGATATCGCTGCCGAGCAGCCGCTGGATTTCCATCGAGCGCTCGGGGGTCAGCATGTGCCGCGAGCCGTCGAGGTGGCTCTTGAACGACACGCCCTCCTCGCTCTGCTTGGTCAGCGCCGACAGGCTCATCACCTGATAGCCGCCGCTGTCGGTCAGGATCGGCCGATCCCAGCCCATGAACTGATGAAGTCCGCCGAGCCGCGCCATGCGCTCGGCACCGGGGCGCAGCATCAGATGATAGGTGTTGCCGAGGATGATGTCGGCGCCGGTCGCGCGGACTTCGGCCGGGCGCATCGCCTTCACCGTCGCGGCGGTGCCAACGGGCATGAAGGCGGGGGTGCGGATCTCGCCGCGCTGCATCCGGATCACGCCGGTACGCGCGGCGCCGTCGGTCGCGGCGA
>VFQN01005494.1_pt1 | contig 15449 bp, 27 predicted proteins | sample 3512371 | NCBI WGS metagenome assembly VFQN01 (sample SAMN10412370, study PRJNA504923) | tailings metagenome | isolation source: Replicate 2 from Balatoc abandoned mine | place: Philippines: Itogon, Benguet | collected 2017-08-28
TCAACAACTCCGCCAAGACCACGTTCCGCTCTACAACTCCACGGCTTTGTGTTTAGCCAGGTTAATATGTGTCGAAGGGTGTGTGCTCAGCTGCCGCGACGGTCAAGGTGTCAAGGATGCATGGATCAAGGGGGACCTAATCGGCCCACCCTGCCATGTTGGCCTGTGTGCAAATGTACGGTAGCTGGGTTGCCCCCCACCCACTGCTCCTCATACCGTTGCTCTCCACATATACATTCCGCCCACGCGTGTCACGCCAGGCCACACTTGCTCTGTCGCTGCGAGCGGTATCCACGCACCACCCCATCCCACGCACCCCACCACCCCACCCCACCCCACGCACCCGCATGGAGTACCCCAGCATGCCGCCCACCAGCAGTCCGCCTGCAGGGGGCAGCGCAGAGGGGGCTCGAACAGCGGCAAGAATTTCCAGTGGGATGTGTGTCGTACGACAGATTGCGTGCGGAGGGCACTCGAGGCCGCAGCAGCTGCCTTGGGCCCCGCCTCCCCAAGGAAAGCACTCAGCGTCTTCCCCATCATTCCCAAGTGTCAGTTCCGAGTTGGTCGCGGCGAAGACAGCCGCTGACGCCCGGGCGTGCATGCGCATGATGTGAAGGATCTGGGCCGCTGCATGGAGGGCGCTACTGGGCGTAGGGCGGATGAGGGGCTCTGGATGGGTAGCCGTCCTGTGCTGGCTGTCTGCCACCGCCTCCTCCCCAGCGCCCCTGCCCTTAGCACTCCGCCCCCTTCGCTCTGTCTGCTGCCGTTGCTGCTGCTGCACCACCTACCTATTGTGAAAAACCAGTTGTTTCGGCTGTAACACCAGTTCAGCTCGTATTCGAGCTGTCGGCTGCGCTCATCCTTGAGACCCTTCGGCACTGCAGCGCGCACCGCCTCCTGCTCGATGCGTGCTAGCACCGGATTAACTGGAGGCTTGCTCTCAGACGCGCCCATAGCTAGCACGGCGGCAAAGGGCCAGAAATTCTAACAGCGCAGTGTCAGAGTCTAAGCGTGTCAAGCCATTCGATTGTCATGCTCTGCATAGGAGGCTACAGTATTTTGCAGCAGTACAATTTTGTACAGGCATTAACTCTAAATGCATGCTCATCGCGTTGATTGCATATGATTGTGTCGTGCCACCCTGCGCACACTCGCCATAGCCTTGCGCTCCGCTTTTCGTTTACAGATACTCCCATCGCCACATAACTGCGTGTTATCCATGGATGAGGTCTGGCAGCGGCTGACCCGCGGGCGCAACACCCAGGAGCGGAACATCGCCCCCGGCGACCGTGAAGGCGCAAGGTAGGGATCCCGCGCAATCCGCGCACTTACGCCATCACAATTTACTTTACATGCGGGGCTTTTCGGGCACAACATGTCGTGCCCCTTGAGGCCTTGCGACCCAGCAGCCTTGCACCCCTGACGGCTCCATGCGCACCCCAACACGAAAACGCCGCCCCGCGCCCCAGGCTGTACCTGGATTTCCACGACTGCCTGGATGCACACAAGTACTATGTCTTCTACGGTGAGGCGCCAGGGGACATGTCGCATCTGCGGCAGCAAGGGGCCACGCCTGCCTGCGTCCACCTAATCACCACACACACGGGGGCACGCGCCGCTGCCACCGCGCCCCGGCCCCATGCCACCTCTTCAGACATTGACACCTTACTAAGCACCGCTTGCTCGCCTTGAGTACTAAATGAGTGCAACGGCCGCTGCTCAAATCCTGCCGGCCAGGCTGCACATGTGTCGGCAGCTACACCGGCAGAGTGCACTCGCAGGCGTACTTTGTGGCCGCCCTGGAACGCCCCGCGCCATTGCACCTGTCTTGGTGCCTGTCCCATGTGCACCCTGGATCGTCACGTTAACGTGTCCATGCACATTCAACGGTTGGTGCTACAATTTTGCTGATGGTCCTCTCGTTGAGCGCGCCAGCACCACCTGCCGCCACTACCACCACCACTTCGACAGCTACCGAGTATCTTGCCCCTTAAGTGTTGAGCTACTAAGGTGCATGCCTTGCTTCCGCATCCATTGTGTCCTTCTGGCCCCCAGGCGTGGGCGCAGTGACCATCCCCTGGTCCTACTACAAGAAGAGTGTGGGGCCGTTTGTGATCGGCGTCATCCTTTGCCTCCTGCCAGACCTCCTGTACGGTACGTTGCTAAACAACCCATGTTACCTCTATGCTCGCACTGTACGCCATGTAGCCGTGTGCCGTGCCCTTCTAGTGCCGTTTCGGCAGCCTGCCTGCCAGGGCCGCTTCCCTGGGGTTCCTGCCCCTCGTGCTTAGAAACAACTCCACTCCTTGGACCATGGACGCCTAACCCACAGCCTCGGGCCTCCTTGCTTATCCACTCCCCGATGCCCCTCTTTCCTCATAGCGGCCGCCCCCATTGACCCGCACCCCGTACCCACTGGCCCGCGGCCACCCACCTTCCCCCCCCTTCCGCCACACCCACGCCGCCTGTTCCCGACCCACTGCCCTGCAGCCAACTGGCGCTGTGACGACAAGTACCGCGCCTTCACCGCCCACTGCGACGCAGTGCAGCGCGCCATGCAGCGGCGGCAGCAGCAGCAGCAGCAGCAGCAGCAGCAGCAGTGAGGCGCTGGCCACTGCTGTGTCCTGCCGCTGCGGTAGCTGTAGCCGCCGTGGCCGGTCTGACACGTGCCGGCGGGCCGCGCGACTGCCAACGCAGCACCTGCATGCGCCAGCGAGACGGAGGCGGTGGCTGGAGGGCGGAGAAGAGGGGCAGCAGCGCGGGGGCTTGCGGTGGGTGCATGGGGAGAAGTGTACTGGGAGGGCACGTACGTGGGACCGCCGTTGCGGCGCCAGCCGGCTGCGTCGGGCGGTGCTGTTGCCCCGAGGTACGAGAGACGTGATGGGGCGCTGCTGGTAGTCGTTGTGGTGTGTGGGGCACGGTGGTTGTACCCCTGCACACGAAAGCGTGCGGCCACTGGTACGGCATGGGCTCAGCAGTTAGATCAGCGGAGGATATTGCTGCAGCTGCCGGCGTGGTGGACCAGGGGCCTTGCAACTGATGAACCGCAGTGCGTCCTCACACGCCTGTTTTCTTCAGCGTTGAAGTTCCAACTCCCTGTCCTGCGCTTGCCCCCAGGTCCCTACATCGTGCGGCCCGGGACAGTGGGTCACGGTGTTGAGGCGCGGGCGCCGGCGCCGTCGGGCTGATGCGCGTCCGAGGGAGCGCTCACCCTAGCAGTTCAGGCAGCCGAGGCTAGTCCAAGAAGGAATCAAAAGGGGGACCTGCGAGGTTGGCCGATGGAAGGAGTGTGGAAAGCAGTGGAGGCTGTCTGGAAGGTTTGCGTGCTGATACTAGGTGCACCGGTTCAGTAGCCGAGTGCATGCGCGGTGATGTCACTGACATGGGGGACGGCGTGTCGCGGGTGTACTTGGCAGGGCGCCTTGCCTCTGGGCATGGAGTTGGTGCTCTGTGCGCTGGGCTCCTGAGACGCTGGCATTGCGTAATGGTCATGGGTGTAGTAGGATGCGTTGCGGGGACAACGCGCAGGGCTGGTGCTCTGGATTCGGCAATGGTGTGGCAACTGGCGAGCAGCCTGGTCGCTAGTGCACCCCACCAGCATCTGTATGCAACATGGCACGACCGATGCTCCTGTGCAGCTTTTCCTATGTGCTCACTGCCTGGCCGTGAGTTGTGTAGCAGTGCAGTTGCGGGGCCACAATAGCAGACTGTCGGGTAGGTACTTCAGAAGAGCGAGCAGGTGGCAATTTTAGCGGCTAAAGGCAAGCAACGGGGCAGGCTGCGGCTGCGAGCTGGTAATGGCTTGAGTTGCGTGTACAACGCACTCCTTGCACCACTGCTCGTTCCGACGTCGACCTCACCCCAGATGCGGCCTTGGTTGTGACGGTACACCGACCCCTACTACACTCTACGCAACAAGTGATGTGAACCATAGGGGAGGCTTTACCCTGGTGCCCTGGGCACGGGAATGCGACCCTTAGTGGTCCACTACCCGTCTGCTGGTTGGTGTCGCAACCCAGATGGGGCCCCCTGTTGAGGTTGGCCCAGGCCGACCATTGGGTCGGTTTGGCGAGACACATTGCTACCTGTGCAAGCGCGCTCATTGCACCGCTGACATAGCTCTCCATATAAGTACTGCACTGTTGGACCTGGGACAGCGTGCAGACCAGTGGTACACATCGTTCCGAAAGGCCCCACATCCGACGTTCACGTCAACAGGGAGCGGAACTTAGAGACTTCCTTACACCTCCAAGCAATAATATGAAGATGAACATTACAATTGTCGCAGCAGTAGTCTTGGTGTTGTGCGCAGCGCGCCAGGGTCTCGCGACGAAGTCCGGTCAGGGCTTCGGGAGAGGGAGCATACGGCCGGAGACCATGTCCATCGACAACGGATCGAACACCTTCGTTGACCAGCAATGCATGGGAGGAGACGAGTTCCAGCAGGCCGTCGACCGGTGAGCTATGACCGCCGTATGGGTGTTGCACGCCCTGCCACTCTCAACCCCTCCACAGCCACGTGCCAACACTGGCACCCATGTGCCTTGGCATCACGGCATGTTTGCATATGATGATATGGCATAACCAGCACCATCTTTCACCAAGCGCACCCTCTCCCAACGCCTCTAAAACATGGAACCCACACTGGACAACACAAGCGCCTCTTTGTGATATCGCAGTCCGCGGCCTAGTTTTCGCCCTATGCCGTTACCCCTCATCCCCATCACCTTCCCGCACCTTCCCGCAGCTTCTCCCGCTTCCTGCAGTTCCGCACCGTGTCCTCCCCCTCCGCCCCGCACCACGTGGTGGAGCCGGGGGAGTTCGCGGCGCTGCACGGCTGGCTGCCGGGGGCCTACCCCGAGGTGTGGGAGGCCATGGAGGTGGAGCAGGTGGGGGAAACGGGGGGTGCGAGGGCACTGCCTCTGGCCGCACCGCTTGAAGCTGCCCTACTGACGCGCTGGACCGGGGCAGGGAGCTACTGCTCCTGGCCGGTGCAGGTTGACTCCTTGCACCGCAGGCAGGCCAGTGCAGCTGTACCGTGATGCAGCTGACACGACCCGACCGAGTGCACCGGCAGCGCTCGGCTTGCAGTCTCTGATACCTGTCCGTGCCACGCACCTACCTGCCTTCCTCCGTCCCCTTCAGGTCGGCTGTCACAACTACAGCCTGCTGCTGCGCTGGCCCGGCGCCGAAGACCCCTCCCCCTCTCCCGGCCCCGGCCCCGGCCCCGCTCCCCCCGCCCCTCCTGCCCCCGTGCTGCTGTACTCGCACCTGGACGTGGTGCCGGTGGCCAACGAGACGCTGGCCGACTGGACGCACCCGCCCTTCAGCGGGGCGGTGCAGGGGGGGTACATCTGGGGCAGGGGCACGCTGGACGTCAAGGTGGGGGCAGGGGGCTGGGGGGGGGGGGGAAGGGCGCGCGGAGGCGGGTTGTTGGCAAGGCGGTGTGCCATGTGCCTTACAGTGTTAGGGCCTAGGCGGGGGAGGAGGTTCCCTGGGCGTTAAGCGCATTTTGGGGTACCATAAGAGGTCAGGACAGGACGTGTGCTGGTCACGTTGCGGCGGGGGTGCTTGTCAAGGGTAAGGGCCGGTCGTGCGCTGCCCCAGCAGCCCGGGGAGGGCGCTGGACGGGACATGGCATGTCGTTGCCTGTGGTGACCCTTGCACCTGGGCTGCACTCGGGGGCGCAGCGTGTGCCCGCGGGACCGTGCGCCTGTAGTCCTTTGGACATGGACACTATTGTCGGTGGACTGAACGGCACGCCCCCCCGTTCGGCCCGTCCGCCCAACCCCCTGCCCGCTGCCTTGCCCCCTCCCCCCCAGGTGGGTGTTGCTGGCATGCTGGAGGCTGCCACGCTGCTGCTGCGGCAGGGCTGGCGGCCGCGGCGCACGCTGTACTTCGCTTTCGGGCAGGATGAGGAGGTCGGGGGGGAGCTGGGGGCAGGTGGGCGTGGGCGGGGAGGTGGGGGCGGGGAGGTGGGGGCGGGGAGGTGGGGGCGGGGAGGTGGGGGCGGGCACGGGGGTGGAGTGGGGTGGGGTTGGCGGTTGGGTCGCCCGGCGCACTGGCCCCTATATCACTGCACGCGGCCGCAGCCGCCGCGCCGCAGCACCAGCTTCCCGCAGCTGTGCTGCACACTGGTACTTGTTCGGGACATGCCCTCAGCGATGATGCCCTCTGCCCCTCCCCTCCCCAACCCACACACTTTCATCACGTCGTTCCCTCCCACATTGCACCACCCCACACTTTTCCCCGCGTCCCTTCTCCGCAGGCCGCATCACGCAGCTGCTGGCCGACCGCGGCGTGGAGGTGGACATGGTGTACGACGAGGGGCCGTCCATAGGTGAGCGGTAAAGCAGGACGTTGTGGTACGTGTGGGGAGACTGTGAGCTCGATGTGTGCTACCCCGCGTGGCCATCCTAGGGAGCTGTCCCGAACACACGGTTCGATGGTGCATCCTACTGGAATTCCCGCCCGCCCACGTGTACGGCAGGCGCTGACGGCTACCCTCCGTACATGTCGTACCCCATGGCGCCGGTGGGCACTGCCGAGAAGGGATACGTCACCATCATGGTGGGTGGGGCAGGGTGGAGCGAGGGTGGGATGAGGGTCGACTGCGGCTTGCGGACCAGGGTGTTGTGGGGTGGCCGTGCCTCCAAGCACACCTGGCAGCTCACGTACGGCACTACCTCCCCTCTCGTGTGGCTATGTGCCTTGCAACCCAGCTCATGGACCTCACACTGTGCTGGAACCGGACCCGCCTGTGTAGACCACATCACATGTCCTCTATTAATCACCCACTCTCTCCTTGATACCCCTGCATCCGTTCCCTTCCCCTCCACTTGCCCCGTTACCCCTTCCCCCAGGCCGATATCACCACTGCCGGCGGCCACAGCTCGCTGCCCCCCCTTGACGCCTCCTCCGCCGCCTCCGTGGCCGCCCGCCTCATCGCCGCCACCGACCGCCGCCCGCCGCCCGTGGCGCTGCGCGAGCCCGTGCCGCAGCTGCTGGCGGCGCTGGCGCCCCACATGGCGGGGGTGCGGGGCGCGCTGTTCCGCCTGGCGGGGGCGGTGCCGGGCCTGGGGCAGCTGGTGGCAGAGGCCTACCTGGCGCGAGACACGCCTGAGACGGCGGCGCTGGTGGGTACCGGTGCAGGCACGAGGGTGGGGAGGTGACGGTGGGAGAGGCTGGTAGTAGGGCAGGGATGAACAACGTTTTGCGACCGGTGAGAAGTGACCGCTGAGGAGTGCGTTGCCGGGATGGGCCACCTGCGAGAAGTGGCCAGTGAGGAGTGCTTTACGGCGACGGGGCGCCTGCGAGAAGTGACCGGTGAGGAATACTTTACCAGGATGGGGGCCTGCGTTGCGCATGCCGGTGCTGCACCGCCGGGGCTGGGGCTGGGCTGGTGGGCGGCTGTGCCGGGTCCCGGGTCGATGGACGCCTCCTGCGGTGTCTGGCTGGGCCTTCTCCACCGGTCATGCGCCGTCCGCCCAGCTGTTGCATCCCCTCGCCCCTGTGTCGTGTTCGGGGACATGGCTTGTCAACCTCACTAAACCCCTGGTTACATCCGACCGGTATGACCGACGTCCAGGTCCGCAACACGGTGGCTGTGACGGGTCTTACCAGCGGCTTCGCGGAGAACGTGCTGCCGCCCGGGGCCAGCGTGCGGTTCAACAGCCGCCTGCTGCCGGGGGCCACGGCGGAGGACGTCATCGCCTACCTCAAGGAGGCGGCGGGGAGGTGGGCGGGCGCGGGGGGGGGAGGGGTTCCTGGTGGGGCCGTTGGCCGGACCTCGCGCAGACCGCGGGGTAGCGTGCAGGGGAAGGGCGAGGAGGGACGCGTCATCCGGGACAGGCCGCGCAGGCCCCAGGAGTGCGGGAGCGGGGCACAGGCGGAAGCTTGGGGGTGCCGGGCGTCATGATGGGCACGTGCTGGGCGGCCAGTTGTGCTTGCACAAAGGCGTGCGTGCGCCGCAGCGCGCCAGGCGCTGTCGTTGGCGGCGCGGGACATGCAGTTGGTTGGTCAGGATCACCCGGTGCACTGTTGGCTAGGATGCCAACCGCGCGGCCACAAGCACCAGCCAGTTGGTACCTACCACCAATCGGATCCTTCACGGCCACACTGCATCCCGAGGGCTCGTCCCCGGCCTCCCTTCCTCCTCAATTGCCTAACTCCCCCTCACCCCTCCACCTCCTCCCTTCCCCCCAGGGACCTGCCCCACGTGTCCTTCCGCGTCAACGGCGGCCAGAACGCCAGCGCCGCCTCCCCCGTCACCCCCGTGTCCAGCCCCTACTTTGCCATGCTGCGGGATGCGCTGCAGGCGGTGGGCGGGGGCAGGCGGGATGGATGGGGCGGAGTTTGGAGCTTGCGGGTTTTGGGGGAGACTGCTTGCGCCGGCTCATGCTTGGGGCGCATGGCGCGGTTTCCACTTTCGCACGGCAAGTGTGTTGTGGTGTAGTGGGCTTGCCGGCATCGTTCCAAAATGTTGTGGTGCGGGGCCAGACACGGCTGATGCACCTGGCTTTGGCCCTGCTGTGTCCCCAGGTGTACAAACTGGCCGACGGGAGGGGCGCGGCGGTGGTGGCCCCCACCCTCATGCCGGGTACGTGCCACGTGCCACGTGTCACCTGCCCTTGATGCCCTGCTGTGTGCAGTGGAGAAGCCACACGCTGTTCGTGCGGACTGCCCCAGCCGTACGGCTCACCGCGCAACAGCGCGTTTGCGTACCTCGGGCCATCTGCTCGTGCCCCCTGTGCCTGCACGGCCACATCCGCGTCCCGTGTGGAGCCGTCAACCCCACATGCCCCCGACCAACCCTCCCGCAGGCGGCACCGACTCGAAGCACTTCCTGGCCATCTCCCGCTTCGGCGCCCTCCGCCACACGCCCGTGTCCATGAACAAGACAGCCGGCGACGTGCGCCGCGTGCACGGCCTCAACGAGCGCGTCAGCGTGCAGGACTTCGGCCGCTGCATCTGCACCTACCTGGAGCTGGTCACGCGGCTGGGGCAGCAGCAGCAGCCGTCGTGAGGCAGCAGCAGCCGCGGTGGAGCGGCAGCAGTGAAGCAGTGACGCGATGGCGGTGACGTAGGCACAAAGCGGCGCACAAGCCTGGCCGATTACTCAAAAGACTCATTCGGTGGGCTGTTTGCGTGTAGTTGGGGCCCGGCTGAACGTGAAGCCGAGACGTTGTTGTTGACTTGTGCGTCCTGTACCGCACAGATACTGCCTAACGCCTTCGTGCCTGTGTAGAGAGATGTACGGGCTGAGGCGTGAGGGGGGAAGCCGAGCACCTGTAACCTCACGAGCAACACATGGCCATAAGGGTTTCAACCGGTTTTCATGCCCTAGCGCCTAGGAGCCACAGCGAGCTGTCTGTACTAGGAGAAGAAGGTGATTGCTGGTAGGAGTCTTGCGCTGCTGATGGTGGTGCAGGTTGGTGCAGTGAAGCTACCGGTGTTTTGGTGCGCCCATGCCGTGCGCGCGGACCGGGTGCCTGGAGCGTGGTGCTGTGGGATCACATGTGGCAGGTGCATGCCAGCATGCGTCAAGCGTGTGTGTCGCTAGGGATGGAGGCGGAGGGAGAGCGGCCACGGGAAATGTGCGCTACCAGCAATTACCATTGCTGGTTGTAAATGTCACGAGTGCACGCGTGCTGTGCGTCTGTGGTCCGAGGCACCTAGGGACGGCCGGCGTAGGGAGTGGAGCAGCGGTGACAACTGCTTTCGTGTTGTACCATGAATGAAGGTAATTTCACACGCCTGTTTGCCGGCAGGCCGACGGGCACGACGTTACAGCTCGTCATTACCGAAACACGCACCCGTGCCGGATGTCCTGCTTTAGGGCAAACTCGACAATTCACTCCAACCGTCCACGAGGTGTGCCGTAGCGTGGCCGGTCCAATCTCAAAGTCAGCACCCTGCGAAGATGCTTGTTACTATGGCCCAACAGCAGCCCACTCAGCAGACGCGACAGGTCTGCTGCTTGTCCATCCTTCCATCCTCAAGCCGTGAATCCCTAACCCACCCCCAACCACAACCAGCAGGGCTCTGAACCCTGCCAACAGGGGCCCCTCGCTCCATCCGCAAAGCTACCGTCTACCACTACTAAACACAATAACAAGCATGACACGCTGGGATCAACGCGCCAAACGTGCCACACAATCAGTGCTTCCCAATGCTCGCTCTCCTCGCGCGCTGTCCTCGTTCATCTGTGCTGCTCCGTAAGGCCGTGTGCCTCCTCCAGCCGCGCGTACTTGGCGCCCGAGGACGCGCCCGCCCCCCTGCTGGCCATGGGTGCGCGGCAACAGCAGCGGCGTGACCAGACGTGTAAGGCGGCCGGGCGTGCCGGGGGAGCCCCCCGGGCACAAGGGCACACGTGGCGGGGGGCGGGCGGGCAACAGCGGGCGGCAGGCGTCAAGGCGGCCGCTACCGCTACCGGTACTTCCTGCGGCCGCAGGAACGTGTGGAGCGCCCCGCAGGGGAATGCTTGGGCAGCCTGCAGCTAGAGCTTCTGCCTGGATGGTAGGTGCGGCATGACGTTGCCCCTCAACCTGCGTGCGTGCCGGCAAGTACCGGTACGTGACTGCACGCCCTGGCGCTATCTGCTGGCCCCTGGTCTTGCCCCCGCTTGCCCACAGATCCCGGTCCGCGCCCTGAGGCGCGTCAGTAGTGCTACTCACGAGGTGTGTGCGTGGCTGGGCAGGGTGGCAGCGGGGCGCGCTGGGAACACGGCCCGCAGCGCCACCTGCATGACGCTGAGCGCCAGGCCGATGCCGTTGGGCAGGTAGATGTATACGTCGGTCACCGCGACGCCGTACGTGGTCCACAGCGCCGCGTTGAGGGTGTTCATCTGGGGCGGGCGGTGGGCGGGCGACGGGCGCACAGCGACAGAGGGTGGGCGTGAGGACGATAGGTAAAGAGGGAGCAAAAGCGTGCAGGCAGGGAGCTGTGTGCAGAAGGCCGAGGCTGCGGAAACTGCTGCCAAGGATATGCCCCCATCGCCACCCGTCTCCACGGCAACGTCACGCATCAAGGTATCCCCACAACGCGTGCGCGCGCGGCAACGGCCGTTCCAAAGGCGGCGTCCTTGAACCGGTTTACCCGCCGTCCGTCCTCTCCTCCGGCCCCTCTCCCTGCCCCACCATGGTGAGCGGCACCAGGATGGAAGCCGAATTGCGGGTGCGGATGACCTCCCACATGGTGGACAGCGGCGCGGCGTAGTAGATGAGCGCGATGATGTTGCCGGCCATGCCCCTGGGTTGAGGCGGGCCCGCAGGCGCGGGGATGGGCGGGGATCAGGCTGCTGGTGGCGCACTGAAATAGGTTGCAATACAGCATGCACTGTCACCACACTGACTAACACAGGAACCCGCAGGAAGCCCTGGACGCGCCAACATGCGCTCTGTCGCTCCTGTGGGCTCCACACGTGCTGTTCTCCATCTGGCTCACTCCTGCCCAGGCCCAGCCGCAGCCCCGGCCCCACCATATGCCCAGCTGCTGCTTGATGTCCTGCGCCGCGAAGGCCGTCAGCACGCCCAGCAGCGGCATGACGCCCGCGGTGAGGCACATCACGAAGCGCAGGCCCTTGCGGACCTGGGCAGCAGGGGGCCACGAGGTGGAGAAAGGTGGAACGCAAGGGCAACCACGGGGACAGGTGGGGACATCAGCGCTTGTGTGTGGTAGATGGGAGGCAAGGGAGGCGGGTGCGGTGTTTGGGGGGTGCTGACAGCGGCGTGTGTGGGACCGGCCAAATTCATGGCCGGCGTTAGGCACACTGCTGAGCCCCACAGTACGGCAGCACAGGACAGGGCAGAGCTCACCCTTCTCGCTCGCTACATTTGCCCCACGCTCTCAACCCCTAACGAGATACTCGGTGGAATCGGTGCTTGCTATAAACTCACCTGCTCGTCCGCCAACCCGAATGCTGTAAGGGTGATGAAGGCCGAGATGAGCACGCCGGGGGCGTTGGGGGCGGTGACGAAGGGGTCCCGCTTGATGAGGCCGTACACACACCACGCCACGCAGTTGGCAATGGTGACAGCAAACGGTATGGGGTTCAGCTCCTGCATACAGGTTGAGGACCGGCTCGTTGGTGTGGGTGGTCGTGCAGTGCAGTGCTGGGCCGGGAAGCGGGGGGCCGGGAGGGGCTCTACCCAACTGGCTCCCGGTACTCACTCCGAGGGACTTGTCTCGCGCAGCGCGAAGTGTAGCTTTCATAGGTGCAAGATACCTACAGAGTCGCCATGTGAGAGGTTTAAGGATTGGATGTGGTGATCTGGTCAAGGCGAGCAACAGCTCCTCAACCTACATTGCAGTCGACACGACAGCGCCAAGTGCCGGGACAACGGTCTCAAGCAGCACATTGCTGCCACTCCCTGCCATATTAATATGTGTTCTGATAGCCGGAGACTGTTCAGGCGCGGACCGTATGCGAGACTCTAACTGCAAGTTCTCTCCGAGGGCGCGCCGGGGACGCCAAGGTACCGTAAATGCTCCGTGTAGATGTGCAACTATGAAACAAGTTGAATGGCTCCAGCCGATAGCAAAGGCACCGAGCTCCGGTCTCATGCATACCGCCCATGCTGACCAGCTGACCCCATTGCGGACCCATGCTGTTGCCTGCCCCTGGTTGCCAAGCCAGGTGTCCAGCTGTAGACCGGCACAACATAGTTGCTTTCACCCTCTGTTCCAAGCTATGTCACGGTGCGTTGTCGATTGCCAGTCCTATGGCCAGGCAGCAAAGCTGGTATGGTGGTGCCAACTGGTGCCATGATCACGCTGCAGCAGGCAAGATGGGGACGCATTTGCTGGGTGAAAAGATGGAGACTGTCGTGGACGCCCTCTTGCATTTCCTGCACCTTGCCCCTCTGGTCCCCATGTGTCCATGCACGCACACCACCACTTGAGGCCAACATGGCAGTGCAGGAGTGTCGCACGCACCTGCTGTGGATAACAAGTTCAACCAGTTCAGTTTCAACCTCTGCAATGCTAAGCACCCGAAGCCGGCTCAATCCTCCAACACGTATGCAGCAAAGCCTTAAAACACACAGCAAACATTCAGGCCGTCCCACTGTTCACAAACCCTGGTCCGCTGCACCATGAATGCCATTGGGTAGATTTAGGTGTCAGGTGTACCCCATGCAGTCCTTCCCTCCGTCTCCCAGCCAAGCCACCTCCTCTTTGTGACCCCCCGCCTATCATGCTTGCCGTCCTCTATCCTCCGCCCTTACACGCCTGCATGCGTCTGTGCCCCATCAGCACCCTATGCTCTGTCCCATCTCAAGGCTCTACCCTCCAGCTGACACGAGTAGACAGGATAGTTAGCCATGAAGTGTGGGAAGTTTTCATATCCAATGAGTGGTGGTGTTGATAAACACCGGGTTTGGGATGCCGGAGGCGTTGATGGTCTCCGCTATGGGGCCGCTCGGCTTAACCACCGAAGCCGTACAGGGTGCGGCCCTGGCGCTTGAGGGCGTAGACGACGTCCATGGCCGTCACGGTCTTGCGGCGAGCGTGCTCGGTGTAGGTGACCGAGTCACGGATGACGTTCTCCAGGAAGGTCTTGAGCACCGTGCGGGTCTCCTCGTAGATGAGGCCGCTGATGCGCTTCACACCGCCACGACGAGCCAGACGGCGGATAGCGGGCTTGGTGATGCCCTGAATGTTGTCGCGGAGCACCTTGCGATGGCGCTTGGCTCCACCCTTGCCCAGGCCCTTGCCGCCCTTGCCGCGTCCAGACATGTTTATAGGTTTGGAGTTGAAGTGTAGAGGAGAGAAGAGAATAGCTCTGTGCTGAAAGCCTAGTCAAGGCAGGACTATATCAAGGGTTTGCCGCCCGTACGGCGAGTTGGTCGAGCATGGCGGAGGCGCCCCACTGAGCCGGGCTCACCGGGGCACACCTGGAGAGTACAAAAGCGTCAGGACGCGACCCCATTCTCCAAACATCTCTTCTGCTACTCAACCTCTTCTCTCAATTCTTAAACAAGCAATATGGCCCGCACCAAGCAGACTGCCCGCAAGTCCACCGGCGGCAAGGCGCCCCGCAAGCAGCTGGCCACCAAGGCCGCTCGCAAGACCCCCGCCACCGGCGGTGTGAAGAAGCCTCACCGCTACCGCCCCGGTACCGTGGCGCTGCGTGAGATCCGCAAGTACCAGAAGTCCACTGAGCTGCTCATCCGCAAGCTGCCGTTCCAGCGCCTGGTGCGTGAGATCGCCCAGGACTTCAAGACCGACCTGCGCTTCCAGAGCCAGGCCGTGCTGGCGCTGCAGGAGGCTGCCGAGGCGTACCTGGTGGGCCTGTTCGAGGACACCAACCTGTGCGCCATCCACGCCAAGCGTGTGACCATCATGCCCAAGGACATCCAGCTGGCCCGCCGCATCCGTGGCGAGCGCGCCTAAGCGGTGTCTGCCAGTGGCAACGCGCAACAACTCGGTGTTTCTCAACACCACCATACGTTCATGGAACTGGGGAGAGGGCAAGGGGGGTGGCGTGTTGTGAAGCTCTTGCCTTGCCCAGCGTGCGACGACAGGGTACCTGGCCACAAGAGCGTGGCTTGGGCTAGGACCGCAACGCCGGCTGTTGGTCGCTGAAACCTGGGCTCGGGAGTTGTACGGAGGCGTACTTGGCTGGCGTTGTCACTGCTCAGGGTGAATCACAAACGGCATTCATCGCCGTGGGTTGTTAAGGATCACGCAAGAGAGCTGCCCGCAGTGCACGTGGCTAGCGCGCATGCATGCATGTATCCTGGCAGGTAGGGTGCCGTAGCGTTTAGGTAGGTGTACGTGGGATTCTTGGGACGGTGCTGCGAACTGTGTGGCTACGAACATGACGGGCCTTGCTGCCCTGCCTGCGGGTGCTCATGCTGGGGGTGTGGGTGGCGAGCTGGCCTGCACGCATGGCTAGGAGAGCCATGACGCGCCAGGGAGAGCCAAAAGCAGCGTGGCGGTATACCGCCCATTTCCGCTGCAACATCGCTGGTTTGTTAGCCCACCTGCAGCAGAAGACCTGCAGCCCCAGCCTCTGGGGTGTGGTTAGGTGTGGGCAGGTGTGGGTGATCGGATCCGCCACCACTGGGCATACTTTACCGGTAGCTGTTATACTGGTCTGCATGTGGTACGTTGGGTGTGCTCCGACATTGACCCCTGCTACAACTTGATGGCATCTTGGAACCAGTAGGTGATATGTGAACAGGGTGCATTAACTCGGGCCAGCCTGTGAAATGCCTGATCCTGTAAGCACGCTAGGGCCGTCGTCACCCGCCGTGCCCGCCGTGCCCAAGGATTCAGCTGACCAGGCAAGCCAGCCTGGACAGGGTAGGCTTGGGCAGCCGTGTTGAACGTCAGGGGTGGGCGCAGAGCGGCATAGGCATTGCACCTCACACCGGTGGCAGGTGCCTGCCAGTGGATGATGAACCGTCGGGCATCAGCTGGTGGATGACTCCCATTCCCCTGTT
>VFQN01005495.1_pt1 | contig 15447 bp, 21 predicted proteins | sample 3512371 | NCBI WGS metagenome assembly VFQN01 (sample SAMN10412370, study PRJNA504923) | tailings metagenome | isolation source: Replicate 2 from Balatoc abandoned mine | place: Philippines: Itogon, Benguet | collected 2017-08-28
TATACGGGGTCAGGGAGTCAGGGGTCAGGCGTACTGTGCGTATACAGTGTACATACAATATCTCCCTCCTGTCCCCTGTGTTTCCTTCCGCTCTGGCGTTCCCCAGGTGCGTTGCACTCCGTTTAGTTGTAACCTAGGAGCATTTAGTGGCGCCGAACCGGTCGGGCTGGCAGGCCCCAGTTTCCTTTATACGGGACCTTGTAAGGTGAGTACAGTCCGGTGAGTTCGCAGGCGCAGTTGCACGAGCTCTGTCTAATTTGCCGCTGGAGCCGAAGCCGGACATGACCGAGGCTTGGTAAGCAGATGACACGGGCGCGGTGCGAGGCTGCGCAGCCGCTGGGCCTCACTCGTCTCCCGAGCAACTCACCCGAACCCAGCCGCCCGGAGCTCCTCCTCTGTCGCCGCGCTAAGCTGCTCCAGGGTCGGGAAGGCGTAGTACGACAGCCCTCCAGCTGCCGTACCTCCCGCCGTCGTACTGCTAGGCTCGCACGCGCCTTCACCGACCGCCGCTCCCAGGCCTGGCGGCCCACCCTCGAGCCCCGCCGGCCGCAGCGGCCGCAGCTCGTGCTGCTGGTCCCCCGCCGTGCTGGCCGCCGCTGCCTTATTCAGGCCAGCGGCGGTTGCCGTACACGGTGACTCGTCTGCCGTACACGTGGGCTCCAGCAGCGTGCCGTACGAGCTGCAGAGGCGCTCCACCATCCCGTGGATGCGGGAGATGTGGTTGTTGGACGAGCAGATGAACTGGAAGAGGCACTCCAGGGGGTCCTGGCGCAGCATGCGGGCGCCTGCAAGGTGCACCGTGCATCAGCATAGCAAGCAAGGGTTGTGCCAAAGAGCCTTAAGAATGGTTACGGCGCGAGCAGGTGAGAAACTGAGGTCAGTGTCCGTGGTGTCCCGTACGCCATACGCTGTACAGCATGCAGGCGCCTGCAAGGCGATGACACCATAACAGACCGCCGGCAAGGTCAGAGAAGGCTCAGCAACGGTCTGCATGTAAAGGATAGAGAGGCTGAGCCGCCCATGGGCCCCAAACAAACACTCTCCTCACCACACTCCCTACCTGCTGTATCAATTATTGACATTTGAATTCGGTCACCTCGTTGATCCTGGCCCACACCAAGCATCTGGCCCTGCAGCAAGGTCCCCGCTGCTCAGCGCCTCGGACACACCCCTGCCCGTGCGCCCTTCCACGCAAGCCCGAGGCCCCCGCGTTGTGGTTGCACAGAAGCTAGCCCACAACCCTAGCACACGGCCCGCTGCTCAGCGCCTTCGACACACCCCGACCTTCCATGCAAGCCCGCGTTTACCCCACACGGCCCGGCCCACCTGGGAAGTAGGGCTGACGGCCCGGAAGTGGCGCCCATGAGCCCCAAACGAACACTCTCCTTAACACACTGCCTGCCTACCGTAACAATAAGTTGTTCCTTCCTGTCACCTCATCCTGGCCTTACGTACTTCCTGGCCTTACACATCCACACCGCCTGGCCCTAGAGGCAGCTTTCCGCTGCTCGGCGCCTCAAACACACCCCTGCCTTCCACGCAAGCCCGCGTTTCCAGCGCACATACCAACCTGGGAAGTAGGGGCTGACGGCCCGGAAGCGGGCGCAGCTGGCGGCCCAGCCCTGTGCCATCTGCTGCAGCGGCTGCTGTAGCGACAGGTTGAAGTAGTCTCGAAGGGCCGCCGCGTCCTCGTGGGGGCAGCTGGGCGTGCCGGGCACACGTGCCAGCACGCGGTACGACACGTCGTGGGGCAGCTGCCGCAGTACGACCTGGATGGAGGAATGACTTGGGTTGGTGGGTTAATGGGTTGGTGGGTGAGCGCGGGAGCTCGGGGGCCCGAGTTCAGTGGACAGGAGAGGCCACAGGCCGTGCTGTGTGAGAGCTCCATAGTATTGGTTGTCGCGTGCGAACATGAGAACGATAGCGTTACGGGTATGGCAGGCAGGGCAGGCGGTGCGACACGTCGTGGGGCAGCTGCCGCAGCACAACCTGCATGGAGGTGTTGATAGGGAGGGAGGTGTTATCTGGTGGTCACGGACAAGCCCCTATGGCCGCGCAGCTGCGCAGGTCCGGCCGGGGCAGACGCTCCGGATTGAGTTTCGCAACACTGCACCAGTGCCTACGGCTTCCGTGTCCCGCTGCATGGGTTGGAACATAGGGTGGGTGGCTGAATGTGGGGGTTTCTACAAAGGGACTAATTGGGGCCTTGCCATGTTGGCGCCATGCGCACGTGCTGCTACTACCAAAGGAGCAACGGGTCTGCTAGGTGCTGCAGGGCCACATAACGTGAACCCGAAAGGTATTACCGTACAGGCCATGGTACTGGAACCTAAATAGATGCTCTTACCAGCCGAGGACCAACCACCCCGGTGTACTCCCCGGGGGCGGTCTGGCGCCACCTGAAGCTCTGGCCGGTAGGGAGGCAGAAGTCCAGCTGCAGCTCTTGTTGCCCCGCGCCCAACAGCTGCCACCCACTGCCAGCAGCTGCTGTGGCTGTCCCGGTGGATGCCATCCCAAGTGCTGGGGCAGGAAGCTTAGCAGCTGCTTGCTGGAGCACGCGTTTGCGGGTAACCGCGCAGTTGCGCAGGGAGTGCCCGACGGAGGTTACCCGCCAAAACGGATGAGCACAGGCCGACACGGCTCTTGTCGGTAGGCAAGATAAGGATGCCTTAATGCGAGGTAACGGTATTTGCCTCGTGCTCGCGCGTAGCGTAGACAACATGCCCGCCTCGCGACTGGGGCTCAGCGGCTCATGCACAAGTGGTGATACTGCCACGGGCTTGCGACTACTGGCATAATGTTATGCGCATGATTGCCTGGTCGCGCAGGCTCTACAGCTTGGGCATCGTGTGCGAGTACGGCGCATGCTCGTCTTCCAAAGGAGCACGTCCCCGCAGGGACGTTGCTATTACCCGACGCTACACACAGTACTAATATCCCGCGGCTGCAATAATCCTGGGCTGCTGACGCCCTTTTGAGTGCCTCCCAACACCATGCGCCCTCGTATCAACTGAAACACACGCCTCCTTCCCTGACCACTTGAAAATGTCAACTTTTGCGGCAAAGTTGGCAGGAGGCCTCCCCAAGGGCGCAGGGCCCCAGCAGCAGCCTGGCGGAGGCAGGGCAGGGAGCCAGTCCGGCGCAGCAGTGAGCCAAAACGCTCCTGGACGCCAACAAGTGGGCTTCAATGTCAACACGGGGAATGACCGGCTGGCATTCATTGGGAATGTGCTTATCGGTTACAAGGTGGAGGTACAGGTGAGGAGCGCCCACGCTCGCGGTGTGGGCCCAGCGGAGTTCCCATACGTTGTAGTTCTGCACGAGAGGTTGGTGCTCGCCAGCAGGGGATATGTCGAGGCCTATGACCGTTTCTTCCGGGTTCATGCAGGTCAAGAGCGGGGTGGTCTACGAGGCCGTTTTCAGCTCAATGACCACAGAGGGGTCGTCCGCCTCCATTGTCCTAAAGTTTGCTAAGAAAATCAAGGACCCCAAGGACAGCGCCTCGGACAGGACAGCGCTCGCGGAGAGGCCAGTTCCGGTCGTGACTATCCCCACCGCGGACCTCGTGCAGCTAACAGCAAAGGACGTCCGCATGAGCCCAGAGGACCTCTCAGGAGCTGATCGCAGCGATTTCGGCTTCGAGACGGACGCAGCTATTTCTCGCGGGAGAGGCGGGTGAGTCGAGTCATCGGCCCGTCCGCTTGGTCTCTTCGGCCCCGGTGGTGACCCTAGTTATGATACAAAATACTGACTATCGCGCCGGGAAGGAGCCTACGTGCTGCTGTTTCGTTTTCAATGCGGTCGATGACCCTAGCGATCTCGGGTCCGCTGCAGGGGTATGCGGGAGCTGCAGCGCTGGCAGCCAGAGGAGGGCGACGACACCACCTTCTTTGGCCTGGAGGACGCGGGAACCTCCGGCTGGGACCAGTTTGCAGTTAACCGGGACCGGTTCGGCGTGGAGACCACCTGGAACGAGCACTTCTACACGACAAAGATTGACCGTGGGGCGTGCAAGATCAGCGAGGCCGACGCCGAGCGCATTGCCCGCGAGATTGAGCGCGGCGTCACCACTGGCGTCACCACAAACATCCACCTCTTGGAGGAGCGTGGAGGCGAGCTGGGCGACGATGTGAGTCGCCCAGTCGTCTGCACCTTCTGCCACTGAGGCATGTGTCCGTGCAGCACACCCTTTGACGCTTGTCCCCCGTGCCGCTACTGACTGGCCTCACGGGCACTTGCTTGACGCAGCTAGTCATGCCTGCATGCATGCCGCGCGACTCCGCCCAGCCAGGCCCTGCACACGCTCCTGCCCCAACTACTTCACGCAACCCATCCCCATCCCCAACTCCCATGCAGGTTGACGAAGAGGCGTTGTACGGGGCGGTGATCCGCGAGCCTGCGGGGCCGGCAGGCCACCACCAGCACCAGCACCCACAGCAGCAGCAGCGGGGCGGGATGCGGGGGCCCCGGGGCATGGACGGCCCTGGGGGCGGGGCTCCCCCCCGCAGTGCCTGGGGCCGGGCAGGCTCAGGCGTTGCGGCCGTGGCTGGGCAGCTGACTGCTGGGCAGCTGGCCGGCCAGGCGATACAGCAGCAGCTGGCGGCGGCGGCGGCAGCAAATGCGGCTTCGGGTGAGGCGAACGTGCATTAGGGGCTTTACAGCCATGGGTGCTGTGTGGATACCGGTAGTATACTCTGTAGGGTGCAGGGTTTAGATGCAGGGGCAGGAGCAGCAGCGATTGTGGTCATCAAAGGGGCTTGTCAGGGGCCGTTACAGTATAGGCATGGAAATCTGTGCGGAAGGGCTGGGTGTGCGTGTTCTCATCAATGGGCACTAGGTTGGCGTGCAGCAGCCATCAGGACAGCCCGCTAGCACCTGCTAAGCAGCAGCAAGCCCCGAGAACCTCCCGCCTTGCGCGTTTTACGGAGCGACCCTTGCCGTGCACTTGCGTTGCAAGGCCCTTGCATACATGCACATGAAAATTGACACGCCGCGTGACGCTCTGTCGGTGCCGTTTCCCCGCGTCCGCCAAGGTGCCGCAGCCCGTGCCCGCTGCCCTTGCACCGCCTGTGTGCCCAGGCCCTTCCTGTCAACATGGATGCATGCGTACGCGGCGCGCCCCGCTGTGTGGAGACGCCCCATACTCCATCTTCTAACCCTACTTGCCTCTGCTCACTGCTGTGTCCGTGCTCCCCACGCAGCAGCCTCCAAGGCGTCACAGCCGGTGCCCGTGCCCTCTGCCGGCGCCAAGGCGGCCTCGGCATCGCCCGACGGCGGTGCTGCTGCCGCGGCGGGCACCGGCACCTCCCCCATCGACATCGACGCGCGGAAGGAGGTCAACAAGGTCCGCAGCTCGCTCACGGTCGGGCCCAAGAAGGACCGCAGGTACGGCAGGGCGGGCGGCATGCCGGCATGTGGCTCGTGGGTCCACGGGGCGTCCTGGTCACCTGATTATTACAGCGCCGTGTTCTCATGGCACACGGGTTGACAAGGCGCAAAGCATATAGCTCCCTGTGTGTCTCGCCCTTACACGCCGCATACTCTTCATGCCGCTACCCGCCTTTCCGAAGCTCCCCTTATGGCAACCCCAACAATGCTTCATCCCCCGCCCACCGCCTGCCTCCCCCCAGCTCCCCCTACGGCACCCCCAAGCTGGGCATGTCCCGCTCCCCCGTGTTCGCCAGCCCCCTGGTGGCGGACCCGGTGTCCTTCTCGGCGTTGGACCTGGACCCGGGAGCGCCGCAGGTGGGGGTGTGGGTGTGGACGTGGACGTGGACGTAGGAGGGGGTTCCATGGGTGGCGATGGGCATAGGCAAGAATGTGGACCTGGACCCGGGAGCGCCGCAGGTGTGTTGGGGCCTTGAGCATCAGGGCTCTCGGAATTGGCATAGAGGGTGTTCCTGAGGGGTGGGGACTGGATACGGCCACCATTGCAGCACTGCACCGGGACCCGGGAGCGCCGCACGTGGGTGCGGTCGTGGGGTTCTATGTGCTTGTGGGTGCGGCTGGGTGCAAGGGTTTGGTCGGTTCGCGTGGGCTTGGGGTTGGACCTGGACCCGGGGAGCGCCGCAGGCTGGGATGTGGGGGTGGGAGTGGGAGAGGGTTCCATGAGGTTATAGATACGAGCTGGGGGCGTTGGACCTGGAACCCGGAGCGCCGCAGGTGCATTGGAGCTGGGGGCACCAGGGCTTTGGAACATGCAGAGGGAGTGTGAGTAGGAGATGGGGACAGGGTACCGCCGTCCCTTTCGGGGACCACCTCACTTCATAGAGACAGGAATAACAACCCTGCTCACAAAAACTCACATTGTTCGCAGGTAAAGCTGGACCCGGAGGCCAAGGCCGAGTTCCTCCGCTTCAAGGAGGAGATGAACAAGCGCAGGGCCGCCGGGCAGATGGGGTGCGTGGGGGCCCGTTGAGGGCGGTGCGCGGGGACGTAAGAGATTCATGCCTCGCACCTTGTGCACCTTCCAAAGACGCGCAGTGTTCTCCGTGACCGTAACCCTAGGCGTGCCGATATTAGCTAGGCCGAATGTGACGCAGGGCCGCCGGGCACATGGGGTCCTGGGGCCCGTTGGGGGCGGGGCTCGGACGATTGTGAACCTGGTTTTCAGGAGCACACAGCGCACTGTTCCTTCTGTGTGATACCATCCGCCTGACCGCTGGTGCTAGTGAAGTCTAGGGGATTCGCAGTGCACTGTGCATGCGGCCCGATGGCTGGTGATGAATGCTGATAGCACTATGTTTCCTTCCCCTGCCACAGGGCCGAGGCCGCCATTGCCGACCTCAAGAAGTCGTCGAGCAGCTTCAAGGACCGTCCTGCGGCACCAGCAGGCGGTGCTCTTGCTGCCGCAGCAGCCCCCGCCAACGGCAGCGCCGCTGCGTCCGACGGCGGCAGCGCCGCTGCCCCTGCAGCGGCAGCAGCAGCCGACGGCGCCGCGCCAGCGGAGGGTGATGCCGCCAAGGCCGCGCCAGTCGCCAACGGCACGGACGCCGCCAAGCCAGCAGCAGCAGCAGCCAAGCCGGTGCTCACCTCCAAGCTGAACCCCAACGCCAAGCCCTTCAGCCTCAACATCAACGCTAAGGAGTTTGTGCCCAACTTCGGCGCCGCGAAGGCGGCGGCGCCGGCAGCACCCGCAGCCCCGGCGCCGGCGGCAACGCCGGCACCCGCCGCCGCACCGGCTGCTGCTGCCGCGGCAGCGGCAAGCGCAGCCTCCGCTGCGTCCTCCAGCAACGCCGCCGCCAACCCCCAGGCCGCCGCCGCGGCGGCCCAAGGTGTGGTGGCGGCGGCTCTGGGGCCCAACGGCGGCTTTGCAGGCCAGGGAGGCCACGGCGGGCAGGGCCACCACCACCACCATCATGGACCAGGCCAGGGCTCCTCCTCGGGGCAGCATGGAGTGGGCGGCGGCATGGGGCACGGGGCGCTGCATGGGACGGGGCAGCAGGGCTACGGGGGGCACCATGCGGGGGTGCACCACGGGCATGGGGGCCACGGGCAGGGGCACGTGCAGCAGGGTGGAGGAGGCGGGGGGCACCACGAGCGGGGTGGGTACGGGCACGGGGGTGGCATGGGCCGTGGGGGGGACGGGGGCCACGGGCCGGTGTACCACCGGGGTGACTCGTTCCGTAGCGGTGGGGAGGGTGGTGGTGGAGGAGGGTACCGTGGCGGCGGTGGCGAGCATGGGTACCGCGGCGGCGGCGGGGAGGGGTATCACCACCACCACAGCCAGCAGCAGTCGCACCACAAGGGCGGTGCGGGTGGGGGCGGCGACCACCATGGGGGAGGGAAGGGCGCCGGCGGCGAGCACGGCGGCGGCGGCGCGGCGGGGGGCCTGCACAAGGTGCCCCCGCCGCCGCCGCAAGGCCACGTTGCGTCCGACGGTACGCAACTCACCCCCATGATGATCAACGGCGCTGTAGGGACTATGGCCACGCCGCACGGGCTGGTGCCCATGGTCTCCACCCCCGCCGGCATGCAGCCCATGGGTGCCGTACCGTACGGCGTCGTGATGGCGCCGCCGGGCAGCTACATGGCGTCCGCCATGCAGGGCGCCGTCATGGCCTCCACCCCCGGTGGCGTGCCCATCATGTATGCCGTACGGCCCGCCGGCGGCGGGCCCGCCATGATGGCGGCTCCCGGCCACGTGGCAATGATGGGCCCGGCGCCCGGCATGGCTGGGCCGTACGGCCCGGCGGCGGCGTACATGACGGCGGGGCCCGGCAGCATGCCGCCCCCTAGCCCGACCACGGGCAGGCCCCAGTCGACGGGGTACTTCCAGACCGCGGGCGCGTACCCGGTGATGGCGGCGGCGTCGCACCCGGGGGCCCACCAGCACCAGCACCCGGGGCAGCACCCCCACGGACACCCGGGGCAAGGGGGTGCTGGGGGGCATGGCGGGGGGCCCATGATGGGCCACGGGCACGGACCCATGGGTCACGGCGGGCCGCACATGCAGGACGGGCGCATGGGCGGAGGCGGCGGGATGGGGCCGGGCGGGGGCGGGCCCAAGGGTGGTAGGAACATGGGGGGAGGCGGCGGGGGGCACCGGCCACCGCGGGGCGAGGGCGCCCTGGGCTGAGGTGTACCGGTACGGCAGGCGGAGAGGAGCTGGATAAGGCGTGCTACGAGCGGAGGCGGCTTGGCGCTGAGGGCAGCGAGGCTGGGAGCCTAGGGGCTTGGAAGGATGTGGTGGCAACTGAATTTTCGCCGGGCGTTTCGCCGGGCGTTTGGTTTGTTCCGGGCTGGGACGGGAGGAGCGCGGTTGTCGCTGGGGAGTGAAGATTAAACGACTGAGGAGGCAGAGGAGATATTATCCCTAATTCGGGAGGAGGCGGTCAATGCGCCATGGGTAAGCGAGGCAACGCGGATGCGCGCGCATGCGCAGGTGCAGCTGTGTTTGGATGCGGCGGGCCAGGCGGTGTTGAGTTGGATGGGGCGTTGTGGGGAGTTGCCGGCCGCTTTGTTGGTAGGGTGTCCGCGCAGACGATGACATGGAACTGGGAGCTCGTCGCTGGGAGCTGTCATGTGTCGAGGGCCCTGCTGCGCGTGGGCTAGCGAGAACTGAAACCTAAGACACCATAGGCATGTCCCATGTACTCAAACAAGGTCTGTAATGCAAGCTATGTATCTGTTGTACTTCACCTGACTGTGTGGAAAGCTTGCTGGGCTGCTTCAGCCATTTGTGTTACATTCCAGGTAGTGTGGCGAGCTGGCGACATTGGTCCGCAAAGCAGGTGTACTGTAGGCGAAGCACGAAAGCACGGTAGGAGGCATGGCAACGACACCTGGTCCCACTGCCTTCCCACCGCACGTTGACAAGACAGTACCGGTACTACGGATCATTCAATATGGCTTTCCACAGCAGCAATCAGTAGTTTAAGGCGCAGCTGCCTCCACGGGCCTCCGCACTTTCGCGCATCATCCACACCCGAAATGCACGTGTGCAGCTCGAGCGCTGTGCATGTACCGTACGAGATAGGTCCTATGCAGCGTGCTAAACGCCATCCACCAGGAAGGGAGCTTGCCTATCGGTCAGGGAGTACAACCATACCTTCACCTCCATCCGTCCACTAGCACACTAGACGCAGAAGTGCTAAACCACCACGGTGCTGGGTCTCCCCCGGTTGTGAGGGGATGCCGGCCGCCTAGGGCGCAGGGCCGCCTTGGTTGGTTCGGTGTTTGCGCAGAGGAGGCCACCAATACATCTGAGTACACGGCATTAGCTGCTGCCATGCTGCCTTGTCTGAGCACGGCCTGGCACGAACTGAGCTTTTGAACCTCCACTGGGCATCACGGCGTCCTGTCCTTTTACTTTTTTGTATTTACAAACTCGAGCAGAGAGATGCGCTTTTGTGCTCCACGGTTTGCCACGCCTGGAATGAAACACAAAATTGTCAACACGCCACGCACCCTGCGTTGCCCTCCTACTGGATGTGTTGTGAGCGACTTGCCTAGGCCCTACCTACGCAACGCCACATGATAATAATTCCTGATAGGTGTGGTCGAGACCAGTAAGGATCGTGTGGCCACACCACCTGGAATGTAACATAAAATGTCACAAAAAAAATGTGCCCCGTTGGTCTGTCTTGTAGAACAGACCCGTGGGACTGTGTAAGTCCCCTGGAAGCTATTGGCTTTGTTGAGCCACCGATGGGAATGACCTATCGAGCAAATCTGATTCTGATCTGATCTGCAGAGTCAGCTACCTTCCGTTGCGTCCTTGGCTTAGGCCTTGGGCCTACGAAACCCGCTGGGCGGTTACCGGTACGGGCTGGGCCCGCTGATGACCGGTACTCAATTCGGCAGCGGTCTCCAGTAGAGACATCAGTGCACAAGTGTGCAGGATTGTGATTTGAGGTCACGCCCACACGCTGCCTTCGCCTGCTCGGCCTAAGAGCAACTTTCCGTGTCACAACACGTTAGCCCACTTGGGCTTCCGTAGCGTAACTACCCTAGCCAGGTGCGCCACAGGATGTCCCCTGACATGTGAGAACACTGCCGCTGCGCTGCGCTCCAACAGCTGGTTGTCAAGGCGCACTGAGCCTGTGCGAATGCATTACCTTAACCAAGCCAGGGCCTGAGCCTGGCGAACACATCGACTGCCACATCAAGTACATATGCGACATTGCTTTCACAGGTGCATCAGAACATGGGAAAGATCAGGAGAGGATAGCTGCAGCCGCAGAGACTCTATCTCCTGCAAAAGCAATCGACAGCGGTACACGGTCACCCATGGTAACCCATAAGGCAAATAGCACTTGCAGTGTTCCATGCATTAAACACCACCTGTGCCACAACCTTGAGCACACATCCGTACTGGCAACCCCGCATTTGTCCAGTCCTCAGATGGTGCCAGAAGGATGGTGCATTGCGGTACAAAGCTCAGGAGGGCACAGCGCCACATGTCCTGCATTTTACACGGTACGCACTAAGCTCGTCCGTTCGCTCCCGCAATGTGCATCAGGTAGGCATCCTGCTTGCCTATACCAGGGGTACGTGGTATGTGCTCGTGCCCTAACGTTGCACACCTGCAAAAAAATGCGCATGCAGCACGCTAAACCTGCTGACTCGAACCTTGCAGCAGCACGTGTGCACTGACGCGTGACAGAAACGCCTCTCATACTGCTGTACAGTAACACCCCTTGGAGCCTGCACCCAGGACCCTCACCCGGGGCGCTTCGTAACGTGTGCGCACCGGGAAGCGGCCGGAAGCTCCCTTGCCGCTGGCACTCTTCGCCGCCAGCCTCACCGCTTAGTGGCGGTCTTGCCGTTTGCCGTCCCGCCCAATCCGTATGACCTTCCAACCGGTTGGCTTGGGCTTAGGGTTTGGCTTGCTGCTTGCGGGGCTCTTGCTTAAGCCCGGCGACGGAGGCCGAACGGAGAGTGGTTTGGGCGAGGGTGAAGGCTCCGCCGCTGGGCGCAGAGGGGAGGGCGGCTTTGGGGATGCGTCAATGGGGGCTGGTGGCTTAGACCCAGGTGGAGACAGCGGCGATTGCAACGACGGCGATGGTGCCGCAGTGCCGTACAAGGCAGACAGCGTCGCAACAAAGTGCGGACAGCACTCGTACTGGTCCTGCTTGATGTCGTACAAGGCGTACTCGAGCTTGTCCAGCGCGCGCGTGTAGTTGTTGACGAATTGCGACAGGGTGGGGCACTTGCCGTTGGTCTTGGTGCCGCGAAGCGTGATGCACAGGGTGGAGTTGGAGATCTCGGCAAAGGGGATCTCCATGCCGGTGATCTTGAAGTACGGCTCTTGGATGTCGTTCTGCGGGGGGTACGGCATGGAACGGACAAAGTCATGCAGGCACGGTGCATGTCTTACGTGGGGTTAAGGGGGTCTTGGGCACATGGTGCGTGGGTTCGTGAGCAATACCGGGCGGTGGAAAGAGCGAGGTAACTAGCGACACCGACGCATGATGAGGGCCAGATTGGTTTGTAGCACTGTAGGAGCGATCTTGTGGCTAAAGGAACTGGCGCCCTCGCTGCCCAACTGCACCTCAGCAAGTCCGGGCCCCAATTGCCCAAATTGCCGAGTAGAGCGCTCGAAGTTCCAACCGAGAAGCATGAGCGTGTACCGTACTCACGAGCATGCACGTGTTTTCCTCCACGCGCGTTCGTGCTGCGGGGCCACGGTTGCCACGTGCTGTTCCCCCTGCGCACCCACGCAGACAAGTACGGGTGCCACGTGTCTGCCCCCGTGCACACACATAGTTTTTTCGGCCACGCACACTCACGCTGGCGTATACGGATGCCACAAGTTCTCCGTTGACTTCAGCGCGCTGGATGGTGCGGCTGTCGAGGCACTCGGGGGCTACGAGGTGGGGGTCGGGAGCACAGCAGGGCACATGGTGCTGGTTGTGTCTTTGTGCTGTGGGCGTTAGCAGTAATGCATGGTACTGTCGAGGGCACAGGGGGCCGTGAGCAGCTGGGGGACAAGATCCTTGACGTTGACAACTTGGTGTGCAACCAGATGGAACAGCGTGCAAGATTTCTGTAGGACTGGAGCATGTTGGATGTTTTCGACAGCGCAGGGCAGCAGACATCAGGCCGGCTTCGCCGCATGCTGGCACCGATCGCTGCACACACCGGCAGCGTACGGTACCCATCACGAGCTGTGCCTCTTCGAAGTCCTGCCTGTTGCAGCACCCCGGCAGCCTGCCTTCGACACAGCTGGCTTGCCGCAGCTGCGGACCGCGCACGACGTCCTGCTGTGCCATTACGCGACAGCTTGACACACATCCAGACAGCTTACACGAACAACATGCTGGTCCCTTGCTGCACCTCGGCCCAATGTTCCACAGCAGCCCGCTACCGTGAGTACCACTACACGCACAGACAGCTTAGGGGTTAGAGCTTAGCAGCTTACCTACAAACACCTTGAGCTTCTGTAAGTCCAGGTCGTTGCAGCACCTCAGCTTGGCCTCTGCTGCCGCTGCCTCGCAGCTGGTGCGTGGCTTAACGCCGAAGCTAAAACACAGTTCGCTGCCGTTCTCGGCATCCTCCTTGTATCTGGACACCCGGGCCGTCCACCGCTGGTAAGCGTACCCGCGCTTACAACCCTCCCATGGGAACTTGGAGCCTGTATGTGCATCAGGAGGGTCGGGCGCACGTGTGTGCCCATGTGGGAAGGGCGTTGGGCAGCTTAGTGGCGAGTCTGAGTCTAATCACAGGCATGCAATGTGCGCGTTGGTTCTCGGGCCAGAGGTCACGCCCAAAGGCTCAGAAGAAACTAAAGGAAACAAGCTCTAGCAGGGTGAGTAGTGGTGAGTGGTGGGTGGTAAGCCTTTGGCACACTGTGTACGGCTGGTGTACGGTGCGCGGTCGGTGGCAATGCAACCAGCATTGAGCCCCCACGACAGGCAGCACGCCTGATCTCGTTGTTGGAACACTTGTTACGCTTTGGGATTCGAGCACTCCCGACAAGGCGAGCAACAACAGCGTCCCAGCCGGGCACCCTGGTCCAAGCAGCCCACCTGTGAGGTAGCTGGCGTGGGCAGCTTGGAGCAGCAGCAACAGCGCCAGAGCGAAGGAAGCGTGGATATACATGGGTCGACCCACAAAGCTTATACTGCACATATAGGTGCTGGTAGCTAGTAGATTAAATGTTAGGGTTGAGTAACTGCGCCACGAAACGCCGCTGCCGATGCGCGATGGGGGCCCTTGGCAGCTGCAGAATGCGTTGTTAATACTGCTGGCGGTCACGAGTTACGAGCAACGTATACAGAGGTGCAGGTTGTTTTTGGAGTATGGAATATGGATTCCGCGTTTCCGCCCTGGTCCATTGTACGAAAGCGTGTCGACGAGAGCACGATACAAGCCACTAACAGGGCAAACGGCTATCCCGCACATCGTTCATCGGTCCATATCTTGTATGTCTGTGCGATCTGCTTGATGACACTTCGGTTCAGTCATGCTCGTAATGCTGCCAGCGCTTTCGCGGGCGCCTTCCGCACCAACGCTAATCTGCAGTTTTGTTCCCACGTCATGATCTGACCGTTATGATACGGTTGTGTTGAGCACTGCTGCTGCTGCTGCCGCAGTGGTGGGCGGTCGCGTACGTTGTCATGGCAGGGGTCTCCCCTGGTCTACGTGTGCCCTCGCCTGCTCGTCGTTGCTTCGCTGGGGCGAGTCAGTACCATGCACGCTGCTTACGTTTCCAGAGGCTGCTGAACGCATACCATGAGCGACACACGGTATGTGGCTCTGAGCAGGACATACTCTTACAAACGGGTACCGGTAAGGAATATAGGCAGCTGCTGTTGTTGGGCGCACAGTGCTGGTCAGGGGGGCCCACTCTCCCCTGGTGCTGGTTGCGTCGGAGCCTGGGGTTGCCGAAGTCGCTCCAGCGAGAGCTTAAGCGTGAGAGCTCTTCTTAAGACTTGCTCGCTTACTGCTTAGTAATTACGTCTCCTTTACCCATTGGCTTAGCAGGATTGTGGCTCAACAACATTGTGTCATGTGCCCAACCTGGGGACTGCGCACACCGCCATGGCCACGTGGCCACCGCCAGTGTATTTTTTAGGAGGAATATATTACTTTTAAGTAATAAATATTAATTTCGGGCGCCGGCCAAAAGTAATAAATAAATTTAAATACGGCAGCGGCGTGTTACGCTGGGCCGTGGGCCCGCAGGCTGCCCAACCACGGGACGGAGGATCCTCAACTGCAGCATAGTGTGTTTTGGAAGGCTCGATTTACCACATATAACAGTCGCTGTACTTTGGAACAGGGAGGGGGAGAGGAACAACGGGGGAAGGCAGGGGAGCGACAGCCAGAGGTCAGGTGTCCAAAGGGGAGGCAGACGCGGAGGAGGACCACTGACGGGTACATGCAAGTGTGGGTGCACGTGAGTAACAAACCGCTGGTCCTTGGCCGGAAGGGACGGAACCCTATCAGCGACGGACGCTGCCCAGCGTGTGGAGCCGAGGACGGCACAGGGCACATCCTAGGGGGGTGCCAGCACCCGCGCATGAAGGCCCTCTACATAGATCGGCACAACAAGGCTGTGAAATGCATTACCAAGACTATATCCCAAGGCGCCAAGGGCGGGTGCTTCATGGTTATGGACGCCTGTGCTGCCAAAGACAGCCCCCCCTACTCCGCTGGCACCCGCGTGCCCCGGTGGCTCATCCCTAGCGACATAGTCTCGGACGATGACCTGGAGCGGCTCCGGCCAGACCTGCTCCTCATTCCCACAATAAGCCTTTCGAACGCCCGGCGGAAGCGGAGGCTGCCAAACAACGCAGCTGAACGCTCCCAGCACACTGTGCACCTGATTGAGGTCGGGTACTGCCACGACACACTGCATGAGCGAAAGCTCGTTCTCAAGGCTGCACAACACACTACCCTGGCTGGGCACCTCCGCCAGGCAGGCTGGCAAGTCCAATACTCCGCACGGGAAGCCGTGTCCCTAGGCGTGGGAGGAACCATCCGGAAAGACCTGCGCAG
>VFQN01005496.1_pt1 | contig 15445 bp, 11 predicted proteins | sample 3512371 | NCBI WGS metagenome assembly VFQN01 (sample SAMN10412370, study PRJNA504923) | tailings metagenome | isolation source: Replicate 2 from Balatoc abandoned mine | place: Philippines: Itogon, Benguet | collected 2017-08-28
CAATCGTACCCACGTTCACGTGCGGCTTCGTACGCTCAAATTTGCCCTTGGCCATGATGATGTTCCCTTATTTCTTTTCGTCTTTGCCGGATTGCTTGTTGATGATTTCGTCGGCGATGTTGCGAGGCGCTTCCGAATAGTGCTTGAATTCCATCGTGTAAGTCGCGCGACCCTGGGTCAGCGAACGCAGCGTCGTGGAATAACCGAACATTTCCTTCAACGGCACTTCCGCCTTCAGCGTCTTGCCGCCGCCGGGCATGTCATCCATGCCCTGGATAACGCCGCGACGGGAACTCAGGTCACCCATCACGTTGCCGGTAAAGTCTTCCGGGGTTTCCACCTCGACCGCCATGATCGGCTCGAGCAGCGCCGGATTTGCGCGGCGCAGGCCCTCCTTGAACGCCATCAGGCCGGCCATCTTGAACGCGTTTTCGTTTGAATCGACCTCGTGGTACGAGCCGTCAAACAGAGTAACCTTGACATCCACCACCGGGAATCCCGCGAGCACGCCGGACGGGATTGCCTCGAGAATGCCCTTCTGCACGGCCGGGATGTATTCCCGGGGAACCGAGCCGCCCTTGATGGCATCGACAAATTCGTAACCCTTGCCGGTCTCGTTCGGCTCGACCTTGAGCCACACATGCCCGTACTGGCCGCGGCCGCCGGACTGCTTGACGAACTTGCCCTCAACCTTGTCGCAGGGTTTGCGGATCGTCTCGCGGTAAGCCACCTGCGGCGCACCGACGTTGGCTTCCACGCTGAATTCGCGCTTCATGCGGTCGACGATGATCTCGAGGTGCAGTTCGCCCATGCCGGAAATGATGGTCTGCCCGGATTCCTCGTCCGTGCGGACACGGAACGAAGGATCCTCCTGGGCCAGCCGGTTGAGCGCGATGCCCATTTTTTCCTGGTCGGCCTTGGTTTTCGGCTCCACGGCAACGTGAATCACCGGCTCGGGGAACACCATCCGCTCCAGGGTGATGATCTTGGACGGATCACAGAGGGTGTCGCCGGTGACCACATCCTTGAGCCCGACGGCCGCCACGATGTCACCGGCGCAGACTTCCTTGATCTCTTCGCGCTGGTTGGCATGCATCAGCAGGATCCGGCCAATGCGCTCCTTGCGCTGCTTGACCGCGTTATAAACCGTGTCACCCGAATTCAGGGTGCCGGAATACACACGCATGAAGGTCAGCTGGCCGACAAACGGGTCGGTCATGATCTTGAAAGCCAGCGCCGAGAACGGCTCGCCGTCTTCGGCCTTGCGCGAACCTTCCTGCTCGTTCTCCAGGATGCCCTTCACCGGCGGAATATCGACCGGGGACGGCAGGTAATCAATGACCGCGTCCAGCATCGCCTGAACACCCTTGTTCTTGAACGCGGAACCGCAGAGCATCGGCACGATCTCGCCGGCGATCGTGCGCTGGCGCAGCCCCTGCTTCAGTTCTTCCTCGGACAACTCGCCCGCCTCGAGGTACTTGTTCATCAGGTCTTCGCTGGCTTCAGCGGCAGCCTCGAGCATCTTCCCGCGCCATTCGGCAGCAACCTCGGCGAGTTCCGCCGGCACGTCGGCATATTCGAACTTGATGCCCTGGGATGCCTCGTCCCAGATCACGGCCTTCATCTTGACAAGGTCGATCACGCCGCGGAAACCATCCTCGGCGCCGATCGGCACCTGGATGGGAATCGGATTCGCCTTCAGGCGCGACCGCATCTGGTCATGCACCCGGAAAAAATTGGCGCCGGTGCGGTCCATCTTGTTGACGAACGCAAGCCGGGGAACACGGTACTTGTTCGCCTGACGCCATACCGTCTCGGACTGGGGCTGCACGCCGCCGACCGCGCAATACACCATGCAGGCGCCGTCCAGCACGCGCATCGAGCGCTCGACCTCGATCGTGAAATCAACGTGGCCGGGGGTGTCAATGATGTTGACCCGGTGCTCGGGATAGTTCGCGCCCATGCCGCGCCAGTAGCAGGTGGTCGCAGCGGACGTGATGGTGATGCCACGCTCCTGCTCCTGCTCCATCCAGTCCATCGTCGCGGCGCCGTCATGCACTTCGCCGATCTTGTGGTTGACGCCGGTGTAGAACAGCACGCGCTCGGTCGTCGTGGTTTTCCCCGCGTCGATATGCGCGGAGATCCCGATGTTGCGATAGCGTTCGATTGGTGTCTTGCGTGGCACGTTCGTTACCCTTCAGCAGCCGGCATCAGAACCGGTAATGCGAGAAGGCCTTGTTGGCTTCCGCCATACGATGCACTTCTTCACGTTTTTTCATTGCGCCGCCGCGGCCCTCGGCCGCTTCCGCGATCTCGCCGGCAAGGCGGGCGCCCATAGATTTCTCACCGCGGCCACGGGCCGCATCGCGCAACCAGCGCATCGCCAGCGCCATCCTGCGCACCGAACGCACCTCGACCGGCACTTGGTAGTTGGCACCGCCCACGCGGCGGCTCTTGACTTCCACCATCGGCTTGACGTTGTTCACCGCCTGGTTGAAGACTTCCAGAGCGTCCTTGCCGCTTTTCTTGCTGATCTGCTCCAGCGCGCCGTACATGATGCGTTCGGCCACCGATTTCTTGCCGCTGGTCATCAGCACGTTGATGAATTTCGATACGTCAGCACTGCCGAATTTGGGATCCGGCAGGACTTCGCGCTTGGGCACTTCTCTACGACGTGGCATATCCCTGATCCCCTATCAAGCGGCCTTGGCGCGTTTTGCGCCGTATTTCGAGCGGCTCTGTTTACGATCCTTGACGCCCGCCGTGTCCAGGCTGCCGCGAACGATGTGATAACGCACACCGGGCAAGTCCTTGACCCGGCCACCGCGGATCAGCACGACCGAGTGCTCCTGAAGGTTATGCCCCTCACCGCCGATGTAGCCGATGACCTCGAAACCGTTGGTCAGCCGGACCTTGGCCACCTTGCGCAGGGCCGAGTTCGGTTTTTTGGGGGTTGTCGTGTAGACGCGCGTGCACACGCCGCGTTTCTGCGGGCTACCCGCCAGCGCCGGCACTTTGCTCTTTGTGCGGGGCGCTTCCCGGGGTTTGCGCACCAATTGGTTTACGGTCGGCATTTTTCCTTGTTTCTCAATAAGTTACGACAATATTCCGTTAACTGCGAACTGCACCTGACTCGTGACGCTCGGCTTTGAGGCCGCGGCCCAAAAAATGCGGGGACGGCGTTTCCGCCGTCCCGGACTTTTTACCGCTGGAGCACGGTGCGAAATTTAAGGTCGCACCTCGCCCAAAAAAGACTATCGATTTTATGGGGTCGAACCATTACTGTCAAGCTACCTGCTCTTCACCTTCCGGCGCGGCCGGAATGGCTGCTTCCGCAGCCGCGGCGGCCTGATCCAGCTCGGCCTGCGCCGCCTGCTTGCGGCGGACGCGGTGGTAGGCCAATCCCGTGCCTGCGGGGATCAACCGGCCGACAATCACGTTCTCCTTCAGGCCGCGCAGTTCGTCGCGCTTGCCCATGATTGCCGCCTCCGTAAGCACGCGGGTGGTTTCCTGGAACGAAGCCGCTGAAATGAACGAATCGGTGGACAGCGAGGCCTTGGTGATGCCCAGCAGCACGTATTCGTACTGGGCCGGCGCTTTGCCTTCGGCTTCCACGCGCTCGTTTTCCTCCAGCACCTCCGCGCGCTCAAGCTGCTCGCCGGTAATGAAGCGGGTATCGCCGGCATCGACGATATGCACGCGGCGCAGCATCTGGCGCACGATGACTTCGATGTGCTTGTCGTTGATCTTCACACCCTGCAGGCGGTACACATCCTGCACCTCGTTGCAGATATAGCGCGCAAGAGCCTCCACGCCGAGCAGGCGCAGGATGTCATGGGGATCGGCAGGACCGTCCACGATCATTTCACCCTTGTTGACCACCTGGCCGTCGTGGGCCATCACGTGCTTGTCCTTGGCGATCAGGAACTCGTGGGCCACGCCGTCAAGATCGGTGATGACCAGGCGCTGCTTGCCCTTGGTGTCCTTGCCGAACGAGACCGTGCCGGTAACTTCGGCAAGCATGCCGGCGTCTTTCGGTGAACGCGCCTCGAACAGCTCGGCGACACGCGGCAGGCCGCCGGTAATGTCACGCGTCTTGGAGGTTTCCTGGGGGATCCGCGCCAGCACTTCGCCGACGCCGACCTCCTGGCCATCGCGCACGGTGATGATGCAGCCGATCTGGAAGGTGATGTTCACCGGCTGGTCGGAACCGGCGATCTTGATTTCCTGGCTGTTGGCATCCAGCAACTTGACCTGCGGCCGCAGGCCCTTCGCCTGCGCGCTGCCGCGCCGCTTGGGATCCACCACCACCAGCGTGGACAGACCGGTAACCTCGTCGATCTGCTTCGCGACCGTCACGCCTTCTTCGACGTTTTCGAATTTGATGCGCCCGGCGTACTCGGTGATGATCGGCCGGGTATGCGGATCCCAGGTCGCCAGCACGTGGCCGGGCTTGACCGCCTGCCCGTCACGGGCTGACAGCAGGGCGCCATAAGGCACCTTGTGGCGCTCGCGCTCGCGGTTCGCATCGTCGTGGATCATGATCTCGCCGTTGCGCGAGATCGCTACCAGCTCACCGCGGGTGTTCGAGACATAACGCATGCCCGCCGAATAACGGACCACGCCCGCGGATTTGCCTTCCACCTGGCTGACCACTGCGGTACGGGAGGCTGCGCCGCCGATGTGGAACGTGCGCATCGTCAGCTGCGTCCCCGGCTCGCCGATCGACTGCGCGGCAATCACCCCCACCGCCTCGCCGATATTGACGACGGAACCACGACCCAGATCGCGGCCGTAGCAGCGCGTGCACAGGCCGTAACGCGTGGCACAGGTCAGCGGGGTGCGCACTTTCACTTCATCGATGCCGGCAGCCTCGATGGCATCAACAACATCCTCGTCCAGCAGCGTGTTGGCTTCAAACAGGGTCGCCCCGCTTTCCGGGTTGACGACGTCCGCCGCCGCGACGCGTCCCAGGATGCGCTCGCGCAGGCTCTCCACAACCTCGCCGCCCTCGACCAGGGCTTTCATCACGACACCGTCATCAGTGCCGCAATCGTCTTCCGTAACCACCAGATCCTGGGTCACGTCCACCAGCCTCCGCGTCAGGTATCCGGAGTTCGCGGTCTTCAGCGCCGTATCCGCCAGACCCTTGCGGGCGCCGTGCGTGGAGATGAAGTACTGCAGAACGTTGAGGCCTTCGCGGAAATTCGCGGTGATCGGCGTTTCGATGATCGAGCCGTCCGGCTTGGCCATCAGGCCGCGCATTCCCGCCAGCTGGCGGATCTGGGCGGCCGAACCGCGAGCGCCGGAATCGGCCATCATGTAGATCGAATTGAATGACTCCTGCATCACGGCCGCGCCCTTCTTGTCGACTCGCGGCTTCCATTCCCGTGACTTGGCATCCCACTCGATGACCGGCTCGACGCCGAGCTGCTCCATCATCGCCTTGGCGACGAGGTCACCGGCACGGCCCCAGATGTCGACCACCTTGTTGTAGCGCTCGCCTTGCGTGACCAGTCCCGAGGTGTACTGCTTCTCGATTTCCTGAACTTCCTTTTCGGCCTCGCCGATGATGTCGTCCTTTTGTTTCGGCACCAGCATGTCGTCGACCGCGATCGACAGGCCGGCGCGGGTCGCCATCGAGAAACCGTTGTACATCAGCTTGTCCGCGAAAATCACCGTTTCACGCAGGCCGCAGCGGCGGAAACTGGCGTTGATGATCTTCGAGATTTCCTTCTTTTTCAGCGCCTTGTTGATGAACTCGAAAGGCAGCCCGTGGGGCAGAATCTCCGACAGCAGCGCGCGGCCGACGGTGGTCTGGTAACGCGTCAGCTTCTCGCGCTTCGAGCCGTCCTCTGCAACCTCGGTTTCCTTGATGCGGACGTGGATGCGCGCATTGATCTCGACCTGGCCGGTCTCGTAGGCGCGGGACACCTCGGCGACGTTGATGAAATGCGAATCCTCGCCGCGCGCGCCCTGCTTCTCGCGGGTCGTGTAGTAGAGACCGAGCACGATGTCCTGCGAAGGCACGATGATCGGATCGCCGTTCGCCGGGGACAGCACGTTGTTCGACGACAGCATCAGCGTGCGGGCCTCCATCTGCGCTTCCAGGGACAGCGGCACGTGGACGGCCATCTGGTCGCCGTCAAAGTCGGCGTTGAAGGCCGCGCAGACCAGCGGATGCAGCTGGATCGCCTTGCCCTCGATCAGCACCGGCTCGAAGGCCTGGATGCCGAGGCGGTGCAGCGTCGGGGCACGGTTCAGCATGACCGGGTGCTCGCGGATGACCTCCTCGAGGATGTCCCAGACGATCGGCTCTTCGCTCTCGACCATGCGTTTGGCGGCCTTGATGGTGGTCGCCAGCCCCATGACCTCGAGCTTGTTGAAGATGTAGGGCTTGAACAGCTCAAGCGCCATTTTCTTCGGCAGGCCGCACTGGTGCAGCTTCAGCTGCGGGCCGACGACGATGACCGAGCGCCCCGAATAGTCGACGCGCTTGCCCAGCAGGTTCTGGCGGAAACGGCCGCCCTTGCCCTTGATCATGTCGGCCAGCGATTTCAGCGGCCGCTTGTTGGCGCCGGTCATCGCCTTGCCGCGGCGACCGTTGTCGAGCAGCGAATCAACGGCCTCCTGCAGCATGCGCTTCTCGTTGCGCACGATGATTTCCGGCGCCTTTAGTTCGAGCAGGCGCTTGAGGCGGTTGTTGCGGTTGATGACCCGGCGATAAAGATCGTTCAGGTCCGAGGTCGCGAAGCGGCCGCCGTCCAGCGGCACCAGCGGACGCAGTTCCGGCGGCAGCACCGGGAGCACCTCCATGACCATCCAGTCGGGTTTGATGCCCGACTTCTGGAAGGCCTCGAGCACCTTGAGGCGCTTGGATATTTTCTTGATCTTCGTTTCCGAACTGGTTGCCTTGAGATCGACCCGCAGCGTCTCGACTTCGTGGTTCAGGTCCAGGCTGCGCAGCAGCGCGCGCACGCCCTCGGCGCCCATCGCGGCGCTGAAATCATCGCCGAACTCCTCGACCTTCGCGAGGTAGTCCTCTTCGGTCATCAGCTGGCAGCGTTTCAGCGGCGTCATGCCGGGATCGGTCACGACGTAAGCCTCGAAGTACAGCACGCGCTCGATGTCGCGCAGCGTCATGTCGAGCACCATGCCCAGGCGCGACGGCAGCGACTTCAGGAACCAGATGTGCGCCACCGGGCTCGCGAGTTCAATGTGGCCCATGCGCTCGCGGCGCACCTTGGACAGGGTCACCTCGACGCCGCATTTCTCGCAGATCACGCCGCGGTGCTTCAGGCGCTTGTACTTGCCGCACAGGCACTCGTAGTCCTTGGTCGGCCCGAAAATCTTCGCGCAGAACAATCCGTCGCGCTCGGGCTTGAACGTGCGGTAGTTGATCGTTTCCGGCTTCTTGATCTCGCCGTACGACCAGGAACGGATCTTCTCGGGCGAAGCAAGCCCGATCTTGATCGCGTCAAATTCCTCTTCCTGCGTAACCTGTTTGAACAAATCAAGCAGTGCTTTCATCGCAAACTCCTACGTAATCTTTGCCGTGCTGCGCGGTTCGCTGCGTCCGGCGGCACTTGCTGCCGCCGTTCCCTGGTTCCTGATCAATAACGGTTGCGGTCGAGATCGATGTCGATCGCCAGCGAGCGGATCTCCTTGACCAGCACGTTGAACGATTCCGGCATGCCGGCCTCGATGCGGTGGTCGCCCTTGACGATGGACTCGTAGACCTTGCGCCGGCCTTCCGTGTCGTCCGACTTGACCGTGAGCATTTCCTGGAGCACGTAAGCGGCACCGTAAGCCTCCAGCGCCCAGACCTCCATTTCGCCGAAACGCTGGCCGCCGAACTGCGCCTTGCCGCCCAGCGGCTGCTGGGTCACGAGCGAGTACGGGCCGATCGAACGGGCGTGGATCTTGTCGTCCACAAGGTGATGCAGCTTCAGCATGTAGATGTAGCCGACGGTCACCTTGCGATCGAACTGATCGCCGGTGCGGCCGTCATGCAGCACCACCTGGCCGGAGTGATCGAGACCTGCCAGACCGAGCATGTCCTCGATGTCCTTCTCCTTGGCCCCGTCGAAGACCGGGGTTGCGATCGGAACGCCGGGGCGCAGGTTGTTGCCGAGTTCGACCAGGCCCTTGTCGTCGAGTGACTTGATGGTCTCGTCGTCGCCATAGACCTTCTTGAGGGTCTCCTTCAGCGGCTTGGTGTCCTGCTTGGCATAGTAAGCGTCGACCGCCTGGCCGATACGCTTGCCGAGGCCGGCGCAGGCCCAGCCGAGATGGGTCTCGAGGATCTGACCGACATTCATGCGCGACGGCACGCCCAACGGATTGAGCACGATGTCGGCATGGGTACCGTCCTCCAGGAACGGCATGTCCTCGATCGGGACGATCTTGGACACCACGCCCTTGTTGCCGTGACGGCCGGCCATCTTGTCGCCGGGCTGGATCTTGCGCTTCACCGCGACGAAGACCTTGACCATCTTCATGACGCCCGGAGGCATCTCGTCGCCGCGCTGCACCTTCTCGACCTTGTCCATGAAGCGCTGCTCGAGCGCCTTCTTGGAGTCGTCGTACTGGCCGCGCAGAGCCTCGATCTCGCCCTGAGCCTTCTCGTCCTCGACGGCGAACTGCCACCACTGAGAACGCGGGTACTCGTCGAGCGTCTGCTTGGAGACCGTGGTGCCCTTCTTGAAGCTCTTCGGACCGGCGATGGCATCCTTGCCCGCCAGCATCTCGGCCAGGCGGCCGTAGACGTTGCGGTCGAGGATCGCCTGCTCGTCGTCGCGGTCCTTGGCGAGACGCTCGATCTCCTCGCGCTCGATCGCCATCGCGCGCTCGTCCTTCTCCACGCCGTGGCGGTTGAAGACGCGCACTTCGACGACTGTGCCGTAGGTGCCGGGCGGCATGCGCATGGAGGTGTCGCGCACGTCGGAGGCCTTCTCGCCGAAGATGGCGCGCAGGAGCTTCTCCTCCGGCGTCATCGGGCTCTCGCCCTTCGGCGTGATCTTGCCGACCAGGATGTCTCCCGGCTGCACTTCGGCGCCGATATAGACGATGCCCGCTTCGTCGAGGTTCTTCAGCGCCTCTTCCGAGACGTTCGGAATGTCGCGCGTGATCTCCTCGGGCCCGAGCTTGGTGTCGCGGGCCATGACCTCGAACTCCTCGATATGGATCGAGGTGAAGACGTCATCGCGCACGATGCGCTCGGAGAGCAGGATCGAGTCTTCGAAGTTGTAGCCATTCCACGGCATGAACGCGACGAGCACGTTGCGGCCGAGCGCGAGCTCGCCATCGCGGGTCGACGGACCGTCGGCCACGATGTCGCCCCTCTTCACGTGGTCGCCGACGCGGACGAGCGGCTTCTGGGTGATGCAGGTGCTCTGGTTGGAACGCTGGAACTTCAGCAGGTTGTAGATGTCGACCGCCGGCCGGTTCGGGCCGACGTCTTCCGTCGCACGCACGACGATACGCATGGCGTCGACCTGGTCGACGATGCCGGTGCGGCGCGCCGCGATGGCAACGCCGGAGTCACGGGCGACGACCTCTTCCATGCCGGTGCCGACCAGCGGCGATTCGGCCTGGATGAGCGGCACCGCCTGGCGCTGCATGTTCGAGCCCATCAGCGCGCGGTTGGCGTCGTCGTGCTCAAGGAAGGGAATCAGCGAAGCGGCCACCGACACGGCCTGCGCCGGCGCCACGTCCATGTACTCGATGCGATCGGGCGCGGACAACGCGAATTCATTGTGGTGACGGCAGGACACCAGCTCATCGGTGAATTTGCCGTTCTTGTCGAGCGCGGCGTTCGCCTGCGCGATGACGTATTTTCCTTCCTCGATCGCCGACAGGTAATGGATTTCGTCGGTGACCTTGCCGTTGTTGACCTTGCGGTACGGCGTCTCAAGGAAGCCGTACTCGTTGGTGCGGGCATAAATCGCCAGGGAGTTGATCAGGCCGATGTTCGGGCCTTCCGGCGTCTCGATCGGGCAGACCCTGCCATAGTGTGTCGGGTGCACGTCGCGCACCTCGAAGCCGGCGCGTTCGCGCGTCAGGCCGCCCGGTCCCAGCGCCGAGACGCGGCGCTTGTGGGTGATCTCCGACAGCGGGTTGGTCTGGTCCATGAACTGCGACAGCTGCGAAGAGCCGAAGAATTCGCGGATCGCCGCCGACACCGGCTTGGCGTTGATCAGGTCGTGCGGCATCAGGTTGTCGGATTCGGCCTGGGACAGGCGCTCGCGCACCGCGCGCTCGACGCGGACCAGGCCGGCGCGGAACTGGTTTTCCGCCAGTTCGCCGACCGAACGCACGCGGCGATTGCCGAGGTGGTCGATGTCGTCGATCTCGCCCTTGCCGTTGCGCAGCTCGACCAGGATGCGGATCACCGCAACGATGTCGTCGGGCGACAGGGTGCTCTCTCCGGTCAGCTCCGAACGGCCGACGCGGCGGTTGAATTTCATGCGGCCGACAGCCGACAGGTCGTAGCGGTCAGCCGAGAAGAACAGGCCGTTGAACAGCGTTTTCACGGCATCCTCGGTCGGCGGCTCGCCGGGACGCATCATGCGGTAGATCGCGATCTGCGCCGCCAGTTGGTCCGCAGTCTCGTCGATGCGCAGGGTCTGGGAAATGTACGGGCCCTGGTCAAGATCGTTGGTATAGATGGTTTCGATGCTGTCCACGCCGGCTTCGCGCAGCTTGGCGAGCACCTCTTCCGTGATCTCGTCGTTGGCATTCGCCACCAGTTCGCCGGTGGATTTGTCGATCACGTTGCGCGCGAGCGCGCGGCCGAGCAGGAAGTCCTCCGGCACATCGAGGCGCTTGAGTCCCGCCGCCTCCATGTCGCGGACGTGCTTGACGGTGATGCGCTTGTCCTTCGCGACGATCAGCTTGCCGCCCTTGGCGGTGATGTCGAAACGCGCCGTCTCGCCGCGCATCCGCTCCGGCTTGAGTTCGAACTCCACGCCCCCCTTGGAGATGTGGAAAGTGTCGAATTCGAAGAATTCCTTGAGGATCTGCTCGGAGCTGTAACCCAGCGCCTTCAGCAGGATCGTGACCGGCATCTTGCGGCGGCGGTCGACGCGGAAATAGAGGTAATCCTTGGCGTCATACTCGAAATCCAGCCACGAGCCGCGGTAGGGAATTATCCGCGCGGAAAACAGCAGCTTGCCGGAGGAATGGGTCTTGCCGCGGTCATGCTCGAAAAACACGCCCGGGGAACGGTGAAGCTGCGACACGATCACCCGCTCGGTGCCGTTGATGACGAACGAGCCGGTGTTGGTCATGAGCGGAATCTCGCCCATGTAGACTTCCTGTTCCTTCACTTCCTTGACCGTCGGCTTGGACGCTTCCTTGTCCATGATCGTCAGCCGGACCTTCGCGCGCAGCGGGGCGGCGAGGGTCAACCCGCGCTGCTGGCACTCCTTGACGTCGAAAGGCGGCACACCCAGCGCGTAGCTGACAAACTCCAGCCGCGCATTCTTGGAATGGCTCTCGATCGGGAAAATGCTGGTGAACGCCGCCTGCAGGCCTTCATTCTTGCGTGCGTTGGGCGGCGTGAATTCCTGCAGGAAAGCCGCGAACGATTCGAGCTGGGTCGTCAGCAGGTACGGCACCTGCAGTACGCTCTCGCGCTTGGCGAAGCTCTTGCGAATGCGTTTCTTTTCGGTGAATGAATAGGCCATGTCCACTCCGGAGCAGAGTCAGAAAGTCAAACGTTGCAGGTCACAGTCGCCTTTTGTGCGGTATGACCTGCCACTTTCGACCTTCAGCAAATCGGTCAAAAGGCGCCGGGCGGCGTTGCTCCGCCGCCCGGCGCGGGGCGCTGCAATTACTTGATCTCGGCGGTGCCGCCGGCTTCGGTGATCTGCTTGGCGATCGCCTCGGCGTCGGCCTTCGACACACCTTCCTTGACGGGTTTCGGCGCACCGTCAACCAGATCCTTGGCTTCCTTGAGGCCCAGGCCGGTCACTGCACGCACCACCTTGATGACGTTGACCTTGTTGGCACCGGCGTTCGTCAGATTGACGGTGAATTCGGTCTTTTCTTCGGCAGCAGCGGCGCCACCACCGGCGGCCGGAGCGGCCACGGCGACAGCGGCGGCAGCGGCCGACACGCCAAACTTTTCTTCCATCTCTTTGATCAGTTGGGACAGCTCGAGCACGGTCATACCGGCAATCGCGTCGAGGATTTCTGCTTTGGCAACAGCCATGTCGTTCTCCTGAATGCTAAAAATTTAATAAAAACAAATACTTATGTATGCGGCGTCACGCCCTGAGGGCGATGACATCACGCCGCCTGCTTTTCCTTCTGATCCCGCACGGCGGCAAGCGCACGCACGAACTTGGACGGCACCTCGTTGAGGGTCCGCACAAAGGTCGCCACGGGGGCCTGCATGGTTCCGAGCAGGGTGGCGAGCAGTTCCTGACGGCTGGGCATCTTGGCGAGCGCCGCAACTTCACCGGCACCCATCACGACGTTCGGCATTGCGCCGCCCTTGATCACGAGACGCTCATTACCCTTCGAAAACTCGTGCAGCACCTTGGCGGCAGCCACCGGGTCGCTCGAAATGCCGTAGGCCAGCGGACCGATCATCTGGTCAGCCAGCGCCTTGAACGGCGTATCGGCAACGGCGCGGCGCGCCAGGGTATTCTTCAGAACGCGGAAGTAAACGCCCGACTCGCGCGCCTTCTTGCGCAATTCGGTCATGGCTTCCACGGGCAGGCTGCGGTACTCGGCGAGTACGATGGCCTGGGCTTGCGCAACCTGCGCGCTCACTTCAGCCACCACCGCTTGCTTCTGCTCCAGATTGAGACTCAAGGTCGTTCTCCGTTAAACGTTAAACGATGGCCGGCGGACGCCCGAGGGAAAGGTTCCAAGAAGGCCATTCGTCCTTCCGGAGCACTTCCCTGCTGCACGCCCGCCGTACTGCACGGCGACTGATCCAGGAGCCAGACATGAACATGTTTGACCTGTTTCGGGCACACCGTCTGCGTAGGACTTCAGCGTCCGGCCGCCGGCTCTCTGCCTGCGGCCTTCTTCCAAAAATTAAACCTCTCGGTACCTACGGTCTTTGACAACCCGCCGGCGATGCACTGCCGGCGGCCCAAAGTTTCCGCCCCGCGCCGGTTCGGCGCGGGGACTTCAAATTACTGCTGCGCCTGCTGCGCGAAACTCGACTGGTCAACGCGCACGCCGGGACCCATGGTGCTCGAGACCGCCACCTTCCTCAGGTAGATGCCCTTGCTGCCCGCAGGACGCGACTTGTTCACCGCATCGACCAGCGCGCGGATGTTTTCTTCCAGTGCATCGACGGTGAACGACGCGCGGCCTATCGTGCATTGCACGATGCCCGCCTTGTCGGCGCGGTACTGGACCTGGCCGGCCTTGGCGTTTTTCACCGCCAGCGTCACGTCCATGGTCACGGTGCCGACCTTCGGGTTCGGCATCAGGCCGCGCGGACCCAGCACCTGGCCCAGCTGGCCGACCACGCGCATCGCGTCCGGCGTGGCGATGACCACGTCGAAATCCATCTTGCCGCCCTTGATTTCGGCAGCAAGGTCGTCGAAACCGACGAGGTCGGCGCCGGCATCCTTCGCCTGCTGCGCCTTGTCGCCCTGGGCGAACACGGCCACGCGCACGGTCTTGCCGGTGCCCTGGGGCAGAACCACCGAACCGCGCACGTTCTGGTCGGATTTCTTGGCATCGATGCCGAGGTTGATCGCGACGTCGACCGCTTCGTTGAATTTCGCAGTGGCGCTTTCCTTGACCAGCTGCAGCGCGTCTTTCAGCGCATAAAGCTTGTTGCGGTCAACCTTGGCGCGAACCGCCTTGTAGCGTTTGGATACGTTGGCCATTTACACACCCTCCACATCGACGCCCATGCTGCGGGCGCTGCCGGCGATCGTGCGCACGGCGGCATTCAGGTCCGCCGCAGTCAGGTCGGGCATTTTCGCCTTTGCGATTTCCTCGACCTGGGCGCGGGTCAACCGGCCCACTTTCTCGGTATTCGGACGCTTGCTGCCGCTTTCGAGCTTGGCGGCTTTCTTGATCAGGACCGACGCCGGCGGCGTCTTCATGATGAAGGTGAAGCTCTTGTCCTGGTAGGCCGTGATCACCACGGGCACCGGCAGGCCGGGCTCCATTTTCTGCGTGGCGGCATTGAACGCCTTGCAGAATTCCATGATGTTCAGGCCGCGCTGGCCGAGGGCGGGGCCGATGGGCGGCGAGGGATTCGCCTTGCCCGCCGGCACCTGCAGCTTGATGAAGCCGACAACTTTCTTTGCCATTTACACTCTCCTTGCGGGTGCAGGCGGATGCCGCTGAACGGCACCCTCCCCGCGGTTAAAAAGTCAGGCCTTTTCGACCTGACCGAAATCCAGTTCGACCGGCGTGGACCGGCCGAAGATCGTCACCGACACGCGCAGCTTGCTCTTGTCGTAGTTGACGTCTTCCACGTTGCCGTGAAAATCGGCAAACGGACCTTCCTTGACGCGGACCGCCTCGCCCACCTCGAACAGCACCTTGGGGCGCGGCTTTTCCACACCCTCCTGGATCTGGTTCAGGATGTTCTGCACCTCCCGGTCCGAGATCGGGGTCGGCTTGGTCGCGGTTCCGCCGACGAAGCCGGTCACCTTGGCCGTGTTCTTGATCAGGTGCCAGGTCTCGTCGGTCATTTCCATTTCGACCAGCACATAGCCGGGGAAAAACTTCCGCTCGCTGATGCTTTTCTGGCCGCCCTTCATCTCGATCACTTCCTCGACCGGCACCAGGATCTGGCCGAACTTGTCTTCCATCCCGGCGCGGCGGATGCGGTCGAGCAATGCGCGCTGCACGCTTTTCTCAAAGCCCGAATACGCGTGCACCACATACCATTTTTTGCTCATCATTCCCCGCCGATCAGCTTTTTGATGACCCACAGCAGGATGCCGTCAACGATCCACAGAAACAGCGCCATGACCACCACGAACACGAACACGATGGCGGTTGCCTGCAGGGTCTCGTTGCGGGTGGGCCAGACCACCTTGCGGGTTTCCGCGGCAGACTCATGCGCAAAGGCAAAGAAGCTCTGCCCGGCCGCGGTCGTCCACAGCACGGCAGCGCCCGCCGCCAGCCCGGCCAGAAACACCGCCAGCCGGATGACCGTGGCGCTTTCCTGCAGGTAATAAAACCCGCCGACACCTGCGGCCACGAGCAACACAGCCGCCGCAACCTTGATCTTGTCCACTATCAAAACCACCTTGTGCTGGCCTTGGTGCCGGGCCTTTCAGCCCGGCCTTCCAGCCTTGAATACCGCCTGTTGTTGGCAGGCCAGGAGGGAATCGAACCCCCAACCTTCGGTTTTGGAGACCGACGCTCTGCCAGTTGAGCTACTGGCCTGCAGCCTTACTCGATGATCTTTGCGACGACGCCGGCGCCGACGGTGCGGCCGCCTTCGCGA
>VFQN01005497.1_pt1 | contig 15443 bp, 16 predicted proteins | sample 3512371 | NCBI WGS metagenome assembly VFQN01 (sample SAMN10412370, study PRJNA504923) | tailings metagenome | isolation source: Replicate 2 from Balatoc abandoned mine | place: Philippines: Itogon, Benguet | collected 2017-08-28
CTGGCACCCCGGAGCGAGACATGCACGCACATGTCGCAGCTTCAGGACACCTGTGGTGCGATTGAGGGCCCCGGAGAGCCTCGACAGTGACGGCTTATGATATATGAAGTTATTGGGCGCCAGGCGGAGCCGTCTCTCGCTTGTACTCAAACGCTTGGCCTGAGACCCCTCAACTGGTACCCGCTTGGGCAGACGTGGCGACAGACCGCCACGGACTCGGACTCGGGCGTACTGAACGTGACAGTCCGACATGTGTATCGCTCCAAACCCGGTGTGTGCCTGCTTTATCCATGCAAAAGCAAAATGCGCTCTTACTGGCTCAACTGCATGTAGAGGGAATTGCTGCAGGGGTCGCCCCGCCATTCCCGGTCCCCGTCAGCCGCAGTTCCAAGTCCTGGTGGTGGCCCCTCAAGCGAGTCCTGCCATGGCTGAGATTTGTCCACAGGAGATGCCTCTCGCCTGCCAGGTGACTCTTACAGGCAACCATGAAGACAGTGTCCCGGTCTTCAGAATTATCATGATTTCGGCGGCCAGTTTGGCTGCCTGTCAGGATTTTTTGGGGCAGAATCCTGACCAAATCAGGATTTTCAAGAGGATTTTCCCTGGTTTTCCCCTAGGATTTGCCCAGAAATCCTGGAAAATGTACGATTGTCAGAATTTCCAGACCCGAAGGCACCGAAATTATGAGCGGTCAGAATTTCTCGCCAAATAAGACCGGAACACCGATGAAGACCTTCCAGGACCCCCTGAGGCACATCCACGCACGTCCATGCACTCCTGCCTGCCTGCACGACCTGCCTGCCAGGGGAAAGCCGCTTCGCACAGCTCATGGCGCTAGTTGCGTTGCTCAGCCTGCTTACAGAAAACGTATCCAAGAGGGTCTCTCCTTGCCAGATAGATAGAGCGGCCACTTGTTGTGTCTTAACCTGCCACCACACGAATGAACTAAATGCATGTCAGGTCCTAACACCCTGCTGCCCTGCCTGGTCTGGACGCCCGGTCGTTGGCAACTGCCTGCGCATGCCATCCAGTTAGCCAGCCATGGACTTACTCCCACCTGCCACTGCGGAAACGCTGTAGGACGACTGTTAAAAAAGGTCACTGTGCACAGCGCATGGTACAAAATCATCCATTCGCAACCGCTTCACGTCCCAACGCCGCCGCGCCTCCCCTACGCATCCGCACCTACCAAGGTGGACACAGCTGCGCCTGCACCCACAGCTGCACGCCACACGCTCAGACCTGCTCCTCATTCTGCTCCCCCTCATCACTCTCCTCCCCGAACCCGAACTCCTCTCCCACCTCTCGTGCCCAACAGTTAACCCCCGGGTCCTCCGCCTCCGCTTCCTCCTCCTCCGCCTCGTCCTCACCAACCCCAGCCCCGTTGCCACCACCACACCTGAGCCCCTCCTCCTCCCAGCTCCACCCTCCGCCTCTGCCGCCCACGACGCCGCTGCCTTGCCCCACCCTCCCCTCCCCTTCCGACCCAGCCCCAAAGCTTGCCTCCCCACCAAACCCTACCCCGTCCTGCTCCTCCTCCTCCTCCTCCCCCTCCTCCTCCTCCTCTTCCTCCTCCTCCTCCCTATACCCGCCACTGCCCTCCTCTGTCTCCTCGCTCTCCGCCTCCTCACCCTCCTCCCCCCCCTCATCTGTGCTCTCACGCACGTCGTACTCGTCGTACACCTGCCGTACCTTCCCCCCAGCCCGAACAAGCCCAGCACCACGCTGCCCCACCTGCACACACCCGCCACCCCCTCGCGCAGCTTCCCTCGGCTGCACCCCCGCCATCATCCGCCCGTCCCCAGGTGACCGCCACATGAAGATTGCATCGCGGTCCTGCGCCCCCAGGGCCCGAAACAGCGGCCCGCAGCCGGTCAGTCGCCATGTAGGCGACCTGCCCTTCCACGTGCGCAGCTTGAGCTCGGGGCGATAAGGGACCAGCGCCTCGCCCCCAGCGTGCTCCACTGCCACGTGCACCTCCACCTCCGTGCCCTGGCCGCACGCCAGCTGGCTCGCTAGGTCGGGCCACAGGGGATGCACCGCCGCGGCCCGGACGTCCAGTTGGGTGCGGTACTTAGAGCCGACAAGGAGGCTGCCGGCCGGACAAGCGGCGAGCTGCATGTGCTGCTGCTGCTGCTGTGTTGCGCTGAGCCCGCCGTACTGCTGATGAGCTCCGCCCTGTGCAGCCCTTGCGCGCTTGGACGGCCGCGAGAGGCCGGAACCCGACGGCCCCTCCTCCTGCCCCTCCTCGCTTTCCTCACTTTCCCACTTCTCCACTCCGCCGTCGCCATCGTCGCTTGGCTCGTCCTCCTCCCCGTCCTCCCCGTCTAAAGCCTCCGGCACAACGTACTCGCCGTACAGTCGGTGCAAACCTCCTTGCCGTGCCGTCCTCCGCGGCTGCCGACGAGAACCATCGCCTTGCTGCCCCTGCCGCGCCTCCTGCTGCTGCCCCGCCTGCTGCCCCGCCTGCTGCCCCTGCTGCCCCTGCTGCTGCTCCTCCCTGCCCCTCTGCACCCCGCACCTCGGCTGCACCCCCGCCATCAGCCGCCCGTCCCCAGGCGACCTCCACATGAGTATTCCCTCGTAGTACCGTGCCCCCAAGGTCCGGAACAGTGGCCCGCAGCCGTTCAGCCGCCAAGAGGGCAGGTTGCGGCGCCACGTGTGCAGCTTGAGCGTGAGGCGGAAGGGGCTGGGCGCCTCGCCCCCAGCGTCCGCCACTGCCACATGTGCCTCCACCTCCGCGCTCTGGCCGCACGCCAGCTGGGACGCCACCTCAGGCCACAGGGAGTGCACCGCCGCAGCCGGGACATCAATGCGTGCGTCGTACCTGTAGCCAACCAAGATGCTGTCGGCGGGGCATGCGGCGAGCGGCACTGCGCCACTGCGGCACTGCTGCTGCTTCTGCTGCGGAGGTTGGTGTGCTGCACGCCAGATGACCAACCGCCCATCCGGCATGTACTGCAGCTGTACGGTGTCCCCATCCAGCGCTCGCAGGGCTTTAACTAGTGCGCTCACGCCCGAACATTGCCACCTGGGTTTGCAGCCAGCTTCTTGGTAGCACACTAACCGTACGGTGAACTCGCTCCCCTGCTGCAGCCCTTGCTGCGCTCCCTCATGCGCGGCGTTGTTCCCCGCTGCCTCCTCCACGTGCACTGTGATCCAGTCAGGCCGGGACTGCGGGCCTCGTCCCTGGAGTAAGGACGGCGCTAGCAGACCCTGCACCTCCTCAGTCCGCAGGCTTATCCTCCTTTTGCCCACGCGCCCTGTCAGGATGCCCGTACCGCACGGGCGCCCCGAAACTGCGCTGCCACCCTGATCCTGTTGCTGTTGTTGCTGCTGCTGCTCCTGCTGCAGGCCATGCATTAACACCGAATGCTGCTGCGACGCCCACACCGCCCGCCGCCAGAGGCTGAACACGTCACCTGCCACAGCCGGTTGTCCTAGCACCCCCGGTGGTGGCAGTGGAGGCGGCGGCAGGGGCGCCGGAGACAGTGACAGCAAGTGGTCCGCGCTGCCCACGTTTCCACCGCGGCACGGCTGTGCCGCGGCCGCGTCCAGCAAGCCATGGCCATCCGCACCACCGCAGTCCCTGCCTGCGCCCCAGATGGTGGCCGGCCCGCTGCCCCCGCCGTCGCCGTCGCCTGTCCTCCTCCGTGCCGTGGGCAGAGGCCCTTGGTAGTCGCCCTTGGGAGGATGGCTAGCTGCTGCATAGACCACCCCATCCGCCCCCGCCCCCGCTGCTCCCAGCAGGCAGCAGCCTTGCAATGCCGCCCCGGCAGCAGGCGTGCAGTGCACTCGGCGGCATGTTGGCGCATGGAGCTGCCACGGCGCTGCTGCATCTGCCACGGCCTGGGCTGCTGCCCCAACTATCATTGCCGCGGCGTGCGCCGCTGCTGCCCGCGCTGACGTCGCCTGCGCCGCTGCGGCGTCCGACACACCTGGCGTCCTGCCGGCGGGCGCCGTGTGCACAACAGCTGCAACCCCCCGTCCCGGTGACAACAGCAATGCAGTATCCTCCGCGGCAGCATTGGGAGCTGGTCTCTCTTCTTCAAACTGCTGCTGCTGCTGCATTGCTGCGTCCTCCCCCGGCAGTTCCGTGGGCTTGCCGTCGCACAGGCGCAGCCTCAGGGCGCCCCCGGCCCCGCGCCACAGCTGCACCCAGTGCACGCCCGGGACCGCGCCCTGCCCACGCAGCCAGGCACCCAGGCCGCACAGCAGCTCGCAGTGCAGGTAGCTACGGTGCAGGCGGGGCGTCTGTGGCGTCCAGGGTCTGGCTCTGGCGAGCCCTGGTTGACGAAACGAGGCGCAGCTGCGCGTACACAGGACTAATAAACCCTTGCGCCGGGCAAGGGTTCAGCGCCAGGGCTTGTGGGCCATCGGCACTTACTTCCGTGGCACGTCGCAATGTTTCATGACAAAGTAAGAAACTGCGTGCTCTGCGGTGCTGTGCTTTAGCCGGACACTCGCGCCTGGACAGCGCCCTGGCTGTGACGCGCACTGCAACGCCCCCGACAGCCGTGCTCGACCTGCAATAGATGGAAGTGGTCATATAGGATGAGGACGCGCAATTGGGCCGTTGTGGGCCCTCTCGGAGCTGTAAGACTCACACGAAAGTCAAACTGCCAGCTTGCCAGGCACGCGAATGGACATGATAGTACTGTTTCCAATAATCGCACTGCTCTCGAAGTAGATTAGTACTAGGTAGCTTGCAATCCTGAAGACGGTCGACCCCGCATGTGCTTACGTTCGGGTGTTACGTCAAGTATTACTTATTGCGGTCTATTGATGGAAACCTGGAGTATAGGATAGGATGCTCAGGTATAGATAGTTCTGTAGACATCATACACATGCAAGCCTGTCGGCAAGGGCGGCGGTAACTAATTCCACGTGTGGCAGAGGGCCACAAAGGCCGTCACTTACAGAAGTCACAGTTCCAAATGCCATACCGTAACCTTTCCGCCAATGTCCCAGTTCCACCTCCTTTCTTGTTTTTCCAAAAAGGATCGATGTCTTGCACTAACACAAGTGCATGCAGGGACCGCTCGGCACAGGCCACCGGTGGCAACAAGCCACGCACAGCAGGCCAACGCTGGCCAACGCTGGCCAACGGTACGACACGGCACGGCAGTCCGTGTGTCAGCACAAGTGTCAACCCACGTGTCCGCCTGGGTCAGCTAATGCACTACCGTTCAGGGCACATCCCTGCGTTCACCATATTGCAGACGGCATGCAGGTTACAGACGAACAGACTTGTCCGGGCCCTCCCTGGCCCTCCCTATGCAAAAGCAAGTGCAGTTGGCCCACACACCCGCCTCCAGGCACCTCGGGGGTTACGGTCACCAACAAGGGCCTTGGCTACCGCCCACCGGTGGCCTGACCGCAGGTCCAGAGCAGGCATGCATACCAGCAGGCACCTTCGCAGGACCTCCTCTGACAGGACACCACCGTTACACCTGCATAAAGTAAACCGCTGGTGTGCAGATTCAGGCAGACTCGCAGGACAGTCCTTCGTCATTTGCCTGCTGCCAGCAACCCCGGCAACAAAGCGGTTGTAAACATGCACCTCAAGCCCCTGGATACCCGTCCCGTCCAGGCAAAAGCTCAACATGTCTGTTGCGCAAGCAACACAGCTAAGGCGCATCCATGAGACAACCCACCGTACCTGACGAAGCACAGAGTTGCGGATGCCGATAGTCAAGGCACATCATCCCGCCCAACGCCGCACGCAATACGTGGCACTACCAATACGTTCATGCGGACACCGCTTCCCGTATCCATTTGCGCCCTCCTGCACAACACCTCACACACGCGCCCAACACCCGCGAACCAACCTGCCACAAGCCGCGACAGCGCCCGGTTCTCACAAGTGCTGTTTAGCCAACGCCGCGGACCCTTCCCCTACACACTTCACCCATCAAGTCCTGCACGTACTATCACCTGGCACCAGCACACTACAAGTCCTCTTGCACCGTGGGCAAGTCCGACATGCGCCGGGCATGCCCCTGCCCTTGCCCCTGCTGCTGCTGCCCCTGCTGCGAGCCGCCACCACCCGCCGCCCCTCCCTCACCACTCGACGGCGCCCCTTGCGCTCCGCCACCACCGCCGCCGCTGCCCTGCGGCTGCAGCACCAGCGCCCCTGCCCCCGCGCCCGGACCCAGATTGGACATGCCCACGCCCACGCCGCCGTGGTTCACTGGCGACAGTGCGCCGCTGTGTACGGCGGTTCCGGGGCCGGCGGGGCTGAGGCCGCCGCCAAGGCTGTGCGCGCTGGTGCCGCCGCCGGCGGAGGCGGCGCCGTGAGCGCTGCCGGGTACGCTGCGTGCCGTTACGTAGGAGTTCAACGAATCACGGGACAGTGCCACGTGGGAGCCTGCGTTGGCACGTGTCATCAGCACAAGAGCCGGCAGCAAGGCGGGTAAGCGCTAACACACACTTCTGCTGTCACGAGCATGCCATGCTCAGGGCTGGCGTCAAGCACCGCGGGCTACAGTACAAGCACCGCAAGCAGTCGCCCTTACTCCATGCTTCCTTGCAGCGCAGTGCGCCCGGCGGCAAGGCAGGTGAGCACTACGCATATGCGATGCGAAAGCATGCCACGCTGCGGGCTACAAACTTAGCCCGAGTCACCCCTGCACCGTGTCCTCCTGCGACACGTGTCCGATGCGGACATGCAACACACGGCTCATCGCTGTTGAACGCCTCCTGCACCAAGTAAAACGTCTCCTGCGCGTCGCTTTTATTTTATAATATAAAAATATATGAATTTTTATTTATCCGTTGCGGGCACGCCACCCACCGCTGTTGAACGCCTCCTGCACCGAGTAAAAGGTCTCCTGTGAATCGCTGTGCCGCAGCTGGTGCGAGCGCAGCACCGCAACCGCGGCGGCGGCTGCCGTCAGGTTGGAGGTGGTCACGCTGTCGCTCGGCCCGGCCCCCGCCGCCGCCGTCACCGGCGCACCTGCTGCCGCCCCCACCGCTGCCGCAAGCGCAGCCGAGTCGCTGGATCCACCAGACGCACTGGCGTCCGCTGCAGGGTCGGCCTCCTGACGCCGCTGGCCCTCCGCCACCGCCGCAGCCGCAGTGGTAGCCGCGCCGGCGGCCGCTCCGGTGCCCGAGCCCGCACCTGCTGCTGGTGCTGGCGCGGGTGCGGGTGCAAGGGCGGCAGGAGCAGCATCAGCGGCCGCGGGAGCAGGGGCCAAGGTTGCGGGAGCAGGGGCAGGGGTAGCGGCAGCAGTGGGAGTCGGTGCAGCCGCTGACTGCGCTCCTGTTGCAGCGGTGGCCGCAGCGGCAGCTCCCGCCGACGCCGACGCCATGAGCACGAATGGGCTCACACCCTGGCTGCCGGAACCCGATGCAGCTAGGGACGGCGGCGCTGGTGCGGCAGCGGCGGGAGGCAGCGGCAGCGGCGGCGGCGGCCGAGCCGCCGCCGCACGGGGCATGCTGGGAGCCGCCGCCGGGGTGAGCGGAAGGCCCGTGCGGTACACGACCGGCCTCGGCGGCGTAGAGAAGCCCAGCGTCGCCGACCGCCCGACCGCCGGCGGCGGACTGACCGCCGTCGTCCTTGTTGTCGTCGCCGTCGCCGGCGGCGGGCCCGCCGGCACCACTGGCGTGTCAGGTGTCGCTGGTGTCGTCGCCGCCGCGGCGGCAGCAGCAGCCTCTGCAGCCGCCACCGTCTCCGGGGAGGCCGCTGGCGAGAACGTGATCACGGGGCCGTACTCTCCCGCCGGGTCCGTTATGTTGACCGTTGGCGCCGTCGGCGGATCCGGGCGCACAGGGGTGACCTCAGCGGAGCTGCTGGCATCACCGCCGCCGCCCGGTGACGCAAGCGCGGCCATCGCCGCCGCCGCAGCCGCCGCCGCCGCCGCACCGGGGCCGTACCTTGGCGTCGATGGCTGCCCGCCGCCGCCGACAATGCCGCCACCCGCCGCCTCCGCCTCCGTCCTCGTCAACGTGAACACCGGGCCCGTGGCATGCTTGGGGCTTGGCTCGTCCACCGCCGACCCCGCCCGCCACTGCATGGAGGGCGACAGGCCGTACACGCCAGGCTGGTAACGCTGCTGTACAGCAACCTGGGCGGGGGTTCCCCTGCTACTGCGGCCCGGCGAGCCCGGCTCCGAGGTCGTGAGCGGGCCGTGTGGCGTGGAGATGCCCGTGCTTTCCTGCATGGAGGACCGCGGGGGCGCGTTGGACGCCCTGCCGATGGCGGCGGCGGCGGCGGAGCCGGCGACGATGGCGGCGGCGGGCGCCATCAGGCCGGGGGGCGCGGCCCTGGCGGAGACGGAGATGGGCAGGCTGCCGCCGCCGCTGCCGCCGAAGCCGCCGCCGCTGACGCCCTTGGTGCCGCTGAGGCCGCGGGAGGCGGCGGTGCCGCCGCCGCCGTCGTCGATGCCCGCCACGATCATGTTGGGCTCCAGAACCAAGGAGAACTGCTCACGCTCGCCCTGGCGCCTCTGCAAGCAAGGGAAAGTGCGTGGGGAGACATATACCGTCGTAGTTGGACCAGTAGGTTGGGTTGCGGCACCCACATGTGCGGGGCAATACCACCGAGGCCAAGCGCGACCGCTACCCTCGTGTCCCGTACGCACTCTCTCGCTCATACAGGGGCATTTCAGCGGCAGTCCCGGTCCCTACCCTCGTGTTTGCGTGGGTATGCACACGTGGGCAGAAACTCAAGCACGTATGCGGGCAGCGGGTACGGGTAGGTGTGCAGCGTGCCATGCGCCACGTGTTGCAGTACGCATCCCCCAGCCCAAACCGTGCCATGTACCACGTGCCACGTGCCACGTGCCACGCACCTCCTGGTACGCCGCGCAGGCCCAGTACAGCAGCACCAGCAGCACAATCAGGATGAGCACGCTGAACACACAGATGATGACCAGCGTGGACACACGCAGAGAGTCGTCGTCGCTGCTGCTGCCGCTCCTGGGAGAGGGGGAGGCCTCGTCGCCGGGCTCTGCGGGGACCGGGTTTCGCGTGGGAGGCAATTGGCGGGGTGTGCAACGGCCTTGTGTCAGACGACCGCCGGAGGTGACCAGCAGGCCTGTGGCTATGGACCCGAACTACAATAATGGTCACAACTATGGCCGCTACCTTTGCGCTGACGGGGCAAGCCCAACGGCCCCTCGAAGCTGCCCCGTCCAGGCTGCGCGACGGCCCTATCAACGCGCCCCCACCACGCGCCGAACACCCAGCCACAGCCTTCCCACACGGCTCCCATCCCTGTCCCCCCACCCCTGCCCCCCCGCCCCTGTTCCTCCGCCCCCGTCCCCCCATTCCTGCCCCCCTACCCCTGTCCACCCACCTGTCGACGCCGCCACCATTCCGCACCATAGGTCGCACGCGCTGCCGCACGCCGCACGTGCCAGCTGGTTGGCGCCGCACGCCGTGCCGTACAGCCACGGCAGCATGGGGTTCAGCGGCGCAACGGACACGGGCGAGGGCGAGGGCAGGGCGGCGCAGCGGGCGGGCGGCGGGGCCTGCAGCAGCGGCAGCACCAGCCGCTCCCAGTCCGCCACGCAGAATGCGGGTGCTGCGGGGAGGAAAGAGGGAGAAGGGTCACACTTGAGATAGTGTTCATGTGCGTGATGGAATGATTGCTAAGCTGGAGCAAGGTCAACTGGCAGCACCAGCTGCTCGCAATTGGCCACTCGGAGGACGGGTGCGGCGGCGAACGGGAGGCGACACCAGAGGCCCTGGTGCGGGTGGCGCTGCCGTCTGGGGCCCAAGGTGAGCCATTGCCAGTCTTGGCAAGGGGGCCCAGTCTTGACAAGGTGACTGCTAAGTGCCGCATGTGCAGACCTCCCCACCTCACGTCTACTCTGGAGCGACACGGTCACTGTCACTGCGCCCCTCCTTCCCCTTCGCACCTTCCCTGCCCAGCAGCGCCTCGCAGCGCCCCGTGAGCGCCAGGTACTCATTGGCCAGCTCGGGCGCGCACGCCTGCTGCGCCAGGCCGGCCATGAGGTAGGCCCAGCTGCGCAGGCAGCACGACCCACGGGTCGGCGAGGGCACGCGGGAGTCCATCAGCTGCTCGCACAGGCCCGCCAGGGTGGGGCCGGTGAAGCGAAGATTTGGGTCAAAGGACCTGGAGGTGGGGTATCAGCAAGACGGGGGAAAGGGGGGTGAAGTGGGGCACCCGATCGGTGGAAGGGAAGACGCCTTTTATGGGCCGATCAGGGAGAGGATAGAAGGGGCTGGCTCACGGGGGAGGGGCGCTGTCAGCTAGTAGACCTTGGCCACCCTCTCGCTGCCCCAGCTGGACCCGCTGCCCCCTGTCGCACCGGAGGCGCGGAGGTCAAGGCCACACAGCAAGCCGTGCTGGCAAACCATCCAAGCCCGGACAAACTGCGGTCACCACCTCTGTCACAAACGTCGCTCGGCCCACTTCCTGACCAGCACCCGCCGCGCCCATCCCCCTGATCCCAACGCTTCCTCTCCCCGTCCGACCCCAATTACCAACACCCACACCCCTGCTGCCCCCCCATCCCCCCCACGCACCTGACCCGCTGCAGGAGGTTGGGCGCGGCTGTCACGGCCTGCAGCGCGAGCGTTACGTTGCGCACGCAGGCGCCCTGGGTCTCCCCTGGGTCCGTGGCGCAGGCGAAGGCGCCCACGCGCGCAGCGGCGGTGGACAGCAGCGTGGTGCCGGGCAGCAGGGGGCAGGTGGCTGCAGGGAGGGGGAGGGGAACATGGGGGAGAGGGAGGGTTGTAGGCGTGGGTTACTTGGCAGGTGGCAGAGGTAGCAAGGGAGTGCGGGCACGTGGCGGCGGTGGACAGCAGCGTGATGTTGGGCAGCATGGGGCACGTGGCTGCGAGGTGTGAGGGGAGGGGAAGGAGAGGAGGGTGTGGCATGGGAAGCAGGACAGAGGAGGAAGAGGGGATGAGGCGTGAGGGAAGCAAGAGGGCACGTGACGGGTGCCGGGGAGCAGCGGGCACGTGACTGCAGGGGGGAGCAGGGGGGAACAAGTACTACCGTAGTGAGAATTGGAGGTGTGGTCGTGGGCAAGTGGGCAAGTGGGCATGGGTCAGGTGGCGGGCTCGTGTGCATTGAAGCGGGCATGTAGCGGCAGGGGGCAGGCATGGGGAGTCAGTGTGGCATCGGGTGGGTGGTGGGCTATGGCGGATCACCGTGCTGTTCTCACGCGGTACACTGGGGTGTGGGTCGCGGGTGGGGATAGGAGGAGGCTAGCGCTGTGGTAAAGCAAAGGAGCGCACGCTTTACCAGCTGTGCGGATTAGCGGCCTGAGTAAACATCCTACTTCCTTGTCTGGGAGTTGGGTGCCCGTAATGAGTATGCGTCCAAGGAGATGGCCCTAGTGGCACACGTGGCATGTCTGTGTACGGCGGCACGTGCGGGGGTAGAAAGCAGGGGATATTCCCTAGTAGAAGGGGGCATTGGGCCCAAGATCGGGCCTATCCACTTGAAGAGCTCCAGTGCCCCACCCTCCCTTTGGCCCTGCGCCCTATAGTACCTTCGGAGCTGTCAACCCAAGACTGGCCCACCCGCTTGTGCAGCCCCACCTCCTTTGCCCCTGCTCCCTGCTCTGGAGCTGGCAAGGGGGCTGTTCGGTTCGAGTGCCCAGGACACGCACCTGGGTCGCCCGCGGGCAGGGTGGTGTTGAGCACGGTCGCGTTGAACAAGCGGGGCGCACATGTGATGCATGAAGCGCTGACTTGCGACAAGCGGTCGGTGTCGTTCACAGCCGGGGCCTGCAGGATGGCAAGGTAGGTAGGGGGCTAAGGCGGGGCTGCGTACGCGCGGGCGCAGGCCTGCGGAAGCAGCAACGGACCAGGCCGCAACCGCGATCGACTCACCAGTTCTGGAAATACGTTCTCGTAGACGTAGGTGATCAAAGTTGCCAAGCCACTGTTACAATCGCCGGGGACGTTATCTTGCATACCAGTGCAACCCAGCGTCCAGCTGGAGTACGCTAGGAAGTTGGTTGCCATTGTTGATCGCATGCAAAGTGTTGCTATTGCTAATATGATGGCGAGGCGAGGCCGTGCGCTGCGTTCCGCCATGGCGATGAGGGTGGACCGTCCACCACTCGACGACTGCCAACCACTTCAGAATTCACTATAGCAGGACCAAGCTATCATGTCTGCAATCATAGATACAAAGGTGTCACTTCTTCAGCTGCGTTGTTGGCCCATCCCCGAGCAAGTGGCGGGCGCGCCTTGGCTTCTTGCAGTGGGCACGTACACTATGTATTGGCTGTCATTGCCAAAGTCGTAGGCAAATTTGTGTATGCCTTGAGCGATGGGGAAAGGGAGATGCCAGCGGTTACACGGCGAGGCGTTCGAGCCGCGATTCAGCCCATGGACCTTTGACAGGCACTCCTGCCTGACGAGGTGCATACATTACGGAACAGTATTATTATATCAGTGATACAACCTTCGGCCGTACGCATGACGAGTGAGGGCGAAGCAACATCCAGCTGCGCAGCTGCGCTTCCTTGCTCCGCCTTCAGCTCCTTACACGAGTCAGATGCACACTCGCAGACACCGTGTGCCCACATGAAATTCGCATTCCACCCATAACACCTGTTCATCTTACTTCCGTTATCCCCACACCGCACCACACAACACTTCACGCAAGCTCCAGCGTGCGCCAAGCAAGCAAACCCCACTCCAGCCGTCGGTTGAGATTCAGGAAGCAATCCAATCCATTCAAGGCATGTATCACAACCGCATGCAGTAAGCCCAAGCCTGCCACCAGGGGCCTCCTCTGCCTCCCACCGCCCAGTCCTGTTGTCCCATGCGCCATGCCCCAGCCAACATTGCATGACATTGCTGGATTGTGCAAAGTGCTCTGTTGCCATGCTACGTACCACCAGTGATTGCTTATTGGCTGTGTAGAGGAGGACCTGAATGCACACTGTCATGTACAGCAACTACAGACCGCCCACAGGCCCTACCACCTCGCCATTGCTCCACCTCCATGCCCCCACAGTTACGCAACGCACCCATACCCGACATCCTTCCCTTCGTCCCCACCTTCCACTCCCTCCCACTCCCCTCCCGTCCCCCCGTTTTCTCCCTTTTCCCCCTGGCCACATCCCCGACCCACCAACGCACCTCAAGCATCCCCCCACCCCGACTCCCAAGCCCCTGTTCCCGCACCCCGCAGGTTCCTCCCCGCCCCCTGCTGCTGCTCCTGCTGCCTCTGCCTCCCCGCCCCCGCTCCCCCTGCCCCCGCCCCCGCTCCCCCTGCCCCCGCCCCCGCGGACGCAAACATGACGTCCGCAGTACGCAACCTGTCCGCAGCGCTGGCCGGCCGCCTCATAGCCGCCAGAATGGACGAGGGGCTAGCCGGCACCACCTCCCCCTGCCCGTACACCACCGCCCTACCCCCCGCGCCCCCACCTTGATGCCCCCCTGCCCCTCCCCCTCCTTCCCCACCCCATGGCCTCGCATGCTGCGCATGCTGCGACGCCGAGTGGCTGTTAACCCACACGCCAGTTGCAGCGGCAAAAGCAGCAGCAGCAGCAGCAGCAGCAGCAGCAGGGCCGGAGCTGGCGGCAGCTGCCGGGGCTCTCCCATGCCCCGTGAGCCTGGGGGGGCTCCCGGACTCGTGCGCCAGCGTGTACAGCGCGCCGCCCGACAGGCCCATGCGGGGGACCTCCCCTGCCTCACCCGCTGCTGCAGCCCCACGCGCCCCGCCGTCCACTCCTCGCCCAGTTCCCACCACATTCTCAGCCACAGCGTGGCGAGCATTTCCACCACCACCACCACCAGCAGCGCTACCGCCGCCGTCCCTACCCTGGGCATGTCCCACACCCAATGAGCCCCCAGCTTCCGCCCCCGTTCCTCCTCCCCCGGCCCCGCCCCCCTCCTCCTGCCTCCACGCGCCCACCGGCTCCGGTGACCTAGACCGCTGCCACGCCCGCCGCTCCGCCTCCATCGCTACCTGCGCCGTCAGCACCCCACCCGCCGCCGCCGCCGCCGCCCTAGGACTGCTCATCTCGCCGTCAGGCCCGTCGTACTCCTCCGGCGGCGGCGCCGCCGCCGGCAGCGTCATGCCCGTCAGCGACCGCCCCGGCGTCCAGCGCGGCGCCGCCACCGCCGCCGCCGCCACCGTCGGCGCCGCCGAGTGCGGCCGCAGGGTCCCCGGCGCCCGCCGCGCCGCCGCCGGCGCCGCCAGCGACGCCAGCGGCCCCGGAGACGCAGCCCACGTCGCGCCCGCCCCGCCCCTGTACGACAATCTCTCCCCGCCGGCGGCGGCGCCTCCGGGCTCCGCCTGCTGCGTATGCAGCCGTGACACAGGCAAGCCCTGCGGACCAACCTGCTGCTGCTGGTTGTGCTGCGGGTGCTCCCCTTCCCCACCCCCTGGCCTCCCCGCCCCGCCCCACCCCTGCACCGACGACCTCACCAGCTCCGCCGTCCTCCGCGCCGCCTCCGCCGGGCCCCGCCCGCCCGCCATGCCGTACGGTACAGCCGTCTGCGGCCGTACCGGCAGCGCCCGCCCCCTCTCCCCCGCGCCCGCGCCCGTACCCACACCCGCTGGACGTGCCGACGCCGCACGCACCCTCCCCCCCGTCGCCTTGCCCCCTCCGCCTCCCCCCGCCCATACCCCGGCCTGCCCCGCAGCCCCGTAGGGCGACCCGGGGCCGGTGCTGTAGGGCCGGGCGGAGGCAGGGCGGGAGGCGTGCGGGCTGTCCGGGGAGTGGATGGAGGACGAGGGGGAGGGGGACTGGGGGTGGGGGTGGGGGTGGGGGTAGGGGGAGGAGGCTGCCTTGGCTGCGCACCAGATGCTGTCCGTGTCTTGTTTGGCGCCCCCGGGCATGGTCACGTGCGCCTGGTCCTGCAGGGTCTGCAGGGCGGCCTGAAGCTGGGCGCACGCCTGGGGGCCGGGGGTGGGATGAGGGGGTTAATCCCGGGGTGGGGGTGCGGGGAAATGGGAAACGGTGGCTGCCGAGGAGTGTGACAGGGGGAGGGCACGGGAATTGCGTAGCTATAGCTGTGCGCACGTCTTGGCGCGGGGATGGAGGTGGAACAGCGGTTGGCGCGGAGCGTGACGGGGGGAGGGAGAGGGGGATGCGTTGCGGCCAGGGCAAGGGAAGACCCTCCTGCAGCCCGGCACGCTCCTGCAACGCCCGGCACGCTCCTGCAACGCCCGTCGAGTCATTCGATCAACGTGGGAGACACACTGACCCGCGAGTAGACGGCAGGCCGCCACGGCCCCCCCTTGGTGAGTCGCGTTGAATTCATTCCGGACTCACTGTAATACACACAGTGACCCCTTCCTCAACTTACTGGTACTTCGTGGCACCCCTCTACCCTGTCCTGTGACTCCCCACCCGCACCTTTTCGTACAGCAGCGACCTGTCCCTCCACCTGTCCCGCTGCAGCTAACCCACCCCTGCCCCCGCCCTCCGCCCTCACCTTCTCGTACAGCAGCGACCTGTCCCTCCACCTGTCCCGCTGCAGCTAACCCACCCCTG
>VFQN01005499.1_pt1 | contig 15440 bp, 20 predicted proteins | sample 3512371 | NCBI WGS metagenome assembly VFQN01 (sample SAMN10412370, study PRJNA504923) | tailings metagenome | isolation source: Replicate 2 from Balatoc abandoned mine | place: Philippines: Itogon, Benguet | collected 2017-08-28
ATCAAGCTCATCTGGTCGCGCGAAGAGGACATGACGCACTGCCAGTATCATCCGACGACGATGGCCAAGCTGACCGCGGGTCTCGACGCCCAGGGCAATATCGTCGGCCTGCAGATCCGCATCTCCGGCCAGTCGATCCTGGCGTCGCTGCTGCCGCAGAACATGGTGAACGGCATGGATCCGGTCGTCTTCCAGGGCCTCATGCAGTCCGGAGTCGAGGCGGCCTATGGCTACGACATCCCGAACCTGATGATCGATCACGCCATGCGCAATCCGCACATCACGGCCGGCTTCTGGCGCGGCGTGAACGTCAACCAGAACGCCGTCTACATGGAGTGCTTCATGGACGAACTGGCGGCGGCGGCGGGACAGGACCCGCTGGCCTATCGCCTCAAGTACCTGAAGCCGAAGTGGGCGGCGGTGCTGAAGGCGGCCTGCGACAAGGCGGGCTACGGCAAGCCGCTGCCCGAGGGCCACTTCCACGGCATCTCGCAGGTGATGGGCTATGGCAGCTACGTCGCCGGCGTCGCCGAAGTCTCTGTCAGTCCCGACGGGCAGCTGAAGATCCACAAGATCACGGCGGCGACCAATCCCGGCCACGTGGTCAATCCGGCGCAGATCGACCGCCAGGTCGCGGGCTCGTTCGTCTACGGACTGTCGGCCGCCCTGTACGGCGAGATCACGGTGAAGGACGGCGCGGTCGAGCAGACCAACTTCGACAGCTACAACGTGATGCGCATCGACGAGATGCCCGAGGTCGAAACGGTGCTGGTGCCGACCAACGACTTCTGGGGCGGCGTCGGCGAGCCGACCATCGCGGTCGCGGCGCCCGCCGTCCTGAATGCCATTGCCAAGGCGACAGGCAAGCGGGTGCGCAACCTGCCGCTGATGAACAACGACCTGAAGAAGGGCGCTTGATGCATCGAGCGCTGCTGCCGGGCCTGGCCAGCATGATCCTGCTGGCCGGCCCGGCAACGGCGGCCGATGCGCCGCCGGGCGCCAGCTCCTGCACCGGCTGCCACGCACCCAAGAAGGTGGCGGACTCGGTGATCCCGCGCATTGGCGGGCGGAAGGCCGAGGACATCGTCACCTTCATGCGCGAGTATCGCAGCGGCGCCTGGCCTTCGAGCGTGATGGGCCGGATTGCCAAGGGCTTCGACGACCAGCAGACCCAGGCCATCGCGGCCTGGTTCGCTGCGCAGCCGGAGTAGGGACCCAGCAGGCATGACGACGCGCCGTCATTTCATGAAGCTCAGTGCGGCGGCCGGCCTCGCGCCTGCCGTTGTTTCGGCGCAGGGCATGGCCAGGGTCGTGGTGATCGGCGGCGGATTCGGCGGTGCCACGGCGGCGCGCACCCTGAAGGCGACGCAGCCGTCGCTCGACGTCACCCTGGTCGAGCCGAACCCCGTCTACACCTCGTGCCCCTTCAGCAATTCGGTGCTGGCCAGCTTGCGCGAGATCGGCCAGCAGCAGTTCCGTTACGACGGCATCAAGGCTGCGGGCGTCACGGTGGTGGAGACGAGTGCGACCGCAGTCGATGCCGAGGCGAAGACCGTGACCCTGGCCGACGGCAGCAGGCTTTCCTACGATCGGCTGGTCATGTGTCCCGGCATCGATTTCACCTGGAACGCCATCCAGGGCTACGACGAGGCCGCGACTGAGAAGATGCCGCACGCCTGGAAGGCGGGCGAGCAAACCACGCTGCTGCGCCGCCAGCTGCAGGCGATGGACGATGGCGGGTTGGTCGTCCTGTCGTCGCCGGCCAACCCTTTTCGCTGCCCGCCCGGCCCATACGAGCGCGCCAGCCTGATCGCCTACTGGCTGAAGATCTGGAAGCCGAAATCCAAGCTGCTTCTCCTCGATTCGAAGGATGCGTTCTCCAAGCAGCGCCTGTTCCAGAACGGCTGGGCCGAGCTCTATCCGGGCATGATCGAATGGGTGCCGCTGAGCCAGGGCGGCAAGGTGACGGCGGTCGATCCCGCGACGCTCACCCTGACGACGGAGTTCGGGTCGCACAAGGCCGCGGTCGCCAACGTGATTCCGCCGCAGAAGGCCGGCGCCATCGCGGTGCAGGCCGGCGTTGCCGACCGGACCGGCTGGTGTCCGGTCGAGCCGGTCGCCTTCGAATCGACGCTGCGGCCGAACATCCATGTCCTTGGCGATGCGGCGATCATGGGCGGCATGCCCAAGTCGGCCTTCGCGGCCAACGCGCAGGCCAAGGTCTGTGCCGCCGCCATCGTGAAGCTGCTGGCCGGTGAGAAGCCGCAGGATCCGATCGTGATCAACACCTGCTACAGCCTGGTCGCAGCCGATTATGGAATCTCGATCGCCGGCGTCTATCGTCCGGACAGGGGACAGCTCACGGACATTCCCGGTGCCGGTGGCGCCAGCCCGCTCGAAGCCGTGGGGGGCCTGCGGGGGCAGGAGGCGCTCTATGCGTCGAGCTGGTTCTGCACCATCACCGCCGAAACCTTCGGCTGATGCGATGCGGCTTCCGATCCTCCTCGTTCTCGCACTCGTCGCCGGCCCGGCGGCGGCCCAGCAGCCCGCTCCTCCTGTCGTGCCGCAGGTCATCGACGATTCGATCCCCCAGTCGCTCACCGGCCGGCCGGGGGATGCGGCGCGCGGCCGGGCGATCGTGGCCAACCGCAGTATCGGCCTCTGCCTGCTCTGCCATTCCGGACCGATCGCCGAGGAGCGCTTCCAGGGCGATCTGGCGCCCAGCCTCGCCGGCGCGGGCTCGCGCTGGTCGGAGGGACAGCTGCGCCTGCGTATCGTCGACGGGTCGCGTCTCAATGCCGACACGATCATGCCGGCCTATTATCGAACCCAGGGTCTTCACCGGGTGGCCCGCAACTTCGAAGGCAGGACGATCCTCACCGCTTCCCAGGTCGAGGATGTCGTGGCCTATCTCGTCACGTTGAAGGATTGAATGGATCGACGCCTCTTCCTTGCGGGCACCGCCGCGATCATCGTCCTGCCGCTTGGCCCTGCGGCCGCGACGCCGGATGCCATGGCCGAGGCCATCAGGAAGGTCATCGGTAGTGCAACGCCGACCGAAGGCAGGGTGAAGCTCGAGGTGCCGCCGCTGGTCGAGAACGGCAGCACGGTGCCGCTCAACGTTTCGGTCGAGAGCCCGATGACCGACTCCGACCACGTGAAGGCGATCCATGTCTTCAACGAGAAGAACCCGCAACCCAACGTCTTCTCTGCCCGGCTCGGGCCGCGCAGCGGCAAGGCGGTCGTCGGCACGCGCATCAAGCTCGGCGACAGTCAGCGGATCGTGGCCATCGCCGAGACCAGCGACGGCAAATTCTGGAGCGCCGGCGCCGACGTGATCGTGACCCTGGCCGCCTGCCTCGAGGAGTCGCCCTGATGTCGAATATCCTGGTGAATGCCCCGAAGATCGCCAGGCGCGGCGATGTCGTCGAGATCAAGGCGCTGATCATGCATCCGATGGAGACCGGCTTCCGGCCCGGTCCCAACGGCCGCATCATCCCGCGCAACATCATCGAGCGATTCACCGCGACCTGGAACGGCGCCGAGATCTTCGCGATGGACATGTCGCCGGCGATCGCCGCCAATCCCTTCGTGTCCTTCTTCGCGGAGGCGAAGGAGAGCGGCACGGTGGTGCTGCGCTGGACCGGCGACGAAGGCTTCGCCGCCGAGCAGCGGGTCGACATCGCCGTCGAATGACCGGGCGGCTGCTCGCGCTCGGCCTCGCGCTGGTGTTCGTCGCATCCTATGCGGCCGCGCAAGTTGGCGCGGACAAGCGGCGATCCGGCTATCAGGACATGGGCGAAGCCCTGCAGAAAATGCAGGACGACGATACGGCCAACCCCGGCATGCTGTTCGTCCAGCTCGGTGGGCAGCTCTGGGACAGGGCGGTCGGGGCCGCCGGCAGATCCTGCGGCGACTGCCACGGTGCTGCTCCAGCCAGCATGAAGGGCGTGGCCGCGCGCTATCCCGCGATCCCGGCGGGCGGCGACCGTCCGGTCGATCTCGAGGGCCGCATCAACCTCTGCCGCACCGAGAACCAGAAGGCCGAGCCACTGCCGCTCGAGAATCGCGACCTGCTGGCACTCGCCGTGTATGTCGCCCATCAGTCCCGCGACCTGCCGGTTGCGCCGCCTTACGATCACCGCCTCGATGCCTTCCGGGAGCAGGGCGCCGAGATCTATCGTCTCCGCCAGGGACAGCTCAATCTCTCCTGTGCGATCTGCCATGACGACAATGCCGGCAAGAAGCTGGCGGGCATCGTCGTTCCGCAAGCGCATCCCACCGGCTATCCGATCTACCGACTGGAATGGCAAGCGCTGGGTTCCCTGAAGCGCCGCCTGCGCAACTGTCTCGTCGGCATCCGTGCCGAAGCCTGGCCACTCGATGCGCCGGAATATGTCGCCCTGGAGCTCTACCTCATGCAGCGCGCCAGGGGGCTGAAACTGGAAACGCCGGCGGTGCGGCCCTAGGCGGTCGACGCGTCGGAGTTGAACTTTCTTCCGAAGGCGATCCGTGTGGGCAATTCCTGCCGTCACCGGTGCCGGATTCGACCGACCGTTTCGTTGCTGTGGGAGCGAACGCGACCGTACAGTCGCGGCATGCTCAGCCTTGCCAGCATCCTCGTGGCCCGCGCGGCGCGCCTGTTCCAGGCAGCCTATGAAGAGCCCGCGCTCTGGACGGTCTCCGCGCAAGGCCGTGTCGTGGGATCACTGGTGTGCGAGGCCGGCTTCTGGCGCCTCTCCTGGTTCGACGACGCCCCGGCGCGGCTGGCGAGCTATGCCGGCCCGGTGCATGGCGACGTCGAAGCGCTCGCCATGGTGCTCACCGAGCGGCTGGGTGCGCCCGTGCACCTGGAGGCGCTTCCGGTCTAGACTGGGGCCCCGCATCGACGGATTGATGAACATGGATGCCATCGACAGGAAGATCGTGGCGCTCCTCCAGGAGGATGCGAGCCTTTCGCTGGCGCAGATCGCCCACCGGGTCGGGCTCTCGCAAAGCCCCTGCTGGAAGCGCATCCAGCGGCTGGAGAAGTCCGGCGTCATCCTGAAGCGGGTGGCGCTGATCTCGCCCGAGTCGATCGGCGTCGGGCTGACCGTCTTCGTGTCGATCGAGACCGGCGACCATTCCTCGGCCTGGCTCTCCAAGTTCGCCAGCACGGTCACGGCCATGCCCGAGGTGATGGAGTTCCATCGCATGGCCGGCGACATCGACTACATGCTGCGGGTCGCGGTGCCCGACATGCAGGCCTACGACACCTTCTACAAGAAGCTGATCGACACGATGCCGCTCAAGAACGTGACCTCGCGCTTCTCGATGGAGAGGGTTAAGTCGACGACGGCCTATCCGATCGCCTCCGATCTCAAGCCCGTCCGTAAGCGCTAGGCATCGCACGCGCAAAGAGGAGCCGGTCGAGCGCCAGAGTGCCTGGCCCGAACTTGGCGAGATAGAGCAGGGACACGGCCCATACGCCATGCGTGTCGAAGGCGTTGGGATAGACGAAGATCTCGATCACCAGGGTCATGCCCAGCAGGGCGAGCGTCGCCGGCCGTGTGAACAGGCCGAGGAAGAGCAGGATCGGCAGGCTGAGTTCCGCGCCCGTCGCCAGATAGGACGCAAGCTCGGGCGGCAGGAGCGGCAGCCTGTACTCTTCACGAAACAGCGTAAGGGTGGTGCCGTCGGCCCAACCCTCGAGCTTCAGCAGGCCCGAGCGCAGGAAGATCGTGCCGATGGAGAGGCGCGCCAGGAGGGCGAGCAGCTCGTGCGGTATGCGTGCCAGCAGCGCGTCGAGGCGCGACAACAGAGCGTTCATGAAGACGATCCTTGGAACAGGGTGGTGATGGCGCCGGCGGCGAACAGCGTCGACAGGGCGGTTGCGAGATCGAACCCCTCGTGGGCGCGCGACACCGCATCGGCGGCGACGCCCAAGGCAACCCCTTGCGCCAGTTCGGCCACCAGCAGAGCGGTGCCCGGCGGCAGCCGTTGGACGAGAACGTCGAGATGCGGCCGCGTCACCAGTGCCGTCTCGGCCGTCCAGTCGGCCGGCGCCTCGGGCGTCGCGTCATGGGTATTGGTTGTCCAGACAGAGACGATGGGCCACGGCGAGGCGATGATGGCCATGGCGGGATGCAGGCCGAACCCTACGGAATCCAGTGCTTCCGGAGGCAGTGCCGCGAGCCGGCCGATATCGGCTGCGCCGGCGTCGGCACTGTGGAATGCGACATTGCGCGACCATTCCAGCCGGGCGATGTCGGGCAGATAGGGGAGGTCCGCCGCGGGATCGAACCCTTCCAGGAAATCCGCGAAGGCGCTGCCATACTCGGCGAGGACGGGCGAGTGCGGCGGATGCCGCTCGACGAAGACCAGCGCCATGGCGGTGAAGAATTCCTCGCCGACCAGACGTTCCACCACCGGAAACCGGGCCGCCAGGGCGGCGGCCAGGCTGGCCTTCACGTTGTTGCGGTAGACGCCGAATCGCCGCTCGCGCGTCGGCCGAACTTCCCGTCGGACATCGTCGGGCACCGACAGGCGGGCCTGCAGGACGGCGCTGGCGAAACGGCGCTGAAGGTCGGCGAGACCGTGGCGGTCAGGCTGCTCGGGCATCGTGGCCTCCCGCCGCCTGCAGAATCGATTGAGCCCGGCGGACTTCGGTTTGCAGATCGGCCCAGGCGGGCACGTCGGAGTCCCACTCGATCAGCGTCGGGTTCGCACCGCGGCGCGCGATCACGTCCCGAAAAAGAGACCAGACTCCCGCAGAGACCGTTCGGTCGTGGGTATCGACGTACAGCGCCTCACCGTCGCTCTCCAGCACGGCGTAACCGGCGAGATGGATCTCGCCGACATGCTCATGCGGGAAGCTGTCGAGATAGGCACGGGGATCGAAACCGTGATTGCCTGCGCAAACGACGACGTTGTTGACGTCGAGCAGCAATCCGCATCCGCTGCGTCGGGCGAGCGCGCGCAGGAAGTCCGTTTCCGGCATGTCATCGCCGTCGAAGCGGAGATACGTCGAGGGATTCTCGATGAGGATGCGCCGTCCGAGAGCCGTCTGCGCCTCGTCGACATGGCGCGTCACCAGCGACAGGGTGGCTTCGGTATAGGGCAGTGGCAGCAGGTCGTTCATGAAGATCCCGTCATGTGTCGACCAGGCGAGGTGCTCCGACACGAGGAAGGGCTGATAGCGGTCCACCACCGCCTTGAGGCGGGCGAGATGACCGGGCGCCATGCCGCCGGCCGATCCGATCGACAGGCCCACGCCGTGCACCGACAGCGGATAGAGCGCGCGGACACGCTCCAGGAAGTGATGAGGCGGACCGCCGGCTCCCATGTAGTTCTCGGCATGGATCTCGAACCAGCCGACATCGGGTCGGGCTTCGAGGATATGCCGCTGGTGTTCGGGCTTCAGCCCGGCACCGGCACGAAGCTGGCAGTCCGCCGTCACGTCGCGTCTCCTCACATCGGGGCGAGCGAGCCCATACGCTTTTTGCCGTCCTTGAGGGTCACTTCCATCTTGGCGCAGGACCCTTTGGCGACGTACTTCCAGGCCTTGGCGTCGTAGTCGGCCTTCGACGTGCCGGCACAGGAATTGTTGCCGGTCGAGGCGCAGTCGTTCTTGCCCGCCATCGAGATGCCGTAGCACCGCTCCTTGTCGGCGTTCGCGGTCTGGGCATTGGCGCCGGACGACATCAGGGCGGCGGCGGCGACGGCAGCCGCGAGGGCGGCGGTGGTGGTACGATTGATCATGGACAGTCCTCCTTGGCTCGAGCCAATCCCGGCTCGCAGGAGGTCTTTCGGCGGCGCCCACCCCGTCGTTACAGGAGCGCCAGCTTCTTTTTTCTCCAAAGCGCCTGTAATGTTCGCTTCATCCAACACGAATGCGTGAAGAGTGGGCCCGTTGTCCGATCCGGAAGAACTCTCCGCGCTCATGCGGGCGGCCCGGAAGGGGGATGACGAGGCGTATCGGCGCCTTCTGCTCCGCGTCGCTTCCTGGCTCCGTGCGGTGGCATCGCGCGGCCTGGCAGCTGCCGGTCGGCCGAACGCGGATTGCGAGGATATCGTCCAGGAGACGTTGCTGGCCATGCATCTGAAGCGCGATACCTGGGACGAGACGCAGCCCTTGCAGCCTTGGCTGCGGGCGATCGCGCGCCACAAGCTGGTCGATCATCTGCGACGCCGCGGCTTCACAGATCATGTCGACATCGACGACCACGTCGACACGCTCGCCGCGCCCGCGTCCGCGGAGGAGGGCACTGCACACGATGCGCGGCAGATGCTGGCCAGCTTGCCCGAGCGCCAGCGCCGGATCGTGGAAGGAATTTCCATCGAGGGGCAGAGCGCGCGGGACGTCGGGATACGCATGGGCATGAGCGAGGGGGCCGTCCGGGTGACGCTGCACCGCGCCCTGCGCGCGCTGGCCGACGTCTATCGCAAGGACAGGACATGAAGACCGAGCAACTCGTGGCATCCCTGGTCGCCGACCGAGCCGGTTCGGCGAGGCCGCTCGGACGCTCCATGGGCCGTGCGGTCCTGGCGGGCGCGTTGGTGTCGCTCGTGATCTTCGCGGTCGAGTTCGGGCCGCGCGTCGACCTCGTGACAGCCCTCGCGACCTGGCGCTTCGATGTCAAGCTCGTGCTGGTACTCGCGGCGCTGATGGCCGCCTCCGCCGCCTGTCTTGCGATGGCGCGGCCGGTAGCCTCCGTTCGATGGCGCTGGGCCGCGCTGCCGCTTCTCCTCATCGCGGCGGCGGCGCTGGGAACCGAACTCGCGGTGGTCCCTGCCGAAACCTGGGAGGCGCGGCTGGTCGGCAGCAATGCGCTCGTGTGCCTGACGGCCATCCCGATCTTCGCACTGGCGCCCCTGGCGGCTTTGCTGCTGACCTTGCGCCGCGCAGCGCCGGCCTCCCCCGCGCTTGCCGGGGCAGCCTGCGGAGCACTGGCCGCCGCGGCGGCCGCGGTCATCTATGCCTTCCATTGCTTCGACGATTCGCCGCTCTTCGTTCTCACCTGGTACACGCTGGCGGCGATCCCCGTCATTCTCACGGGCGCTGCCGTCGGGCGGCGCCTGCTGCGCTGGTAGCGGACGGCCCGCCAGCGCCGCGCAGCGCTTCGAAGAGCCGTCGCGCAGGCTGCGGAAGACGCCGTGAGTCGCGCACAAACAACGCGAGTTCGCGCTTCGACCAGGGCTCCGCAAGACGCACGGCGGCGAGTGGCAGGGCGCGACGGTGACGCCGGGCGGTGGCCTCCGGCACGATCCCGACGCCCGCGCCCGCCGCCACCATGGCGCAGACGGTGTCGAGACTGTTGACGCGGACCCGCAGCCGCAGGGCGCGGCCGAGGCGCGCCGCCTGCATGGCGAGATGCTCGTCGAGCGCGGTGCCGCGCGGCAGGCCGACGAAATCAAGGTCGAGGAGTGCCGCAAAGCCGGTCTGCCGCTTGCCCGCCAGCCGATGGCCGGCCGGCACGACCAGCACCAGCCGATCGATCCGGAAGGGATGGCGCTCCAGTCCCGATACCGAAGCGGCCTGCGAGCCGATACCGATGTCCGCATCCCCGCTGGCGATGGCAGGGCCGATCGCCGGACTTTCGCGATCCTCGAGGTCGACGTCGATCGTCGGGTTCGCGGCGAGGAAGGCGGCAAGCAGCGACGGCAGGTGCTCCGAAAGCGCCGAGGTGTTGGCGAGGATCCGGACGCTGCCCTTCAGGCCGCGCGAATAGGCGCCGAGATCGCCGCGCATGGTCTCGATTTGCTGCACCACGATGCGGGCATGATCGAGGAGGCTGCGCCCGGCATCGGTCGGTTCGACACCCCGCCGGCCGCGCTTCAGCAGGGGAACACCCAGAACGTCCTCCATGCCGCGGATTCGCTCGCTGGCTGACGCGAGGGCCAGGTGTGCGCGTTCGGCGCCGCGCGTGATGCTTCCGGTTTGCATCACGTGCAGGAATAGCCGCAGGTCGGTGAAATCGAAGCGCACGGGAGGGCTCCTTCAGCCTTCGTCCTGGCCGAAGGCATACTTCGGAAACTGCGCATTGCGAAGCCCTCGGCAGGCGGCCAAGGGTACGCCATGGAGCTCTCGATCCTGGCTTTCGTCCTTGCGGTCTTTGCCCTGGCCGGTTTCACGAAGGGAGTCATCGGACTGGGGCTTCCCACCATCTCGATGGGCCTGCTGGCCGTTGTCCTGTCGCCCGTCGATGCGGCGGCGCTGCTGATCCTGCCGTCCCTGGTTACCAATGTCTGGCAGATGCTGGACGGGCCGCATCTAAGGTCTCTCCTGCGACGCCTGTGGCCTCTGAACCTCGGGGTCTGCCTCGGCACATGGGCGGGCGCGGCCTTCCTGTCGGAGTTGGGCGGGCCGTACGGCGCGCTGGCGCTCGGCATTGCGCTGGCGGCCTACGCCATTTCCGGATTGGCAGTGCTCAGGCTCGCCGTGCCGACCGGTGCGGAAAGATGGATGGGGCCGCTCGCCGGGGCGAGTACGGGCGCGATCACCGCCGCGACGGGTGTCTTCGTGATTCCGGCCGTACCTTATCTCCAGGCAATCGGTCTCGCGAAGGACGAGCTGGTGCAGGCGCTGGGACTGTCCTTCACCGTTTCGACCCTGGCCCTGGCCGTCACCCTTGCGGGCAGCGCCGAACTCGATGCCGGGTTGGCCTGGCCTTCGATGGCCGGCGTCGCCGTGGCGCTTCTGGGCATGCGGTTGGGTCAGGCCGTGCGCGCGCGCCTGTCTCCCGCGACATTCCGGTTGTGGTTCTTCTCGGGTCTTCTGGCGCTGGGCACTTATCTCGCTGCGCGCGGGCTGGTCTGAGCCGTCGATGGACGGGAGCGGGGGGCAGGGTCTAGCTTCAGGAACCGTTTAATGACCGGAGCGTTTCCATGGCCGTGCACGCCCTCAAGACTTCAAAGGTTGCCAATCTCCGGTCGAACGTCTCGCCGGAAGAATGGCAGGCTCGCGTCGATCTGGCCGCCTGCTACAGGTTGATCGACCTGTACGGCATGTCGGACCTGATCGCGAACCACATCTCGGTGCGCGTGCCGGGCGAGCCCGACTCCTTCCTGATCAACGCCTACGGCCTGCTCTACGAAGAGATCACCGCGTCGAGCCTCCTGAAGATCGATCACGAGGGCAATATCCTCGCCAAGCCGGAGTTCAACGGCGGGCTGGAGTATGGCGTAAACCGTGCCGGCTTCGTCATCCACAGCGCCATTCACATGGCAAAGCCCGACGTGGCCTGCGTCATCCACACCCACACCTGGCCGGGCATGGCGGTCTCAACGATGGAGTGCGGTCTGCTGCCGAACACGCAGACCTCGATGCGCTTCGCCAGGATCAGCTACCACGATTTCGACGGCGTGGTCCTCGACCTCGCCGCCCGCGAGGCGCTGGTGAAGAGCCTGGGCGACAACAACGCGATGATCCTGCGCAATCACGGTCTGCTGACGACCGGCGCGACGATCCCCGAAGCGTTCAACGCCATGCACCGGCTGGAGCTGAGCTGCAAGACGCAGATCGCGGCTATGTCGTGCAACACCAAGCTGATCGACGTCCCGCCCGATGTGGTCGAGGCGACCTACATGAATTACCAGCCGAAGACCCGGCGGCCGTTCGGCCTGCTGGACTGGCCGGCTCTCCTGCGGAAGCTCGACCGGATCGATCCGGGCTTCCGCGACTGATTGGAAACGCCGCACAGCTCCCTGCGCGCCTTTGCCGCCGTCGCCAGTGGATACTGGACGGCGCCGGGCTATCGTGCCGTCGCGTGGATGCTCACCGGCGGGCTGGTGGTGCTGGGCGTCGCCAATGTCGGCATCGCGCTTTGGCTGAACATCTGGAACAGGGATTTCTTCAACGCGCTCGACAAGCGCGACGTCGTCGAACTCATGCGACTGCTCTGGATCCTGGCGGCCATCGTCGCCTCAGCCGGCGTGGCGGTCGCGATTCAGCTGCACGTGAAGCGGCGGCTGCAGATCAACTGGCGGTCGTGGCTGTCGAACGTCACGGTGCTGCGCTGGCTGGACGCCGGGCGCCAGTACCAGCTCGGCATGCTGGCGGACGAGGTCGACAATCCCGACGGCCGCATCGCCGAGGACATCCGAATCTCGACGGAGCTCGCCGTCGAATTCGCGCAGAGCATCCTTCAGTGCGTCCTGCAACTGGTCACCTTCCTCAGCGTGCTGTGGGTTCTCTCGGGTACTTTGCCGATCAAGCTGTTCGGCCTCGAGTTCGACCTTCCCGGCTACATGGTGTGGGCTGCGGTGGCCTATGCGCTGATCGGTTCTCTGCTCACCTACTTCCTGGGCCGGGGCCTGATCCGCGCGGGCAACATCCGGCAGAGCCGCGAGGCCGATTTCCGCTCCGGCCTGACGCGGGCGCGCGAGCATGCAGAAGGGATCGCCCTGATGCGGGGCGAGGACGACGAGCGCGAACGGCTGCGCGAATCGCTTGGCGACCTGAGGGCCGCCTGGAACGTCCAGACCCGCGGCCAGGGCAATCTCTCTCTGCTCACCAGCTCGCTCGCCTATCTCGCGCCGATCGTGCCGCTGATCGTCGCCCTGCCGCGCTATCTCGGCGGTGATATCGCGCTGGGCGGTTTGATGCAGACGGCGCAGGCCTTCTCCAGCGTGCAGTGGGCGCTGTCCTGGCTGATCGACAATTTCCCGAAGTTCGCCGAGTGGCGCGCCTCGACCGATCGCGTCGTTCATCTGCACATGGCGCTGACCGATCTCGAGGAAAGCAGCGAGATGCCGGACGAGGCGCGAATCGTCGTTCATCCGGCGGGAGAGTTCGACACGCTGGTCATGCGTGACCTGGGCGTGGCCCGGCCCAGCGGGAAGATGCTGGTGGCGGAAGCCGAGGTCGAGATCCAGCGCGCCGAGCGGGTGTTGATCCGCGGCCAGTCGGGCAGCGGCAAGAGCACGATCATGCGCGCCGTGGCGGGAGTATGGCCATGGGGTCGCGGGGACATCCACCTGCCGACCGGCACCATCACCTTCATGCCGCAGAAGCCCTATTTCCCGCTGGGCACCCTGCGCGACGCGATGCTCTATCCGGCCGAACCCGAGGAGGGCATCAGCGACGAGGTGCTGAAGGACATGCTGCACAAAGTGGGCCTCGATCACCTCCGGGACCGGCTCGACGAAACCGAGCGCTGGGATCATATCCTGTCGGGTGGGGAACAGCAGCGCGTGGCCTTCGCCCGCGTGCTGGTCCACAAGCCCGCCTGGATCTTCATGGACGAGGCCACGTCGGCGCTCGACGAGGCGGGCCAGGAGAACGTCATGAAGCTCCTGATCGAAGAGCTGCCGGAAGCGTCGGTCGTCAGCATCGGCCACCGGCCGGGGCTCGAACTCTTCCATACGCGCGAGCTGACCCTGGAGCCCGGTTCCGACGGCACCCGGCTTCGGGCCGGCGCAGGCCAGCGGTCGCCAGGCGACCTCTACCGCAAGATGTCGGCGGCCAGCCGGTCGGCGCCGCGTGATCCCGGCTTCTGGGCGAGGGTCAGGGCCAGCCTGCTGGGCCGGTGAACCGCAGCATTTTGTGAGGTTTGCGGCGGCGTGATATTTCCCGCAGGCAGATGCTCCGCTGGGTTTCACATCAGGTCGGGTTGGCGAAGCCCCGTCGCTTCGAGCGGACGATTGCGATCCTCGTGACGCTGATGCTGGCGGTGGTGGCGGGTGCCTTCGTGTGGCGTTACGGGCTGGCGGCGGAGCTGGTGCCGGGTTCGCCGCGCAGCTGGTATTTTACCTATGTCGCGATCCTGCTCGGGCTCGGCATCGTCTGCGCGCGCTGGCCGCGCATCACGATGGTGGTGCTGTCCCTCGCAGCCATTGAACTGGGCCTGGGGCTCGGGTCGGTTGCCCTGATCCGTCACGACCTGGCGAAGAGCGACCTCTTGCCTTCCGACCGTCCGCGCGAAGTGGTCAGGACGTGGCATCCCCTCCTGCAGGCCGTCAACGTGCCGACATCGGCGGGGTCCTCCGGAAAATACCATGTCGATTCGCAGGGATTGCGCGGTCGCGAGCGGTCGCCGGAAGAACTGCGCGACAAGACCGTCGTCGCCGTCTTCGGCGGGTCGACGACCGAGGACCTGGCCGTGCGCGACGGCGAAACCTGGCCCGAGTGGCTCGAAACCCTCCTGGGCGGCGAGCGGTTCGCCGTGCTGAATCACGGCGTCACGTCCAACAGCACGGTCCAGATCGTGATCCGGACGGCGTTCTATCAGCCGGCCTACGGCGTGCAGCCCGATTGTGCCGTCCATCTCGTCGGAGGAGGCGACGTCACCAGCGCGCACCTCCGCAATCCCGACCCTGGTCTCGCCGACTATCAGACGCCGTTACTGATCGATGCCCTCGAAGTGCGGCGCGTGGAACGGCTGCTTCCATCGATCTCGCCCCTGCTGCGTCTTTTCGGGCGTCTGGCGGCCTTCGCCTTCGATACCGTCCGCCCGCCCCGGCCAGAGGGGCGGGTCAGCGGCGATCCCGATCCCGCACTCGAGGCGATCTTCGCGCGCAACGTCCGGACGATCTCGGCAATCAACCGTCAGCGTGGCATTGCGACCATCTGGATCGGCGAAGTGTTCGATCATGCCTCGCTCGAAGCGGCAAGCTGGCGTGGCAGTCTGTGGGCGCCCTTCGTCAGGCTCGACGACCTGCGGGTGCTGCTCTCCCGCCTGGACGGTATCCTGCAACGCGAGGCCGCTTCTCTCGGCGACACCTATGTCGCCCTGGACGAGAAGCGCTTCGAGCCTGCCGATTTCGCGGACGGCGAGCACTTTTCACCGACCGGTGCGCGCAAGTTCGCCGAGATGATCGTGCCCCGGGTCTCGCAGGCCTGCCGCAAGCAGGAGCGTCGCTAGAGGACCTCGTGGAAGCCGATCGCGACCCTGTCGGGCGCGCGGGCGGCAATGCCGACGAAGGTCGCGCGCTCGAGCCACTTGAGCGCCGGCTCCGATGTCTCGAAGCGTGGAGCCGTGCGGAAGTGGTAGCTGCCGGGCGGCAGCAGTTCGCCCTTCGACATGCGTTCCAGAATTTCCGGACCCGCGACGCGCAGCCCGTCGTTCTGGACGTAGATCAGGGCGCCGGCGCTGCTGCGGATCGTGTAGCGCGCCACCACCTCGATCGTGCCGTCGGGTCGCACGATCTGCCAGTCCGCGCCGCCCGGCAGGATCTCGCCCTCGAGGCGCGGGCCGCGCACCTCGCCGCCCAGTATATCGATGATCCGGCGATGACCGCGCGCCGTCTGGCCGAGATCCTGGATCGGCCCGACCTTCGCCTTGATGGAGAAGGCGAAGCGCAGGGCGGGTGCGGTTTGGATGAAGGTGTCGACGTCCATGTCAGGCCTTCTGCTTGCCGAGCAGATGATCGGAGATGATCCGCTGCTGGATCTCCGAAGTACCCTCGAAGATCTTGGTGAGACGGGCATCGCGCCAGTAGCGTTCCACGGCATGGAGCGT
>VFQN01005500.1_pt1 | contig 15438 bp, 14 predicted proteins | sample 3512371 | NCBI WGS metagenome assembly VFQN01 (sample SAMN10412370, study PRJNA504923) | tailings metagenome | isolation source: Replicate 2 from Balatoc abandoned mine | place: Philippines: Itogon, Benguet | collected 2017-08-28
CGCGGATTTCCTCTACAGCGCGATCATGATCGAGGAGCAGGGGCGGGCGCTCGCGTCCGGGCCGGCCTTCTCGCTGCACAACGACATCGTGGTTCCCTATCTGCTCCATTACGGCACCGAAGAGCAGAAGAAGAAATGGATCCCCAAGGCCTGCGCCGGCGAGCTGGTCACGGCCATCGCCATGACCGAGCCGGGCACCGGATCGGACCTGCAGTCGGTCAAGACGACCGCCGTCATGGACGGCAACCACTGGGTGATCAACGGCGCCAAGACCTTCATCACCAACGGCCAGCTCGCCGACCTGGTGATCGTCGTCGCCAAGACCGATCCGTCGCTCGGCGCCAAGGGCACGTCGCTGATCGCCGTCGAGACCACGGCCGAAGGCTTCAAGCGCGGCCGCAATCTCGAGAAGATCGGCATGAAGGCGCAGGACACGTCCGAGCTGTTCTTCCAGGACGTGCGGGTCCCGGCCGATCATCTTCTGGGCGGGCCGGGCATGGGCTTTGTCCAGCTAATGCAGCAGCTGCCGCAGGAGCGGCTGGTCATCGCCATCCAGGCGGTGGCGGCCATCGAGGCGGCGCTGGAACATACGCTCGCCTACGTGAAGGAGCGCAAGGCGTTCGGGAAGCAGATCATCGATTTCCAGAACACGCGCTTCAAGCTGGCGGAACTCAAGACCAAGGCGCACATCGCGCGGGTCTTCGTCGACGACTGCGTCGCCAAGCATCTCAAGGGCGAGCTCGACGTCGCGACCGCGGCGATGGCCAAGTACTGGACGACCGAGCTGCAGTGCGAGCTGATCGATGAGTGCCTGCAGTTCCACGGCGGCTACGGCTACATGTGGGAATACCCGATCGCCCGCCTCTACGCCGACGCCCGCGTGCAGAAGATCTACGGCGGCACCAACGAGATTATGAAGGAACTCATTGGACGCACGCTCTGATTCCTCACCCCCAAACGGGGGAGAGGAGAATGAGAATTCGAGCTGAAGGAGAAGACCATGACCGACGCATACATCTACGACGCCGTCCGCACCCCCCGCGGCAAGGGACGCAAGGATGGCTCGCTGCACGAGGTGACGCCGGTGCGCCTGGCCGTCACCGCGCTTGAGGCCGTGCGCGACCGCAACAACCTCGACACCCATCTGGTCGACGACATCGTGCTGGGCTGCGTCATGCCGATCGGCGAGCAGGGTGCGGACATCGCGCGCACCGCGTCGGTGATGGCGGGCTATGCCGAGACCGTGTCGGGCGTGCAGATCAACCGCTTCTGCGCCTCGGGCCTCGAAGCGACCAACATGGCGGCGGCGCAGGTGATGTCGGGCCAGAGCCAGGCCGCGATCGGCGGCGGCGTCGAGAGCATGAGCCGCGTGCCGATGGGCTCGGACGGCGGCGCCTGGGCGGTCGATCCGGCCGTGGCGATCCCGATGTATTTCGTGCCTCAGGGCGTCTCGGCCGACCTGATCGCGACCAAGTACGGCATGAGCCGCGACGACGTCGACAGCTATGCCGTGGAGTCGCAGCGGCGCGCCAAGGCCGCCTGGGACGCCGGCTACTTCAAGAAGTCGATCGTGCCGGTGCGCGACCAGAACGGCATCGAGCTGCTGGCCCATGACGAGTTCATGCGCCCGACGACGACCATGCAGACGCTGGCCGCGCTGGAGCCGAGCTTCAAGATGCAGGGCGAGATGATGCCGGGCTTCAACGCGGTGGCGCAGCAGCGCTATCCGGAAGTCGAGAAGATCCATCACGTGCACCATGCGGGCAACTCGTCGGGAATCGTCGACGGCGCTGCGGCCATCCTGGTCGGCACCAGGGAGTTCGGCGAGAAGGCGGGCCTCAAGCCGCGCGCCCGCATCCGCTCCTTCGCCTCGATCGGCTCGGAGCCGGCGATCATGCTGACCGGCCCGGCGCCGGCCTCGGAGAAGGCGCTGAAGCGGGCCGGCATGTCGGTCGGCGACATCGACCTGTTCGAGCTGAACGAGGCCTTCGCCGCGGTCGTGCTGCGCTACATGCAGATCCTCAAGATGCCGCACGACAAGATCAACGTGAACGGCGGCGCGATCGCCATGGGCCATCCGCTCGGCGCCACCGGCGCGATGATCCTGGGAACGCTGCTCGACGAGCTCGAGCGCCGCAACCTCTCGACCGGTCTCGCCACGCTCTGCGTCGGCGGCGGCATGGGCACCGCCACCATCATCGAGCGCGTGTAAGCGACTTCAGGGAACAGCGACCATGATCAACTACAAAGTCGACAGCGACGGCATCGCCACGATCACGTGGGACATGCCCGGCCGCGCCATGAACGTGCTGAACGAAGGCTCGATGACGGCCTATGCCGGCGCGCTCGAAACCGCCCTGAAGGACGACAAGGTCAAGGGCATCATCCTGACCTCGGGCAAGGACAGCTTCATCGCCGGCGCCGATCTCGAAATGATCCTCGCCCTCGACACGTCCGACGCCTCGAAGCTGATGGAGCAGTTCAGCCAGCTCCAGAAGATGTTTCGCCGCCAGGAGACCGGCGGCAAGCCGATCGTCGCGGCGATCAACGGCACGGCGCTGGGCGGCGGCTTCGAGATCTGCCTCGCCACGCACTATCGCATCGCCGCGGCCAACCCGAAGACCAAGCTCGGCCAGCCCGAGGTGAAGATCGGCCTGCTGCCGGGCGGCGGCGGCACGCAGCGCATTCCGCGCCTGATCGGCGTCCAGAACGCCGCGCCGATCCTGCTCGAAGGCAAGGACCTCACGGTCGATGCCGCCAAGGGCCTCGGCCTGATCCACGAGGTCGTGCCGGCGGGCGAACTGTTGGCCCGGGCCAAGGCGTGGCTCATGGCGCCGGCGACCGAGCAGGTCGTGCCGGAATATGCCGGCAAGGGCGCCAAGGCGATCGACGGCCGCGCCGTGCAGCCGTGGGACCGCAAGGGCTTCAAGGTCCCGGGCTTCCCCGGCGGCCAGGTGTGGAGCCCGCCGGGCGTCATGACCTTCATCGGCGGCAGCGCCATGGTGCGCGGCAAGACCAACGGCGTCTATCCGGCGCCCAAGGCGATCATGAGCTGCGTCTACGAGGGCCTGCAGCTGCCGTTCGATGCGGGCCTCAAGGTCGAGACACGCTACTTCGTCTCGCTGCTGCGCGACCCCGTGGCCAAGAGCATGATCCGCACGCTGTTCTTCGGCCTGCAGGAAGCCAACAAGCTGGTGCGCCGGCCCAAGGGCGTGCCGAAGCAGGAGTACAAGAAGATCGGCGTGCTCGGTGCCGGCCTGATGGGCGCGGGCATCGCCACCGTCTCGGTGCAGGCCGGGCTCGACATCGTGCTGATCGACCGTGACCAAGCGGCCGCCGACAAGGGCAAGGCGCATATCGCCGACGAGCTCGCGAAGCTCGTGAAGCGCAAGCGCCTCGACCAGGCCAAGGCCGACGCGATGCTGGCCAAGGTCACGGCGACGCCGGACTTCGGCGCGCTCAAGGACTGCGACCTCGTGATCGAGGCGGTGTTCGAGAATCGCGAGGTCAAGGCCGAGGCCACGAAGAAGGCCGAGGCCGCGCTGCCGAAGACCGCGGTCTTTGCGTCGAACACCTCGACACTGCCGATCACCGGTCTCGCCGAAGCCTCGTCGCGCCCCGACCAGTTCATCGGCCTGCACTTCTTCTCGCCGGTCGAGAAGATGCCGCTGGTCGAGATCATCGTCGGCAAGAAGACCTCGCCCGAGACCTTGGCGCGGTCGATGGACTTCGTGCAGAAGATCCGCAAGACGCCGATCGTCGTGAACGACAGCCGCGGCTTCTTCACGTCCCGCGTCTGCGGCGCCTTCATCAGCGAGGGCCATCGCCTGCTGAAGGAAGGCGTGCCGGCGGCGATGATCGAGAACTGCGCGCGCTATGCCGGCATGCCGGTGGGCCCGCTGTCGCTGAACGACGAGGTGGCCATCGATCTGTCGTGGAAGATCATGGACCAGACGCGGCGCGATGCCGAGGCGGCCGGCCAGAAGTACGAGGGCAGCGGCACCGAGGACATCCTCGAACTGATGGTGAAGAAGCTGGAGCGCTTCGGCCGCAAGAACGGCAAGGGCTTCTACGACTATCCGGCCGACGGCAAGAAGCGCCTGTGGCCGGAACTGGCGAAGCACTTCCCGGCCGATCCAAAGCTGCTCTTCGGCGAGGGCGAGGAGAAGCGCGCCAAGGAGGACGAGATCAAGAAGCGCCTGCTCTACGTGCAGGCGGTCGACACCGCGCGCTGCCTGGAGAGCAACGTGCTGACCAACCCGCAGGACGGCGACGTCGGCTCGATCATGGGCCTGGGCTTCGCGCCGCAGACCGGCGGGGCGATCAGCCTGATCGACCAGGTCGGCATCAAGAACTTCGTCGCCGAGTGCGACGCGTTCGCCAAGAAGTACGGCCCTCAGTTCGAGGTGCCGAAACTGCTGCGCGACATGGCCGCCAAGGGCGAAAGCTTCTACGGCAAGTACCAGCCGGCGAAGGCGGCCTGAGGAGGCCGCATCGCTTGCACTGACACGGCGTCCACGGCAATTATCCCTCCCTCAAATCAGGAGGGAATTGCCGTGGACGCCAAGGAAATCGCCGCACTCGCCGACCGCATCGTCGAAGGCCGCGTCACGAAGATGACGATGGACTGGCTCGCGGATGCTACGGCGAGCCTATCCGAGGCCGATGCCTACAAGGTCCAGTTCGCGGTCCATGACAAGCTCGAGGCCGCCGGCTGGAAGCTGGCCGGCTGGAAAGTCGCCTTCGCCGTTCCGGCGCAGTACGAACCGCTGAAGCTCTCCGGCCCGGCCTTTGCCGGCATCTACACCCGCGGCATCAAGCAGAGCGGTGCGGTGTTCGAGAAGGGCTGGCCGCTCAAGGCCGGCGTCGAATGCGAGATGGTCGCGCGCATGGGCAAGGACGCGCCCGCCGGCACGGAATACACCGCCGACACGATCAAGGACTACGTCTCCAACCTCTATTGCGGCATGGAAGTCGTCGAGAACCGCTACGGCGACGCGTCGAAGCTGGGCGGCCCGGGCCGCATCGCCGACGACGTGCTGCAGGCCGCCTGCATCGTCGGTACCGAGATCAAGGACTGGCAGAAGACCGACTTCGCCAATGTGAAGGGCCGCTCCGAGTTCGAGGGCAAGGAGATCGGCGCCGGTCCCGGCAGCAACGTGATGGGCGGCGCGATGATCTCGCTGGCCTGGCTGGCCAATAGGCTGATCGCCAACGGCAAGCAGCTGAAGGCCGGCGACATGATCCTGACCGGCTCGGTGCACCCGCCGCAGTTCCTGCCGGGCGCCGGCGTTGCCAAGACCGAGTTCGTCGGACTGGGCGGCGCGGAGATCACCGTCAAGTAGGAGTATCCCTCGAGCCGGAGGCGGGCATGGCGAAGCCAATCGTGAACCTCGACGACGTGGCGTTCGACGACGTCGAGGAGGACGGGCTCTACACCTCCCGCCGCGCCCGATTCAGCGACGGGATCGGTGCCCGCAACCTCGGCTACAACCTGACGGTCCTGCCGCCCGGCAAGGCCCAGTGCCCGTTCCACAGCCATCACGGTGAGGAGGAGATGTTCCTCATCCTCGAGGGGGAGGGCGAACTGCGGTTCGGCGAGGAGCGCCTTCCGATCCGCAAGCACGACGTCATCGCCTGTCCTCCGGGTGGCGCCGAGGTCGCGCACCAGATCATCAACACCGGCGCGGAGACGATGCGCTATCTCGCCGTCTCGACCCGCGTCCCGCTCGATTCATGCGAGTATCCGGATTCCGGCAAGGTCTCGATCGTCGCCGGCAATGGCAGTTCCACGACGCTCTGGAAGATGTTCCGCGCGGAGACCACTGTCGACTACTACGACCGCGAGAAGAAGTAACGAGGCGGTATCAGCCGCCGTGGCCGCTGGCGAGCAGCCGATCGAGATGCGCGGTTTCCTCTGACCAGCCGCCCGGCGGCCAGGGTGCCGATGGGTCGATCGGCTCGCGCAGGGGCGAGGTGGGTACCTCGTCGCCCACCAGCATCTCGACGTCGATCCGGAAATCCTCGTCCTGCTCGAAGCCGTGCCAGTGCAGGAATTCGGCATAGATCCGGCGGCGGTCGCGCAGCTGCAGCACGAACCCGGCCGTGCTGTCGTGCATGTCACCGTAGGCCCAGTAGCGCTCGACGCGCGCGATGTCCGCCGGTGCGAAGCCGTGGCTGTCGCGGTCGATGATGTCGAGCGCATGGCCCAATTCGTAGAAACCGCGGATTTGCATCTCGTCATCGTATCAAATGTTTCAGCGCCGCTAGGAGGTCTTGCGTCTCTGGGGATGAGAACATATCATGAACAAAGACGTTGGGAGGAAGCCGTGGGCGTAACTTTCGCAAGAATGGGCACGAGGCTCGGAGGAGCGTCGACTCCGCGTTGCTGGTCGCAGCAGGGCCTGTCGCGACTGACGGTCGATCGGCTCGGTCGCCACCATGCGGGGATGCGCCGGACGGCGCCGAGGGTCACCGATCGCCTGTTCTTTGCGGTTCTTCCGGATGCCGAGACGGCGCAAAGGATCGCCGAGCGTGCCGCCGTCTGGCGGGCGCGGCACGGGCTCAGCGGGCGGCTCCTCAAGGCAGCGTATTTCCACGTCAATCTGGCGCCAGTGCACGAGGGCATCGGCCTGCCTGAGACCGGCGAGATTGAGGAGTGGGTGGCGCGGGCGCGCGAGATCCCGATGCCGTCCTTCCGGGTCTCATTTGATCGGCTGACGAGCTTCGCCAACGGTGCCCTGGTTCTGACGGGGGAGGAGGCGACCATCGGCCTCGAGGTGCTGCAGCAGCGCCTGAGCGATGCGCTCGACGACACGCCGCGGCCAGCGCGCCGCTACACGCCGCACGTGACCCTGCTTCACGACGGCCGTCACGTCGAGGCCGAGCCCGTCGAGCCCATTGCCTGGACGGTGCGCGAAGTCGCGCTGGTCCACGGTCGGGCCGGTCAGACGGCGCACCGCTGCCTGGTGCGACTGCCGCTGGGCTGACGCTTCCCGGAAGACGTTCGCGACGCGCCATGATTACGGTGAGGCCGACCGACCGGCTTTTCTTCGCCGTACGTCCCGACGCGGAGGCGGTTGAGGCGATCTGCAGCGTCCGGCGCAAACTATGCGAGAGAGCGGGCCTCTCGGGACCGGAAGTGCCACCGGAGCATTTCCATGTGCTGCTGTGGCGCGTCGCCGACTACGTGGTGCCCCCGACGGCGGAAGACATCGACGCGATCGTGCGGCAGGCCAGCACCATCGAGAGGCCGCCGTTTCGCGTTTCCTTCGGATGGGCGAAGTCACTCGGCCGAGGCGCGCTCGTGCTCTGTGCCGGCAGAGGCGGCGCCGAACTGGAAGACCTTTCGACCCGGCTGCGCTATGCCCTGACCGAGCCCGGCACGGAAGTTAAGCACGCCCTCCGACCTCACATGACGCTGATGAGGAGCGAGCAACTCCTGACCGAGCGCCGCATCGGCGCGATCGGCTGGACGGTGCGCGAGATCGTCCTCGTCCACAGCCTGCTGGGCAAGGCGACACACCGTGTCGTGGGACGCCTGCCGCTGCGGGGACGGCAGTTGTCGCTGCCTGGACTGGATTTCTGATCGAGCGGCTTGGGCTATGATGCGCGCATGAAGCCCTATGTCCTCTGCCACATGGTCTGCAGTGTCGACGGTCGCATCTGGGGCAGCCGCTGGCGGCCCAAGGTCAATGTCGTGCCCAATCTGTTCGAGCGGCTGCACGACCAGATGGGCGGTGGTTCGTGGCTCTGCGGTCGCGTCACCGCGCAGGAATTCGCCAAGGGGAAGGAGCCGCATTATCCGCCGGCCGACCAGGTGGTCCCGCGCGAGAACTGGTTTGCGCAGCGTGAAGCAAAAGCGTGGGGCATCTTTCTCGACGCGCATGGCAAGGCGGTCTGGTCGCGGCGCCACATCGGTGGCGATCCGATCCTCGTGATCCTGACGGAGGCGGTGCCGGACCGGCATCTGGCGGGGCTGCGCGCCGACGGCGTGTCCTACATCTTCGCGGGCAAGACCGAGGTCGATCTGGCGGCGGCACTCGAGACGCTCAACCGCGAGCTGGGCATCGAGCGGATCATGCTGGAGGGCGGGGGCGGCGCGAACGGCGCTTTCCTGCGCGCCGGACTGATCGACGAATTGAGCCTCGTCATCTGTCCCGTGATCGACGGCAGCACCGGCGGGCCGATCGTCTTCAATTCCGGCGACAGCGATCTCGGCCCGGCCCCGATCGAGAGCATGACGCTCGTCAGCCACGACGTCCTGGAGGGCGGCACGATGTGGCTGCGGTACAAATTGCGTTCGATATCGACCAAACCGGACGCCGTCTAACGCTCTGAATCGAAATAAGAATCCGGCGAGGCTTGCGCTTGCTCCGAATGTGAACATATAGAGAACAACGTGCTTCCCTGCAGGAGACGTTGTTGGACGAAAAGCTCACGACCAAGCTGCGCATTCTGTCGGACGCGGCGAAGTACGACGCCTCCTGTGCGTCCTCGGGCGCGCCGAAACGCGCGGCCGGGCCCGACGGCATCGGCTCGACCAGCAACGGCATCTGCCACGCCTACACCCCGGACGGGCGCTGCGTCTCGCTGCTCAAGATCCTGCTCACGAACTACTGCCTGTTCGACTGCGCCTATTGCATCAACCGCCGTTCCTCGAACGTGGAGCGGGCGCGCTTCACGGTTGACGAGGTCGTCTCGCTGACGCTCAACTTCTACAAGCGCAACTACATCGAAGGCCTGTTCCTCTCGTCGGGCATCATCCGCAACCCCGACAACACGATGGAGCAACTCGTGCTGGTCGCGAAGAAGCTGCGGCGCGAGCACGGCTTCGCGGGCTACATCCATCTCAAGACGATCCCCGAGGCCAATCCCTGGCTGATCGAGCAGGCCGGGCTGTTCGCCGACCGTCTCTCGATCAACATCGAGCTGCCGTCGGCCGACAGCCTGGCGCGCTTCGCGCCGGAGAAGAAGGCCGCGTCGATCACCGGCGCGATGGGCCAGATGAAGGAGCGCATCGACGAAGCCAAGGAGGATCGGCGCAAGTTCTCGCCGGCGGGGCAGAGCACCCAGGTCATCGTCGGCGCCGATGCAACGACCGATGCGGCGCTGCTGAACACGAGCGCCGTGCTGTACAAGGACTATGCGCTCCGGCGCGTCTACTACTCCGCCTTTAGTCCGATCCCATCGCCGAGCGCCGTGCTGCCGATGAAGGCGCCGCCGCTGCAGCGCGAGAACCGGCTCTACCAGGCGGATTGGCTGCTGCGCTTCTACGGCTTCTCCGCCGACGAGGTCGCGAGCGCGAGCAGGGACGGCATGCTGGCGCTCGACATGGATCCCAAAGCGGCCTGGGCGTTGCAGAACCGCGAGCGCTTTCCGCTCGACGTCAATACGGCAGATCGTGAGATGCTGCTGCGCGTGCCGGGGCTCGGCGTACGCTCGGTCGACCGGATCATCGCGGCGCGCCGGCACGCACGGCTGCGGCTCGCCGACATCGGGCGCCTGGCGCGCAGCGTGAAGCGGTTGCTGCCCTTCCTCATCACCGCCGACTATCGGCCGACGAGGATCTCCGATCGGGCCGACCTTCGCCCCAATCTCGCGGAGGCGCCTCTGCAGGGGAGCCTGTTTTGATCCGAGTCGCGCTCGCCGAAGGTGCCGATCTCGACGGCTTTCGCGCCGCCGTGCGTCGGCTGGCCGCTCACCGGACGCCGCCGGAATCGGTTTCCTGGTGTATGGCGGGCGAGGCCGATCTGTTCGGCGAGGTTGAACGGGGCGCAGAAAGCGCCCCTCCCGTCGGATTGCCGCGCGCGCTGGGCGAGCTGATCCGGCTCGTGGTCTGCCATTGCGACCGCGAGCGCTATGCCCTGCTGTACGCAGCGATCTGGCGGGTATTGGACGGCGAACGTGCGCTGCTCGACGTCCAGAGCGATCCGCTGGTGCATCGGCTCGAGGGCATGGCGAAGGCGGTGCGCCGCGACCTGCACAAGATGCATGCCTTCGTGCGCTTCCGCGAGACGCACGATCCCGACGGCACCGAACGGTTCGTGTCCTGGTTCGAGCCAGAGCATTTCATCGTCGAGGCGACCGCCGGTTTCTTCGTCGAGCGATTCGAGAGTCTCGTCTGGTCGATCCTCACGCCGAAAGGCTCGCTGCATTGGGATCGCAAGACGCTGACGGTGGGCCCGCCCGCGCAACAGAGCAACGCGCCGCAGTCCGACGGCTTCGAGGCGGCGTGGCGCTGCTACTACGAGAATGTCTTCAACCCGGCGCGTCTGAACCCCAGAGCGATGCGCCAGCACATGCCGGAGAAATACTGGCGCAACCTGCCGGAAGCCGCGTCCATCGCCGGGCTCGTACAGCAGGCACCGGCGCGGGCCCGCGAGATGATCGCGCGCGAAGCGGCGGAGCGGGAAAAGCGCGACCCGCTGAAGGCGGTGGCGGCGATGGCGGAGCAGGGACCGCAGACGCTGGAGGAGTTGAACCGGTTGATCGCGGCTTCGGAGCCTTTGACGCCGGGCGCGGATCGCGCCGTGCTGGGCGAGGGGCCGATGAACCCCACGGTCGCGTTCGTCGGCGAGCAGCCGGGCGATCAGGAGGAGCGGGAAGGGCGGCCGTTCATCGGTCCGGCCGGGCAGCTCTTCGACCGGGCGCTGGGCGAGGCGGGCATCGACCGCGCGGTGGTCTACGTCACCAATGCGGTGAAGCATTTCAAGTACGAGCCGCGCGGCAAGAAGCGGCTGCACAAGCGGCCCAATCCCGGCGAGGTGAAGCGCTATCGCTGGTGGCTGCAGCGTGAGCTGTCCTTCGTGCGGCCAAAGCTGGTTGTCGCGATGGGCGGGACGGCGCTGCTCGGCCTGACCGGCAAGCCGCTCTCGGTGCTGAAGTCGCGCGGTCCCATCACGTTCGATGGATTGCCGGGCTACGCCACGGTGCACCCGTCCTACCTGCTGCGCCTGCCGGACGAGGCGGCGAAACACGAAGCCTACGACGCGTTCCGCGACGACCTGGTGGCGGTGCGCCGCCTGATGGCCGCGAACGGTTAGTCCGCGGCCTTCTGGTCGAGGAACTCCAGCACGCCGTCGCTGCGCTCGCCCTTCAGGTAGCGGAAGGTGCCTGCGCCGGTGGCCAGCAGCTCGTTCGCCTGGTTGTAGATCTCGGTCTCGGCGGCGAAGGTGCTCTGGCTGGACGAGGGCCGCCAGGCGCCGAGGATCGCGAGCACGTCGCCTTCGCGGCCGGCCTTGATGAACTGGGTGGTGAAGGCGAGCGTCACGGAAAGCCGCCGCGCCGTCGCGGTCTCGTTGAAGGTGCAGGCGAAGCCGCTCGCGGAGTCGAGCAGGGTCATCAGCACGCCGCCGTGCAGAAGGCCGTTGGCGTTGCACAGTTCCGGCCGCACCTCGAGGCGCATCTCGACGAAGCCGGGGCGCCACGCCACGACCTGATGGCCGATCACCCCGTTGAAGCCACGGAACACATAAGGAGCGACCGGCCGTGCGTCGGCCGGTCGTTGGATAGCCATGGTCGAATGCCTCGAGAAGAGGGGGTGCGCCTAGCGGCGCACCATCGCCGACATCGGGGGACGATGACCGTTGCTCATCATCGGGCGCATCGCCGGGCCGGCCGAGGTGATCGCCGGCTGCGCCGCCATGCCGGTGCGGATGTCGCGGGCGACCTTGACGAGGCGCGGGCCCCAGTCGGCTTCGAGACGGTCGCGGCTGATCTGGTAGATCGGCGCCGAGGCGTTGACGGCATAGGCCGCGGTGCCGTCGGCATTGCGCAGTGGGGCGCCGACGCCGCACAGCTCGGGCAGCCACTCGCCCCAGGTCACGCAGAAGCCGCGATCCGCCAGCTCCTTGAACGAACGCTCCAGACCGGTCTTCACCTTGGTCCAGTCGTCGCGCCAGCGGCGGCGGATGGCGTCGAGCTGCTTGTTGCGGTCGACGTCGGGCAGCGTGAAGAGATAGGCGCGGCCCATCGCCGTGCTCGCCATCGGCACGCGGGTGCCGACATCGTGGGTGATCGCCACCACGGACGGGCCGCGGCAGGCTTCGAGGTAGATCATCGAATGACGGTCACGACCGCCCAGCGCGGTCGAGGCATTGAGGGCGTGCGCGAGCTGCTCCAGCGGCTGGCGCGAGGCGCGGCGGACGTCCATGCTCGAGATCGCGGCATAGCCCAGCGCCAGGACCGAGGCGCCCAGCTCGTATTTCCGGAAGCGGCGGATGTAGTTCAGGTAGCCCAGCTCGGTCAGCGTGTGGGTGAGGCGGGCGACGGTTGGCTTCGGCAGGCCGGTGCGGTGGGCGATCTCCTGGTTCCCCAGCATGCCCTCGCCGGCGTGGAAGGCGCGCAGGATGTCGAGGCCGCGGGCCAGCGCCGTGACGAACTGGCGATCCTTGCTGCTCGACCCTTCGGCGAGGCCGTTCTCGATCGAGCTCTGGAAGGCCGCGGTTCGGGTTACGAGATGACTGACGTTGCCCATCGGCGTCTGCTCCTTTTGGTAAATGGCCGTTTATTTCTTTGCGGGGCGGAACGTGCCATCGCCTCACCCGTACCGCAATGCGCTAGAGCGGGTTTTGTCCTGCGAACGTGCAAAGCGGCCATGTCAGAGATGCGTGAATCGATTATCGACAGTTGCACTCGCGCCGCTCTGCTCTCTGAATCGGGATAATCGGCCTATTTTGGTGACGCGAGCGGCATCTTTCGACATGTTCGCGGCCGCCGGGTACCATCCGGTCCAATCCTGCGAGAGGCAAAAAATTGGCCAAAGAACCTACTCTGCCAAAGGACATTGCGGCGCTCTCCTTCGAGGATGCGCTCAAGGAACTGGAAGGCATCGTCCAGCAGCTGGAGCGCGGCCAGGTGAAGCTCGACGAGGCCATTTCGGCGTACGAGCGCGGTGCGCTGCTGAAGCGACACTGCGAGCAGCGGCTTTCCGAGGCGAAAATGAAAGTCGAGAAGATCGTCTTCGCGGCCGACGGTTCGGTCGCGACCCAGCCCGCAGATCTCGGCTGACTCTCATCCCCATGCCATTGTCGTCGCACACCCGGTTTGGCGCTGCGCTATCCTTTGCTGCCGAGTCCGTCGAACGCACGATGGAGCGTCTGCTGCCGAGCGGCACGTCGGGCGAAGCGCGTGTCTTCGAGGCGATGCGCTATTCGAGCCTGGGCGGCGGCAAGAGGCTGCGCGCCTTCTTCGTGCTGGCCGGCGCCACCCTGTTCAAGGTCGGGGCGCTTCCCGCCCTGCGCACGGCGAGCGCCATCGAGTTCGTACATGCCTATTCCCTGATCCACGACGACCTGCCGGCAATGGACGACGACGACCTGCGTCGCGGCAAGCCCTCCTGCCATCGGCAGTTCGACGAGGCGACGGCGATCCTGGCGGGCGATGCGCTGCAGGCCCTGGCCTTCGAGGTGCTGGCGCACGAGGATACGCATGGCGACCCGGCGGTACGTGCGTCGCTGGTCGCCGATCTGGCCAGGGCCGCCGGCGCCCGCGGCATGGTCGGCGGGCAGATGCTCGACCTGCTGGCCGAGGAAGAGGGCTCCGACCAGTCGATCGGCGCCATCACGCACCTGCAACGATTGAAGACCGGCGCGTTGATCTCGTTCTCGTGTACCGCCGGCGCCGTCCTCGGGAAGGCGAGCGACCAGGCGCGGTCGGCGCTTTCGATGTATGCCCACGATCTCGGCCTCGCCTTCCAGATCGTCGACGACCTGCTCGACATCGAAGGCGATGCGTCCGAACTGGGCAAGGCGACAGGCAAGGACGAAGCGGCGGGGAAGGCGACCTTCGTGTCGATCCTGGGCGTCGAACGCGCGCGGGCTCAGGCGGCAATTCTGGCGCGACAGGCGGCCGCGCATCTGGAGCCGTTCGGCGAGGCGGCGGATTTGTTAAGGCAAGCCACAGAATTCGTCGTGGCCCGTCGCAGTTGAAGTTGGGGTACGGATCGCCGTGCGGGAGTATGATAATTCAATGACTGGCCAGAGTACGACGCCGCTGCTTGATACCGTCGACGTTCCCGCCGACATTCGTCGTCTGCGCGCGGATCAGTTGCGCCAGCTTGCCGACGAGTTGCGTCAGGAGACGATTTCGGCGGTTTCGGTCACCGGCGGCCATCTTGGTGCTGGACTGGGCGTGGTCGAGCTCACCGTGGCCCTCCACTACGTTTTCGACACGCCGCGCGACCGGCTGATCTGGGACGTCGGCCACCAGGCCTATCCGCACAAGATCGTCACGGGGCGCCGCAGCCGGATCCGCACGCTGCGCCAGGAAGGCGGGCTCTCCGGCTTCACGCGGCGTTCCGAGAGCGAGTACGACCCGTTCGGTGCCGCCCATTCCTCGACGTCGATCTCGGCCGGACTCGGCATGGCGGTAGCGCGCGACCTCGCGGGCGGTTCGAACAACGTCGTTGCGGTCATTGGCGACGGCGCGCTGAGCGCCGGCATGGCCTATGAGGCGATGAACAATGCGGGGGCGCTGCGCTCGCGGCTGATCGTGGTGCTGAACGACAACGACATGTCGATCGCGCCGCCGGTCGGCGCGCTGTCGGGTCATCTCTCGCGTCTGCTCTCGGGCCGACCCTACGTCACCCTGCGCAATCTTGGGCGCAGCTTTGCCGAAAACCTGCCCAAGCCGCTGGAACTGGCGGCCAAGCGGGCCGAGGAGTTCGCCCGCGGCTTCGTCGCGGGCGGCACTCTGTTCGACGAGCTTGGCTTCTACTATGTCGGGCCTGTCGATGGGCACAATCTCGACCATCTGCTGCCGGTGCTGAAGAACGCTCGCGACAGCGACCTCGACAAGCCGATCCTCGTCCATGTGGTCACCAAGAAGGGCAAGGGCTATGCCCCGGCCGAGGCGAGCGCGGACAAGTACCATGGCGTCGTGAAGTTCGACGTGATCACCGGCAAGCAGTCGAAGCCCGTCGCCAACGCGCCGCAATACACCGCAGTGTTCGCCAAGGCGCTCATGGCCGAGGCGGAGGCCGACAAGAAAATCGTTGCGATCACCGCGGCCATGCCGTCGGGCACCGGCCTCGACAAGTTCGCCGAGCGCTTTCCCGAGCGCACCTTCGACGTGGCGATCGCCGAGCAGCATGGCGTCACCTTCGCTGCCGGCCTGGCCACCGAGGGCTTCAAGCCGTTCACCGCCATCTACTCGACGTTCCTGCAGCGCGCCTTCGACCAGGTCGTGCACGACGTCGCGCTCCAGAAGCTGCCTGTACGATTTGCCATCGATCGCGCCGGGCTGGTCGGCGCAGACGGCGCCACCCATGCGGGCTCGTTCGATGTGGCCTATCTCGGCTGCCTGCCGGACTTCGTGATCATGGCCGCCGGCGACGAGCTCGAGCTGATGCACATGGTGGCAACAGCGGCCGCCATCGACGATCGCCCATCCGCCTTCCGCTATCCGCGCGGCGAGGGCGTCGGCATCGAGCTGCCG
>VFQN01005501.1_pt1 | contig 15438 bp, 15 predicted proteins | sample 3512371 | NCBI WGS metagenome assembly VFQN01 (sample SAMN10412370, study PRJNA504923) | tailings metagenome | isolation source: Replicate 2 from Balatoc abandoned mine | place: Philippines: Itogon, Benguet | collected 2017-08-28
CGCCGCCACCCCCGCGACCGCCCGCCGCGCCGCCCCGCCCCCGGCCCCGCCCGCGGCCCCTGCCCCGCCCCCCCCCCCGCCCGCCGCCGCCCTCCCGCCCGCCGCCCTCCGCCCCCGCCGCCGCCGCCCCGTCCGCTGCCGCCGGTCCCGCCGCCGCCTGCAGCTTTCTCTGCAGTAGCCCAAAGTTCTCGCCTCTGCGCGCAATGGACGCAAAGGCCAGCACATACACTACTGGCTACTGCCGTCAACGCAGCTGCACAACCTAGCCCACGACGAGCCTGTGTGACAGGATACTAGCTGATAACGGCGACGCCATATGCCCCATACCTCCCTATCAACCTATCATCCTGTGCTATCGTCCCCACCCGCCGCCCCAGCACCTCACTTGCATCTTACTGCCAGACAGTAAGCCGTAATACCACCCCTGCCCTTCCAGCCTCCTCCCGTACGGACCTAGGCTCTTACGTAATCCCCGCCACACCCGTGCCGTACACCCGTACGCCGTACCTAAAGTTCCCCCGCTCGTCCAGCAGCAGGTACAGCCCGTCTCCGCCCAGCGGGTAGGCGTAGTGCTGCAGCGGCGTGGGCCGGAAGTCGGTGTACACCACGTGGCAGGGCGCGCGGTGCAGGTGCGCCACCCAGGCAGCGAACTGGGACGAGTTGGACAGCGTGGCGGACAGGAACACCTGGGGTGGCAGGGGAGGGTGTGGGTTAGGAGCGAGTTAGCAGGTGCGGGATGACATGCACAGCGTTGCGGGTACGGTAGGGGCACATGTGCATCGTGGGAGGTGAGGAGGGGAGTTTGGAAGAGCGCGCAGGGCTCGCAGCCACCCCCTCCGTGTGCAGCGGTGCGCTACCTGGACAGGCGAGGAGCGCGACGGGGCGTGCACCTGGGGTCCGGTGCGTTGGGAGCCGTGAGCGGGCCCCCGCTGTCCCACGCCCTCGAGGAGCAGTGTACCTTGGTTGGACCCACCGTGCGTGCGGTGGCTCAATGCGTGCTGACCCTTGCCCAAGCATGCGTCAGCACAATTGCAAGGAATTCAGCCTATGCCTCAGCCGCGCGCGGCCCTCACCATCTTAGTGCGGTGGTCCATGAAGATGATGGTCTCCTCCCACACTACGCCGCGCTCGCGGTCCTGCGGGGCGGGGCCGCGGAGAGGGCGAGGGGAGGACAAAGATGAGGAGGAGGAAAGGTTGGGCACCTACGAACGCGTGTCCAACCTTGAAGCCCGGAGGCTTTTACTTTCATCCTACGCACCCGCCTGTTATGCACCGCATCCCTCTGAACACATGTCCACTGCCGGCGTGCTGCCACACCCGCAACCCCACCTGCATGTAGTGCACCTCGTCGAACACCACCCACGCCACCTCGCGCAGCAGCTCGCTGCCCCTGCGGGTGGGTAAGGGGGACAGCGAACAGGGGCGGGCAAATTACCGGCAAGCGTCATGTTGACCGTGCGTGCTGCGGCTGTCTCCTTGCACCCGGACGTGCGGCGCAGGACTACGTCAGCCGCACCGCTTCGGGGCGTCCCGCTGCCACGCCCCTCCACCCTTCGCACCCTGCCACGTGGCACACGCCCTACCGCTGCCCTCACAGCCCGACCCCACCCCTACAGGCCCCCACCTGTAGATCATGGAGCGCAGGATCTCCGTGGTCATGACGATGACGGAGGCGTTGGGGTTGAGCGACACGTCGCCCGTCATCAGGCCGCAGTCGCCAAACGTCTCCGACAGCTCGCGGAACTTCTGGTTGGACAGAGCCTGCACGCCGTACGAGCGTACGGCACATCAGGCGGCAGGACAGCACTCCGGTGAACCGGGCACAGCAGGTGCGCAGACCGTGCGAATTGCCCTATCGAAAGAGCCTGGAACAGCACCTGCAGAGCTGCTTAACACGTCGTTTAGTAGAGACACGCCACGGTGGGCCCTCTGGGTAGGGCTCGCTGTGCGCAAAGCGCCATGCTGTAGCAGGGAGCGTGGCATCTTGTGCGGAGCACTGGGCCGACGGCAAACACGGCCCCCCACCTTGAGCGGCGAGGTGTAGATGACGCGCTGGTTGGAGCGGAAGGCCATGGCGATGGCGTACCTGGGGGGCGGGCGTCGTTGGCGGGGAGCACATGGGCAACTGGGCGTGAAGGACGGAGTGAACGGTTCGTTGGGGTCAGTTGGGCGCCACGCGTCAGCTGCGTGGGACTTGAACGTGGGGCTATGCGGTTGCCGCCATAAGGATGAGCCCCCTCCCTTCCCTACAGCGGCTAAACCCGCCTTGTCGATCTGCCGCTGCCCCCGTCGCCTGGCCCCGCACTCGGTGCCAGCCCTCCCCCATTCACGCCGCCACCATAGTCTCCTCATACACTGTTGCCCCCGCCCGCACGCCGCCCCAGCCCCCACGCCTTCCCATCCACAGGTACTACTCACTCCGCCACCACTGTTTTGCCGGCGGACGTGTGTGCAGACACCAGCACCGACTCCTTCCGCTCCTGTAGGTTGGGGGACAGCGCAGGGGAGGCCAAGGTCACGGGAATCCTAATACGGAGCGCCCTGAGCAATTTAGGCGGGAGCTGTGAAACAGGTTGCCTTGGATGCTGGTGAGACCCCAGCCCCGCCCAACGCCCAGCACCCAAACACCACCTGTCCGCAGGCGCCGCCCACCTGCCCTCCACCCTCATCATGCCACCCACCCATTCGCCTCAGCTCGTCGGGCCCCCCTCACCCCCACTCCATTCCACGGTTTCTCGCGTTTTGCGCGTAACCCCGCTCCGCTCCCGCCGATCCCCGTCCACCCACCAGGCACGCTATGCTGGTCTCCTGGAAGGGGTCCAGCGTGAAGGGGTACTGCTTGGCGCGCGGCCCGGCGTAGAAGGGTTCGTGCAGGGTGCCTGGGGGTGGGGGCAGGGGGGGGGGCGAGTGCGTTCCGGTGGGGGGGGGCCAGGCGGTGTGGGGGCCGTGTGCTACGGATCCGTAACTATTCGTACGGCGCTGCACGGTGCCACGTGTACAGGCGCGGCTGTGGGAGCCAGCCGGCCACGGTACGGCGGCTTGTGGCGTGACAGGTGACGCCTGCTTGGCACCCTTGACACCACCCTGCCGTGGGCATCAAGTTACGGCACCTCAAGTTGTTTCCCCGTGGCCCTGTCGGCCGCTGGCGGCACATGTGGAGCAGCTGGCTCCGGCCTCGACGCGTGCGCCAGCGACACCGTGCGTGCCCGTGGAGACCCACAGGAACCCGAACAGCGGGTCAGCACGGCTACACCCGTTCGCAGCCCCTTGGAGCCCTGCAGCCCAGCGTGCCCCCATCCGCCCCTGCGCCGCCGCCTAGGAGCCAGGAAGGCCCCCCCCCCTTTTCGCCCCACGGCTCGTGCACGGGGGGTCTTCAAATGCCGAGACCACGCTGCGCCATGCGTTGCCGTGCCACGTAACGCCTCAGGACCCCTGCGAACCACCCCACCATCACATGCGAGAGGGCCGGGGGGGCGGCCGTGGCTGCAGCGTGGCAGCGGACACAGCTCAGAACTGCAGGGCCCTCCGTTGGAACGACTCACGCCGTGACCGTTCCGTACAGCTGCGGGGCGTGTGGGTGTGACGCTCCGGCAGCAGCGCTCACGTCCACCCAGCCGCCCGCTCAGGCACCCACCCCACACCTTGGCTCCACCACCCCTGGCAAGGTGACCACGGCACACACCCGGCGCACACAGGCGCACGCACGCCCCCCTGTGCCCACCGTGCACCGCGGGGTCCAGTGTGATGCTGGCCTCGTCGAAGCCCTCCGGCACCGCCACCTCGTGCGAGCAGGTGGGCGGGGGCCGGCCGCCCGGGCCCTGCTGCCGCTTGGCATCCGGCTCCGACTTGACGGGGCCCGCCGCGGGGCCGTTCTCCTGCGGCTCCTGCTTCTCCTGCTTCACCGCGGCATCCTGGCTGCGCTTCTTGGCCGCCTCGCGCACCGCGGCTGCCGCAGCCATGCCCTCCGGGGACAGCTCCATGGCTGCGGCGATGCGACGCCTTCCTCGGGATGGACGGTCAGTCCGGGCTGAGCGATGCACAGGTTCTTGCCAGTAAGATTACTTCATGTACAATTATATAGAGGTTTCGTTTGCTACAATTGTGCTGGTCAACGTTGGTTGCTGCGAGACCGGCAAACGTTTCCCGCCCGCCGCTAAGTTGGCTAGGATGAAAATGGTACAAACTCAATGAATATGAGCTGCAGTCAATGTCATGTTGTTTGGTCAAGCTGCGGCGACGTCGGGCGTTAAGCAGCTGCAGCGTACTGCGGCGCCTAGCCGTACAAGCACCTGTTTCAGGTGCCACAGGGTGCCGAGCACCTCGCCACTGACTCCAGTGCACTGTAGAAGCGTTCACGCTCCGTGACAGCCAGCACTAGCGATGGGAGCTGGCCCAGAAGTCACTCTCCTGCTGTGTCTCCTTAGTTGAGGGCGGGCGGGAGCAGGGAACTGCTCGAGGCGACGCAGAAGTGAGCTCCTACCCTCCTGGCGTTGCGGCGCACAGTCGGCACGGACGCCTGGCTTACCGGTATTGGCCATGACCAATGGGTATGAGTCAGTGGCGGGTGGCGGCATTGTGCGGCAAGCACTAGTGCGGGAGGTGAGGACATGAGGAGTTTTCGATTGGAGCGCTGGACACATGACATGCATGCTCTTCAGCTCAACACTGCTGCCTTGCGTCCAACTGCGGCAACCGTCATCCAGCCCGCGGTTATGTGCCACTGGAGCAGTCTGTAGCACATTCACAACGCAGTCACCCTGCGCGGCTACACGCAACACTCAAGTAGTGGCATGTTGAGACCAGCGTTCAGTGGCATTACCCATGGCATCCTGCATTGCAAGCGCCAGTCTCTTTCCCGTCTGCAAGCGGTAAACAGTCTCCACGCCTTCCCATCAAGATCCCTACTAAAGCAACTCGCCAATGGTACACTGATGGCCCTACATGGACCATGGGTAGCAAATAACGATAAAGTTACGGAGATGCAGTACCCCAGCACACCACACATCCTTAGAACCTCATGGGCCCATGGGAGCGGCGGCTTACCCCTGGCCCCCTGCTACTAAGTTGCCAACCTCCTGCACGCCCATACAAGCATCTACTTGTACGTCAACGCTTAGTAACTTGGCCCTGGTTACGGGGGCCAAGCATTGTCACCCCGCCTCAGCTGCCAGCACCTTGCACTTGGCCTTGTGCCCCTCCCGCCAGTGCGCCGCTGGCAGTCCGCCCCGCAGTACCGCACCGCCCGGCACCCGCCGCACTGCTTGAACAGCAGAGCCCCCTCGCACTCCCCCGCAAAGTTGCCGCACCGCGGGTTGCCGCACACGCGCAGCCGCGGCAGCGCCCCTGCCCGGCTCGGCGGCAGCTCCAGCGGTGGCGGCAGAGAACCTGACAGTGCTGGCGGCGGCAGGCTCCCTGCGACGCCTGCATACACCACCTGCGCAGCGTCCAGGCGTTCTGGCAGTCACCAGTGACTGCCTGCGGCGGCCGACGGGCCCTCGGCGCACGCGCGCATCACCTCCGCCAGCCGTGCAGCGCACCCTTGAAAGCCCCCGCCAATGCGTCAAGGACATGCAAGCGCGTACAACGCACGCCGGATTTCGCCAGGCAGCACACGGGCAAGAAGGCCTTGATCTTTCTTGCAGCGGGCACGACAATCCAGCACGGCACAGACTTACACGTGACGTTTGTCGGCAACGCTAGCTTGTGTGCACAGCCACCAGCAGGAGCGACTCGCAGGCGACCATGCCTTTCCAACCCACATCGTCCACGCAGGCACACAGGCACTCGCACGATCGGAGCGCCTAGCTCAGCTGCTGTCCACGTCCGCCATACTTACAGCGTTTGTTCCGTGCCGATTGACAACAGCAATCTGCGCGCGTCCTGCACCAGCCGTCGACAACTTGCCAAACCAAACCTCGGCCCACAATGCAGTACCTCCACGGCGCTGGAGGCAACGGTCAACACCAGCTTCGTCAATACACACATCCCAGCAAGGTTCTTTCCTCAATCGTTGAGCGTGCTTTCCCAGGAGATCTCCGACTCCCGCACGCCCGGCCCCTCCGCCGCCGCCACCGCCGCCGCCACCTGCTCCGCCACCGCCGCCGCTGCTGCCGCCTCACCGCCGCCTTGCGCCCCTGCCGCCGCTGCCGCTGCCGCCGCCGCCCGCGCCTGGCCCGCCGCCACCGCCTCCTCCGCCTCCCTCAAGTACAGCCTGCCGTACAGCTCGCTGGGCTGCCCCGCCACCATCTTGGACGTCAGCAGCACCGGCACCTCGCTGAACAGCTGCAGGTGCAGCGGCAGCTGCACCGGCCGCAGACCGTGCGGGTTGCGCACAGCCGGCAGCCCCTCCACCCACTCCGCCAAGTCGCCAGCCGCCATCCCGAGCACGCCTCCGCTCCCACCGCCCCCACTTCCCCCGCCTCCTCCCCGCTGCCCCCCGCGCCCCCCGAAGCCTCTCCCCCCGCTCCCCTTGCCCCCCTGTCCCCTCCCGTTCCCGCTCCCGTTCCCCTGCTTCCTCCGGCCCATCTGCTGCTGCTGCTGCCCCCCCTGCCCCTCGCCCTCGCTGTGTCTTAGCGTCATGACCTTGGCCCCCGCGTTCCAGCTGCTGTCCACCGGCACGCCCAGCTCGTCCACCTCCAGGCGGATCTCGTGCCCGAACTCGGGCAGGAACACGCCGCAGTACCTGTCGCCGCCCAGGTTGGACACCACGCCGGTGGTCAGACACGGGTGGCGCCGCAGCAGCACGCACAGGTACAGCCGCAGCGAGCCGTCCTGCGCGTTGCGGGCCGTCAGCCGCTTCTCGTTGCAGTGCTCGGCAACCATGCCTGGGGGAGGGGTGCGATTGGGGAGGGACGGCATGGGAGGTGGTTAGCGGGCGGTTGGGAGGTACGACAGCGGGAGGCGGGCGGGGTGATGCGCGGTGAGGCGAGAGGAGGTAGGTGCTTGTGACGCAAGCAGCAGGATGCAGTGGCCCCCGACCCACACGCTGCGACCCGCCCTCCTGCGAGCAAGGCTCCCTCCACCCCCGCACCTGGGCGTCGGACCTGCTGCTCCGCCACAGTGCCACTGCACGCTCTGCCCCGCATGTTTCCCCAAGGGCCCACTCCGCAGGGATCTCCCGCCCGCAACTGCAACCGAAGGCCCGCCCGCCCCCCCCTCCCCCGCCGGCCCCGCCCACCTGTGAGGCGCGTGTCCAGCAGGCGGTGCGCCTTGGCCGCCTCCTCCGCGCCCCGCTGCCCCGCGCGCACCTCCAGCGCCGCCGCCAGCAGCCTGTGCACCACCAGGTCGGGGTAGCGCCGGATGGGGGACGTGAAGTGCGTGTAGGCGGGGATGGCCAGCGCGTAGTGCCTGGCAAGGGGCAGGGGAGGGAGAGGGCAGGGGGACAGGTGTTGCTGGCGATGGGTTGCGGATCGGCCCAGGAATTACAGGCACACGGCGCTTGGGGCTGTGGCAGGATGAGGCGGTATGCAGCACCGCATTGCAGCTGGTAGTTCAGCAGGTGGCAAAGCAGCATATGGTGCGCCAGCGCGACTCGCTGTTATCGGCAGCGCGCACTTGTGCAGTCCTGACAATCCCCCTCTCCGGCTGGTTTCCAAAGCGCCTTCCTCACACCCAGCCCCGCCCCCACCTCCACATGTGCTCGTCGTCCATGAGCCCCGTGCAGAAGTACTCGGCCAGCTGCATGGGCCGCGTGGCCAGCATCGTCAGCAGCTCCACCATGCGGCGCATGCGGCCCACGCCATGACGCCCGCCGCCGCCGTTACCGTTACCGTTGCCGTTGCCGTTACCCTCCGCCGCGTCGCCCTCAGCCGCCGCCAGCAGCGTCGCCAGCGCCTCGCCGTCGTCGTTGGCCGCCGCCGCCGCCACCAGCCCCGTCGCGTCCTGCCCCGCCGCCGCCTCTGCTGCCGCCGCGTCCGCCGCCGCCGCCCGCAGCGCCGCCAGCCCCGCCTGGATGGTTGCGGCGGAGGCGGTGTCGATGGCCATGCCCGCCGCCGCCGCCACCTCCTGCAGCACCTTGAGCTTGTTCTGGTTGGGGGGAGGGTGACGCCTGCAGGGGGGTGGGGGGACGGGAATACAGCATACGTGGTAGGTGCACTGTGCAGCGGGGCGGCATCCGGTGCACGGCGATGACTACGTGTCGTGTCATCAACATATGTAGGCTGCGTCGCGAGCGCGTGTGCGCCTGGAGGCATGGCTGTGTTCCACAACCGCTAACCCGGGCCCTGCATCCTTGTGCTCCAGCTTGTGCGAGTCCCCAGCCCCCAACTCTCGCCCTCGCCCTCGCCTGCCCGCCTCCCGCCCCATGCGCCCCCACCACCCACCTGAGCAGCGCCTTGTCCCTGAAGGTGCTGCTAATACACTCCGCCACGCTCATGTTGGCCAGCAGCATGAACTCCTCAACCAGCTGGTTGGCCTCCTGGGGGAGGAGGGGCAAGGGAAGGGGGGAGCGAGGATGTGGGGTTTGCGTGCACACAATGATTTTGCAACAGTCCGTGCCCAAGCTGCATATGAGGAGAAGACAACTCGTTATGCCATGCAAGACCGCCGGTTTGTGCACGGCGCGGAAGGGTGCGCCGAGAAAAAGGCAAGGGGAGTACAGCGTTGCCAATCCGCAGTAAGGATACTTGGAGCTGGCAGAGAACGCTACTGCTACACAGTGCTAGTGCGGGCACAGTTGCTTTTTCGGCCAACAAGCACGAGGTTTCGGTCTAGTGGGGGAGTGATGAGTGGCCTTGACACCCGCATCGCAGCGGCCTGTTTCCAGCCAGCTTGCTGCCTCTATCACAAGTGACTCCGCTACCGCTACCTCGACCGGCACAACACACACCTCTGCTCCCCGCCCCCCACCACCCACCCTGCCCAGCTTGTCCCCACCTGCTGCACGTACGGCGCCGCCGCCACGGGGTTGCCGTCCCTGTCCAGCGTGTAGCACATCTTGGTGCCGTCCAGCCGCAGCGCGCCGCCCGCGTAGCGCCCGGCCCGCAGCCGCGAGGCGATGGACCACAGCGTGAGGCTGTCGCCCATGACCTGGGGGGCAGGTGGGCAGGTGGGCAGGTGAAGGAGAGAGCACAGGTGATGGCACGAACGAGAGGATTAGCAACCTGGTGCAGGGGTGGGGTGCTAGCTTGGCGGGCAGGATAGGTTGCTGTTGGGGTTCTGCCGATGCGAGCGCGCCTTCGGCACACCGGCAGTGCTCACCCCCCACGCCCTGCCTGCGGTGGTCCGGCCGCCGGACAGTGCTCAGCGCAACGTGCACTGCGTACCGTACGCTACCCCCACTCTCTTTCCCTCGTGCCCCAAGGCCCGGCCCCGCACCTCCTCCCAGCTGATGCCCTCGCCCTGTATGGACACGTGCCAGTCGGAGGGGTTGAACCGGCCCTCGATCATGGCCTGTGCAGGGCGGGGGCGGGGGTGGCGGCACGGGTGAGGGGCCACATTGAGTAGTCACGTTTGACCGACGTGGAGTACACGTGTGCAGGACGGACCTCACTGCACGGGTTGGCAATCTAGGTGGCGTTTGCTGGGGTAGGCGGTCGTGGTAACCGTCCGTATCAGGTTCACCCGACATGGCGCAGAAGGCCAAGTGCCGGCCTCCAACTTGATATACCGGTACCACGTCCTTTCCTCCGGCGCCCAGCCCTGCTGCCCCAAGGGGGCCCCTGCCCCCCTCTTTCTTTGCCGTCCCAACCCGCAAGCCTGACAACCCAGACCAAGCCGCCCCGCCCCCCCCCCTTCTCCCACCTCCCACCTGCACCATGGGGTACGACAGCTTGGCGCAGGAGCGGATGACGGTGCGGCCGAACCACGTGTCCAGGATGTTGCCTGCGTGCGGCCGCAAGGCACGGCACATAGCTTTAACTAGGAGGGGTTTGAGCGGGTAGTGACGACAGGCCCACTGCCACACCGGACCGCGACCTGGATGCACCCTGCCGCCTCACCCCTCCCCCGACCTCCCCCTCTTTTCGAACGCGCACCCACCCTCCGCGTCCATGTCCCACACCACGCTGAAGGCCAGGCGCTCCACGCCCGGGTTGAGGCTGCACAGCTCCTCGCACAGCAGCGGCGGCAGCATGGGGATGACGCGCTGCACCAGGTACACGCTGGTGGCGCGCCGCCCAGCCTCCACGTCCAGCGCACTGCGGTCGGGGTGCGGGTGGGGCGTTAAGTAAAGGATTGCGCAGGAGGTTGCAGGCATTCAGACGCTGGGTCTTTCAAAAAATCGCTACTACCTGTAATGCAGTCCTTCGATGCTTTCCACCGATGCTGTAGTACAGTAGCATGATGCAGCTGTGGCCCGGCGATGACTACAAGCACGCACACGCCGATGCGCCTCCCCAGCCCCAAGCGTCCACCCTCGTCCCCACCTGAAGGGCGGGATAAAGTGCGCCACGTCCGCGATGTGCACCCCCACGCGCCACCCGCTGCCCCTGCCCGGGCCCAGGTCCAGCGGCTGGATGGACAGCGCGTCGTCCAGGTCCTTGGCCGTGGGCGGGTCGATGGAGAACACGCGCACGGACCTGGCGGTGAGAAAAGAGGGCGCCGAGGTCAGGAGGGCGGCCGGCAACAGATGAGGGCAAGGACACGGACGTGTGTACGAGATCAGCTTGATGCTGTGTGCCCCCTACCGCCCAGCGGTCCGCCCTACGCACCTGAAGTCCCTCCGCTTGGCCAGCTCCTCCGGCGCGATGCTCCACGGCAGCGGCGGCAGGCAGGCCAGCACCTCGGGCTCCCAGCCGCCGCCCTCGCGGCCGCGGATGTCCTCCATCTCCAGGATGGCCGCCGTCTCGCTCTCGATCTCGCCGGCCTGGGGGGCAGCAGGAGGACCGGGCGGGCGGGTTGGCGGACAGGACCATCACAAACAGCTTTCCAGGGCGACGCAAACGCAAGCAATAGAGATCGTTTGGGGCGGCGCAAGCGCAAGCAGTAGATATCGTTTGGCATCTGGACATCCTCAAGGCTGCGCTTAATACTGGCTTGCCCCCCCTTCCTCCCGCCTGCCTCCTCGCTGCCACCCTCTCCCTGCAGCCTCCCAGCCCCCACCTGGCCCAGCGACGCCCTCAGCGTGACGGCGGGGCACACGTGGGAGGAGCTCCACTCGGCGATGCGCGCAGACATGAGCGTCCTGTGTACGAGGATAGGTGGACAGGAGGCCAGGGGAGACTGAAATCCAGTAATTATCTGGCCGTCACGTTCCGCGCCGGTGGGTGTGTCCTGCAGTCACCTCACAGCTCAGCCTCCAGCACACTCCCCGCACTAACACCAACACCAACACCAACACCGCTGCGCCCCACCTGCTGCCTGCCTCGCCGCCCTCCCCGCCCTCCTGCCCGGCCCGCAGCTCCTCCCACAGCGCCTCGGGCAGGTTCTTGAGCTCCGCCGGCCGCACCACGCAGCGCGGCAGCCGAGGGTCCAGCGGCACCAGGTAGCAGGTGGGCGCGGGCGCGGACTGGTACGCCGAGGCGGAGGGTGCGGAGGGCGCGGCGCCCAGCTGCAGCAGCCCCACCACGTGCTCGCGCTTGGGGGAGGGGCTCAGGATGGCCACCACCTTGGCTGCGGGCAGGGAGTGTGCGAGGACGGGAGTGCAGGTGTGGAGAGGGAGTGAGGAGGGGGGGACCGTGACGGGTGCTGGTTTGGTCGCGAAGACGCTGCAGGCCTGGAGGTGACGGACGGGTAGCAGCGGGTTGGCGCGGACTCTTGCGTGGCCGCGTACTATGGCTCCGTGCTTCGCACGCCTCCTGGCAGTGCCGAGCACGCACGCGGGCAGCACCATGACGGGACAGCGCCATGCGGCTGCCGCTGGGGTCGCCGCCTTGCCAGAGCGGAGCAGAAGGCGGACTCTGGTCCCATCCCCCGCCCCTAACCCATCATGATCCCCATTGGCGCCCCCGCCCCCGCCGCCGCCTCCAGCTCTCACCTGTGATGCGCAGCTCCGGCCGGCTGCCGGCGAACGTCCGCATCCACTCCTTGACGCCGTCCGGGCTCTTGATGCTGGTCCAGGGGGTGTCGTTGGCGGGGGCCCTGCGTCGGCACGCAAAGGACTTGTGCATGGGCCTCCGTGCGCGCCTGTGCAGCCCGCCCACGCCCAAGACCGCCTGCCGTTCAGCACGCGTCCCCCTCCCTCAACCCTTCTTGGCCCCGCCCGCACCTGGCCATCTCCGCCTCCAGCTCCTCCTCCCGCTGCCCCTTGGCCTCCCCCGCCTCCCTGCCCCTGTCGCGCTCCCGCCCCCTGCCCAGCGCCAGCCACTGCGCGGGCGGCAGGGGCGACAGCGCCACCTCGTCGCCCTCCACCGCGCGGTTCTGCGCCGCGTCGCCGCGCACCGCCATGTCGTGCGGCAGGCCGGGCACGGTGACGTAGCCCTGGCGCGCATGGGCAGGGGTTACAACACAGACTTCATGTCGGTAACAGGGGTTACTGGTGGTCGAGTATGCTGGGTGGAAAGGGGACGGGGACGGGGAAGGGGCGGCGGCCAGGGAGAGGGGAAGGGCCAGAGGGAGGGTGGCAGTCAAGTTGTAGAGGCGCACGCGCGGTGGTGGTGGCTTGCAAGGCAGGCGTGCATGGCGGGAGGGAGGCGGCAGCGTCGGCGGGGCGCGGGGCTCGCGCGGGAAGAGGGCAGGCGTGCAGGCTCGGCTCCTCCCCCTCCCACACACACACAGTAAAATCTGGGTAATAGCTGTGCTATAAGATGCAGCAGGTGCACCGGCCAAGAGGCTGCTGGGTGCCGCGGAGGGGCGGGGCGTGCACTGCAGTCCAGTCCTCGCCACGCCGGTGCACATCGCCAGCCAGCCTGCTTGGTACACGACAACCTCTTTGCCACACGTGCCTTTCCGCAGAACCTCGGGTCTCAAGTCCCCACCGCAACCCCCCCGCCCGCCCCACCACGACGCACCTCCCTCCTGTCCCCCGGGTTGACCCTCAGCTTGCCCCTGAACAGCTGCCCCTCCTTGAAGCCCCGCTGCAGATCCTCCTGAGACAGGTACTCCTGCGGCGGCAAGCGAAGGGTAAGGGGGCCGCCAGGCGGCAGGACGGTAAGGTGCACAAGCGCAGAACGCGCAGCGATGCGGTCGGGCGCCATTACGTCAGCTATCATTAATGGAGCTGTGCGAGGGGGGCAGCTTGGAGAAGTGGCGCCGGGCGCGGTGGCGCGGCCAGGGCGAGACGCCGGACCCGGTGAGGCGCACAGGAGCTGTAGCTGCGGTCGCGGTTTCGGCTGCGGCTCCCTAAAAGGCATTATTGCTTTCCTGCCACAACTTGTGTACCCAGTAAAGGGACCACGGGCACCGCCCATATCCCAACCAGTCATGCCCGCCACCCACCGCATATCTCGCGGGCATTGCCTCTCGGGCCGCATCGCGCCCGGCGCCCTTGGCCCCCGCTGATGAGCCCTTCTGCCCCGAAGCCGCAGCAGCACCCTTGCCGGACCGCGAGGGCCCAGCCGCCGCCTCTGCGGCAGCTGATGCAGCGGCCGCTGCCGCCGCTGCAGCAGTGGACGCAGGTGCAGGCGCGTGCACGGCTCTGCCTAGGGCGGCAGCGGCGGGCCCCGCGGCCTGGGAGGCGCCGGACTCATTGGCTGCCGCTTTCCGGCGGTCAGCTTTGGTGCTAGCCGCTCCGGCCCCCTTGGCCGGGGGTGGAGTGGGTGCGTCCTTGGGGGGAGGCAGTGGCGGTGCCCCGGGCTCGGACCCCTGGGCGGACCCCGCTAGCCCCCTCCGCTGCTGTTGCTGCTGCTGGCCGGGCTGTAGCGACAGCGACGCCAGGCCTGACGTGGCGGACAGGACGGAGCCGCGCGCAGCTGCCTCCAGTGCCGCCAAGTATGTGGGGTCCTCGGAGAAGGTGGTGCGGCCCGCAGGCCTGCAGGCAGCAGCGCATACAATTGTCGTCCGGGATGATCTCAAAGGATGCATAGCACAGAGTTGTTGCAGCTTGACCGAAAGCGACGGGGCGCGGCAACACAACAAGGGATCTATGCCGTTGCCACACTTACCGGGCATGACAGTGCACAACCTTCCTTCAATTATCGTTAGCAAAGGGAAAAGTACATAAAGTGTCTATCTGGACAGCGTCCTACTGCGCACCTGGGCTCCATGTCGACGCCTGCTCTATCGAAAGCCGCTGCGCTCCCGCCGAAGAGCCCGTAGCTGCTTATGCGCAAAAGCTCACTGGAATGCCCTGAGAGAAGTCTTTTGCTGGTCGTTAGAGTGCTGCGCAAAACTCCTGTGAAGGGCCACAATGGAACAAGCCCCATAAAGCCAGCCGCTGGCAGCGGCAAGACATGCTGCTTGACATACACTACTAGGATTAACGTAAGCTCGTTGATTGCTGCTTCGATCGCACGTCACGGGTGCCGCACTTGCCACGCCACCGGAAGTTATCCGTTATGCATGATTCACACTGCACGAGCCTTTCGCAATTTTCGTGAAAACTGTTCCGGACCTGCGTTCGAGCTCTTATCGTATTGCTGACAGGTTGGCTGTTTGCGGATTACGCGACAGCCGCTGCTAGGGTTTGCCCGGTATCGCGCACGTGCTCTGCGCTACCTCGCTCCGCCTCATCTTCCATATGCGGTGGGCACGCAGGTTCGCTGTTGGCAACCCCCTTGACGTGTACGCTATGATGCCGATAGCAGGTCAGCACTCCGCAGGGTATATACCGGTATGTGCAAGAGTGGACCACGGGAAATGTCCACTCCGTCACACGCTTAGTGTCATGCTGCGTGCAAGCAGAACTCACTACCTTACCCCTGACGGTGCCCCACCCCGCTGTTGTCGACGACAGCCGACCCTGCTCAGGGCCACAGGTCCAACAGCGCCCCCCGCACGTGACGTCGTGCGAGCGCTTGCTCACATTATGCTTGCTCACATGTATCCCCCGGCATCGTGATTCACATCCTCGTCTCCGCTGTGTGGTATCCCTTGGGCCCTACGGCTCGTATGGGAAGCTACATCTGCCACGTGTAACAACTGAACCGAATGAACTGAACTGTTCTCGCACGCCCCGTGCTAATCAGCATGCCTCTTGCACCAAGCCCTGTTCCAACCCGGGGTCCTGGATTGTTAACACGGTTGCCAAGGTTGCACGCGCCCTGCGCAAAGCATGTACCTGCCCCAGCCCTGCCCATGCGGGGTGAGGGACTGATCGCAGCCATTCCCATCCCTCCCGTCATCCATGGGCTCACACAAGTGCACGGCCCAAGGAGAGGGTCCAATGTTCGCCTCCGCCCACATTAGGCCACACCCACACGGCTCGACACATGTCCACGTGATACACCTGGATACGCACAACCTGCAGTGCCCTCCAATCACTCTTCTCCCCGGGAGGCACGGAGATGAGCCACTTTTTGACATTTTATGTTACATTCCGGTTGGTGTGGCCACACGATCCTTACTGGTCCCGACCACACCTATCAGGAATTATTATCCTGTAGCGTTGCGTTGCTGCTGTAC